>Ga0167615_1000067_pt1 | contig 38579 bp, 24 predicted proteins | sample BED_Mat_host_9_1_FD_111800 | JGI IMG/M metagenome (GOLD analysis project Ga0167615, IMG submission 111800) | Extremophilic microbial mat communities from Yellowstone National Park, USA - BED_Mat_host_9_15 (v2) (version 2) | ecosystem: Environmental > Aquatic > Thermal springs > Hot (42-90C) >... | reverse complement strand
CCGATCGGCCCCTTAAGGGAGCCGGTCGCAGGGCCAAGCGCAGCGGTCTGAAACGGTTCATGCCCCCACTGGCTAGGGAACTCCCAGGCCGGCGCACCCGGGCTTTGCAGGGTTCCCAGCCGCGGCAGTAGCAGCCGCCAGCCTTCGATCCTGGGCAAGGACGGCTCCGTCTGCCGATCGCAGGCCAAGCAGGCCGCTCCAATCGGCTGCCTCCTGACCGCTCTTACAAACCCCTTCGCCTCGATCGACAACCCGCCAGCTAGAGCGGTCGGCGAGCTGGCCTTGACGCCGGAAAATTTCTGGTTATGCTGTGCTACTGATCGGTTCGGAGCCGATCAAACGGGTCAAAACAAGTCAACAAAGGAGGAGCAATGCTCATCAGCAAACCCCTGTTGCAAGGTAGGTCCTTGCGCGCGCTCGCTGCAGCGGCGGCTTCAGCGCTAGCGCTGATCCTGTGGCTTGCGGTTCCAGCCTCAGCCTCCGCCGCCTATCCAGTCCCCTATGGAAACGAAGCGCTGTTTGATTTCGTGATCCACGAGCTGTTCCTGCCGACCTCGGTGGAAGGCGCTAACAACGGGTGTAAGCCGACCGCTGAACACCCCTACCCCGTGGTCCTTGTTCACGGTACCCTTGAGGACGAGGGGTCGAACTGGGTAACGGTAGCGCCGCTGCTTGCCAACAACGGCTACTGCGTCTACGCCTTCAACTACGGCGAAACCGCCCTTTCCTTCGGCGGCCGGGTGGACGGCCTCAACCACATCGCCCACTCCGCCGAAGAACTGAAGGCCTTCGTCAACAAGGTCCTTGCTGAAACCGGGGCAAGCCAGGTCGACATCGTCGGCCACTCCCAGGGCGGGATGATGCCGAACTACTACATCCACTTCTTGGGGGGCGCTAGCAAGGTCCACGAGCTGATCGGCCTGGCGCCAAGCAACCACGGCACCACCCTCGACGGGCTGGTGACGTTGCTGAACGCACTCCCAGGGGGAGGTTTCTTCACAACGGCCTTTGCCGAACTGCTGCAGGCGCCGGCGCTGGTCGAACAGGAGGTGGGCTCGCCGTTTATGCAGGAACTGTTCGGCAGCGGCGAACCGCTTGCACCTAACGTCCGTTACGTCGTGATCGAGACCTCCCACGACGAGGTCGTTACCCCCTTCACAAACGCCTTCCTGCACGGGCCAAACGTCACCAACATCCTGATCCAGGAACAGTGTCCGACCGACCCAACCGGCCACATCGGGATGATCGAGGACTCCCCGGCCCTGCAGAACATGCTCAACCAGCTCTCCAACAACCCGAACCCGAACTTCCACGCCCGTTGCGAAAACTTCGGGGCCAGCATCTAGCTAAGGGCAGGTATAAAAAGGAGCGCTTCGTTTAGTTCGGACCTTCAGGGCGGCCGGTCCGCAAGCAAGGACCGGCCGCCCTCTCTTTTTGCTATAAGGGGAGGAGCAGTTAGAGCCGAAATACGGACAGGAGCGATGACCACAACCGACACACCGTGTAGTCAGAAGGCCCAAGCCCCTGTCCGCCCGCTGCGCACGGTCCGCTAGCGCAGAAGCCCGGGCGGAGGGGCCCGGGTCGCGGATCGAAACGCAGCGATGTTCTACCTAGACAGAAACAGCACCCTCGCCATCGCAAGCCGCCGAGAACGGGGCGCCGTGGCTGCTTGCCGCTAAGGCAGCCAGCCGCGGCTTCCGGGGTGGGTGGCTATCGGCATCTGTCAACCCATGTCTTAAAGGAGGTAGCTAGCGATGGCAGCACTCGAGCTTCGCAACGGGCACCGGGACTTCGCGCCGGCTGTCGTCGATCCTGCGCACATCGGCGACATCGAAGGCGCCCTTGGCCGCATCCCGATGGAGGCAGCCGCCCCGCGGCGCAGCCTCTGGAAGCGGCTGCTCGCCTTTGCCGCGATCATGGGGCCGGGCCTGATCGTGATGGTGGGGGACAACGACGCCGGCGGCGTCCAGACCTACACCCAGGCCGGCCAGCACTACGGCTACAGCCTTCTGTGGGTGCTGCTGTTGCTGCTCCCCGTGCTCCTGGTCAACCAGGAGATGGTGGCCCGGCTTGGCACCGTCACCGGCGTCGGCCACGCCCGCCTGATCAGGGAGCGGTTTGGGAGGTTTTGGGCCGCCTTCTCGGTCTTCGACCTCTTCCTGCTCAACTACCTCACCCTGCTGACGGAGTTCATCGGGGTCTACTTCGCCCTCGCCTACTTCGGCGTCCCCAAGCTGCTTTCCGTCACCGCTACAGGAGTCCTGCTGTTCACGGTCTCCGCTACCGGCCGGTTCGCCTGGTGGGAGCGGTTCCTGTTCGTCGTGATCGCAGCCAGCTTCGTCTTCGTCCCGGCTGCACTGCTCGCCCACCCGCGTTGGGGGGCGGTAGCCCACGGCCTCTTCGTTCCCGGCGTCGCCGGGGGGATTCACGACGAAGCGATCCTCCTGATCGTCGCCTTGATAGGCACCACCGTGGCTCCCTGGCAGCTGTTTTTCCAGCAGTCCAACGTTTTGGACAAGCGGATTACCCCTCGTTGGCTTGCCTACGAGCGGGCTGACACCTTCTTTGGCGGGGTGATCACAACCGTTGCAGCGGCCGGGATGATCATCTTCGGTGCCGCCCTCTACCGCACCAAGCAGTTCGGCCCGTCCGCCAACTACACCGACTCCGGGTGGTTCAACCACGCGATCACCGTTACCCTTGGCCACACCGCTGGGGTGTTGGCGGCGGTTATGCTCCTTGCTGCGGCGCTGATCGGCGCTGGCGCAGTCTCGCTCTCCACCTCCTACGCCTTTGCCGACAGCTTCGGCGCCCGCCACTCCCTCCACCGCACCCCCCGCACCGCCCCGCTCTTCTACGCCGTCTTCGCGGCCCAGATCGCCGCCTCCTGCCTGCTGGTCGCCTTGGGGTCCAACGCGCTCCTCGGCACCCTCACCCAGTACGTCCAGGTGCTTGCCGGGATCCTGCTGCCCTCGGCGACGCTGTTCCTGCTGCTGCTTTGCAACGACGTCGACGTCTTGGGGCCGTGGGTAAACGGTCGGTGGTTGAACCTCTTCGTGGGGTTTGTGATCTGGGTGCTGACGATCCTCTCCGTCGACCTGACGATCGCAACCCTGTTCCCGAACCTCCACGCGGTCAAGATCACCGAGTACTGCTTCCTCGGCGGTGGCGCCCTGACCGCACTCGCCCTGCCCCCGATCCTGCTCCTCCGGCGTCGGTCCCCGGCCGGCAAGGAGCTTGCCGCTCGCCGTCAGGAGGCGCGCAAGCTGGACCGCTCCAGCTGGCGGATGCCCCCCCTGGAGGAGCTTGGCAGGCCGCTGCCTAGCATGCTGCGGATCGTAAGCCTGGGAGCGCTGCGCGCCTACCTTGCCGTCTCCGTGGTGATCGTGGGGGTAAAGGTTTTGGGACCCCACCTTTAGTGGGTAGCGAGTAGTGAAGAAGGGGGCGGCAATCGCCCCCTTTTTTTCTTGCCCGTGGTGGTAGAGGTTGGTGGCAGATCCAACGGCTGGGAAGGGGCAAAGGCCGCGGTGTGCGGTCCGGGTCCAGTAACGCCCGTTTCCTGCTGGAATCCCCGGAACGCCACCAGCCGACCGCCTCGGCCGGCACCCGACCACACAACCTGCCGCGCGACGGACGGGCAGGCTAAGAGAGGCAACTGCCCTCCCCTCCCAGGACCGGTGCAAGCCTGAGGGCAACGGCTGCCAGCGCCCCCTCTTTACCGCCGGCTCCAAGAAGCATCACCCCAAACCGCCTGCCCGCAGCGGTCCCGGCCGGCAGCACCCATGCCGCCATAGCCAACGGGTTTGCAAAGGTGGTGTAGTAGCCGAGCTGTTCGTTCGTCTTGACGGGATCGGCCAAAACCTCGGCCACCGTCGGTTGGCCGGGTGCGGTGGGCAGAAGGAGGGCGTCGTAGCCAGCAGGGGCGGCCAAGGCCTCCCCACGCAGCCGTCGCAACCGCTCCCAGTCGGCTGCGTAGGCGGCTGCGGTGATCGTTTTGGCGGCGAGGATGATCTCGGCAACGACCGGGTGGACGAGGCTGGGGTTCGCGGCGATGAAGGAACCAACTGCGACGTAGCGCTCGACAACGAAGGCTGCGCCATAAAGGAGGCGGCCTGCTGCAAGGAAGGGTCGGAGGGAAATCTCCCCGCACCTCGCTCCTTGCTCCTTCACCCGCTCTACCGCCGCCAGGTAAGCCTGCCGCCCAGCCTGGTCAAGCGGCCCAAGCTCCTCCTCCCCCACCACCGCCAACCGTGGCGGGCGGCCTAACGGCCTGGCGGCCAGCCTCCTGCCGCCAAGGGCAACCAGTGCAGATTGGGCAAGGGTAGGGTCCTGGGCAAGCACGCTCACGCAGTCGAAGGAGCGGCAGGCTGGGACAACCCCTGCGGTGGAAAGCTGGCCGCGCGCAGGTTTAGCGCCGACGATCCCTTGGAAGGCTGCCGGAACCCGGCCGGAGCCGGCGGTATCCGTTGCAAGGCCTAGATCGCAAAGGCCGAGGGCAACCGCCACCGCCGACCCCGAGCTTGAGCCACCGGAGATCAACTCCGGCTGCCGGGCATCGCGGACCACCCCATACGGCGACCTGGTGCCGGTAAGACCGGTCGCGAACTGGTCGAGGTTGGTCTTGCCGATGATCAGGGCCCCAGCCCGCCGCAACGCCCTTACCGACGCAGCGTCCTGCTTGCGGCGGTAGGCATAGGCTGGGCAGCCAGCGGTGGTCGGGATCCCGGCGACATCGATGTTGTCCTTCACCGCCACCGTCACGCCGGCCAGAGGGAGACGCTGCCAACGGGCCAACCGACGGCAGGCGTCCGCTTCCACTGCCCTGGCGGCGCCCCCGCCGGGGGCCCTGGCCGCCCCCAGCGGCCCAAGCCGAGCAACTGCCATCCGCCGGGAAAAAGGAGGACGGCGTGGCGGCGCGCCCCTACCTGCCGGTCCGTGGCAGGATGCCCTTTACCGTCGGAAAGCGTGGCGGAGAGGCGGTAGCGGCCGCTACCTAACGATCGCAGGAACCGCCCCGGCCGCTGCCGCTAGTTCGCGGTGCCGAGGCGGTCCCAGGCGTAAAGGGCAAGGCACTCGCCAAGGAGCTCCACCACCCGCCGGCGGGAGAGGCGGGGAAGGATCACCTCAAAGGCATGGGCGTCGGTGAGGTGCTCCCGGGAAGGCTCCTCCCCTTTGAACCGGACCGCCAACTTCAACGCCTCCCGGCGGTTCTCCCCCAGGGAGGGAAAGACCCCGGCCAAGAACTCCGCGCTTGGCAGGGGCTGCCCCACCTCAAGAGAGGCGTGCCAGGCAGCTAGAAGGTGGAGGTCTTCTTGGTCTAGCTCGGCAAGGGTGCGGACGTAGTGGTCGGCAAGCTCCTCCTCGGGGAGCTCGTCCACCCAAGCGTGGAGCACCTCGTCGACGAGCTGCCGCCGTGCCTCCCTGCCTAGGGAGTCGGCGATCACCCGGACCGCGTCGTGAGGCTCGATAAAGCAGAGTGGTTGTCGCCTGGCCATCTTTCCTCGCTACCCGCTTTTTGCTTGCAAGGGGAACTGTAAGGGGGGGCGGTGACGGCAAAGCGGCGGCGTTAGTCGCCGTCGAAGTCGCCGTCCCGATCCCGCTGCCGACTGTGCGGCTTGGGGTGGTGATGGTGGGGGCGGCGGGGCGGCGGTTTAGCGAACCGCAGCAGAAGCGGGTTCAACGGGACCGAGTACCGCTTCCCTTCTACCGCCAACACGGCGCGGATTGGGATCTTGGCCCGGCCGCCGCGGTGGGCGAGGAGGGAGAACAGCCGTTCCCCTGCTGGGGTAAGGATCACGGCGTTGTTGACAACGGTCGCTACAGCGGTACCGGCGGGAAGGCGGTAGACGCGCTTGCGGGCGGCCGCGGTAGAGCGGATGATTATGGGCGGGGTGTTGTTATTGCCTAGAGCTGTAGTGAGGTTGAGGGTCACCGTCAGTTGGGTTTGGGTGACGATGTCAAAGGGAAGCGTCACCCCTACGGTCTGGTCCGGGGCGAGGGTCTCGATGAGGCCGTTGGGCTCCGTAACCTCGCTACAGGAACCCGCCCCGCCACCCTGCAGGGGTTGGTAGCCAACGCCGGCGCCCCCGGTCCCGCTCGTGTCCCCGGCTGCCGCCTCATACGAGGTGTTGTGGCCGACCGCGGTGTTGCCGTTCTGGCCGGATAAAACGTTGGTATTGATCAAAACGTTTACCGCGCACTGGATCGTGTTGTCGATCTGGGTCGTGGTCAGAAGGTTGATGTTGGTAGTGAGTGTGTTGGTGTTGGAGTTGCTACCCGGAGGGACATAGCCGGCGGTCGGCAGCACCCCCACGCAGACCGTGCGCGTCGGCCCTGCTGCTGCCCACTTCCCTTGCCTGCTTTCTAGGTAGTAGGTCACACACAGTTCATCCCCACCCCAGCCGGGTTCCACGTAAACCGAGGTAGTTTCCGCTGCAACTTGCCGGCAACTTGAAGAGCGTAGCTTGCAGAGCGTCCACGCTGTCCGCAGGATTCCTGGCGGTGCACCAGGCGGTTCTGCGGTTGAACCTGCTCCCACCAACTCTACGGTCGCTCCTTCCTTCACGTGTTCGGCCCCCAAAGTCGACCCGCCGCCGCCACCGTTTAATTCGATCCGCGTTTCTAAGGTGAACCCTTCCGGGGTGAAGATCCGTTCGACAGCCAGCCAGACGATGTTCTTTGGTAACCCAGGAGCGATCCCTTCGATCAGGGCAGTTGCGTTAGCTTCTAGTACACCGCCTCCTTCCCGCCCAATTGCGACCACCCTCAGCACCAGATACTTTCCGATCTCCTTTTCTTCGTTGAGGATCTCCTCTAAAGTTGTGACGAAGCGCGACGTGGGGTGGCATTCCGGCTCCCCAGCGCAGAGGTGCTGACCGCTGAACAGCACCGAACACCCCTCTTCGACTTCCGGTTCAGAACAGATAAACGCCTCGACGTCCAGCCGTTCCGCCTCAGACCAGGAGCCTTCTTCGAACTGCACCCCTTCCCCATACCTCGAGACGCCGACTATTTTCGGCGGCGCGATCTCATACAGTTCCCCCACTGGAAAGGTAAGGGCGGAATAGCCAACCACAGGCTGCGAACGCCAGCCTCCAGCTTCCGCCGTCGCTTCGACGCGCAGCCGCAGCCGACGGCCTTTCAGCTGGCTGCCGACAACCAGCGTTGGGGCGTTCTGCTCTACGAGCGGTTCGCACTGTCCTTCGTTGCTGCAGCTTTCCCACTGGTAGTGCAAGGTGGGGCTCGGCGACCCCTTGCTTTCAGCGGTGCTCGTTATTTCGTGACCGACCCCAGGTTCAAGGGTGGAGAGGGTGACGACGGGGGTTGTCGGCTCGCTGCCTTGGATCAGCACCGCCCGGGCTTCCGCAGTTTCCTTTTCCGGTGTCCCTTGCCACTGCGCAATGCCCTTAGCCTTCAGGTACTTGCCGGCATCGCTTCCCGGTGGGGTGTAGCCGGAACCGGGCGAGCGGGCTACTTCGCTGCAGCTGCCGGCTTCCGTTTCGCAGACCGACCAGATCACTTCCGTCAAAGAGAAGCCTTCCTTCAGCCCGCTGACCGCCACGAAGGCTTCCTGTTCCACGACCACCGGTGGGGAAATTTCGATGTTGAAGGCGCTGGCGCGGCCGGGGGCTGCAAGCAGAAACAACGCGAGAACCGACCCGATCGCGCCGCCCCACCGTCCCCAAACCGTCGCTGTCCTTGCGTTAGCCATCCAACACCCGCCTCTTTGCCCTATCAAGGGAGTATAGGCTCCTTCCGCACGCTCCGCTGCTTTAGCTGGCCGGCCAGGCCTATCGGCTTTGGCTGGTCTTAGGAGCAGGTCCCAGCCAGCCGCTACGCCCTACTAAGCAGGTAGCGGTCGACGACCCGCGCGCACTGCCGCCCCTCGTTGATCGCCCAAACGATCAGCGACTGGCCCCGGCGGGCATCACCACAGGCAAAGACCTTCTCAAGCGAGGTCTGGTAAGGGGGCTTGGTGGCGATGTTGGTGCGGCTATCCCGCTCCAAGCCGAGCTGGTCGAGCAGCCCCTGCTCTGGGCCAAGGAACCCCATCGCCAGCAGCACAAGGTCCGCCTCCAGCTCCCGCTCCGTTCCCGGCCGCGCCTTGAACGGTGGGTTTGGTTCTGCCTCGGCGACCAGCAGGGCCCCAACCTTGCCGGGCTCCCCCTCCAAAAACCGCAGGGTTGTGATCGAGAACTGTTGCTTGCCAACGTCGACCGCCTGGGCCTCTTCCATCGCGTAGCTGAGCCGGAACTTCGCCGGCCACAGCGGCCACGGGGTCCGGTCGTCCGGCCGCTTCGCCGGCGGCATCGGCAGCAGCTCGAGCTGGACGATCGAACGGGCTCCCTCCCGCAAAGCGTTGCCAACGCAGTCGGCGCCGGTATCGCCCCCGCCGATCACGATCACCCGCTTGTCCTTGGCGGTGATCACCCGCTCGGCAACGGGGGGTGGGATCGCCGGCTGCGGCCCCCGCTCCCGGGCGATCGCCCGGTTCCGTTGGTAGAGGTACTCCATCGCGAAGTGGATCCCCTCCAGCTGGCGGCCCTCAATCGGCAGGTCCCGGGGAACCCGGGCTCCGGTCGCTAGCACAACCGCGTCGAAGCGGTCGAGGAGCTCCCGGCCATCGACCGAGCCGCCGACATCGACGCCAAAGCTAAACCTAACCCCCTCTTCCCGCAGCTGGTCGATCCGCCGCTCGACAACCCACTTCTCGATCTTGAAGTCTGGGACCCCGAACCTGACCAAACCGCCGGCTGCCTCGTCCCGCTCGAACACCTCCACTTGGTGGCCGCTGCGTCGCAGCTGCTGGGCGGCGGCAAGCCCTGCCGGTCCAGCCCCGACCACCGCCACCGCGTAACCGGTCTCGACCGTTGGCGGCTGGGGGGTAATCCACCCCTCAGCCCAAGCCCGGTCGACGATCGCCTGCTCGATCTGCTTGATCGTCACCGCTTCCCCCTCCCTGATCTCCAGCACACAGGCGGCTTCACAAGGGGCTGGGCAAAGCCTGCCGGTGAACTCGGGAAAGTTGTTGGTGGCATGGAGCTGCTCGATCGCCTCCCGGAACCGGCCGTGGTAGACGAGGTCGTTCCAGTCAGGGATCAGGTTGCCGAGCGGACAGCCGTTATGGCAGAACGGGACGCCGCAGTCCATGCAGCGGGCCCCTTGGCTGCGCAGCTCCCCTTCGGGTAGGGGCGCCACGAACTCCAGGTAGTCCCGTCCCCGCTCCGCCGCGGGCCGGTAGTGGGCCCCCTTGCGGGGGATCTTCAGGAAGCCGCCGACCTCGCCCATCAGGCCCGTCCCGCTGCCGGCGAGGGGCGGTCCTCCCCCTCGCTGCTTACCCCAGCAAGCTCGGCCGTCTCCCGTGCCCGCTTTTCTTCCTCGAGAACCCGCTTGTAGTCGTGGGGCATCACCTTTACAAACGCCCCTGCAGCAAGGAGGTCGTCGAACCGAGCCAAGACGTCGGCCGCTACCGGCGATCCGGTGTAGTGGAGGTGCTCCTCGATCATCGTCCGGAGCTCGAGGACGTCGGTGGCGCTTAGCTCTTCAAACCCCACCATCCCCATGTTGCAGCGGGCTGGGAAGCGGCCGTGCTCGTCGAGGACGTAGGCGACCCCGCCGCTCATCCCGGCGGCGAAGTTTCGGCCGGTCTCCCCCAGCACCACAACCCGCCCTCCGGTCATGTACTCGCAGCCGTGGTCTCCCACCCCCTCGACCACCGCCCAGGCCCCTGAGTTGCGGACCGCAAACCGCTCCCCGGCTTGGCCGCGGAAGAAGGCCTTGCCGGCCGTTGCGCCATAAAGGACGGTGTTGCCGACGATTACCTGCTCCTGGGCCCTAAAGGAGGGATCCATGCCCTCCCGCGGCCGCACCGCTACTACGCCGCCGGAGAGGCCTTTGCCGGTGTAGTCGTTGGCGTCCCCGTAGAGGATGAAGGTCACCCCAGGGGCAAGCCAGCCACCGAAGCTCTGGCCAGCCGACCCTTCGAAGACCACCTCCAACGACCGCTCTGGCGGGAGGCCGGAGGCGCCAAACCGCCGCGTGATCTCGCTGGAGAGGATCCCGCCGACGCACCGGTGGACGTTGCGGATCCCCATCCGCAGCCGCAGCTGGCGGGGCTGCTCCCCAGGCTGGGCAGGGCCCTCCAAAAGCTCCTTTGCCTGCTCGAGCAGCTGCCAGTCGAGGTGGTCCTCCAGGACCGGCGGCGGCGGTTCAACCCGGCGGCGGGGAGCGCCCGCGGGCAGCTCGATCGGCCGCAGGATCTGGCTAAGGTCCACCCCTTTCGCCTTCCAGTGGTCGATCGCTGGGTCGAGGTCAAGGAGGTCGACCCGGCCAATCGCTTCGCTTAGGGAGCGCAAGCCAAGGCTTGCCAAAAGTTCCCGTACTTCCTCCGCGACGAAGAAGAAGAAGTTCACGACATGCTCCGGCGTTCCCGCAAACCGCTTGCGCAGCTCTGGGTCCTGGGTGGCGATCCCAACCGGGCAGGTGTTGAGGTGGCAGGCCCGCATCATGATGCAGCCGGTTGCGATCAGCGGAGCCGTAGAAAAACCCATCTCGTCGGCGCCGAGCAGGGCAGCGATCATCACGTCCCGGCCGGTCTTCAACTGGCCGTCGGTTTGCACGACGATCCGGGACCGCAGGTCGTTGAGGAGCAGGGTTTGCTGGGTCTCGGCAAGGCCGATCTCCCAGGGCACGCCGGCTGCCTGGATCGAGGAGAGGGGGGAGGCTCCGGTGCCGCCATCGTGGCCGGAGATCAGGACCCGATCGGCGTTGGCCTTGGAGACCCCAGCGGCGATCGTGCCGACCCCGACCTCGGCCACCAGCTTCACCGAGACCTCCGCCCGCGGGTTGGAGCAGCGGAGGTCGTAGATCAGCTGCTTGAGGTCCTCGATCGAGTAGATGTCGTGGTGGGGCGGTGGGGAGATCAAGCCGACGCCCGGCGTGGTGTGGCGGATCGAGCCGATGTAGGCGTCGACCTTGTGGCCGGGAAGCTGCCCGCCCTCACCGGGCTTTGCCCCTTGGGCCATCTTGATCTGGAGCTCGTCGGCGTTCACCAGGTAGTGGATCGTCACCCCGAACCGGCCTGAGGCGACCTGCTTGATCGCCGAACGGCGGGAGTCGCCGTTGGGATCGGGAAGGAACCGAACCGGGTCCTCGCCGCCCTCGCCGGTGTTGGAACGGCCACCCAGCCGGTTCATCGCGATCGCCAAGGTCTCGTGGGCCTCCCTGGAGATCGACCCCAAGCTCATCGCCCCTGTGCAGAACCGCTTTACGATCTCGCTCGCCGGCTCGACCTCCTCGAGCGGGATCGGCTCGACCGCCTCGGTGCGGAACCGCATCAGGCCGCGCAGGGTAGCCCCCCGCGTCGCCTCCTCGTTGACCTTGCGGGCGTACTCCTTGTAGGTGGCAAAGGCAGGGGAGCTACGGACCTGATCGAGCGCCTGGCCGTCCCCCTTCAGCGCCGCTTCCACCTCCTTGCCGGCGGAACGGACCGCGTGCTGGACGAGGGCAACGGTCTCGGGGTTCCAGATGTGGCGCTCCCCGTCCCGCCGCCAGGCGTAGACACCCCCAACAGGCAACAGCTTGCGGTAGGAGCCACCGGAGGGGGAGCGGGTCTCGACGAGGTCGGCTGGGGTTTGGGGGTAGGCCCTACGGTGACGGGCAAGGGACTCTTTGGCAAGGACCTTCAGGTCAACACCGCCGACCCGGGAGGCGGTGCCGGTGAAGTGGCGGTCGACGACCTCTTTGGCAAGGCCGACCGCCTCGAAGATCTGGGCGCCACAGTAAGACTGGATCGTCGAGATCCCCATCTTTGAGATCGTCTTGAGCAGGCCCTTGTCGATCGCCTTGAACAGGTTGGCCTTGGCCTGCGCGAGGTCGAGCGTCTCCTCGCCTAGGTGGCCGTTAGAGCCGGAGGCGCCGCTGGCCGTAACCGGGGCCTTCCGCTTCGGGATCCGGCCTTCGCTTACCAACCGCTCCAGCGTTTCCAGCATCAGGTAAGGGTTGATCGCACTTGCGCCGTAGCCGATCAGGGTCGCGAAATGGTGGACCTCCCTTGGCTCACCGGACTCGAGGATCAGCGAGCAGCGCAGCCTTGTCCCCTCCCGGACCAGGTGGTGGTGGACCGAGGAGACCGCTAGCAGGGAGGGGATCGGCACCCGCTTCGGTCCAGCCTGGCGGTCGGAGAGGATCAAGAGGTTGATCCCTTCCGCGATCGCCTGGTCGGCTTCCCCGTGAAGCCGCTCCAGGGCCCGCTCCATCCCCTCCTCCCCCTCCTCCACCGGCCAGGTGATGTCAAGGGTGCGGGAGCGGAACGGGCCGTCGGTCAGCTGCCGCAACGTTTCCAGCTGGTCGTTGTCGAGCAGCGGCCGCTCGAGGACGATCTGGCGGGCGTGACCCTCCCCCTCCTCGAGGAGGTTGTGCTGGCCGCCGAGGAGGGTGCGCAGGCTCATCACCACCTCCTCGCGGATCGGATCGATCGGCGGGTTGGTGACCTGGGCGAACAGCTGTTTGAAGTAGGAGAAAAGGGGTGGCGCCTTGTCGGAAAGCATCGCCAGGGCAAGGTCGTTGCCCATCGAGCCCACCGGCTCTTCCCCGTTGCGGGCCATCGGCTCGATCAGGACGCGGAGGTCCTCCTGGCTGTAGCCAAAGGCAAGTTGGCGGCCGTGGAGGTCCTCCGGCCGGCCCAGCCGGCCGTCGAGCCCCCCTGCCAGCTCGGCAAGCGGGACCGCCCCCTGCTGGAACCACCGCCGATAGGGCCGCCGGGTAGACAGCCGCTCCTTCACCTCCCCATCTCCGACCAGCCGGCCGGCAAGGAGGTCGATCAGGAAGATCCGGCCGGGGGCAAGGCGGCCCAGCCGCTCGATCCGTCCCGGGGGAAGCTCAAGCAAGCCGGCCTCGGAGCCCAACACCACTAGGCCGTCCTTGGTTAACACCCAGCGGCCCGGCCGCAACCCGTTGCGGTCCAAGGTCGCCCCTGCAACCCGACCGTCGGTGAAGGCGACTACCGCCGGGCCGTCCCACGGCTCCATCAAGCAGGAGTGGTAGTCGTAGAAGCCCTCGAGATCGGGGGAGAGCCCCTCCCGACCCTTGTAAGCCTCGGGGACCATCATCAGGACCGCGTGGGGCAGGGAGCGGCCGGAGAGGTAGAGGAGCTCCAAGGCGTTGTCGAAGGTGGCGGAGTCGGAGTTACCCGGCTTGATCAGCGGCAGGACCTTCGCCAGGTCGGAGCCAAAGAGGCTGCTCTGAAGCTCGCTGTAGCGGGCGCGCATCCAGTTGATGTTGCCCATCAAGGTGTTGATCTCGCCGTTGTGGCAGATCACCCGGTAGGGGTGGGCAAGGGGCCAGCTTGGGAAGGTGTTAGTGGAGAACCGGGAGTGGACCAAGGCAACGGCGGTCTCGGTCCGGCTGTCCTCGAGGTCGGGGTAGAAGCGGGGCAGCTGCCAAGAGATCAGCATCCCCTTGTAGTTGATCGTCCGGGAGGAGCTGGAGGAGATGTAGAGGTCGTCAAGGCCCTGCTCTTGGCAGTAGAGCTCGGCCCGCCGGCGGATCACGTACAGCTTGCGCTCGAACCGGTCCTGGGGGTCGTTATCACCCTCCAGTTCCCACCAATTAGCCGGCCGCTTGCCGCTCTGGATCGCCTCCGCTAACTGGGGGGAAGCGGCGACAAACAGCTGCATGATCTGGGGGCGGCAGGCCCCCGCAACCTTGCCGGTGTGCTCCGGACGGACGGGAACGGCCCGCCAACCGAGCACCGTCTGGCCCTCCTCCTCGACGATCCGCTCCAACAGCGCCATCCGCTCCGCACAGGCCTGCCGGTCGGTTGGCAGGAAACAGACGAGGACGCCGTAGCTGCCAAGCGGCGGCAGCGGGAAGTCGACCTCCTCCCGAAGCAACCGGTCCGGCATCTGCATCAGGATCCCAGCGCCGTCGCCGGTCAGGGCATCGGCGCCGGTTGCGCCCCGGTGCTCGAGGTTCTCCAATGCCTCGATCGCCAGCTCCACCACTTCGTGACGGGGGCGGTTGTCCAGCCTGGCGACCAGGCCGACGCCGCAGGAGTCGTGCTCCTGCCGTCGGTCGTACAAACCAACCGCTGGGGGAACCTTGCTAAAGCCGTCCATCGGTCTCACCTAGGGTAGGGAGACGCCAAGCAGGGCAAAGCCGACCCCGCTCGGCGCCGCCACCCGCAAAGCGCAGAAAGCGTAGCAGCGCAACCAAGGATTGCAAAGCGGCTTCCCGCTCTAGCGGCGCCCCCCTCGGCCGCCTTAGGTCGCAGCCCCCTCCGTCCGCTCCCGCGGCCACGGGCAGAGGGTCCCTTTGGCAGGACAACCGGCACAAATGAAGCGGTTTGGCGTAGAGGAGGGCTGCGGTTCGGCGCCAAACAGCGCGGCGATCTCTTGGGCAAGCCCGTCGGCCAGCGGCTCGGCGGCGCTCCGGTCGAAGGCCACCCGGACCGGCTCTTGGGGGGCCCTCAGGAACAGGTGGACTACCTCCACCGCCCCAGCCCCGCCTTGGAGGGCGGCGAGGCCGTAGAGGCGCTGTTGGAGGAGGTAACGGCGCTCCACCACCGCTGCCGGCCGCTGCCCCCCCAGCCGGTCGGTCTTGTAGTCGACGACAACGGTTCGCCCGCCGCCGGTTGCGTAGAGGTCGAAGACGCCGATCAGGGGCACAGCAAGGCCGGGGAGGGAGAGGGAGAAGGGAAGCTCCCGCGCGACGGTCAGCCCGCTCAGCCCCAGCAGCCGCTCCCCCTCCCCTGCCGCTGCAAGCAAAGAGCGCAGATCGGCGACCTGGGCCAGGGATGGCTCCAAGCCAAAGAGCTCCTTGGCCCGGCGGTAAAGCACCTCCTCGGTAGGCCGGTAGTTGCCTTTGGCGAGGAGATCGTGGCAGAGGGTGCCAAGGTGGCGGCCGGCGAACCGCCCTGTCTCCGACCGGCCCCCAACGCCAACTACCCGCTCAACGAAAAACCGCAGCCGGCAGCTCTGGGCCTGGACGATCGTGGAGTAGGAAAGGGAGGAGAAGGGAAGGAACAGCCGCTTCGGGGGGCTGGCAAGGGCTGGGGCCGCGGGCCGCTGCGGTGCCGCCTCGTCCCGCAGCGCTTGCGGCGGCGGGGGATCGGGCACGGCCTCCAGGAGGCGGCCGACGGCAAGGTCGCTGGAGGCCACTTGGGAGCCCTCGGCAAGGGGGGGCAGCCCAGCCGCCTGCCAAAGCAGCCCGGCAAACCCCTTGTTCTCCCGCCGCTGTTCCTGCTGCAGTCCGGCGATGATCAACCGCTCCTTAGCCCTGGTCAGGGCGACGTAAAGGAGGCGGCGCTCCTCCCCTTCTTCCTGCTCCCGCTGCCGCGCCAAAAGCCGTTCGTAGGCGGGAGAGTTGATCCACTCCCCATCCTCTTGGCGGCGGAACCCGACCTTCCCCCCGCCAACCAGGGCGAACGGATAGGTGGCGCGGGTCCCGGAGTCAACCTCTACAAGGCAGACGACCTCGAACTCAAGCCCCTTTGCGCCGTGGATCGTCAACGCCCGAACCATCCCCGGCGGCCCCTCGACGCCGCTCCCTTCCCGTTCCGCGGCGACGGTAGCCTGCTCGGCGTAGCGCAGAAAGGCCCTGACCTTCGAGCCGTACCGCCGCTCGAAGCTGCGGGCGCTCGCCAACAGCGCTGCTACCGCCGGCCGCTCCCCGGCAGCGGGCCAAAGATGGAGCGCTTCCTCCAAGCAGGCGGCGATCCCAACCGCCGGCAGCCGCCTCCTGCTCACCGCAAGGGCGTGGAGGTAGCGGCGGGGCTGCTCCTCCAGCTCCAGCCCCCCCAACCCCTCCTCAAGCCCCTTCGCTTGCGCCGCTGCAAGCGGGCCGAGGGCGGCGGCGGAAAGGCCGGCCAGCGGGCTTGCAAGGGCCCTAAGCAGCGCCTTGCTGTCCCGATCGTTGGCGACCGCCCGCAGGTGGTCGAGGAGAAAGGCAACCGCCGGGTCCACCCAGAAGCCGCCCCCTTGGTGGACCGGGACCCCAAACAGTTCCAACGCTTGGACATAGGCGGCCAGCTGGTTGCGCGTCCGCGCCAAGACCGCGATCTCCTCCCCCCGAACCCCTTCCCCAAGCAAAGCCTCAACCCGCTGCGCCACCGCTAAAGCCTGGGCCTGGCGGAATCCAGGGGCGTCCCCAAGCGCTCCTTCTAGCGCTGGATTCCGCTCGATCTTCTTTCGGCAGAGCACCAGCTCAACCCGGCGCCAATTGCCGCCGCTTGGCCTGCGGCCCGCTACCAGCCGGCCGAACTCCCCCCATCTGGAGAAGACCCCGTTGACGAACCCGACCAGCTCCGGCGCGGCACGGTAGTTGGTGGTAAGCGGTGCAACCCTCCCCTCCTTGGCCAGCCGCTTACCCCAGCGCTCCATGATCGAGGGGTCGGCGTCCCGAAAGCCGTAGATCGACTGGCGGAGGTCGCCGACCGCGAAGAGCCGGTCCTTGCCCAGTAGCTCCAGCAGCTGCCACTGCCTGGGGTTGACGTCCTGGAGCTCATCCACCACCACCAGCGCCGGCCGCTCGACCCCACCGCCCCGCAAAAGCTCCAGCGCAAGGAGCTCGAGGTCGTCGAAGTCAAGCAGGCCAAGCCGGCCCTTGAGCCCGGCGTAGGCGGCGCCGAACCGGGCAAGGAGCCCACTTACAGCCCCGACCAGCGCCGGTGGCTCCTCCCCGTCGGCGGGCGGCAGGACGGGCTCCCGTTCGCCGGCGGTGCGCAGCCGCTGGTAGAGGTCCTCGACGATAAGCCGCTCCAGCCCCCCTAGCCGGTAAGGGGCAAGGGCTACCAGCTCCGCCGGCTCCAACCCCGCAAGGGCGATCCGCAACGCCCGCCGGCGCAGCAACGCCGCTTCACCCTCTGCAACCACCGCCACCCGCTCGCCAAGGCCGATCTCGAGCCGGTTGCGGCGGAGCAGATGCGCCGCTAGGCCGTGGAAGGTGCCGATGTAGAAGAACCGCGCCACCGCCGCGCGGTCCCCAAGCTCTCCGGCGAGCCTGCTGCGGAGCTCCGCTGCCGCCCGCACGGTGAAGGTGATCGCAGCGATCTGCTCGGGCAAAACCCCTTCCCTGAGGGCTTGCGCCAGCCGCGCCACCACCAGCCGGGTTTTGCCGGAGCCAGGCCCCGCGCTCACCAACACCGGCCCCCGCCCCAGCTCCAGGGCGGCCAGCTGCTCGCCGCTTAGGGACCTTGCAGCCATAGGCAAAGGTCGGGGTAGGCACACCCTTCGGAACCGCAGCTGTGGGGCCGCGCGCCAAGCTCGCCCGCGGCAAACTCGGCTGCAGCCGCCTCCAAGGCGGCAAGGATCGCGGTCCGCTGCTCTTCAAAGCGGCTCCGATCCACTACGTCGGTCCTCACCGGTTGGAACCCGGGAATCGCCTCGGCAAGGAGCCCCCGTGGCCGCAGGTCCTTGCCGGTAAGGGGTTGGTAAAGCCCGCCAACCACCTCCATCCCAAGGTGGCGGCTGACGACCTCGGCGTAGATCGCAACCTGGACGGTCCCGCTGCCAAGCCACTTCTCCCCGGGATGGAGCTTGGCGTTCAACGACCGCTTGTAGTCGACCACCACCGCCCGCCCTGCCGGATCGCAGTCGATCCGGTCGATCCTCCCGCTCACAAGCAAGCCGCCCAGCTCAAGCGGCGGGACCTCCTCTCCCGGCCCAAACGCAAGCTCCAGCGCTACCAGCTGCCGGCCCTCCAGCTGCTTTAGGAGGTGCGGCAGCAGCCGCTCGAGCAGCCGTCCGCAGCGGGCGAACAGCAGCGCCTCCCCCACCCCACCGCCAAGCCGGCCCCTTCTAGCCTCGACCGCAGCTTGGAGCGCTGCGAACCCCTCAGCGCAAAGCCCAGGACCTAAGGAGGTGGGGCCGTAGGAGTTGGCAAGCTCCTTGAGGACCTCGGCAAGCAGTTCGTGGAGCAGCGCTCCTTCCCCTCGCTCCGGCCCTTCTGGGGCGACGGTGTCAAGGGCCAACCGCCGCTCCAGCAGCCACCGGTTTGGGCAGCGCAGGTAGAGCTCGAGGTCGGTCGCCTGGACCACCGCGGGGCGATGGGGAAACCGCTCCAGCGGCTCTTGCACCGTGGCAGGGAGCGGACCGGCGCCGGCCGCTTGCGCCGCCGCTGGCTCAAGGTCGCCCACCAGCTCAAGCGCAGCCCCTTGGGGAGGCTTCGGCTGGCCGCTCTCCGCGGCGGTGGCGTATGAGAGGGAAAGCTCCCGGCCTACCCCGCGCAGGAGCTCGAGGAGCCGCCTTTCCCGCTCGGCCCGCTCGCCGCTGATTGGGATCAGGCCGGCAGCGGCCAGCAGCTGGCGGGAGGCTGCAAAAAGGGGCGGCTCGGCAGGAAGCAACCCCTCCTCCAAGCCAACCACAACGAGTCGATCGCAGCTCAGGCCGCCAAGCTCCCACGGGGCGGCAAGGAGCACCGCCGGCTCCCCGGGGAGGGGAAAGGACTGCAGCGGACACCGTGCCGCCCGCAACGCCGCTTCGCAGCAGGGGAGGCTGCGCGCCGCCGCGGCCAGCTCCGGCTGCTCGAGCCGCTCCACCAGCTCGGCCAGCTCCAGGAGGGAGCTGCGGGCAGCGGCTAAGCCCTGGCCTTGTCCGACCAAAGGGGGGGTTGGGTGTTCGTTGGCGCGGGCGGCGAGCCGAAGCCCAAGCCGGCCGCAAAGGTCGGCAAGGGGAACGTAAGGGTTATCCGCCTCCCTCAGCTCCCGCAGCGGTCGCCCTGCTTCCTCCCGCAGCAGCGTGGGCAGCAGCTCCCCCGCCTCCTCCAGCCCCGCCTTTACCGCAGCCGCTTCCCGGTGGGCAACCCACCCCGGCTCGCCGGCAAGCCGCAGCACCGCCAACAGGTCCTCTACCTCCCCCTCGCCCCGGGCCGCCAACAGCGCCCCCCGCACCGCCGCACCGGCAGGGCTTTCAAGGAGCGGAAAGGCCGTCTGCAGCGCGATCCCAAGGCCGGCCTGGGCAAAGGGGCGGCCGAGCCGGAGCGCCGTTGCCGCCGGTTTGCGGCTGGCAAGCGCTACCCTCTCTCCCCGCTTTAGCCAACCATCGACCCTGGCCGCCAACGCAGCCGCTTCCTGTTGTGGGGTCGGGTTGGCGACCCGCTCCACCGTCGCCGGCTCCGGGGTTTGAAGCTCCAAAGCCTCCACCCGTCCCTGCCGGCTAAGCACCGCCAGCGCTGCCTCCAGCCGCTGGTCGAAGGGGGCAGGGACGGCAAGGGCGGGCTGTGGTGCAGCAGCTGCGCCGGCCAACGCCGCACCGATCCGCTGATCGGGGTCCGCCCTTCCCAGATCGGCGAGCAGTCCGAGGTAACGGGCGTAAATGTGGGCGAGCAAAAGCAGCTCCTCGGCGCCCGCTTCCCGCGCCAGCCGCTCGACGGCAGCCGGTCCCACGGCCTGCCAGCCGAGCTCGGAGAAGAGGGCGGCTGCGCTTCCGTAGGCAGGGGGAAGGCCTTCAACCTCAAGCAACGCAGCGAGGAGGGCAGCCCTTGCAACCCGCCCCACCGGCGGCGGTCCCGGCAACGGCCGCGTTAGGTCGCTGACAAAGGCGCGGAGCGGCAGGACGCTCGCCCCCACCCCACAGCCAAGCGCGGCGATCGCGGCGCGGTAGGGGGCAACCGCCTGCCTGGTCGGGACGGCAAGAACCGCTTCGCGACGGCCACCAAGGGCGCGGGCAAGGGCGGCCTGGGCCCCTTCCCCAACAAACCTCTGCGCTGCAAAGAAGGGCATGCTAGAGATGGTTACGGCCGGACCGGACGGCGGAAACTAGTTAGGACATCCGTCCAGCGCCGCCGGCGGGGGGTCGACGTTTGATCGGTTCAGGCCGAGGTTAGGGGTGTCGGAACTGACCGCCACCGGACCGTTCCGGTCGTAGCTCAAACGGTTCCGGCAGCGGAGCCCAATCAACTTTCAGGGAGGGAAGGACTTACGGAGATGAAGCCAACCGAGGGAGTGCTGCGGTGAGGTATATCCGCCCCACAGCGGAAGTCCAAGGCGCCAGCCAAACGCTGATGCCGCTTGGGATCATCGGCCGGGAGGAGCTGACAGGCGAGCTGCAGGACTCCCTCGTGGAGGCCAACGACCGCGGCAAGCCGCTGGCGCTGTTTTGGCTGGCGGTTGGCGAAGCCGACGGGGAGCGCAACCATCGCCCTCCGTCCTCCTCCCTGTTACGCCACTGCGCCGAGCGGATCGCCGCCCGGCTCCGGGAAGGGGATGTGATCGGATACATGGGTGGCAGGGAGTTCGCGGTGCTGGTCAACTCGATCCACCACCCAGCCGAGGCGATCTCCTACGCCCGCTCGATCCTCGAGGCTTTCCAACGGCCGTTCCTCGACGGCCGGCTGCCGATCTACCCCGAGGTCGACCTCGGCGCTGCCGTCCACCCCTTTGACGGCGACCAGCCGGTCCGGCTGCTGCGGGCAGCCGAGCAGGCGGCGCGGAAGGCCAGCAGCGAGCACCGGGGTGGCCGCGCCAGGTTGGTCTTTAGCGCTGAAACCCTGAACAGCCAGCAACGCCGCTACGAACAGATCGCTGCCGGCCTCCAGACCGCGCTCGAGCGGGAAGAGTTCACCCTCTACTACCAGCCGATGCTCTACGTGCCCGGGGAGCGGGTGGCCGGCGCGGAGGCTTTGATCCGCTGGAACAGCGCCTCCCTCGGTCGGGTTCCCCCCGACGACTTCATCCCCACCGCCGAGCGGACGGGGGCGATCGTCGAGATCGGCAAGTGGGTGCTCGCCGAGGCCTGCCGACAGGCCCGCAGCTGGCAGGACAGCGGCCTCGACGTCCGGGTTGCGGTCAACCTCTCCGCCCGCCAGCTCCAGGAGCGGGACCTCACCGACTACGTCGCTGGGGTGCTGGAGGCGACCGGCCTCGAGCCGATGCGCCTAGAACTGGAGCTCACCGAGTCCGTCTACGCCGAGCCCCAGACCGCGATCACGGTCCTGAAGCGGCTCCACGAAATCGGGGTGCGGGTAGCGATCGATGACTTCGGCACCGGTTACTCCTCCCTTTCCTACCTCGCCCGCTTCCCGCGGGACACGCTGAAGATCGACCGCAGCTTCATCGCCCAGACAACCCATAACGAAGACGTTGCAGCGGTGGTTGGCTCGGTGATCGTGATGGCCCATGCCCTTGGCGTGGAGACCGTCGCCGAGGGGGTTGAGACCGTAGAGCATCTCAGCTTCCTGCGCGCCCACAACTGCGACCTCTCCCAGGGCTACCTCCACTCCCCCCCGCTACCCCCTGCGGAGTTCGAGCGGTGGCTGCGCTCCTACCACGAGCGGCCGCTTGCCGCTGTGATCGGACAGAACGGCAACGGCAAGGCCCACCACAACGGCAACGGCTTGGCAAAGCAGGGATCGGTGGTGGGGAAGGCCAACCGGTGACGGCTGCTTTCAGCCCTGCCGCCTCCGCCGCTCGGGCGGTGCCGGCCTTGGCGGGGACTAGGCGGCCGTTGCAGCCGGCAACTCCTCCGGCTCTTCCTGAGGAGGCTTTGCCCCTTCCCGGGCCCAGGGCTCGTCGAACTCCACCCGCCACCTGCCCTCCTCATCCTGGCAGAGCGCCAGGCGGGCCCGGAAGGAGCGGCCGGAGCGGGACCGAAAGCCGGTCACCTGCTGCTTGGTCCGGCCGTACTTGATCAGTTCCTTGGCGATCGTCGGCGAAAGCTGCTTGCCGCTCTTTGACTTCCAGATCACAAAGCCGCAGCCGGGGTCTTCCCGGGACCAGCAGGAGTAGCCCTTCCGGTTCTCGACGATCTCCCGGCCACAGACCGGACAGGGGCCGAGGTGGGCCCGCGGGATCCGGACTCCGTTGAGCTTACGGTCGAGGTCGCCGACGGTCTGCTTGGTGAACTCGGCGATATCGGCCATAAACCGCTCCCGGGAGTCGGTTCCCTGCTCGATCGCCGCCAACCGCCGCTCCCAGTCGCCGGTCATTTCCGGGGAGGTGAGGGCGTGGCTTTCCAGCAGCTTGATCACGTTCATCCCCTTCTCTGTGGGGACGAGCGCCCGGCCGTCCCGCTCCAGGTAGCCGACCTCGATCAGCCGCTCAATGATCGCCGCCCTGGTCGCTGGGGTGCCGATCCCGGAGTCCTTCATCGCCTCCCGCAGCTCCTCGTCTTCGACCAGCTTCCCAGCGGTCTCCATCGCTGCCAGCAGGGAGGCGTCGGTGTAGCGGCGGGGGGGTTTTGTCTCCTTCTTGGCGACGGCAAGCTCCTTCGCCTCGACCGGCTCCCCTTGCTCGAGCGGGGGCAGGAGCCGGTTCTCCTCCCCCTCCTCCTCTTTGGCAGCGGTCTGGTCCTCGTAGAGGGAGCGCCAGCCGCTCTCCAGCATCACCCTGCCGCTGGAGCGGAAGAGATGGCCGGCAACGGTGGTCTCCACGCGGGTCTGCTCGAAGCGGGCCTCGGGGTGGAAGACGGCCAGGAAGCGGCGGACCACCAGGTCGAAGACCCGCCGCTCGTCCTCGGACATCTTCTCCAGTTTGTGCTCGGTCTTGGTGGGGATGATCGCGTGGTGGTCGGTGACCCGGGCATCGTTGACGACCCTTGCCAGCGGGAGCAGGTCGAGCCCGAGCACGTACTGTGCCCCTTTGGCGTAAGGGGCGTGGCGGCCGACCAGCTCGGCGATCGGCTTGATCTCCGCAACCATGTCCCCGCTTAGGTAGCGGGAGTTGGTCCGGGGGTAGGTGATCGCCTTGTGCTCCTCGTAAAGGCGCTGGGCGGCGGCAAGGGTCCGCCGGGCGGAGAAGCCGTAGCGGGTGTTCGCCTCCCGTTGGAGGGTGGTGAGGTCGTAAAGAAGCGGCGGAGGCTCCCGCACCTCGCGGCGCTCCAGCTTGGTGATCTCCCCTTCCTTGCCCTTGCAGGCGGCGACCACAGCCAGGGCCTCCGCTTCCGTTGCGACCCGGTCCCCCCGACCAACCCCTTGGTCGTCCTCCCCGCCGTCCCGCCTCCCCTTCGCCGGGAGGTGGTAGCGGCCGACGTAGGTGCGGCTGCGGTCGCCGGCAAGGAGGCCAAACGTGGCGTCGACAAGCCAGTACGGCTTAGGCTTGAAATCCCTGATTTCCTGCTCCCGGCGAACGACGATCGCCAGCGTTGGGGTTTGCACCCTGCCCAGGGAGACCGCCCCGTCGAAGGAGGAGCGGAGCCGGATCGTCGCCGCCCGCGTGGCGTTCATCCCGACGATCCAGTCGGCCTCGGAGCGGGACCTGGCTGCCGCCTCGAGGCGGGCCATCTCGCTTGCCGGCCGGAGGTTGGCAAAGGCCTCCTTGATCGCGGTCGGGGTCATCGAGGAGAGCCACAGCCGCCGCACCGGTTTGGTCGCCTTTGCCTGCTCGTAGAGGTAGGCGAAGATCAGCTCCCCCTCCCGCCCAGCGTCGCAGGCGTTGATTACCTCGTCGATATCGGCGCGGTGGAGGAGCTTGCGGACGACCTGGAACTGCTTGCGGGACCGCTCGTCGACGACCAACTTGAACCGCTCGGGCAGGATCGGCAGGTCGGCCATCCGCCACCGCTTGAACTTTGGGTCGTACTCCTCCGGTTCAGCCAGCTGGACGAGGTGGCCGACCGCCCAGGTGACGACGTGCTGGGGACCCTCCAGATAACCCTCGTGCTTCTCGAAGGGGCCGGGCAGCACCCGGGCGAGGTCCCGCCCCACAGAGGGCTTCTCAGCGATCACCAGGGTCTTGCCCATCGGCCCTTCAGCCTAGCTGAGCCTCCCTGCCGGCGTGCCGGCGGCCGGGAAGGGGCCTAGAGCGGGTCGCAGCGGGTCGCCCCAACCGGCGCCTTGGGGCCGTCCAGTACCGCTTCAACCGTTTTGTTGGCGACGCCGTAACCCCCTGGGGGGCCGGAGGTGGTAGCGGCAAAGACGGTGGCAAGGACCTGTCCGCTGCTGGAAAGCACAGGCCCGCCGGAGTTGCCGGGGCGGACCACCCCCCGCAACGGGGTGAGCAGCCTTGTCACCGGCCCTTCGCCGTAGGCGTTCTGGGTCACTACGTCCTGGGTTTCCCCAACCCGGGCCGGCACGAGCTGGAGCGGACCGTCTTCTGGGTAGCCGGCCACCACCCCTGCCGTCCCCGCTGGCGGGGTAGGGCTGAGGGAGAGCGGCGGCAGGTCGAGGCCCGGTACGTACAGCAGAGCTAGGTCGACCTGGGGGTCGAAGGAGACCAGCTCCGCCGGCAGTTCCGGGGGTTCCCCGTTCCGCTCCACGACGGTGTCGGTCTCGCCGGCGACGACGTGGGCGTTGGTGACGACCAAGTCCGGCTCTGCCACCCACCCCGACCCCTCGATCGCCAGCCCACAGGCGGTGCCAAGGATCCGCACCACCGAGTGGCTAGCGGTGCGGACCGCTGGGCTGAGCAGGGACGCCGCTTCCGGAGGGGCAAGGCCGGCTGTTGAGGGACCGGTGATCTGAGGAAGCGGGTCAAGCATGGCGAGGGCGGAGAGGATCGGCCCCGACGGAGGAAGGGCTTCGTCGAGGGCGCGGATGATCGCCGACCCGCCAAGGAGGCGGCGGATCCCCGGGTTGAACGGGGTCTGCATCAGAACGGCCGCCACCAACCAAACCACCCCAAGGCCAACCCCAACTGAGAGCACCGCGCCAAGGACCCCATCGACAAGGTAAAGGGCCTCGAACCGCAGCCGGCGGCGGGCTCTGATCCCCAGCGCCTCGAAGCCGATCGCAAGCAGCGAGCCGCCAAAGAGCGCCCCTGCCAAGCCGAGCAGGGGGGCGTAAGGGGAGGCGTAGCCGCGGGGGAGGAGTAAGGGGGCGAGGCGGGTACCGACGAAGGCGCCCCCTAAAAACCCTGCAAAGGAGAGCGCCCCGACGATGAAGCCGCGGTAGAAGCCGGCAAGGGCAAAGAGGAAAAGGAGGGCAAGGATCCCCCAGTCAAGGCCGCTCATCAAGCCTCCTTATAGCCGCTGGAAGGGGCGGTGGGCTCGCCTTCGCAACCAACCGCCCGATCAACTACGCTGGTCAGGAGGTGGCGATGGGCGCGCGCCGCAGGGGTGCAGTAACGCGCACGGCCCGGTCCAGACGGGCTGCTGCCCGTCAGCGCGCCTCCCGGCGGCTGGCGCTAGCGGTGGTGGCAGCCGTTGCCGCCGGGGTCGGTTACCTCCTCGCCGGCCAAGGGTCCCCAGCTGCCCGCCTCGCCCTCGCCTACGCCCGCGCCTGGGCAGCCGGCCGCTACCAGGCCGCCTACCAGCTCCTTGCCCCCGCCGATCGCCGCCAGCTCTCCGAGCAGCGGTTCGCCCAAAGCTGCGAGGCGGCGCTGAGGACCGCTACCGCCTACCGGGCCCACGTCGGCAAAACCGCTGTGGCTGGGAAGGGCCGCACCTACCTGGTCAAGGCTGCGGTAGAGAGCCGGCTGTTTGGGGTCCTGGAGGAGCGGTTTGCGCTACCGGTGGTGTTCGAAGCGGGAAAGCCGTTCATCGCCTACAGCGGGTCGGTCCTCTTCCCCGGGGTGCCAGTCGGGGCGACGCTGCGCCGGGAAACGGAGCTGCCGCCCCGAGCGGCGATCCTCGCCCGGGAAGGGACGCCCCTCGCCGAAGGCGAACGGCCTCCAGCCCTTGGCGAAGGGCCCCGGTTCTCCCCGCTTGGCGCCCCCGCCGCTGCCGTCGCCGGTTCGGTTGCACCCCTAGCCGACCTGCCCCAGCAGCGCCGAGCCGAACTGGAAGCGGAAGGGGTTCCCCCGGAAGGGATGGTTGGGGTCTCCGGCCTCGAGCTCTACTTCGACCGCCGGCTGCGGGGCCAGCCTGGGGGGCGGCTGGTGGCGGGCAAAAAGGTTTTGGCAACGGCCCAGCCGAAAAGCGGGGAAGCGCTGCACACCACGATCTCCCCTGCCGTCCAGAAGGCTGCCGTCGAAGGGCTTGGCAACCGGCTGGGCGGGGTGGTTGCCCTCAACCCGAAGACCGGGGAAGTGCTGGCTGTAGCCGGCCTTGGCGCCGACGTCCTCCAGCCTCCCGGCTCGACCTTCAAGATCATCACCGCCAGCGCCGCCTTAGAAGCCCACCTGGTCGGCCTTGAAACGAGCTTCCCTTATCGGACCGCCACCGTCCTTGAAGGGTACAAGCTTGAAAACGCCGGGGGTGAGAGCTGCGGCGGAACGCTGATCGAGGCCTTTGCCGTCTCCTGCAACTCGGTCTTCGTCCCGCTTGGAGTCGAGATCGGGGCGAAGCGGCTGGTGGCGATGGCGGAAGCCTATGGCTTCAACCACCCCCTACCGTTCCCGGGCGCCCTCACCTCCACGATTCCCCCTGCCAACGAGATCAAAGGAGAAGTCGAACTTGGCTCCTCGGCGATCGGCCAAGGCAAGGTCCTTGCCTCCCCCCTCCAGATGGCCCTTGCCGCCGCAACGGTGGCAAACGGCGGGATCGAGCCGACACCGACGATAGAACCCCAACCCCACCCCCAAGGCCACCGCGTGATCAAGCCCCAGACCGCTGCTGCCGTCGCAACGCTGATGCGGGCGGTGGTTACCGTTGGGATCGGCGGCGCTGCAGCGATACCTGGGGTTGAAGTGGCCGGCAAGACCGGCACCGCCGAACTGGGATCTAACCCCTGTGGCGGGGCTCCAGAAGGCGGGGGCGGGGAAGGGAAGGGGGAAGGGTGCGCAGCGGCTGAACGGCAGAACACCGACGCCTGGTTCGCTGCCTTCGCCCCCCTCCACCACCCCCAGATCGCCGTTGGGGTCCTGGTCGTCCGCGACGGCTACGGCGGCGAAACGGCAGCGCCGTTAGCAAGGAAGGTGATCGAAGCGGCGCTTGGCCTCTAACGGCTCCTACCGCCGTCCCGCCCCGAAGCAGACACCCTCCGGGAGGTAGCGGGCGAGGTCGTTGCGGTCGATCGGCAGAAGGCGGCGGGCGATCAGGTTCACCTCCCCGCCAGCTGCCTGCTCTACCCGCCCCTCGGCGATCAAAAGCGAGGCGGTCCTTACCAACAGCCGGTTTGGCTCGTAAAGGGAGGGGTAGAGGATCACGTTCACCGTCCCCTGCTCGTCTTCCAACAGCAGGAACACCACCCCTTTTGCGCTTTGAGGCCGTTGGCGGGCGATCACCAGCCCCGCCACCTTCACCCACCTCCTCCCCGCCTTCGCCACCTCCCCGCTTCCCACCACCCCCTTCCTGCGTAGCGCTGGGCGGAGCAGGGCAAAGGGGTGGCGGTCTGGGGAGGTGGCAAGGGAGGCGTAGTCGGCGACCACCTGCTCCCAGGGGGTAGGGGAGGGGAGGGAGGGGGGCGTTGGCAGGGGGAGGGGAAGGGCTGGCTGACGGGGGCGGCGGCGGCCGGCCAGGGAGGCCTGGTAGAGGGCCTGCCGGCGGGAGCCGGCAAAGGAGGGGGGGAACGCCCCAGCCTTTGCAAGCTGGCGCAAGGTCTGGGTGGAGACCGCCACCCTCCCGCACAGTTCGGCAAGGGAGCGGTAAGGGCCGCCCCGTTTCCGCTCCGCGACCACGGCAGCAGCCTCCCGCTCCACCAGCCCTTTCACGTAGCCCAAGCCGAGGCGAACCCTCCCCTCCCCTTCCACCGTGCACTCCAGCTCGCTGCTGTTGATGTCTGGCCGGGCGACCTCGATCCCCCGCCTCCTCCCCTCCTGGATCAGGGCGTCGGGGGTGTAGAAGCCAAGCGGTTGGGCGTTGAGCAGGGCGCACAAGAACTCAGCTGGGTAGTAACGGCGCAGCCAGGCGGTCTGGTAGGCGAGGAGGCCGAAGGCGGCGGCGTGGGACTTGGGGAAACCGAAGCCGGAGAACCCTTCCACCATCCGGAAGACCGCCTCCGCCTGGCCCTCTACCCCCTCCCCCCACAGCCTTTTCGCCCCCTCGATGAAGCGCTGCCGGTAGCGGAGGATCGCCTCCCGGGACCGCTTGCGGCTCATCGCCCGCCGCAACCCCTCCGCTTCGGCAGGGCTAAACCCAGCAAACGCCTTTGCCACCTCCAGGACCTGGTCCTGAAAGATGATCACCCCCAAGGTCTCGCCAAGGACCGGCTCTAGGGAGGGGTGGGGGTAGGGGACCTGGAAGGCGGGGTCCTCCCTTCTGCGGGCCAGCCGCTCAAGATAGGGGTTGACCGCGCCGCCGACGATCGGCCCCGGCCGGACGATCGCCACCTGGATCGTCAGCTCCTCCAGGGTCTTTGGGCGGGTCCGCCGCAGCGAGGCCATCTGCGCCCTGCTCTCGATCTGGAAGACCCCGGTGGTTTTTGCGGCAGCGATCTCAGCGAAGACCTCCCGGTCGTCGAAGGGGATCCGGGAGAGGTCGACCAACTTGCCGTGGCGGCGGTGGATCAGCTCCACGCACCCTTCAACCGCGGAAAGCATCCCTAGTCCTAAGAGGTCGATCTTCAGAAACCCCGCCTCCCCACAGCTGTCCTTGTCCCAGACCAGCAGCTGGCGGCCAGCCATCGCTGCCGGCACCAGCTGGCAGAGGCGGTCCAGCCGCCTGTGGGAGATCACCATCCCCCCAGGGTGCTGGGTGAGGTGGCGGGGCAATCCGTAGGCCTCCTCGACCAGCCGGGTCAGCCAGCGCAGCCGCCGGCTGGGCGGACCGCCAAGCCGCTCTACCTCCTCTTTCAGGCCCCTCCCCCCTTCCCCGCCCTCGGCCCCCTTGGCCAGCCGTTCCAGCAGGCCGCTCGGCAGGCCAAGCGCCTTCCCAATGTCCCTGACCGCGGAGCGGGTCCTGTAGGTGGCGTAGGCGCCGACCAAGGCGGTGTGGTTGGGGCCGTACCGCTCGTGGATCCGCAGGATCAACCGGTCCCTGATGTCCCGTGGGAAGTCGATGTCGATATCCGGCAGCTGGGTAAGGCCTTCGTGGAGAAAGCGGGAAAGGAGGAGGCGGTTGGCGATCGGATCGATGTGGGAGAGGCCGGTCAGATAGCAGACGATCGACGATACGGAGGACCCCCTCCCCCTGCCGGGAGCAAGCAGGGCTGCTGCCGGCCGGTTGCCGCGGACCTCCGCTGCCACCTCCCTAGCCAGCTCCAAGAGCTCGTGGTGGAGGAGGAAGAAGCCGCTCAGGGAGAGGTTTGCGATCAGCGCAAGCTCCTCCTCCAGCCGCTCCCAAGCCTCCTTGCGGTAAGGGCTCCCTGGGGGGTAGCGCTCCTCAAAGGCCCGGCTGCAGACGGTCCGTAGCTCCCTTGCAGCCGCCTCCTCGGCAGGGCTTGGGTAGCGGTAGGAGACGGCCTTCAAGAGGTCGAAGGAGGAGAGCCGCTCCGCTACCTCCACCGTTGCCTGCACCGCCTGGGGCCAGAGGGCAAACCGGGCAGCCATCCCCTGGGGGCTGGCAAGGACGTGGGTGTGGTTGGGGGGACGGAGCCGTTCGCTTGCCTCGAGGGTAAGGCCGTGGCGGGCAGCGATCAAGGCATCCCCTAAGTACGCCCTCACCCTTGTGTGGGCGGAGGCGCCGCCGGTTGCCACCACCCCCACCCCAAGCCGTTTTGCCAGCCGCACCAGCCGGCCGTTGCGCTCCCGGTCGCCGCGCAGGTAGGGCCGCTGGAGCTCCAGCCAGAGCCGGTTGGCGCCAAACGCCTCCCGCAGCGCAGCAAGGTCCCCCTCCCCGACGAGGGCGTGGGTGTAGGGGCCGCTTAGACAGACCAACCCCTCGGCCTGGTTGCAAACCTCCTCCACCCCTACCCTCCCCCGGGCGGCAGCGGTAAGCAGCGCGCAGAGGTTCCCCCACCCCCTCGCCGTTTCAACCAGCAGGGTGAGCCGGTGGTGCTCCCCGACCGGCAGCTCGGCGCCGTGGATCGCTACCAGCCCGTGCTCCCGGGCGGCAAGGTGGTGCTCGACCGCCCCCGCCACCGTCCCTACATCTGCTAGGCCAAGGGCGGTGTAACCGAGCGCGGCAGCCGTCGCGACCAGCTCTTCGGGGAGGGAGCCGCCGCCAAGGGAGTAGGCGGAGCGGCAGTGGAGTTCGATGTAAGGGGGCCTTACCGCTGCCAAAACCAGCCCCCTTTCAAAAGGTCCTTGAAGAGGATTAGGTCCCTTCCCCCCTCGACCACCACCTCCCAGTAGCGGCGGGCGATCGGCTGACGGTCCCACCACCCGTCCTCGACCAACCAGCTCTCCCGGACCGCAACCACCTCCCTCCCTTCGACCCTGCAAGGCACCCCCCGGGGGGAGGCCTCAACGGCAACGGGACGGGGACGGTAGAAGGGGGCCTTCACCGCCCCTCCACCTCCGGCGGCCCAAGCAGAAACCGCCGCTCCGGGACCCACGCCCCCTCCTCGAGGGGGACCACCTTTCCTACCGCCTCCCCGCCCAGGTTCCGTTGGAGGTGGGCGATCGCCTCGCCAAGCCTCCCCTTCCCTTCCCTTGCCCCAAGCGGCAGCTGCCTGCCGGCGGCGGGGCCAACCCCCTCCACCCCAACCGCCACGGAGAGCGGGGGCGCGGGCAGCTCTAGGAGCTTGGCAGCACACCGGTCCAACAGCGCTTTGCGGGAGGTGGTTGGCTGGCGGAACGGCACCCCTACCTGCCAGCTCCCCCCGCCGGCGAGTTGGGCGCTAAGGGAGAGGCGGGCAACGGACCGGCCCTTCAGCTCGGGGCGGGCGAGGAGCCGCTCCAGCAGAACCGCAACCGCTTGGCGCAGGCCGGCAACGGTAAGGGAGCCCTCCAGCTCCAGCCGCTCCTCGACCCGGCCGGGCGGGCGGCGGGGCAGGAAGGGGGGCTCCCTGCCCGCCAAGAGCTCTGCAAGCCGCTCCCCCTGGCGGCCAAACCGCTCCCCAAGCGCTCCCTTGCCGAGCGCCCGCACCTCCCCAAGGGTGGTCAGGCCCAACTCCTCGAGCTCCTCCATCAACGCCCCTTCCCAGGGGTGGAGGGAGAGGGCGGCAAGGGGGAAGGCGGCCGCCTCCCCGCTTGCCGGCGAGAGGCAAGGGAGGCCCGCCCCCCTTTGGCGGCGGGCGGCGAGGTGGGCGTAGAAGCGGCTTGTGCCTAGGCCAAGGCGGTAGGGCAGGGAGGTCGTCCTAGCGAGGGCGTGGCGGACCGCCCTCGCCACCCCGCTTGGGGAGCGGTAAAGGGCAAGGAGGGGGGCGACGGGGAGGTAGCAGAGGCCTTCTTGGGGCGCCTCAAGGGCCGCCCCTACCCCTTCAACGGCGACGAGGATCCGCTCCCAGGCGGCCCGGCACCGCTCCCCGTCTGGGGGGAGGAGGCGGAGCCGGGGGCTGCGCAACAGCGCCTCCTCGATCCGCATCCCTGGCACCACCCCTTCCGCCCAAGCGCGGGGGGAGACCTCCCCTACCGCCCCCTCCTTGCCGACCAACGCTACCGGCGCCTCGGCAGCCCCGGACCGCGCCGCCGCAACCAGCACCCGAAAGGAGGGAAACCAGAGCGCTAGCAGCCCGCCGCTCATACGAACATATGTTCGCACAAGGGGCGGGAACCGGCCCTAGACGTCCAGCTCTGCTGTCGCTACTTCCTTTGGGTTTTCGGGGTTGACGATCTTGATCTCGATCGGCCGGTTCGCCAGAGAGGCAACCTTCAGCTTGAAGAGCAGGGCAGCCCCTTGGGTTGGGCTCTCCCCGGCAACCGAGTCCGGTTCCGGCAGGCGGCCGTGGGCCGGCACCTCCCCGCCCCGGTAGACGAACGGGTTGTACCCCGTCGGGTTGATCGGGTAGTAGACGTTGTCCTGGGTGTCGTAAAGGGAGATCTCGGTGCTGGCCGGGTGGGGCTTGCCGGTTTCGTTGTAGACCTGGAGGAAGACCGCAAACCACTCTTCCCCTGGATGGAGCTGCTGGATCGAGGCGGGAATCCCCTCCAGCAAGGCCTGGTCTTCGTTTTCGTAAGGGTTGAGCTCGCGGGAGATCTGGACCTGGTAGGCAAGCGGCCCGACCTGGACGTACGGCGCCGGCACACCCCCCTCGCCGGCGTAGGTGCCGGAGGTAACCCGCTCGTTGGAGTTCCCGCACGCCGCCAACGCAAGGGCACAAGCCGCTGCCCCCAGCAAGACCATCCCTTTGCGTGTTGGGATCCGGTGCATCGAGCGGGGAGTCTAACCGTCGGCGACGGTAACTCGCTTCACGGTCGGGGGGAGACCCCCTTGGCGGGCCGCCTCCTCCAGCAGTTCCCGCACCCTTACCACCGCCTTGCGCAGCTGGCGCCGGGCCCAGGGGCCGGCGACCGCCTCCCCCAGCCGGTCGGAGGGGATCCGGGGTTCTGTGCCGACGGCTACGGTCAGGCGGGTTGTCCCCTCCGGGCCGGGCCGCAGCTCAAACCGGACCCTAAGCGGCACCCGGTTCACCTTGCCCATCCTTCCTTCAGCGACGATCAGCCGGGGCCGTTCGGCGGCTGTAAAGGTGAGGTCGGCCCAAGCGAAACGGGCGAGCGGGAAGGCGATCCGAAACCTCGCCCCAGCGCCAAGGCCGGTAGACCGCTCCCGGGTGAGGTGCCAATCCACCAGGAAGTGGTCGGTAAAGGACGGGTAGTTGGCGATGTCCAGCAGGAAGTCGTAGACCAGCTCCTGGGGGGCATCGACAACGATCGAGATCGGCTCGGGATCCACCGCCGGAAATACTATTTGGCAGCCGCCTACAAGGCCGTTTTGGGGCTGGCAGGGCGGTGTTAGAATCGGTTCCGTCTACCCTGCCCCGGCAGTAGCCGCGCCGGCGGAGGGAGAAAGGAGCTGCGATGGAATCCTCGATGAAAGGCACGATTCCGGGGGCGGGGGCTTTTGTCTGCGCGGGCTGCGGCCATACCTTTGCCCTCTCCCCGCCGTTCAACGAACCCCCCCACTGCCCGAACTGCGGCTCCAGCGAGGTCTCCCGGACAACCCTCGCTACGACCCGGTTTGAACGGCCGGTCGAGGAGGCTGCCGACCCCCAAGCCCGGGAGCGGTGGCTTGAACGGGCCCGGGCGTTGATCGACCGGCCCGGCGAGTACCTCGCCTACGAAGAGGGGGGCGAGGTGAGGGTTGTCGAGCTGGCCCGGGAGTGGACGCGGATCGGTCGCTCGCTTGCAGCCGATATCCGTTTCGACGACCCCACCGTCTCCCGCCGCCACGCCTTGATCGTCCGCCAACCGGACGGGGTGCGGGTTTTGGACGACCGGTCCCTAAACGGGGTGTTCGTGAACGGGGAGCGGGTTGAATGGCGGGTCTTGGAGGACGGCGACGAGATCGTCGTCGGCCGCCACCGGCTGTTCTACCTCTCGGCGCCGCCGACAAAGACCGGCGCTGCTACCGCCACCAAGCTTGGCGGAGAGGAAGAGCTGCAGCCGGTCTAGCAGCCCGCTAGCGCTTTGCCCGATACCCTCCCCGCGATGGCAAAGACGATCTGTGTCCTCTCCCAGAAGGGGGGTACCGGCAAGACCACGGTGGTCCGGACCTTGGCGGAGATCTTCCGCCGGATCGACCTCCCAACCCTGGCGATCGACCTCGACCCCCAGGCAAACCTCTCCGACTACTTCGACGTCCCCCCCGACGCCAACCCGACCGTTGCCGAGCTGCTCACCGGCCAGACCACCGTTGCTAAGGCGATCTGGGAGCCGGCCGACGTGATCCCTGCAAACCTCGCCCTAGCCGAGGCGGAGCTTGCCTTGGCGGGGAGGATCGGCCGGGAGCGGGTGCTGCGCAAGGCGCTCTCCCGCCTCCCCGACCGCTACCAGCTGGTGCTGATCGACTGTCCCCCCTCCCTCGGCCTGCTGACCGTGAACGGGCTGGCTGCTGCCGACTACGCCCTGATCACCGCCGAGGCCCAGTACTTCGCCTTGCAGGGAGTGGAGCAGGCGCTGGAGGTGGTGGAGCTGGCGAAGGAGGAGCTCCACGGCGACCTGGAGGTGCTGGGGATCCTCCTCAACCTCGCCGACCTGAGAACGGTCCACTCCCGGGAGGCGCTCCGCTCGCTGCGGGAACGGTACGGCCAGCTTGTCTTCCAAACCGTGATCAGGTCCTCGATCGCCTACGCCGAATCGGCCCAGCAAGGGGTCCCGATCATCGACCACCGGCCGGACCTTGGCGCCGACTACATCTCCCTTGCCCGGGAGGTGTTGCAGCGGCTGGGGATGGGCAGCCTTGGCCGCCGCCTGCGCGCCCTTGCCACACCGGCCTAAAGGGCGACCACGTAAGCGCCTTGGGGCTCGAACGGCACCCGCACCACCTCCCCCCACCCCTCAAGGCGGGGCGCAAGCCGGCTAAGCACCGCCCCGGTCTGCTCGTAGTGGCACCAGACAAGCACCGTTGGTCCGGCGCCGGAGATCGTCGCCCCCAGGGCGCCGGCCTCCTTGGCGAGGGTAAGCAGCTCGGCGCTGCGGGGGTAGAGGTGGGCCCGGCGGGGCTGGTGGAGGCGGTCCTGAAGCCCCTTTGCGATCAGGTCGAAGTCCCCTTTGGCAAGGCCAAGCACCAACAGCGCCCCGTGGGCGACGTTAAAGACCGCCTCTGCAAGCGGCACCTCTGCAGGCAACGCCGCGCGAGCCCGCTTGGTGCTCACCCCCCGCTCCTTGGGAACTACCGCAAGGGCCTCCAGCCCGTCGGGGGCCTCGAGGCGGGCGACCTCCCCGTCGGCGCAGACCACAAAGCCGCCGTAAAGGGCGGCGGCAGCGTTGTCGGGGTGGCCCTCCAAGGCGGTGGCGTGGGCAAGGAGGTCCTCGTCGAGCTCGAACAGGTGGGCGGCGGCTAAGAGGCCGGCAACGGTCGCCGCCGCCGAGGACCCGAGCCCGCCGGCAAGGGGGATCTGGGAGCGGAGCCGAAAGGAGAACCGGTCGGGGGGATGGAGCCGGGCGAAGGCCTGCACGCAGAGGTTGTCCCGACCGCGGGGCACCGGCAGGTCCGTGGTGAAGGAGAAGGTGCCGGTCTCCACCACCTCCAGCTCGAGGTGGAGGCCAAGCGCTGCAGCAAAGGCGTCAAACCCCGGCCCGAGGTTGGCTGAGGAGGCGGGGACCTTGACCAGCCGGCGGCGCCTCACCCAAAGATCGCCTGTTCAACCGCCCCCAGATCGGCGGGGCAGCGAATGATCGCCCCTTCGGTCTGGGAGAGGGCAGCCTCCGGGTCCTTGATCCCCCGGCCCGTGAGCACGCAGACCACGCACCGCGCCCCTCCTGGGCCGTACTTGAGCAGACCGGCGACCGAGGCAGCGGATGCCGGCTCCACGAACATCCCTTCCTTGGAGGCCATCAACCGGTAGGCGGCAAGGATCTCGCTGTCGGAGACGGTCCGGATCGAGCCCCCGGATTCAGCGGCGGCAGCAAGGGCTTCCTTGCCCCGGGCCGGCTTGCCGATCCGGATCGCCGAGGCGACCGTTTCCGGGTGGTCGATCGGATGGCCGACCACCAGCGGGGCCGCTCCCTCCGCCTGGAAGCCGTAGAGGCGGGGGGCGGCGCCGACCTCTTGGAACCCCCGCCAGTAGGCGGTGATGTTGCCGGCGTTGCCAACTGGGATGCAGAGCGCCTCCAGCTCCTCCCCCAGCTCCTCGACCAGCTCAAAGGCAGCTGTCTTCTGCCCTTCAAGGCGGAACTCGTTGAGGGAGTTGACGAGAGCGATCGGGTGGCTTTCAACCAGCTTGCGCACCACCTGCAACGCCTGGTCGAAGGTCCCCTGGAGGGAGATCACCCGGGCCCCGTGGATCAAGGTCTGGGCGAGCTTGCCACGGGCGATCCTCCCCTCGGGAACGATCACCGCACAGGTGATCCCAGCCCGGGCGGAGTAGGCGGCGGCGGAGGCGGCGGTGTTGCCGGTGGAGGCGCAGATCACCGCCTTTGCCCCGTCCCGGACCGCTGCCGAGACGGCGCAGGTCATCCCCCGGTCCTTGAAGGAGCCGGTAGGGTTTCCTCCCTCGCACTTGAAGTAGACCTCGGCGCCAACCCGCTCCGAGATCACCGGGGCGTAGAGGAGGGCGGTCCCACCCTCGCTCAAAGAGACGATCGGATCCCCCTCCGCAAAGGGGAGGTGGTCACGGTACCGCTCGATCAGCGGCTGGCGGGAGACGGTCCGTTCCTTCAATTGAACTCCTCTTCGATCACGGCAATCGCCCTTGGCTTTGAGCGTACACTTGCCAGCCGGCCTAAGGCTGCAGAGGCCGCCTCCAACCGGGAGGAGCGGGTGCGGTGGGTGACCATCACCAGCCGGGCGTTGGCTCCTAACCCCCTTTGGACCACCGACTTGATCGAGATCCCGTGGGCGCCAAGGACACCGGCCACCTCGGCGAGGACGCCCGGGCGGTCGGCAACCTCGACATGGAGGTAGTAGGCGCTCTCCACGTCCTCGACCACCGGCAGCCGCAGCGGCGGCGGTGGGGGTGGAATCGGGCTGGTGAGGGCGGAAAGGAGGTCGCCAAGGACGGCCGCCGCGGTCTGGATCCCCCCCGCCCCCGGGCCGGACATCGTGATCTCGGTGATCTGGGAGGACTCGACGGTAACGGCGTTAAACGGCCCGGAAACGGAGGCAAGGGGGTGGTTGGCGTACAGAAAGGCAGGGTGGACCCGGACCGAGATCCCCTCCCCAAGCCGCTCTGCCGTCCCCACTAGCTTCAAGGAGAGGTCGAACTCCTTGGCGTAGGAGAGGTCGTCAGGGGCAAGGTGCTCGATCCCTTCGTAGCGGACATCCTCCAAGGTGATCGGGACCCCGAAGGCAAGCCGGGCAAGGATCGCCATCTTCGCCGCAGCGTCCCTGCCGGTGACGTCGTCGCTTGGGTCCGCCTCTGCATACCCCGCCGCTTGGGCCTTTGCCAGCGCCTCGGCATAGGTGCGGCCGGCAGCCATCTCGGTGAGGATGTAGTTGGTTGTGCCGTTGACGATCCCGTGCACCCGCTCCAAAGAGGCGCAGGAGAGGGCCTCCCTGATCACCCTGATCACCGGGATCACCCCCGCCACCGCCGCCTCGAACCGCAGCTGCGCCCCGCTCGCTCGAGCCGCCTCGTAGAGCTCCTCGCCGTGGGCACAGAGCAGCTGTTTGTTGGCGGTGATCAACGCCTTGCCTTTGGCAAGGGTCTGGAGGGCGTAGCGGCGGGCCGGTTCGATCCCGCCGATCAGCTCCACCACTACCTCCGCCCGCTCCAGAATCTCTTCGAAGGAGCCTTGGGACCGGGTGAGCACGCCACAGAGGGCTGGCCGCCTCCCGGTCTGCAGCTCGATCTGGGGGGCCTGCTCGGCAAGGAGGCGGGCAAAGGCCGAGCCGACCGTGCCGTGGCCAAGGAGGCCGACCGCAACGGTCCCAGCCGCCTTGGTGGCCGCCGGCGCTTGGGGGGATCGTGCGCCGCTAGCGGACATCCCGGGCAAGCAGCTCGTCGTAGCGCTCCCGGCGGACCACCACCCGGGCCTGCCCTTCAGAGCAGAAGATCACCGGCGGCCGCAAGGCGCCGTTGTAGTTGTTGGCCATCGCGTAGGTGTAGGCGCCGGTTGCCGGGGTGCACAGCAGGTCGCCGGCCCGGGGTTGGTCGAGACGGGCCTCCTTGACGATCACGTCCCCGGACTCGCAGTGCTTGCCGACCACCACGCACGGGGTGGAGCCGAAAGGGCGGGTGACGATATGGGCTTCGTAAGGGGCACCGTAGAGCATCGGCCGGAGGTTGTCGGACATCCCCCCGTCGACGGCCACGTAGAGGGAGACGTTGCGCTTCACCGACTCGACCGTGTAGAGGGTCAAGCAGGCGTTTGCCGTAAGGGAACGGCCGGGCTCGAGGTAGAGGAGCTCAAAGCCGCCGAGGAGCTCCTTCGCCTTTCCGCCAACCGCCCCTACGTACTGGGGGATCGAAGGCGCCGCTTGGCCGTCGAGGTAGGGGACCCCTAAGCCACCGCCCAGGTCCCAGACCGGGAAAGGGCCGTAGGGGGCGACGGCAGCAACGGCCTCCTCGAACGGCGCGAGGTCGAGGAGCTGGGAGCCGATGTGGGCGTGGAGCCCGACCAGCTCCAGCCCCCCGATCGACCGGGCCCGGTCGATCGCCTCCGGCAGCTGGCCGAGCGCAAAGCCGAACTTGGAGTCGGCTTGGCCGGTTGAGATCTTGGCGTGGGTTTGCCCGGAGACGGCTGGAGTTGCCCGTAAGAGGATCTGCTGGGGATAGCGGCGGGGCTGCTCCCCGACCAGGGCTGCCAGCCGCTCTAGCTCGTCGAGGTTGTCTACGACGATCAAGCCAACCCCGACCTCCAGCGCCCGCCGCAGTTCGACAACCGACTTCGCGTTCCCGTGGAGGATCAGCCGCTCCGGGGCAAAGCCGGCTGCAAGGGCAAGCTCCAGTTCTCCTCCGGAGGCGACGTCGCAGCAGAGCCCCTCCTCGGCGAAGACCGCCAGCACCGGGGTGGCTGGAAAGGCCTTGGCGGCAAAGGCGATCCGGCCCCGCTCCCCGACCGTGGCGCGAACCGCCTCCAGGTAGGCTCGCGCCTGTTCCCGCAGCTGGGCCTCGTCGACGACGTAGGCGGGGGTGCCAAAGGTACGGGCCACCTCCTCGAGGTCGCACCCTGCCACCTCGATCCCGCCGTTAGCCCCTATCGCTGCGTTGGCAGGAAAAGGGGTGGGCAGGGCAGTTTGGGTTCTTAGCGCCATTTCCAGTTGATTATCGGCGATCGGGGGGTTTGGGGCTTCCAACAGCTCCCTCCTATCTGCGTAAACCTCCGGGTTCTTTGGTCAAACCCGTATATGCAGTTGGTAGCGATCGGTGTCGCCGCCCAGGGGCTTGGTGTCCATCCCGACACGCTG
>Ga0167615_1000065_pt1 | contig 39095 bp, 34 predicted proteins | sample BED_Mat_host_9_1_FD_111800 | JGI IMG/M metagenome (GOLD analysis project Ga0167615, IMG submission 111800) | Extremophilic microbial mat communities from Yellowstone National Park, USA - BED_Mat_host_9_15 (v2) (version 2) | ecosystem: Environmental > Aquatic > Thermal springs > Hot (42-90C) >... | reverse complement strand
TCCCGATCGGCGTCTCCCTCCCTTCCGCTTCGCCGTCGCAGCGACGGCAGATCCACTCCAGGACCCTGCTGTTCTCGCCGTAACCGGGCCAGAGGAAGTTCCCTTCTGAGTCCCGCCGGAACCAGTTGACGTAGTAGATCCGGGGCAGCTTGGCAGGGTCGGTCTGGCGGCCGATCCGCAGCCAGTGGGCGAAGTAATCGGCCATGTGGTAGCCGCAAAACGGCAGCATCGCAAAGGGGTCGTGGCGGAGCTTGCCGACCTCACCGGCGGCGGCAGCGGTCGTCTCCGAGGACATGATCGACCCCAGGAAGACGCCGTGCTCCCAGCCGAAGGCCTCCCTGACAAGGGGCACAACCCCTGCCCTTCTCCCGCCGAACAGGATCGCATCGATCGGCACGCCAGCGGGGTCCTCCCACTCCGGGGCTGCCGCCGGGTTCTGGGCTGCAGAGACCGTGAACCGGGCGTTGGGATGGGCAGCTGGAACGCCGCTTGCCGGCGTCCAGTCCCGCCCGTGCCAGTCGATCAGGTGGTTGGGCGGCTGCTCGCTCATCCCCTCCCACCAGACATCGCCGTCGTCGGTTAGGGCGCAGTTGGTGAAGATCGTGTTTGCCCGGATCGTGCGCATCGCGTTGGGGTTGGTCCGGTCGTTGGTCCCCGGCGCAACGCCGAAGAAACCGGCCTCCGGGTTGATCGCGTAAAGCCTCCCGTCGGCACCAAACTTCATCCACGCGATATCGTCGCCGATCGTCTCCACCTTCCAGCCCGGCAGGGTTGGCACCAGCATCGCCAGGTTGGTCTTCCCACAGGCAGAGGGGAAGGCGCCAGCGATGTACTTCACCTTGCCCTCTGGGGAGGTGAGCTTGAGGATCAGCATGTGCTCGGCAAGCCACCCTTCGTCCCGGGCCATCACCGAGGCGATCCTCAGCGCAAAGCACTTTTTGCCAAGGAGCGCGTTACCGCCGTAACCGGAGCCGTAGGACCAGATCTCCCGGCTCTCGGGGAAGTGGACGATCCACTTGTTCTCGTTGTCGCAGGGCCAAGGGACGTCCTTCTGGCCGGGCTTGAGGGGGGCGCCAACCGAGTGGAGGCAAGGGACGAACTCGCCGCGCCGCTCGATCTCCGCCAGCGCCGCCTTGCCCATCCTGGTCATGATCCGCATCGACACGACGACGTAGGGGGAGTCGGTGAGCTGGACGCCAAGCTGGCTCTTGTCGGAGCCTACCGGCCCCATCGAGAACGGGATCACGTACATCGTCCGCCCCCGCATCGAGCCGGCAAAGAGCTGGCTTAACGTCCGGCGCATCTCTTCCGGCTCCCGCCAGTTGTTGGTTGGGCCGGCGTCCTCCTGACGCTTTGAGCAGATGAAGGTCCGGTCCTCCACCCGCGCTACGTCGCCGGGGTCGGAACGGGCCAAAAAGGACCCTGGCCGCCGCTCGGGGGAGAGGGGGATGAAGGTCCCCACCTCTACCAGCTGGCTGCACAGCCCTTCGTACTCCTCGGCGCTGCCGTCGCACCAGTGGATCTGGTCCGGTTCGGTCAGGGCGGCCACCTCCTCCACCCACTCCGCCAACCGCCCGAGCTTGGTTGGTGACTGCTTCTGCTTGCTGCTGGTCGCTTCCGTTGTATGCATCTCCTTGGCAAAAAGGGCTAGGCCCCCTCCCCATTGTGAAGACCCTGTGAAAGATACCGCAGCGGCCGTGCCGCTGCGCAACCTCTAAGGTTCGGTGCCTGGTTCCCGCTTGGGGACCAGGACGGTCCGCTTGAACTCGGTCACCAGCGTCCCGTGCTGGTTGTAGACACGGGTGTGCACCTTAACGGTCCCCCGGTCCGGCTTAGAGCGGGAGGGGCGCTTCTCCAGCACCTCCGACTCCACGAACAGGGTGTCGCCGTGGAACACCGGCGCCGGATGGCGGAGCTCCTCCGTTTCCAGGTTCGCGATCGCCTTTCCGGAGACGTCGTTTACAGACATCCCCAGCGCCAACGAGTAGACGAGGGGACCCACCACCACGTTGCGGCCCTGCTGGGACTTGGCGGCGTAGACGTCGTTGATGTGGAGTGGGTGGTGGTTCATCGTCAGAAGGCAGAAGAGGTGATCCTCGGCCTCGGTAACGGTCTTCGCCGGCCAGTGCTTATAGACCGCACCGACCTCGAACTCCTCGAAGTAGCGGCCGTAGGGGTGGGCACCGGAGGCCTCCCGCGCCGCTTGGTCCGTCTCTACCCCCGTATGCGTTTGGTCGCTCATCGTTTGGCTGATCGCTGGACTCCTTTCTGGGCGTTCGTTTCAGGCTCCCGGCCGCTCGCCGGCGCACTCTGAACTGTAAATGCTTGGCCGCGACGCCGCGCAATCGGTGATCAGCCGGTACGCTCCAAGGCGGAGCTTGGGCGGCCCGAGGCCGCCAACGGTCTGGAGAAAAGACGTGCAGAAAGGAACTGCCTAACGGTGCGAAACCCACGCCACTTCGAACGGCCACTGGCGATCGGCGCTCCCCCGCCGCCGAAGGAGATTCCAGTTAAGCCCTCCCGGATGATCCACTTCGTCGACTTCTCCAACCCCCGGATGGTGGACAAGGTCCCAGAGATCGCCCCCCAGGTAGACATCCTGCTCGGCAACCTGGAGGACGCGATCCCGGTCGACCGCAAGGAGGCGGCGCGGGAGGGACTGATCCGGGTCGGCAAGGAAATGGACCTTGGCGAAACCCAGCTTTGGACCCGCGTCAACGCCCTTGACTCCCCTTGGGTCCTTGACGACCTGATGCGGGTCGTGACCGAGATTGGGGACAAGATCGAGGTGATCATGATCCCCAAGGTCGAGGGGCCGTGGGACATCCACTACGTCGACCGCCTGCTCGCCCAGCTCGAGGCCCGGGCAGGGCTGCAGCGGCCGATCATGATCCACGCGATCCTTGAGACCTCGCTGGGGGTAACCAACCTCGAGGAGATCGCCGCCGCGTCGCCGCGGCTGCAGGGGATGAGCTTCGGCCCTGCCGACCTCGCTGCCTCGCGGCGGATGAAGACCACCCGGGTCGGTGGTGGCCACCCCGGTTACCGGACAATCGCCGATCCTGACCCGGATAACCCCGACGCACCCCGGCCCAGCTACCAACAGGACCCTTGGCACTACTCGATCGCCAGAATGGTCGACGCCTGCACCGCCGTTGGGGCCCTCCCCTTCTACGGCCCATACGGCGACATCAGGGACGAGCAGGGGTGCGAAACCCAGTTCCGGGCCGCCTTCCTGCTGGGGTGCGTCGGTGCCTGGTCGCTCCACCCCGCCCAGATCCCGATCGCGAAGCGGGTCTTCTCCCCCGACCCCGAGGAGGTCGCCTTTGCCAAGAAGGTGATCGAAGCGATCCCCGACGGCCGGGGGGTGCACATGATCGACGGCAAGATGCAGGACGATGCGACCTGGAAGCAGTGCCAGGTGATGGTGCAGCTGGCGGAACTGCTAGCCCGCAAGGAACCGGAGCTAGCCGAGCGGTACGGGTTCACAAGCCATGCGGTTGTTTGAGTTCGAGTCGCGGGCAGTCCTGCGCCGGGAGGGGATCCCGGTCACCGAATACGGCTTTGCCCGCACCGCCCAGGAAGCGAAGGAACACGCAAAGCGGATCGGCGGGCCGGTGGTGATCAAAAGCCAGGTCCTCTCCGGAGGCCGGATGAAGGCCGGCGGGGTCCGGTTTGCCGACACCCCTGAGGAGGCGGAGCGGCACGCCGAGGAGGTCCTCAAGCTCGAAATTGGCGGCCACATGCCGCGCGGCGTCCTGGTCGACCCGAAGATGGAGGTCGAGCAGGAGTACTACGCTGGCGTGGTCTGGGACGGCTTGCGGAAGCTGCCGGTGATCGTCTTCTCTCCGGTGGGCGGAATCGACATCGAGGAGGTGGCGGCAACCCAGCCGGACAAGGTCGCCCGCCGCCACATCTCGACGATCCTTCCCCTCTCCGACTTCGCAGCGAAGGAGGCGATCGCCAGGACCGGAGTTACCGGCTCCGAGCTTACAAAGCTGGTCGGGATCGTCCGCAAGCTTGCGGAGCTGTTCCTCCGCTACGACCTCACCCTTGCCGAGATAAACCCCTTGGGCCGGCTCGCCGACGGCTCCTTTGTCGCCCTCGATGCCCACATCGAGATCGAGAACGAGGCCCGCTCCCGCCAGCGGGCGCTCCTTGAGGAGCTTGGGATCGGTCCTCAGGAGACCCGTCAGGCTCGGGAGCCAACCCCGTTTGAGATCAAGGGCGCGGAAATCGACGCCTCCGACCACCGGGGCGTAGCTGGAAACGTCACCGAGTTCGACGGCAACCTCGGCCTGGTGATCGGAGCCGGCGGCGGCTCGCTCACCCTCTTCGACGCGGTCCGCGCCCACGGCGGCAGGCCTGCAAACTACTGCGAGATCGGTGGGAACCCTTCGGTGCGGAAGGCTGCGGAGCTGACGAAGCTCGTCCTCTCAAAGCCTGGGGTGGAGCGGATCGCGGTGATGATGTCGATCGTCTCCAATACCCGCGTCGACATCGTCGCCCGAGGAGTGATCAAGGCCTGCCTTGAACTTGGCTACGACCCGGCAGAGAAGATCGCCTTCTTCCGGATCCCAGGGGCTTGGGAGGAGGAGGGGTTTAAGATCCTGCGCCGCTACGGAATCGACTTCGCCGACCGCTCCGTCTCCCTCTGGGAGGCCGCGCGGCGGGCGGTTGAAAAGATCCAGGGTGGCGCCAAAGAGGCAGCGGAGGCAAGCCGATGAGCATCCTGATCGACGAGAACACCACCTTCATCGTCCAAGGAATCACCGGCCGGGAGGCGGTGAACCTGACCCGGGAGTGCCTTGACTACGGCAAGGGCGCGAGGATCGTGGGCGGGGTCACGCCAGGCCGGAAGGGCAGGGAGGTCCACGGGGTGCCGGTCTTCGACACTGTCGAGCAAGCGATCGAGCACCACGGCGGGCCGATCGACGGCTCCGTTGTCACCGTCCCTCCGGCCTTTGCCAAGGACGCCGTCTTCGAGGCGATCGAGAACGGAATCAAGCTGATCGTTGTCGTCACGGAGCGGATTCCCCGCAAGGACGTCGCCCAGATGGTGGAGCTAGCCACGCTGCGGGGGGCGCGGATCATCGGCCCCAACTGTTTGGGGATCATCGTCCCTGACGTCGTCAAGATGGGCGGGATCGGCGGGCCAGCGCGTAACGCTGCCCAGGCCTACACCCCCGGACCGATCGGCGTGATCTCCCGCTCCGGCGGGATGACCACCGAGATGTCTTCGACCCTAACCGCCGCCGGCCTTGGCCAGTCGACCGCGGTCTCGATCGGCGGCGATGCGATCATCGGCTCCACCTACGCAGAGTTGATGGAGCTGTTCGTCGAGGACCCCCAAACGAAAGGGATCGTCATCTACTCCGAGCCAGGGGGCCGGATGGAGGCCCAGCTTGCAGAGTGGATGACCGCCCACGGCAATCCCCTGCCGGTGGTCGCATTCATGGCCGGCCGGTTCATGGACGAAATGCCGGGAATGAGCTTTGGCCATGCCGGGACGATCGTCGAAGGAAAGGAGGACACCACGGCCGAGAAGATCGCGCGCCTCGAAGGGGCTGGGATCAAGGTCGCAGAGCGGATCGAGGACATTCCGGGGATGATCGGCGAGCTGATCGCCGAGCGGGAGCGCAACGGTGCAGGGGTGGCGGGATGAGGGTTGACGGAGTTTTCATCGCCGTCGAGGTAGACGACGCCAGGGCCGCCGACCGTGAGGTAGCGCAGCGGCTTGCTGAGGTCTGCCCGGTCGACATCTTCCGGCTGGCCGAGAACGGCAGCTCGCAAGCGCTGGAGCTGGTTACCGAGAACATCGACGAGTGCGTGCTCTGCCGGCTGTGCATCGAAGCGGCACCGGGCGCCGTTAAGGTGATCAAGCTTTACGACAACGAAGCGGTTCTGGCCTGAGCCGGCGCCGCATCACCGCAACCGCCTCGGGGTTGGAATCGATCAGGACGTAGTGGCGACCGAGCTTTGCAGCTACGGCACCGAGCGTTCCTGAGCCGGCGAAGAAGTCCAAGCACCAATCTCCCGGCCGGCTGGAGGCCTGCACGATGCGGCGCAGAACGCCTTCCGGCTTCTGGGTCGGGTAGCCGGTCTTCTCCTTTGAGTTAGTGGGGACGATCGTGTGCCACCAAACGTCGGTGGGCAGCTTGCCGCGGGTCGCTTTCGCGGGGCCAACCAAGGATGGGGCCATGTAGGGCTCCCGCTCGACCGCCTCTGAGTCGAAGTAGTAGCGGCGCCGGTCCTTGACGTAGACGAGGATCGTGTCGTGCTTGGCCGGCCACCGCCGTTTGGGCTTGCCGCCGAAGTCGTAGGCCCAGATGATCTCGTTGAGGAAGCAATCCCGGCCAAAGATTTGGTCTAAGGCGACCTTGACGTAGTGGGCCTCCCGGTAGTCGAGGTGGACGTAGAGGGTGCCTTCCTCAGAGAGGAGTCGGTGGGCTTCCCGCAACCGCGGTTCGAGGAAGGCGAGGTAGTCGGCGTGCTCATCGGGGTATGACCGTTCGCCGAGCTGTTCGCTGCGGTAGCGGCGTCCCCCAAAGCCCACCCGGTCGCCGTCTTTGCTTGCCGTTGTGCGAAGCGTCTGGCGCCTGCGCACCCGTCCTGTGTTGAACGGGGGATCGATGTAGATCAGCTGGAACGCGCCGTCCTCGAACCGCTTCAGCAACGCCAGGTTGTCGCCAAGGAGGATCAGGTCCTCGGAGGGGCGAAACTTCAAGGCTTCGTCAGCTTACGAGCTGGCGCGGCGGGACCGGTCGCGCAGGACGCCGACCTCCTTGCGGGATGACCGCCAAGCCGCCCCTAGCCCAAGGCCAGCTGCAGCCGCTCCGCTTCAAGCGCATCAAGCAAAAGCCAGTTTTGCCCCTAGCGCCTGGTCAGCACACCGCACCCCCGCTGCCAGCTCTCCCCGACGGTCGGGCGCTGCCGCTGCGAGGTGCCGCTCTAGCGCCCGTTCGGCTAGGGCGGCACGGACAACGCCGAGGCGTTTGAGAGGCTTGAAATAAACGGTTGCCGGCCAGATCTGGGAACCCGTCGTGCCGTTCGAGCGCCCGCCGTTTCGTGGCCGAGAGCTCCGGCTGGGCGGAGTAGACAGCAAGCAACACCGCTCGCGCTGCGGCGAGTCCAGCCGAACCGGCCGACCACCAGATCTCGGCGCACCGCCTAGCGACCGCATGGGCAAGCCCCTACCCGGGAGGAGCGGCTGCTTGCGCAAAGCCATCCCACAGCGGGAGGTGGTCTGCCTCTGCGGCGGCGGGGCGGTCGAGCTGCGCTTGGGCTAGGGTGCGATCCCCGCTACGGGTGGGGCCGCCCCGGCGGCTGCCCGTGGAGATAGCTGCACCAAGCCAGCGACAGGTACCGGTAGTCGGTGGCGTAGCGAGCCAGCTCCGCCGCGCCTCGCTCACCGGTGTTCCACGTTGGTGGAAAGGTGTCGTGGAAGGTCGTGGCGGGCGCGCATGGAGGTAACCTCCGCCACTAATCGCTCCGCAGCCTTACCTTCGATCCGCCCAAACATCACCGCCGCCATACGCAGCCACTCCCGCCAGCCGCAGCGGAGGGGACGGGCGAAACCGCTTTTCAGGTAAGCACAGCCCCGCCTGGGTAAGAGCGGCTGGAGCCCAACGCCAGCTTTGCCAAGCCGCTGCAAAAGGGCTTCAGCTGGGCTGCTGCCGCACCGGTCCGCTGTCGCTTCGACCTCTTGGGATCAGGGGCTTGGCCTCCAACCGCACCAGGGCCGGCCAAACTAGCGGGACGTTGCGCCATCGGCAGAGGCCTTGGCCCAATCGGTGCTCCCGTTGGGGAGAGGCTCCGCAACCGGAGGCCACCTCCGAGCGCCGCAGCGGCCCGGCGGAGTCATCGATCGGCCGGCGAGGGGTTACGCCAACGCCGCCGGACGGTCCTGGTTAGCCACGAGGTTTGACCGTGGGCTGGATCGGTGGTTGCTTTGGCCGGGCAAGGGACCGTGCACCGCTACTGCCAACAGCGCAACCTGCCGAGTCGGCAGGTGTTGAGGTAATAGCAACGAACTGTTAGCTGTCGCAACATCCGTTCACGAGCGACTAACATATGAGGTCAGCGAGCGCGAACCGATGAAGCCGGTTATCGACCAGATCGAGCAGGCAGGCGGTCCAGCGGTGGATGGTCTGCTTGCCGCCAGCATCAGCCAAAGCCCTAACGTCCGCTGGCAGCGGGGAAGGATTGACCGCAGCAAGCGGTGGCGGGAGCTGGGGACGGTCGGCGCGACCGTTTGGCTGACCGGGCTTCCCTCCTCAGGGAAGTCGACCCTTGCAGCGGCGATCGAGCAGCGGCTTGTCGAAAGCGGTCGCCACGCCTACCTCCTGGATGGGGACAACCTCCGCCACGGGATCTGCTCCGACCTTGGCTTCTCCCGCGAGGACCGAGCCCGGAACGTAAGGCGGGTCGGCGAGCTTGCGATGTTGTTTGCCGACTCCGGCGCTGTGGCGTTGGTAGCGCTGGTCTCGCCCTATGCAGCAGAGCGGGAGGAGGTCCGCCGCCGTCACATCGAAGCCGGCCTCCCCTACCTCGAAGTCTTCGTCGACACGCCGCTTTGGCTTTGCCAAAAGCGGGATCCCAAGGGCCTTTACGCCCGCGCTAGGGCAGGGGAGATCTGTTCCTTTACAGGGGTCGACGACCCTTATGAGCCGCCTGCGCAAGCGGAGGTCGTGGTCAGGCCCCAAGCCGCGGTCGAGGAAGCTGTAGATGAGGTGCTTTCTGCGTTAGCGGACCGCACCGCCCAGCTCCCCCCGACGGGTCGCCGCCAGTTCTTGAAAAGCCGGCTCCATTCCCTGCCCTGATGGCGAGAAGGGAGGGCGGTTGAAGGCCGCCGCGGGCGTAGTCGGCCCGCCGTGGAGAGGGGGTTGGCGGTGAGGTGGCTTGCGGCGGTCGTTGGCGTCCTTTGCGTAGCGGCAGCGGTCGGTGGGCTTGCGGCAGCAGGCTCCTTTGCCGGAGACCGGCCGCCCGCACCTAACTGCCTCGTTGGCAACAGCCAGCGCTCGGCCCGGGTTGGACCGCTGGTCGTCTCCCCCGCGCCGGAAACCGTAACCGCCAATCCCCGCACCCAGATCAGCCTCCTAGGCGTCCCCGCCAACCGGCTCGAAGTGATCTCCGTCCGTGGCTCGAAAAGCGGCCGCCACAGTGGCCGGCTGGTCCCTTACTCACAGGGGGATGGCGGCAGCTTCCTGCCCAACCGGCCGTTTGCACCGAACGAGGTTGTAACGGTCGAGGTGGCGGTTTCAACCGGTGGGCAGCGGCAGCTCCTCCATTACTCCTTCCGCACCGCCGTTCCGTTCCCGACCGGCCATTACCCGCCCTTCCCGAACCCGCCAGCCCCTACCGCCGATCTGCAGAGCTTCAACACCCTCCCCGGGGTCGAGGCGCCGATCCTTACCGTCACCACCCCCGATAAGGACCCCGCCGCGGGGGATATCTTCCTCACCAACGGCCCCGGCCCCGGCAGGTACGGTGCCCTGATCTACAGCCCCACTGGAAGGTTGATCTGGTTCGATCAACTCCCCCCTGGTGAGGTCGCCGAGAACTTGGCCGTCCAGCGCTACCGAGGCGAACCGGTCCTTACCTTCTGGGTCGGCAAGGTCCCCGACCTCGGCTTTGGCGAAGGGGAAGACCTGGTCTTAAACCGCCATTACCAGACGATCCTCCGGGTGCAGGCCGGCAATGGGCTCAAAGCCGACCTCCACGACTTCCAGCTCGGCCCGGACAACACCGCCTTCATCACCGCCTACAACCCGATCCGCTGCAACCTGAGCGCTGTCGGCGGCGACTCCAGCGGGGTGATCATCGATACCGCGATCCAGGAGATCGACCTTGCCACCGGCCTCGTGCGGTGGGAATGGCATGCCCTCGACCACATCCCGGTCGGGGACTCCCACACCTCTCCGCCAGCCGGCGAACAGCCATGGGATTGGTTCCACCTCAACTCGATCGACGTCGAGAGCAACGGGAACCTTTTCATCTCCGCCCGCAACACCTGGGCGGGATACCAGCTTGAAGGAGGTGGCGGCAGGGTGCTGTGGGAGCTTGGGGGTGTGGAAAGCAGCTTCAAGCTTGGGCCCGGCGCGGAAACCGCTTGGCAGCACGACGGCACCCTCCTTTCCGAAGACGAAGTCGGCTTCTTTGACGACGGCGCAAACCCGCCGGTGCACAGCCAGTCCCGGGCGATCAGGGTCCGGTTGAACTTCCAGACCCACGAAGCAACCCTTGTCGCCTCCTACACCCATCCCAGCCCGCTCCTTTCGGTAAGCCAAGGAAACGCCGAGTGGCTGCCGGGCGGAAAGGTGGTTGTCGGGTACGGCTCGATTCCCGAGATCAGCGAGTACTCGCCAACGGGCGAACTCCTCTTCGACGCCCACCTCCCCCTCGACATGTCCAGCTACCGCGCCTACCGCTTCCCCTGGGAAGGGCTCCCTGCAACGCCGCCCGTTGTCGCTGCAAACGAAAACTCCACCGAAGAAGAGACCGTGGTCCACGTCAGCTGGAACGGCGCGACCGGGGTACAACGGTGGCGGATCCTCGCCGGGGAAACGCCGCAGGCCCTTAGCGCGGTGGCTGAAGTCCCAGCGACCTCATTTGAAGTCTCCGCCTCCCTGCCCCACCGCTACCGCTACGTAGCAGCGGAGGCGCTCGGCAAGGAAGGGAAGGAGCTCGGCAGCTCGCCGCCCACCCAAGTCACCCCTTACAAAGCGGTCTTCGGCAGCTAGTAGGCGGGCGGCTTGCTAGGGGCTTTGTAGAAGGTGGGGCCGGTTTTCGGCTGGGTCGGCGTCTTCTTCTTGCTTTCGCCGCCGCAGCCAGCTACCGCCCCGGCAAGGGAGATGGCGACGGCTGCAGCGGCAAACCGCCGCCAGCGGCCCCTCCCCAAGGCTCTCGCGGCGGGGCTAGTAAGCACCCTTTGGCACCGCCGGCTTTTCGGTGGCTTCCTTAGAGTGGGTTGCAGCCCGCGTCTCGGTCGTCTTCGCCTTGGTTGTGGTCGTAGTTGTTGTCGTGGCGATCCGTTCGGTGTGGGCTACAACCGGCTTCGCTGGGCTTGGCGGAGGAGGCGGCGGAGCGGAGGAGTGAACCGCTGGCGGCACGGCGGTGCCGGCCGCCTTTGTGCCAGCCCCCGTGGTGCGCTTAGCGATCCGCGCGGCTCGGCGGGTGAGCCGGCTGTGCCGCGTAGTGGTCGTGGAGGTCGTCGCCTGCAAGGAGAGGCTCTTGCTCGCAGCAGCCTTCTTGTGACTTGAGGAACCGCAGGCGTCAACCCCAACTGCGCAGAGGCAGCACGCCGCAACCGTTGCTAGCCGCTTTCCACTCATCGGCAGGAAGCCTAGCAACGGTAGCTCCTGGGAGCGCACCGCTGGAGCCGGCTCGGTGTCTATAGTCACGGGAACAAATTGTTAGGGAACTGTTAGGAAATGGCACAAGCAGGCGTCGAAAGGGCTGGACGGCCACCCGTCGGGGCCGCTGGCTCCTCGGCCAGCGACCGTTCCTTGCGCTGGGTGCTGGCCGTCTGTTCGGTCGCCCAGCTGATGGTGATCCTCGACCTCTCGATCGTCAACGTCGCCCTCCCCTCCATCCAGTCGGCGCTCTCCTTCAGCGCTCCGGAACTGCAGTGGGTGGTCGACGGGTACGCGATCACCTTCGCCGGCTTCCTTTTGCTTGGCGGCCGGATCGCCGACTACTACGGCCAGCGGCGGACCTTTCTCTTCGCCCTTGCCGGCTTCTCGCTCGCCTCGCTGCTGGGCGGCCTGGCCCCGGACCGGACCGTCCTGATCGCAGCCAGAGCCCTCCAAGGCCTTGCCGCAGCCTTCATGGCCTCCTCCTCCCTAGCGATAGTCACCTCGACCTTTCCCGCCGGCCCCGCCCGGAACCGAGCAATCGCGATCTGGGCCTCGATGAACGGCGTCGGCGGGGCCGCGGGGGTGCTGCTCAGCGGCGTCCTCACGCAGGAGGCGTCGTGGCGGTGGGTCCTACTGATCAACCCACCGATCGGCCTGGTTGGGATCGCCGTCGCCTTAAAGGTGATCGCCGAACGGAAGTGCCGCGAGCAGGGCGCAAGCTTCGACTTCGCCGGCGCCCTTGCCCTGACCGTAGGCCAGCTGGTGTTGGTCTTCGGCGTTGTCGAAGCCGGGATCGTCGGCTGGAGCGCGACGGCCGCTCTAGTGCCGATCGCCGTCGGCGTCCTGCTGCTCGCTGCGTTCGTCGGCATCGAGGAGTGGTTTGCCCAGAGCCCAATCGTCCCCTTGAAGCGGATCTCTAGCGAGCTCAAGCTCGCGAACCTGATCGTCCTCCTCTTCAGCGCCGCGCTGTTCCCGATGTGGTTCGTGAGCTCCCTCTACCTCCAACAGGTGCTTGGCCTCTCCCCGCTCCAGGCAGGGTTGACCTTCCTGCCGATGACCTTGACGATCATGGTGCTCGCCCAGAGCGGCGGCCACCTTGTGAACCGGTTCGGGGTAAAGCCGGTTCTGTTCGCGGGACTCTGCTTCATGGCTGCCGGATTGGCGCTCTTTACGAGGGTCCAACCGTCCGGTTCGGCGATCCCAAACGTCGTCGCCCCCGGCGTGCTGACCACCGCAGGGATCGCCCTCTCGATCGTTTCCTCGACGATCGCCGCGACCAGGACCGCCGGGGCGCAGCAGGCCGGCCTTGCCTCTGGTCTTGTCAACACCTCCCGCCAGGTCGGTGGCGGCCTTGGCTTGGCGGTGCTGATCACCCTTGCCACCCAGCTCACGACCCACCAGATCGGAACAGGCAAGGGGGTGCCGACCGCCCTCACCGACGGGTTCCGCCTTGCCTACCTGATCTGCGCAGCCCTTTGCGCAGCGGCAGCGGCGCTGACGCTGCTGCGGCTACGGATCCCGGGGGAGCGCTCGGCGCTGCGGTTGGCGCGGGCAAGCGCCGTCTTCCTTCCAGTCCTTGGCCTTTACTGCGGCCTTGACATCGCCTTTGCCCGACCGAAGGCTACCCCGCTTGGCGCCTACGTCCTCACCGACACCTACTCCTTCCCCTCAGCCCCTAACCTCCACCCGCCGAAGATCGCCTTTACCGACCCTCACCGAGGGGGCTGGCCGGTCCCTGGCTACATCCTCCTCACCAACTTTTACAACCTCTCCGAGCCTCCGATCTGGGGCCAGAGTGGGCCGCTGATCCTCGGCGAAAACCTCCAGCCGGTCTGGTTCCAGCCGGTTCCCAAGCGCTACGTCGCCGGCAACCTCGAGCTCCAGCACTACCACGGCGAACCGGTCCTTGCCTGGTGGCAAGGGAAGATCACCAACACCGGGGCAACCGAAGCCGGTGAATGGGTGGTGGTGAACCGCCACTACCAGGTCGTCGCCCGCCTCCGGGGACAGGACGGTTGGCTGCCTACCCTCCACGAGTTCCAAATCGTCGGCGAAGACGCCTGGGTGACAGCCAACAAGAACATCCCGATCAACCTCTCCCGCTACGGCGGCCCTTACAACGGCGCCCTGATCGATGTCGCTGCCCAGGAGTACAACCTCCGGACGGGACAGCTCCTCTACAGCTGGGACGCCCTGAAGCACGTGCCGCTCTCCGACTCCTACGCCACCACCCCGACGAACGGCTTCCCGTGGGACGCCTACCACATCAACGCAATCCAACCCCTTGGCAACGGGAAGCTGCTGGTCTCCCTGCGCAACACCTGGGCGATCTACCTGATCGAACAAAGCAGCGGACAGATCCTTTGGACGTTGGGCGGACGGAGCTCTTCCTTCAAGTTCGGTCAAGGAGCCGAATTCCAGTGGCAACACGACGCCCGCCTAACCGGCCCGACGACGGTAAAGGTCTTTGACGACCACTGCTGCCAGCTCACCAGCGGAGGTACCTACGTCACGCCAACCGCCCCCTCCCGGGGGCTCGTCCTCCACCTCAGCTTCGCCGCTCACACCGCCACGGTGGAACGGGTTTACCGCCACCACCCGCCGATCGACGCCGCCTACATGGGCAACGTTCAACCGCTTCCCACCGGCCAGACCTTTGTGGGGTGGGGGTCTGAACCGTACTTCACCCTCTACGGCCCAAACGGGGAAGTCCAGCTGGAAGGGATCCTCCCAGGTCCCAACCTCACCTACCGCGCCTACGTCGCCAGCTGGGAAGGGGAACCGCTTCAACCACCGGCGGTTGCGCTCCGTCGCCAAGGGGACAAGGAGATCGCTTACATGAGCTGGAACGGGGCCACCAAGCTAGCCCGCTGGCAGCTCCTTGGGGGCCCCAGTGCGACCGACCTCCACCCCCTCGGCGAAGGGCAACGGACGGGGTTCGAGACCGCCCTGCCGGTTCCCCCCGGCACCGCCTTCATCCAGGCACGGGCCCTCTCCTCAACCGGGAGGGTGTTGGCAAGCTCCCCGGTTGTGTCGGCGCGGTAGTGAAACCCCTCCCCAAGACTGCTGCTAGCCTTCTGGCGGGGCAAGAATGCGCGAAAACCTCTCCTTGATCATCATGTGCGTTCTGCTGGTGATCTCCCTTGCCTTTCTTGCCGACCAGTTCGCCCTCTACCACTGACGCCGCCGCAGCGGCCTAGGTATCCGGCAGGACCCCTACCGCCCAACAGGGCTAGATGGACCCCAGCGAAGCAAAAGGGCGCGCCTTACCGTTCTAGCCAGCGGCGGAGCGCAGCCAAGCGAGCGGAGGCGGCCAAGACCGTCCGCGGAGCGAGCCGGTGGGTTCGGAGCGCCTCGCGCAGGGTGGCGTACGCACCGGGGAGGACGGTTTCGCTGTCCAGGAGCGCGATGTCGGCACCGGACTGGACGGCGTGGAGGACCCTTTCGTCGACGCTGCCTGGCAGCGGTGGGCCGTCCAGGGCGTCGGTGATGATCACCCCGTTGAAGCCAAAGGTGCGCCGCAGGAACCCTTCCTGAATCCGCCGGGAAAGGGTTGCCGGCCAATAGGGGTCGAGGGCTGGAAAGATCGCGTTTGCAACCATCACCAGCTGCACGCCGGCAGCGATCGCCCGCCTGAAGGGAAGGTCCCGTTCCTCGATTTCTGAGACGGTACCCGCCACCCTTTGCAGCTCGGAGTCGGTGTCGACGGGGAGGGTGCCGATGCCGGGAAAGTGCTTGGCCGTTGCTGCAACCCGGGCGGCTTGGAGGCCCCTGATGAAGGCTTCGACAAGGGCTGCCACCTGTTGGGGGGAGCCATTAAACCCCCGTTGCTGGGCCCGCTCGAAGTCCTGGGCTCCGGAGACGTCGCTGACCGGCGCAAGGTCGATGTTCACCCTCTGTTCGACAAGGAACCGGCCCGTTAAAAGGCCCTGATGGTAGGCTTCGGCAGCGGTCTTGATCGCCCGCGTCGAGGGGAAAGGCGGCCCCTCGGGGAAGCGGCGGATCGGTCCTCCCTCCTGGTCGGTGGCGATCAAAAGCGGAAAGGTACCTCCCCGTCGAGCCGCTGCCTGGAGCTCCTTGATCGCCTCAGGCAGTCGGGGGGAGATGTTTTCGCCGAACAGGATCACCCCGCCAACCTTCCGCTCCCTGATCGCGGCAAGCAGCCCCGGCGGGGGTAGGGTGCCGCTGAAGCCGGTCATCAACAGCTCCCCCACGTCCCGTTCCGCTTCCCGCATCAGCGCGGCAGCTTTGTTGTGGCGGTCGCCTCTACCCCCGTGAGCGAGGTTGAGGGGGGCGATCTGGGACTGGAGCCGGACCCCGCGGGCCGGCCCATCGCTTGAGACGGCTAGGTAGGCAGCAGCGGCGCTAACCAGCGCCACCACGGCCACAGCCAGACGCTGCCTCCTGGCTCTCCTAGCAGGGGTGGCTTTCAAGGTGGGCTTCCGAGATCAGCCACTGACCGTTCTCCTTGCTGACCCCGTAGGTGCCGGTCCAGTTCCGGCAGCCGTAACGGCGGTCGACAGTTTGGAGTTTGACGATCCGCACCGTCGCGTGCTGTCCGGAGAAGGAGGCCAACGCGAAGTCGTAGGAGACCTTCTCAATTCCCGCTTCTTCCTGGCCGCGAACCCAGTTTTCCTCTCCTCCCGCCACGCTTTCGGTCTCCTTTTCCCAGGCGGCTTCGTAACGGCCTTCGGCGATGTCCTGCCAGTGTTCGTTGACGACGGCTAGGGCAGCCCCCGCTTCGCCGCTTGGGCCGGCCGAGCTGGTCGTAGAGGTTTCTTCTTCAGCCGTTTCGGTTGTAGAAGTCTCCGTCGCGGTCTGTGCTGTAGCCGTTACTGTCGTTGTCGCCGTTGCCTGCGAGGCAGCGGTCGCGGCAGCCGGCGCGCTGCCCCCAGGGCTGCCGACAACGAGGGCAACGGCAACCGCCGCCCCGACCATAAGGGCGGTACCGATCAAGGCTGCCCCAACCAACGGCCCGGCACCGGTAGGGCCATCCGGAGGCTGCTGGGGCTGCGGGGGCGGTGGTCCAGCGGCCCCTCCGCCCGCGACGAGGGTTGGCGGGTCGCTATCTGGGGGCGGAGGCGGTTGGGCCGGTTCGGCTGGCGGGGGCGGCGTTTGAGGGGTGCGCACCTCGCTGTGCGCTGTCGGCGGCTCCTCGAGCTGCTCCCTAGGAGCGCCGCAGGCCGTGCAGAACCGATCGTCGGCGGCCAGCCGGTTGCCGCACCGGGTGCAGTAGTTAGCGCCCTGCACCGCGATCCGGTCCGGCGCCCCCCGAACTGGAAGGCGAAACCCCTGCTCCCAACGGCAAAACCATTCTCTCCACCCTAGGCAACTAGGGTAGCAGGGGGCTAGGCCGCGACGCCTTTAGGAAGGGCCGACGCCCCGCCTTGCCTCTACCCTGGCCACAACCCGCCCTAGCAGCTTTAGGATCGGCTCCGGGCCGCTCACGCCCACCCGCCCGCGGTTGTAGGCGTCGTGCCAGTCCTGTAAGCCCTTCTTGGCCAAGGCGTTGAAGTCGTCCCGCCGTAACGAGACGGTGAGGTGGGTGTCCGGGGAGTAGATCCGCCTTACCGCTGCCGCCGGCAGCGAGAGCAGGAAGTGCTGGACATCCCCCCTTCCCCGCAGCTCTACGCACGCCGTCAAGCTCAGCTTTTTAAGGGCTGGCACCTCTGCCAGCAACCGCCTCGCCGCCGCCTCGATCAGCTCCGCCGTAGAGTCGGCCACACAAAAACGATAAACCGTTTTTACCGATCGCCGGCCGCCTTTTTTTAAATCCTGTGCCGCTCGAGGAGCTTGCGGCCGATCACCAAGCGTTGGATCTCGGAAGTGCCCTCTCCGATCAACAGCAGCGGCGCGTCCCGGTACAGCCGCTCCACCTCGTACTCCTTGGAGTAGCCGTAGCCGCCGTGGATCCGCAAGCACTCCTCGACGCAGTAGCGGCCAGCCTCGGAGGCGAACAGCTTCGCCATCCCGGCCTCCATGTCGGACCGCTCCCCAGCGTCCTTCATCCGGGCTGCCCGGTAGGTAAGCAGCCGCGCCGCCTGGACCTGGGTCGCCATGTCGGCGAGCTTGAAGAGGATCGCTTGGTGTTCTGCGATCGGCTTGCCGAAGGTGCGCCGCTCCTGGGAGTACTTGAGGGCCAGTTCAAGGGCCCGCTGGGCGATCCCAACCCCTCTTGCCGCCACGTTCACCCGGCCCACCTCAAGGGCGTCCATCATCTGGTAGAAGCCCTTGTTGAGGCCGGCCTCCTCGCCGCCGAGGACGTTCTCCGCAGGACAGCGGTAACCGTCGAAGACCAGCTCCGTCGACTCCACGCCCTTGTAACCCATCTTCTTGATCTTGGGCGGGATCGTCAGGCCAGCGTAAGGGCCGGTGTTCTCGGAAACCCCCCCTTCCTTCTCCGCGATAAAGCAGGTGAAACCACGGTGGCGAGGCTGGGCGTTGGGGTCCGTCTTCACCAGCACGAAGACCAGGGAACTCATCAGGCCGTTGGTGACCCACATCTTCTGGCCGTTGATCTCCCAGCTGCCATCCGGCTGCTTGGTCGCCGAGGTCTTGATCGCCTGGACATCGGAGCCTAGCTCCGGCTCGGAAAGGGAGAAGGCAGCCCTGATCTCCCCCGTCGCCATCCGCGGCAGGTACTTCTGCCGCTGGGCCTCGGTGCCGTACTTGAGGAGCAGGTAGGTGCCGATGAAGTGGGTGTTGATGATCCCCGAGATCGAGATCCAGCCTCGGGAGAGCTCCTCGACGATCATCGCGTAGGTGGTGAGGTCGAGGCCCATCCCCCCGTACTCCTCCGGGATCGTCACCCCGAACAGTCCCAGTTCCTTCATCTGCTCGACGATCGGCTCGGGGTACTTGTCCTCGTGGTCGTAGTAAGCGGCGTTGGGGATGATCTGCTCATCCACGAACCGCCGCACCATCTCCAGGATCGCCTCCTGCTCCTCGGTCCTTTGAATTAGGGGATCTGCTGCAACTGCCACCTTTGTCTTCCTTGTCTTGCCGCCAACGGTTTGCCTTGAGGATACTCTCGCTGCCCGAACCGGCGTCTGTTGGCAGACTTTGGCCGATGGCAACCAACGAGCAGATCACGATCGAGGCGGCACGCAAGGCGCTGCCCGGCACCTTTCCCGGAAACCTTGGCATCGAACTCGTGGAGATCGGCGACAAGCGGGTCCGCGGGGTGATGGAGGTCGACCGCCGCCACCTTCACCCCGGCGGGTACGTCCATGGCGGGGCTTGGGTCGCCTTTGCCGACACCGTCGCGGCCTGGGGAACGATGCGCAACCTCCCCCCGGGCCGTGGCTTCACCACCGCCGAGTTGAAGATCAACGTGCTTGGCGCCGGCCGCGAGGGAGACGTCCTCGAGGCCGTTGGCGAGCTGCTCCACGCCGGCAAGCGAACCCAGGTCTGGGAGGTCCGCGTCTACAAGCGCCGCGACGACGGCAACAAACCACCGCTGATGGCCAACTTCATCTGCACCCAGATGGTGCTCTAGCCGTGGCTAACTTCGTCGCCGAGGTCGTGGAAAAGGCACCGCCGGACCGGCTTGCCTTGGTCGAGCGGGACCGCAGCGGCGGCAGGCGAACCTTCACCTTCGGCGCGGTCGCTGAACGGGCGCAGAACCTCTCCACCCACCTCCAGCGGCTTGGCGTCGGCCGGGGGGACGTGGTGATGACGCTGATCGGCAACCGTCCGGAGTGGGTCTTCTCGCTCCTTGCTGCCTGGCGGCTGGGGGCGGTAGCCCTCCCCTGCAACGAGCAGCTGCGGGCCAAGGACCTGCGCCGCCGCCTAGAGGTGACGAGGCCAAGCGTCGTCGTCGCCGACGAGCGGAACCGGGCCGAGCTTGAGACCGCCAACCCGAGCTGCCCAGTCGTGCTGATCCCAGACGAGCGGCTCTTTACCCCGGCGCCAGGTAGTTGTCCCCAACCGCCGGTCGACCTGCTCGAAGCCGAGCCGGTCCTGATCACCTTTACCAGCGGCACCCAGGGGGAGCCAAAGGCGGTCGTCCACGGCCACCGCTACCTCCCCGGGCAAAAGCTCCAGGCAACGGCGTGGCTTGCCCCCCGGCCGGGGGAGTTGGTCTGGTGCACCGCCGCCTCCGGGTGGTCGAAATCGGCCCGCAACGCCTTCATTGCGCCGTGGCTGGCCGGTGCCGCCGCCCTCCTCCACGACCACCGGTTCGACCCTGCAGAACGGCTTGCCCTCCTCGCCGAGGAGGGGGTGAACGTGCTTTGCATGGCACCGACGGAGTACCGGGTAATCGCCCGCAGGCTGGAGCCGACCGCTCCCCCCTCCCTCCGCCACCTGGTCTGCGCCGGGGAGGCGCTAAACCCGGAGGTACTTCACGCCTGGCATGGGGCGACTGGGCTTGTGATCTGCGACGGCTACGGCCAGACGGAGACAGGCCAGCTGACCGGAGTTGTCGCCGACGGCTCCCTCCACCCCGGCTCGATGGGCCGACCGCTGCCGGGGGTGCGGGCCTGGTCTGAAGGGGGGGAGTTGGTCTGCGACCCCCAGACCGTGCCGACCTTCTTCCTCGGGTACATCGGCGAGGGGGTGGTAAGGGGGGGGGCACCGGCTGGGGAGGGGTGGTTGACAACCCCAGGAGGATGGGCAATCCGGGACCGCCAGGGCGAAGGCACATGGCGGACCGGGGACCTGGTCCGGGAGGGGGAGGACGGCTTTCTTTACTTCGAAGGCCGCGCCGACGACGTGATCATCTCCTCCGGGTACAGGATCGGTCCCTTCGAGGTGGAGTCGGTGCTGCTCACCCACCCGGCGGTCGCCGAGGCGGCAGCGGTCGCCGCCCCAGATCCAGAGCGGGGGGCGGTGGTAAGGGCGGTGGTCGTGCTGCGGGACGGCTTTACCCCCTCCGCTGAGCTCGCCAGGGAGCTTCAGGACCACGTGAAGCGGGAAACCGCGCCCTACAAGTACCCCCGGATCGTCGACTTCGTCAAGGAGCTTCCTAAAACCCCAACCGGGAAGGTGATCCGGGCTGCCTTGCGGGATGGGGCCAACTAGCAGGCGACCGTTGCCTCGACCTCAACTGCCGCCCCGAGCGGCAGGGCAGCGACCCCGACCGTAACGCGGGCGGGGGCGGAGTCGCCAAAGAAGGAGGCGTAAGCGGCGTTGAGCTCCGCGAACCGGGCAAGGGCGGTGGTGTAGATCGTCACGCGGACAGCCCGTTTCAGGCTGGTCTGGGCGGCCCGGCAGACCGCTTCCAGGTTCTCCAAACAGCGGGTGATCTGGTCCGCTGCTGTCCCCTCCACGACCTCGCCGGTCTTGGGATCAAGCGGGAGTTGGCCGGAGCAGAACAGCAGGTCGCCAAACCGGATCCCGTGGCTGTAAGGGCCAACGGCGGGCGGGGCATCGGGCGCGCTGATCTGGAGGAGCTCGCTCATTCCTAGAAACGTAACCGTAAGGCCAGCGGGACCGCTCGACCCGCCGTTAAGGGGCCGTTTAGCCGCGGCTGTTTACGCTGAAGCGATGCGGGAACGGCTCGTGCGGGCGGTTCTAGCTGTGGTCGGCTTGGCCCTTCCCTACCTCTTTGCCCCAGCCGCCGTCGGCCTCCCACTACGGCCTTGTCGCCAGCCGGCTGGCTTCCTCTGCACCACCCTGGCCGTTCCCGTCTCCCGGGAAGGGCTTGCCCCTGGCACCGTCGATCTCCAGATCGCCGTCCTCCCCGCCCCCTTTCCGACCAGGGACGCCGTTGTCGCCTTGGCCGGCGGGCCTGGGCAGGCTGCGCTGCCGCTGGCAAACCTTTTTGCAGAGGAGGTAGCACCGGCCCTCCTGAGCAGGGACCTTGTCGTCTTCGACCAGCGGGGCACCGGCACCTCCGGACCCCTTGCTTGCGACGCTCTCCAGGAGACGATAACCACCATCTCCGAGCTCCAGGCAGCCCTCCATCGCTGCGCGTTGGAACTGGGACCGGCACGGGGCGGCTACACCACCGTTGAATCGGTCCGGGATATCGAGGCGATCCGAGAAGCACTCGGGCTGGAAAAGCTGGTCCTTTTCGGCACCTCGTATGGAACCAAGGTCGCGCTGCGCTACGCCGAACTGTATCCCCAGGATGTAGAAGGACTGTTGCTGGACTCGGTCGTGCCGCCAAACGGCCCCGAACCGTTTCTGATCCCAACCTTTCAGGCGATCACCCCCGTCCTCGACGAACTTTGCAGCGAAGGGGCGTGCAAAGGGATCGCCCCTGACCCGGTCCAGGAGCTTGCCACCCTGGCAGCCCGTCTGCACTCCCACCCGATCCGGGGCTTCATCTACAACGGCAAAGGACAACGGGAACAGCTTGGCGTCGATGCAGCCAACCTCTTCGACCTGCTGTTAGCCGGGGACCTCAACCCGGCGCTGCGCGCGCTCTTTCCCGGTGCGGTCACCGCTGCCCTGCACGGCGAGCCAGCCCCACTTCTGCAGCTGGAGGGAATCGCCGACGGCCTGCTGCCAACGCTCCCTCCCTCCCGCCACGAACATGTCGAAGAAGCGGTCAACCCAACCCTCTACTGGACCACGACCTGCGAAGAGGAGCCGTTCCCGTGGCGGCGCACTGCCGGTCAGCGGGAACGGGAAGCGGAAGCGGGTGCAGCGCTTGCCAAGGTTCCTCCCGCCGCTTTCTACCCCTTCTTCCCCGCCCTCGCTCTTACCGTGGGACCCCTTGCCGGTTGCGAGGGCTGGCCCCAGGCCGCTCCTGCCCCACCGCAGCTTGCACCGCTGCCGGCCGTGCCGACCTTGATCCTCTCCGGCGGCCAAGATCTCCGCACGCCTACGGCGCAGGCGCGGGAAGTGGCCGCCCGGATCCCCGGCGCAAAGCTCCTTGTCGTCCCTTACACCGGCCACTCCGTGCTCGGCTCCGACCTGAGCGGCTGTGCAGCGGCAGCGGTAGCGGCGTTTTTCAGCGGCGAACCGGTACACAGCTGCCGGCGGAGCGCCGATCCCTTTGCGCCAACCCCAGTCCCGCCCCCCTCCCTGGCCGCCGTCCGGCCCCTGCCCGGTCTGCGGGGGAGGGTTGGAAGGACGGTAACGGCGGTCCTTGATGGGTTTGTGGCGCTGGAGCGGATCGCCGTTGCGGCAACGCTGGAGGCAGAGGCGGTCCTGCCCCCAGGCGCAAGCTTTGGTGGCCTCCACGGCGGCTACGCCAAGTTCGCTGCCGACGGCCTTGTCCTCGATCGCTTCGCCTTCGTCCCCGGAGTGACGGTTTCCGGGACGCTCCCCCTAAAGGACGGCCGCCTCCTCCCCAAGCCGCTGCGAGTCGGCGGCTGGGCGGCTGCCCACGGCACGGTAACGATCAAAAACGGCCGTGTTTTAGGAAGGCTCGGCAAGGTTAGGTTCAGCGTCCCGATCACAACCGCCGTCCTTGCCCGCGCCCGCTACCAGCCCCACGGCCTGCGGCTCGCGCGGCTTTGGCAGCGACCGCTCCTTGCCCCCACCGCGGTTGGGAGGATGCTTGCCGGCCTGCTTCCCGCCTTGATGGCCCGCCAGCCGGTCCGCTAGCGGTCACCCGGCGGCTGCTCCCCGACTGGGAACGGTCGGTCCGCTAGGGTGGGTGTGGTGGCCAATGGCCTCGCCAACGAGCGGTCCCTCTACTTGCGGCAGCACGCCGACAACCCGGTCAACTGGCTGCCATGGGGCGAGGAGGCTTTTGCCTTAGCCAGGGAACGGGACGTGCCGCTTCTGGTCTCGATCGGCTACGCCGCTTGCCACTGGTGCCACGTGATGGAGCAAGAGTCGTTCTCCGACCCCGAGGTGGCGGCGCTGATGAACGATCACTTCGTTTGCGTGAAGGTCGATCGGGAGGAACGGCCAGACGTCGACGAGTACTACATGGACGCCGTCCAAGCCCTCCGCGGCCAGGGGGGCTGGCCCCTCAACGCCTGCTGCACCCCGGACGGCAAGCCGTTCTTTGCCGGCACCTACTTCCCACCAGAGCCCCGCGGTGGGATTCCTTCCTGGCGGGAGGTCCTAACGGCGATCGCCGAGGCCTGGCAGAACCAGCGAACCGAGCTCGAGGACCTTGCCAACCGCCTCCACGCCGCGATCTGCGCCGCTGCAACGGTCTCCCTTGCCCCCCGTCAGCCAACCGAGGGGTTGGCTGAAACCGTCGAGCAGGCCCTTGCAAAGGCCTTTGACGTCGAGTACGGCGGGTTTGGGGAAGGGGCGAAGTTTCCGCAGGCCCCGGCCCTGCTCTTCCTCTCTCAACGGGCCGAAGAAGGTTCGGTCCGGGCCGGTTCCCTGCTCGACCGGACCTTGGAGGCGATCGCCCGCGGGGGGATCCGCGACCAGATCGGCGGCGGCTTCCACCGCTACACCGTCGACCGCAGCTGGCGGATCCCCCACTTCGAGAAGATGCTTTACGACAACGCCTTGCTGCTGCGGCTGTTCAGCCGCCGCTACCTGGCAACGGCCAACCCTACCTTCAAGGAGGCAGCTGCTGACACGGTCCGGTTCCTCACCTCCGAGCTGGCAGCGCCGGACGGCCTCTTCTCCGCCTCGCTCGACGCCGACAGCCCCGGCGGCGAGGGTGCCTACTACCTCTGGCGGGCAGCGGAACTTAGGGAGCTGCTCGGGCCCCTCTACGGCTCAGCAGCTGCCTGGCTTGGGGTAAGAGAGGAGGGGAACTGCGCCGCCCCAAACGGTCCACCCCCGGGAACCAACGTCCTCTACCTAGCCGGTCCCCAACCGGCCGAGGCAGACGAGATTAAAGACCGGCTGCGCACCGCCCGCAGCCAACGGCCGCGGCCGGCCCGGGACGAGAAGGCCGTTGTCGCTTGGAATGGGCTGGCGGTCGCGGGGCTGGCGGAGGCAGCCGTTGCCCTCGCCTCAGAGGAGGTCCTCGACCTCGCCCAGCGGGCCGCCGAGGCCCTCCTCGCTGCCCCCCGGACGGAGGCCGGGCTGCTGCCCCGGGCGGGGTTTGACCAGGGCTTCAGCGGGGAGGGGTTCCTCGAGGACCACGCTTACCTCCTCGACGGCCTGGTCGCCCTTTTCGAGGTCTCCTGCGAGGAGCGGTTTCTCGAGGCCGCCGCTGACCTTGCCGATCGGCTGCTCTTTGCCTTTTACGATCCCGCTGCCAAGACCTTCTTCACCGCCGCCGACAGGGAGGGGCGGATCCCCGCCCGGACCGCGCTGGAGGACTCCGCCCTTCCAGCCGCTGGCCCGACGGCAGCGATTGCCCTCCACCGCCTCTACCAGCTGACCGGCGAGTCCCGCTACGCCTCCCCAGCCGAAGCGCTCTGCGAACGGTCGGCAGGGCTCGTTGAACGGTACCCCCTTGCCTTTGCCACCGCTGCCCTCGCCCATGCCTTCCGCCAGGCGCAGCCGCGGCCGCTCGCCTGCCGCCTGCCCCGGCCGGCCCCCGCCGCCTCTTAGATGACCGGCAGGTAGCGGGCGAGCTCCCAGTCGGTCACCTGCGCCCGGAACTCCTCCCATTCCTGCCGCTTCAAGGCGAGAAGCCGCTCCAAAGCGTGCTCGCCCAAGGCGCGCAGCAGAAGCTCGGAGTCGCTTGCAACCTCAACCGCCTCGCCTAAAGAGCCAGGCAACCGATCGATCCCAAGCTTCCGCCGTTCCTGGGGGGAGAGGTCGTAAAGGTTCTCCTCCATCGGCTCAGGCAGCGGGTAGCCCCGCTCGATCCCCTCCAACCCGGCGTGGATGATCACCGCGAAGGCGAGGTAGGGGTTACAGGCTGGATCGGGTCCGCGCAGCTCGATCCCAACCTCCGACCTGCTCCGCTCCCGGACCGGTACCCGGACCAAGGCGGAGCGGTTCCGCCGCGACCAGGCGGCGTAGAGGGGGGCCTCGTAACCGGGAACAAGCCGTTTGTAGGAGTTCACCCACTGGGCGAAGACCAGGCAGAGCTCCCGGGCGTGGTGGAGCTGTCCGGCGATAAACCCCTTTGCGGCGGGGGAAAGCTGGTAACGGTCGGAGCCGTCGAAGAGGGCGTTCTCCCCTTCCTTGAGCAGGACGAGGTTGGTGTGCATCCCAGAGCCGTTGTCACCCGCCCGGGGCTTGGGCATGAAGGTGGCATGCCAGCCGTACTTCAGGGCGTACTCCTTGATCGTGATCCTGGCCGTCATGCAGTTGTCGGCGATCGCCAACACCTCCCCGCTGCGGAGGTCGATCTCGTGCTGGGAGGGTCCCCCCTCGTGGTGGGTTGCCGCCACCTCTACCCCCAGCCGCTCCAAGGCAAGCACGGTCTCCCGCCGCACGTCGGAGCCGGCGTCAAGGGTGGTGAGGTCGAAGTAGCCGCCGGCGTCAAGCGGCTCCGGATTCTGGACGGACCGCAGCAGGTAGTACTCAAGCTCCGGGCCGACCTCGACCGTGAAGCCGAGGCTTTGCGCCCGGTCCACAGCGCGGCGGAGGATGTACCGCGGATCGCCCTCGTAAGGGCGGCCCTCGGGGGTCAACACATCGCAGAAGACGCGAGCGACCGCCTGCTCCTCCGGCCGCCAGGGGAGGACGGCAAAGGTAGAGGGGTCGGGGAGGGCAACCATCTCCGCCTCCTCAGTGGCGCTGTAGCCGGTGATCGAGGAGCCGTCAAAGGAGACGCCGTGCTCGAAGGCGGCAGGGAGGTCGTTGGCGTTGATCGCAAAGGACTTCAGCTGGCCCAGGACGTCGGTGAACCAGAGCCGCACAAACCGCACGCCGCGCCGTTGCGCCTCGTGGAGAGCCCGTTCCCGCCACTCTTGGTCGGCCACAGCTGGACAGTAGCCGATCCGGCCACACCCCTAGTGGCCGCCGATCAACGCCGCGATCACAAGCAGGAAGCCAAGGGCGACGGCCCAAGCGGCAAGCCGATCCGGTTTGCGGCCAAGCCGCTCGGCTAGGGTTGGGCTTTCCCGCCGCCACCGGGCCCGCTGCAGTGAACGCAGCTCCGCTTCCTGAAGCTCGAAGGCGCTTTCGCTTAGGGTCAGGGTGGTCCGCGCCCGACCCCCTCCCCCTTCCCGCCGTTTGCGGGCCTCGATCCGCTCCCGCAGCTCCGCCACCTCTGCCCACCACGGTTCCTGGCGACCCTCGGGAAAATCGATCGGTGGCTCCAAATCCATTGTCGGCAACCCTCCACCGGCTGCGTGTCTGAAGCCACTTATACGGGTTGGGGCGGACGGAACCACGGCCTAACTCCGAATTTCGGTTATTTGCCGGCGACGGCCGCCACGAATTCGGCGACCTCCCGGGCTTCCTTGCCGCGGTAGATTTCCGGCGGCATCTGGCCGTAGCGGCCGGCGAAGCCGGATTGGATTGCAGCCAACACAAATTCAGTCCGAGCTTGGAAGTTTCCGGCCTGCGGAACGAGCACGTCGAGGTTGGGGCCGGTGCGGCCAACAGCTGCCGCCGCCTTCAAGGTGTGGCAGAAGGAGCAGACCTCACTAAACAGCACCCTCCCCTTCTGCTCCGCCGCGGTGAGGCGGACGCCACCGGGAGCTTCAGCTGCCTTGTTTTCCCCGTTTTCGATCAGGATGAAGGCGGGGATCGCCAGCGCGAAGCAGAAGGAGACGAGGATCGTGCCCTGAAGGAGCAGGCGGCCGGCAAGGTTGCGGCCGTAGGTTTCCCGCGCGCGCCGCGGCGAGCCCTGGACGGCGATCAGGACGCCGCCGATCAGAAGCACCGCGCCCAGGATCACGACAGCGACGTTGGTAAGCATCGGCTGGGAACATACCTGAATCGCCGCTCCGAAGGCGGCAAGCCGCTAGATTGAGTTCGGTGGCTGCGATCGGCGGGCTCAACCGCTTCCTGAGAAACGCCTCCAGAGGCCAGTTGGGGGCGGCCTGCTTCGGCCTGGCGGTGCTTGGAGCAGGCGGCGGCGCCGTTGCCTCCGCCGCCTCAGGTAGCCCCATCCCTGCGCCAGCTACCCTCCCCCAGGCCCTTTACCACGCCCTTCACGGCCCCCAGCCAGCAGGGCTGTCGGCGACGGTCAGGGTTGAAAACCGGCTCTTTGAAGGGGCAAACCTGGTCGAAGGAGGGGGAGATGAAACAAGCGGGCTGCGGTCGCTGCTGACGGGCGACCTGGAAGGCCGGCTTTGGATCGGCAAGGAAAAGGCGCGGGTAGAGCTGGACGGCAGGCAGGGGGATACCGAGCTTGTGCTTGAAAAGGGACGGATCACCCTCTACTCGGTACCCGAAAACACCGTCTACGAAATCACCCTGCCAAGCCGCAACACCGCCGACAACCAGCCGGACCGCACGCCGCCAACGCTGGGCCAGATCGAAGCGGCGTTGCAGCGGGTCGAACGCAAAGCGGTCCTCTCCGCAGCCACGCCCACCGACATCGGTGGCCAGCCGGCCTATCTGCTGAGGGCAGCGCCCCGCGAAAAGGGCTCCCTGCTCGCCGGTGCCGAAGTGGGGTTCGCTGCCGAAAACGGGGTGCCGCTGCGGGTCGGCCTCCTCTCCACCTCCTCCACCGCCCCGGCGCTGGCCCTAGAACTGCAGCAGGTGTCCTTCGCTGCGGTCCCAGAATCGGTCTTTACCGTCCAGCCGCCAGCCGGCGTGAAGGTGAAGCGGATCCGCCTTCGAGCGGCAGGTCGGCGCCCGGCCAAGGGGATCGGCACGGTGCGGACGGTAGGCAACGGCCTGACGGCGGTCTACGTCCTGGAAACCCCAACCTCCCCCCACGAACCCTCCTTCCCCTACACCACCGGCCATACAACCGTTGCCGGAAAGGAGGCAGCGGTCGTTGCCACCGAGCTTGGCGGCTTGGTGACTCTGGTAAAGGACGGGTGCCGCCGCACGGCGCTAGGCCTGCTGCCAACCGAGAGGCTGGCTGCTGCACTGGGGCGCTAAGGGGCGGGATGGCTGGGTTGCGCGTGGAGGACCGGACTGCGCCGCCGCTGGTCGCAGCTGGCCTCACCAAGCGGTACGGCAACTTCACGGCCGTAGCCGACCTCGAGCTCGAGGTCCCAGCCGGATCGGTGTTCGGCTTCCTCGGTCCCAACGGTGCGGGCAAGACAACCAGCTTGAGGATGTTCCTCGGCCTGATCCGGCCCACCGCCGGTACGGTCAGGCTGTTCGGTCGGGACCCCTGGCGGGAAGGGGCGGCAGCCCTCGCCCCGGTAGGGGGCTTTGTTGAAACCCCCCGCTTCTACCCCCACCTAACCGCATTCGACAACCTCCGCCTCCTCGCCACCCTCGACGGCCTCAGGCAACCGGAGCAGCTGATCGGCGAGCTGTTAGAGCTGGTCGAACTCTCCCACGCCGCCCGCCAGAAGGTGGGATCGTTCTCCCACGGGATGGGACAGCGGCTGGGGATCGCTGCAGCCCTCCTGCGCCGGCCGAAGCTGCTGATCCTCGACGAGCCGACCACCGGATTGGACCCAGCAGGGATCAGGGACATGCGGCTCCTGATCGGCCGTCTCAGCGGAGAAGGGATCACCGTCCTGCTCTCCAGCCACCAACTCGCCGAGGTCCAGGAGGTTTGCAGCCACGTGGCGATCATCCGTGCTGGCCGCGTTGCCTTCTGCGGGGCACTGCAGGAGCTGCAGGCGGCAAGGCGAAGCTGGCGCCTGCGAACGGCCGACAACGGCCGCGCCCGGCAGCTCGCAGAGCTGGTTGAGGGGGTAAGGGTGGTTGGCGAGGCTGAAGGAGAGCTTGCCCTCGCTGGGGAGGAGGAGGCGGTTGGCGCCCTCACCGTGGAGCTGGGGAAGGCTGGAATCATGATCTACCGCCTCCAACCCCACGCCCCCAGCCTCGAGGAGCTGTTCTTCGCCCTCACCGAGGCCGACGGGGATGGCCGGACTCCGCTTTTAGTCGGGGAGGGGCGCTAGGTGGAGGCGGCGGTGCGGCAGCCCCGCTGGCCGGCGATCCTCCGCTGGGAGCTCTACAAGCTCCGGTTCCAGCGGCGGACCTACCTCGGTTTGGTGCTAGCGGTGCTCCCGCCGGCGATCTTCGTGGTCTTCTGGAACCTCCACCAGGGCCCCCGCCATCCCCACAACGTCTTTGCCCGGGAGATCACCCAAACCGGTCTAGCGATGCCGGTGCTGATGCTGCTTTTCGAGTCGGTGCTGTTGTTCCCGATCATCGGCTCCTTGGTGGCCGGCGATATCTTCGCTAACGAGGACGGGAACGGAACCTTGAAGACGATCCTCACCCGTTCCGCCGAGCGGGGCCAGATCTTTTTTGCGAAGGCCGTTGCCGCCGCCCTATATGCCCTCCTCGCCCTCCTCCTTGCAACCGTTGTCGCTACCGCCTCCGGCGTCGCCTCCTGGGGATTCAACCGGGTGGTGACCCTTTCCGGCACGGTGGTCTCGGCACCGAAGGCACTGCTTTTGATCGTCGGCGCCAACCTCTGCTACTTCGTCCCGCTGCTCGCCTTGGTCTGCATCGGCCTTTTGCTCTCCGCGCTGACCCGAAACTCCGCTGCGGCCGTGCTCGCTACCGTGGCGCTGCCGATCGTCCTTTACATCGTCGCCCAGATCCCAGGGCTGGAAGGGACACACCCCTACCTGCTAACCGAACAGTTCCAGGCCTGGCAGGGGCTGATGCGAACCCCAACCGACTGGGGACCGGTCCTCCACTCCCTCTGGGTCTGCGCCGCCTACGGCCTGCCCGCCTTAGCCCTTGGCTACCTCCACTTCCTCCGCCGGGACGTCGCCGGCGGCTAGGGAGGCGGCAAAGCGCTCCCGGCACCCTTTGCCGCAAAACCAGTAGGTGCGGCCGGCCACCGAGAGGGGGTAACCCTTCCCCTGCTCCACCCACATCCCGCAGCTTGGGTCGCGGGCGCCGTAGCGGCGGACAAGTAGGAAGAGCACGGCTGCAGCGGCGGCTGCAACGAGGTTGAGGGCGAGCTGGTAGTCGGGCCGAACGGTGGGTAGGAGGGTTGCGAGGTGGGGATGGTGGAGATGGAGGGTGATTCCCAAGGCGCTGAAGGCAAGGGAGACGATCAGCGCCGCCGCCACCCCGGCGAGGTAGAGGGAGAAGGCGAGGAAGGCGGCAAACCGGGGGGCGTAGAGGCGGCGGTAGGAGAGAAGGAGGGGTGGGATCAACAGGTCGGCGAAGAGGAAGGCAAGGACGCCGGCAAAGGTAGCCCCCTTTGCGAACAGGACCGCTGCAACGGCGACGTTGCCGATCGAGCAGACGAAGGTCGCAGCGGCAAGGAGGGGGCCGACAAGGAGGTTCTCGACCAACCGCAAGCCCTCCGGGCCACCCTTGAGGAATAAGGCGGAGTAAATGGAGCTGGGGAGTTGGGCAGCAAGGCCGGCCAGGAGCAGACCCAGCGCGATCTCCCGGTAGAGCATCTGGAGGTCGCCGACGAAGTTAAAGGCGAGGTCGAGCCAGCTGGAGCGGGAGCGGAGCCCCTTCACCAACCCCTTACCCCCCGCGGAGTGGTGGTTGTGGCCGCCCTTGGCAAGGGCAGCCCGGCCGCGGGCGAGTTCGACGGCCTGGGGCGAAAGAAGGGTGAGGAAACCGGCGAGGATCGCTGCCATCACCACCGCCCCAAGGAGCTCGCCGACGGCAAAGCGCCAGCCCAGCAGGGCAAGCAGACCGGCAGCGAGCTCCCAGACCACGTTTGTCGCTGCGACCTGGAAGGCAAAGGCAGCTTGAGGGCTTGCGCCGCCGACGAACAGGGCGCGGGCCATCGCTACCGCGGCGTAGGAGCAGGAGGAGGAGAGGCCGCCGAGGAGGACAGCCAACCCGACCGGCCGGGGACCGCCCCCGCCCAGCGCTGCCGCCACCTTGCGACGGGGCAACCAGGCTTGGGCAGCTGCAGCGAACAGAAAGCCCAGCAGCAACGGCCAGAGCAGCTGGTAGGCCATCAGCAGGGTGTCGCGGAGCCAGTGCCAGAGGAAGACAGCCACACCTGAAATATACCCCCCGGGGGTTTGCTACCATCCCCCCATGGCTCTCCAACCCGGCTACCTCGCCGACAAAGGGCGGGTGCAGCGGCGGCTGCGGCGAATCGAGGGCCAGGTCCGGGGCCTGGCGCGGATGGTCGACGAGGAGCGGTACTGCATCGAGATCCTCGACCAGATCGCTGCCGTTCAAGGGGCGCTGCGGGCCGTCGCCACGCTGATCTTGGAGGACCACCTCCGCAGCTGCGTGGTCGGCGCTACCGCCGACCGCCAGGAGCAGCTGGTCGGGGAGGTGGTTGGAGCGGTCGGGAGGCTAATCGGCGTCCATCCGTCGCCGAGATAAAGGCCGACGGCTCCGCGGAAAAGTAGAAGGGCCCCGCGGGGCCCTTCCGTAGCAGGCCTGTAAGCCGGATTCTGTCGAGAGCAGCCATCCATCTACGCGGCCTACCTGGACCTTGGCGGGCCACCTCCAAACGGTCCTGCTTGGCCTTGCACCGGGTGGGGTTTGCCCAGCCGCCGCGTCACCGCGACGCTGGTGCGCTCTTACCGCACCTTTTCACCCTTGCCTGCGCCGATTGGCGCGTCGGCGGTTCGGTTTCTGTGGCACTTTCCCGCGGGTTTCCCCGGGTCGCTTTCGCGACCACCCTGCCCTGTGGTGTCCGGACTTTCCTCAGCGGCCGCTCGGCCGCCGCGGCTGCTCGGCCTGCAGCCGCTAGCTTAGCGGAGCGCCAGCGAGACTCTAAGGGCGGGAAGGGGATAACGGCGGCCGCTCCCGGCTCTCCGTTTCCTCCCTAGGAGGGTCGTGGTCCGGGAGGCAGCAGCCCGCCTCGCCCCTCCTCAGCAGGCGACGGCCAACCGGGAGTACACCGAGCGCCACGACGATCGCAAGGAAAAGACCGCCGAAAACTGCCCCAGCGGCAACGGCACCGAGCGCTGCCACGAGTACGGGGAGGCCGCAACAGCCGAGCAGGGCAAAGGCTGCGACCACCGCTGTCAGCAGTTCCCCAACGGAGCTCCCCCCTGCGCGATGGTCCGGCGAGTGGCCCTTGGCCCGCCCCTGGGCGGGTTGCAACCGATCCGCTTGCTTGTTCATCTACTACCCCCATCTAGCCACAACGGGTACAACAACCACAGGAACGCCCCGACGAACGCAAGGCAGGCAGCAGCAGCCGCCAGCGCGAACCCGCCGTGGACGACCAGGCAAAGCAGGGCGATCAGGGCGGCTCCGACCACGGCGACCGTGAAGCGAAGCGCAGGCAGCTTTGCCTCCACCCCCCGCAGCCGCCGCACCCGCTCCCCCACCTCCCGGTCGTCCTCGCCTCCGACCCGTTCCAGGGCGCCCACGACCGGCCCCGCGTCGCCCAGCTGCCGGGCAGCGGCGCGGTCGGCAAAGACATCGAGCTCACGCCGGAGCAGGGCTACCGCCCGGCGGGCAGGTGGGACCCCAAACAGCCAGTCGGAGAGCGCGTTAGCGGCAGCAAGCAGCCGCCAATGGTTGGTCCGCAGGTGGCTGAGCTCGTGCTCGACCACGGCTTGGGACTGCTCGGTTGGGAGCTGGGCAAGCAACCCCTCGGAGATGAAGGCGCCGGTAGCGGTGGTAAAGGCAAGGGGCTGTTGAACGGAGACGAGGTACAGGTCCCTCCCCTGGCGCTTGGCAGCGGCAAGGGCGGCTGCCTCCAGCTGGCGAAGGCGGTGGCGAGAGCGGACCGCCCGCGCCACCGCTCGGCCGGCGCTGAGGCCAAGCAGAACAACGGTAAGGACGGCAACCGCCTCGCCGCTCCCCCCGCCGTGGAGGGCTGCCTCACCGCTACAGAGCAGCAACCCCACCGGCACCGCTACCAGGCCAAGGAGGGTGAGGAGGGCGACGGCAACGCCGGTCAGGGGGGAGGCGCCAAACCGCAGGATCAACCGGTCCGCGACCGTCGGCAGCAACCCAAGCAGGGCTGCCGCTGCGAGGAGCAGAAGCGGGGTTGGGATCACCTCTTCCTCCCCCGTCGCGTCCGCTCTAGGAAGCCAAGCACAGCGGCCTCGGGATCGTCAACGCTTGAAAGCACCTCTTCCAAGGCCAGTTCGGCAAGGCGTTGGCGGTCACCGGCGGGACGCCAAAGGTTAGCTCTGCCAGCCGGCACCTGGACCGCTAGACCACGGTTGGCAAGCCTAGCCAGCAGGGTGGCAACGGTGGTGTAGGCGTAGCTTTGGCCGCTTGCGGCAAGCGCCTCCTGCACCGCTGCAACAGGAAGCGGCTCCTCGGCAGCGAGCAGGATCTCAAGCACGTCGGCCTCCAGCGCCGGGAGGCGGTGGCCGCAGACGTACCTTCTGGACTTGCTCTCTTTACTGGAGCGCCTTGACATGGGCAAGCAGCGGTTCGATCGTTGCTGCAGGGGAGGAGTTGATGTAGGCGATCCGACCCTGGGAGTCCAGCAGGTAGTAGATGTCAAGATAGTCTTCGGGGTCGTAACGGCGGGTCAGTTCGGCTGAAGCGACCCCAAACCGCCAGTCTTGGTTGGCTGCCGCAGGACCGGCGAACTGACGGGCGAATTCAGCCACCGAGGGGCCGGGTTGGCCAAGGTCTTCGTAGAGCTCCAGCTCGACCACCCGTACCCCGTGCCGTTGGAACTTGTCGATGTATTCGGCCATCACCCTGGTGCCGGCCTGGCAGCTTGAGCACCAGGTGGAGACAAACCAAAGCAGGGTTGGCTTCCCCCGTAGGGAAGCGACCGTTTGCGCCTTGCCGTCGGCTTCGAGGAAGGTGCCTTCCGGAGCCGGCGCGCCTTCTGAGGCGGCAACCGCCCCCGGCTTACCCCCGCCCCCACCGCCAAGGGCAAGGGCGACCACCAACCCCACCACCGCCGCTGCCGCGACGCCAAGGCCGACCAGCCTCCGGATCACCGCCGCCCGATGGCCGGCGGCAGGAACCGCTGTCGGTCGGTTGGCAACAACCTTGCGCTTTGCCGTTCCCTTGCTTCGCCTGCTCATCGCTATCCCCCTTCCTCCACACAGCAGCTACCGCTTAGGCAGGTCGCGCGGGCGACCTTGCGTAGCGACCACAACGAGGAGAGCAAAAGCAGAGCCAACCCGCTCCCAAGCAGAAGGTTCTCCTCGCTGGCGAAGAAGTGCTGGATCTGACCGGTGGTTTGCACCTTGGCAACGGCTGAAAGGCCAAGCACGCCGACCAAGGAGGGAACGATCGGGCTGCAGCAGAGAAGGCTCGGCAACACCGCTACCACTCCCCCCAACATCGCCACAAAGCCGCTCCTGCCCGACCCCTCCTCAACCGTCCGGCCGGCAAGCAGAAGGCGGGTGGCATAGAGCTGGATCGCTACCAGCCAGCCGATCCCGACGCCGAAGGCGAGGCTGAACGCTAGGTAACGAGCGCTTAGGTAGTCCCAGTTGGCAAAGGAGAGCCGCTGGGTGTAGGCGTAGGGAAGAAGGAGGGTGTAAAGGAGGGTGAAGAGGGCGGCGCTGATCGCGAAGACAACCCGGTTCAGCCGGTCGCCGATCACCTCCCTTGCTGTGCTGCGCAGCGTTAGGCGGAGCGGGGGCTGGGGGTGGTCTAACGCTGGTTGGGTCGTTGGCCTCGCCATCCTGCTCCTTTCCTTTCGGCCGGTTTTACTACTACAGAACTGTAGCACATATCCCGCGGCCCTCCTCCCCTCAGCCGCTTTTGGCGCAATCGGGCACCGGCAGCGCAGCCGAGGCCAGGCAGCGACCGACTACGCCTAGGGAAGATCGAGTCTTTGTCGCCGACCGGTGGGAGACCTGGTGGCATCTACAAATAAGTAGTAGTCCTGAGTGCGCTAACACCGCCTAGATCGGGGAGGAACGATCCAGATGAACAACGGAAAGGCCATTCGCAACCGCCAGGCGACCGCAGCGCTGCTCGGCGCCGTCGCGTTTTTCTCGTTCCTGCCTGCCACCGTCTCCGCCCGGCCCAGGACAGGGGGCGCCTGGCATCGCCCCGCGGCGGGAACCGCGTTGCGCGGGCGGCGGCTCAGGGTAACCCGTTTCCACCCGCGCTCCCCCTCCTGGCGGCGCGGCGGCTGTTGCCCGCCCCTGCGGCGGCGCTAGGAACGGCCGCCAGAACCGCCTTCCGGAGCTCGTCATAGGTGGGGTTCTGGAGGCGGGCGACGATCCTTCCGCCAGCGCCGTAGACCGTCAACGGTCCAACTCCAGGGCCCCGGTCGGAGCGGGGTACCGGTCCCTCCGCCACCCCAAGCGGAAAGGGAACGGTGCCAAGGACGCTGCCAGCAAGAAGCAGCGCCTGGGGGTTCTCGTGGCGATCGAGGGAGACCATCGCTGCTTCAAGCCGCGAGCCAAGTTCCCGCTTCAGCTCGGCAAGGGCTTGGGCACCGCGCAAACAGCCGCCGCAGGTGTTTGGAACAAAGATCACCGCCCCTGGCTTCCCCCTTACGCCGACCGAAACGGTCCGGTTCGCTGGGGTCTTGATTGAGAACGGGACAAACCTGCCCTTTTCCCTTTGGCTGACCGCAGCAACCGCGCCCCCAACGGCTCCGCCGATCAGGCAAGCTGAGACGAACAGAACCGCTGCAGCGGGAACCCGGATCGCCCCCCTGCTAGGGGAGCGTAGTTGCCGCCCCCCCCTTTCGAACGGCTCTTGGCGGTCGCTGTTCATGTCTTCTACAATAACGTAGAAGAAGCCGTCCTCCCCGCTTTTGCTGCCCGCCGCAAAGGGAAGGGCGGAACGAACAAACCGCAAGAAAGGGAGCACGAAGATGGCGGAGCAAGAACTTCGGATCGCCGGCATGTACTGCAGCCACTGCGCGCAGCGGGTCCAAGTCGCTGTGGAAGCCGCTGGGGGGCGGGACGTCGAGGTCGATTGGCAGCAGGGCCGCGCCACGGTCGGCAGCGGCGAACTCGACCTTACAAAACTCCAGCGGGAGCTGGCCGGCACCCGCTACACGCTCCTGGCTCCAACCCCCGAACCCCACCGGGATGGAGCTGAGCCGGCCCTTGCAGATCCCGACTGGGGCAAGCGCGACTACAACCTGGTCGTGGTGGGCTCCGGCAGCGCGGCCTTTGCCGCTGCGATCAAGGCCAAGGACCTTGGCCTAAGCGTGCTGCTGATCGAGCAAGGAACGGTTGGCGGGACCTGCGTCAACATCGGGTGCGTCCCCTCAAAAACCTTGATCGCAGCCGCTCTAGAGGTGCCGCGTAGGCCGACCCTTGGGGAGGCGGTGGAGCGTAAGAACGGCCTGGTGGCAAAGCTCCGCCAGGCGAAGTACCTCGACCTCCTCGACCTCTACGGCATCGAGCTACGCCACGGCCGCGCCCAGCTGACCGATCCCCACACCGTCTCAGTCGATGGAGCCAAGGTCACCGCCGACGTGATCTTGATCGCCACCGGCGCCGAGCCGGCTGCACCCCCGATCGAGGGCCTGGCCGAGGTCGGTTACCTCACCTCGACAACAGCGCTCGACCTACCGGAGCCTCCTCGCCGGCTCGCTGTGATCGGGGCAGGAGCGGTGGGTTTGGAGCTCGGCCAAGCCCTTGGGAAGTTCGGCTCCCAGGTGGCCTTCATCGAGATGGCGCGAACCGCCCCCACCGAGGAGCCGGAGCTTGCAGCCCGGCTGCGGGAGCTTCTCGAACGGGAAGGCCATACGGTCTTGGAGCGGGCAGCCGTGCAGCGGGTAGCTAAACAAGGCAAGGAGACCGTGGTCTTCGGCGAGGCCGGCGGGGAGCCGTTCTCTTTTGCGGTGGACGCGGTGCTGGTGGCTACCGGCCGGCGGCCGAACAGCGCCGGCCTGGGCCTTGAGCGCCTTGGGGTGACCACCGACCGCAGCGGTGCGATCGTTGTCGATCCCTACCAACAGACGACGGTCCCTTCGATCTACGCCGCTGGAGACGTCGCAAACCAGCCGCAGTTCGTCTACGTCGCCGCGGCCGGCGGGACTGTAGCGGTGGAAAACGCCTTTGCCGGCGCAAAGCGCAGCCTCGACCTCGACACCCTCCCCAGGGTGATCTTCACCTCCCCCCAACTGGCCAGCGCAGGGCTTACCCAGCAGGAGGCCGAGGAGCGGGGGCGGTCGGTAACAACCTCCCTCCTGGAGTTCGAGGCGGTTCCGCGGGCGCTGTTGGAGGGGTGGACGGACGGGCTTGTCAAGCTGGTTGCCGACCGCGAGACCGGCAGGCTGGTTGGGGGCTCGGTCCTGGCACCAAACGGCGGCGACCTCGTCCAAGCCCTCGTTTACGCCCTCCGCGCCGGCTTCACGGTCTCCGAGCTCGCCGACAGCTGGTCGCCGTACCTCACCTTCTCTGAAGCGCTCAAGCTCGCAGCCCAGTCGTTCACCAAGGATCCGGCAACCCTTTCCTGCTGCGCGGCGTAGGGGCGGTAGGCCTTAGCGCCGTCCTGGATCCCGGTTGGCGCGAGCGGCTACCCACCGCCGGCTGTTTGCAAAAGGGCTAGCCAAGGCCAGGGGCCGACCTTTATGGCGTAGCGGCCCCAACTGCGCCGCTAAGGGGGTCGGACAGCCGCTGCCCGCCGACCGTCCTACTCCCCGTTGCATCCGAGCGATCAATAGTGACCTCCTCGAACGCAGCCGCGCTGGGTCGCGTAGGCGGCCTGGCGATCCAGGTCGTCGCGTTGGTCCTGCGAAGAGACGCGTGCCTAAATCGCAGCAGTCCCGCTACTTAGGGCAAAAGACCGCTGGAGATCGCCTACGAGAACCACCCGCCCCATCCTTTGCGCAGGTACGGGGAGCTTTCCCACGCCGAACCACCGATACGCCGTCTAGGGGTGTATCCCCTGCGCTTGTGGCCATTGCTTTGGGTTCACAAGTGGTCAAGTAGCTCTGGGTGCGAGTTGTTGCAACCCCTACCCCACCCGCCGCAAAAGGCCGACCACCTTGCCGATCACCTCAACCTCTCTGGAGAGGATCGGCTTGTAGTCGGGGTTTGCGGGCTCCAGCCGGATCGTTTCGCGGTCCTTGTAAAACCGCTTGACCGTCGCTTCCTCCCCGATCAGGGCGACAACGATCTCGCCGTTTTGCGCCGTCCGCTGCTGGCGGACCACGACCAGGTCCCCGTCCAGAATCCCCGCTTCCCGCATCGATTCCCCCCGCACCCGCAGCAGGTAGTCGCCCTGCCCGCCACCGCAGGCCGCCGGTACCGGGACGTAGGCTTCGATGTTCTGCTCGGCAAGGATCGGCTCTCCAGCGGCGATTGCGCCCAGCAGCGGCAACGGGCGCGGGGCCGGTTCTGTCCCCTCCTCCGCCAACACCTCCATCGCCCGCGGCTTAGCCGGATCCCTCCGGAGCAGCCCCATCCGTTCGAGGTTGGCGAGGTGGGCATGGACGGTGGAGGGAGAGGCGAGGCCGACCGCCTTGCCGATATCGCGCACCGTTGGTGGGTAGCCGAACCGCCGCAGGTGGTCGCGGATAAAGTCGTAAACCTCCTGCTGCCGGCGGGTTAGCGCCACAGCTCCCTCTCGCCTTCCTTTCCCTTGACGAACACCTGTTCGTAAGATAGCGACCGGGGCGGACGGCACCTCCCGCCACCTCCCCTCACTCCCTTTCTATACTCGCAGAGGCAAAGCGCCCGTGGCGGAATTGGTAGACGCGCAAGGTTGAGGGCCTTGTGGACCGTTTGGTCCGTGGTGGTTCGAGTCCACTCGGGCGCACTGCGATCGCCGCGCCACCGGTTTCGCTGACCGCAGCGCTCCGCCAGCGACAGGTTCTGCTTCAAGCCGCGGCAACCCCGCTCTGCTGCGCCGACCGGCCGGGGCGGTTAGGCGTCCCTTTGCTTTTAAGGGACCGCTCCAGCCAGCCGCTGCCGGCGAACCGCGAGCTGGATCGCAGGGTTACAGCAGCTGACCGTTCAAGCAGCTGTAGTGCGCTTTGGTGAGCTTCAGTCAACCAGCAGATGCGTACGCCCACAACAGCCATCTATAAAAACCGCCCGATGGTCAGGCACCGACCAGGGGGGCAACCCTGCACCT
>Ga0167615_1000061_pt1 | contig 40025 bp, 34 predicted proteins | sample BED_Mat_host_9_1_FD_111800 | JGI IMG/M metagenome (GOLD analysis project Ga0167615, IMG submission 111800) | Extremophilic microbial mat communities from Yellowstone National Park, USA - BED_Mat_host_9_15 (v2) (version 2) | ecosystem: Environmental > Aquatic > Thermal springs > Hot (42-90C) >... | reverse complement strand
GGTTGAGAGGCGCCATCTCCTGATACCCGCGCTGCATGGTCTCGCGCAGATCTCCGGGCTCTCTCCTCGATACATACATACGCAGCGCCTCGCGCACGATGTCACGCGCGCGTTTGTCTCCGGGTTCCCGACCCGCGGCTTGATCCCAGGCGTGAAATTTCGAACTCGACAAGCGCGGCACCTCCACTGTTTGCAGCGACGTCCCAGACGGCTTCCATGCCGCCATTATAGCCGCCTGCTTCCTTCGGCGCAAAAGGCGTCGAAACGCGACGGGCGCCCCGTCAATCGCACACGACGCGCGGCACGCGCCGGTGCACGCGGCACAAGATCTCGTACGGGATGGTCTGCGCCCGCTCCGCCAACCGGTCAAGCGACAACACGCGCCTTTTTTCTACATTCGACGCCATTCGATACGTTTCCTGCACGCGAGCCGCACGTTCTTCCGGGCGCAGCCGGCTCCACCAGCCGCCGCGCCAGGCGACGGGCGGATCGTAACCGAAGAGCGCCGCGATGTCGCCCGCCGCGGCCTCGAGCCCCGTGGCGTCCACCATGAGCTGATCCATGCAGACGCGACCGATCACAGGTCGCAACTCGCCGCCAATCAGGACCTCGCCCCGGTTCGACAACTGGCGCGGATAGCCGTCCGCGTACCCGCCCGCGACGGTGGCGATGGTCATGGGCCGCTGCACCGCGAAGGTTGCGCCGTACCCCACGGTTTCCCCCGGCTGTGCCTCGGCGACGCGGAGCACGCCCCCATAGAGGCTCATAACCGGCCGCAGCGAGGGCGCCGGGAGAACCGACGGATCTGGGGAGTAACCGTACGCGGCAATGCCCACGCGGACCATGTCGAGGTGCCACGCGGGGTTGCGCAGAAGCGCCGCGCTGTTCCCCGCGTGGACGCGCGGCGGGCGAAGTCCGGCGTCCTCGAGCGCGCGCACAAACGCCCCGAGGCGATCCATTTGCCCCTCCGCGTGCGCCGGGTCCTCCGCGTCGGCCGCGGCCAGGTGCGTGCCGGCGCCCACCAGTTCCAGATCCTCGCGCGCCGCGATGGAACGCGCCAGCGCCACTGCCTCGTCCGTTCGCTTGACCCCCAGCCGATTCATGCCCGTGTCGAGCGGCAGGTGGACGCGGAGCCGCTTCGGCAGTCGCGGGATGTGTTCAATGGGACTCAGGTCGGTCAGGGCGATCTCGACCTCGGCCTCCGCGGCCTTCACGCACGCGTCCGGCGTGACCGCGCCCAGGACCAGGATGTTCACCCCGCGATGGAACGCGCGGATCTCGAGCGCCTCCTCGACGGAAGCCACGGCCAGGTGGTGCACCCCCTCGCGCACCAGGCGGCCCACCACCGCGCGCACGCCGTGGCCGTAGGCGTCCGCCTTGACCGCCACCATCAGGCTCGTGCCCGGGCGCAACCTGCTTTTGAGATACCGGATGTTGTGGGAGAGATGGGCGAGATCGATCACGGCAAACAGGGGTCGGTACATTCGGGGTCACCTCATGTGCCGAGTGTAACACAAACGCGCCACCCAGAGGCCTCGGGCTTCCTCTGAGATGGCGCGGATGGCGCGGCGGAAAGCGCCGTGGGTCACTTTCCGACCTCGGCAAACGTGGAGATGGCGATGTTCTCGAGCTCGGGCAGGGTGAGATCGTTGGATGTGAGATCGAACTCGATGCCGTTTTGCATCCAGGTCAGATTGGCGACATGGGTGCCAGGCGCCTCGTCGTAAATGGCGGGAACCCCGTACAGGTCCACCAACTCCGCGTTCGGCAGCCCCGCGGCGCCCGGCGTCAACGCCGACTCCGTCAGCACGTAGTGATGTCCTCCGCCCTGGTAGCGCATGATGATGCTCGATTCACCGGGCTCGGCGAGATCGGTCAGTTTCGTGCCGTACATGGCCGGTGGTTCGATGTAGTCGAAGGCGTGATCGGATGCGAGGGTGGGTTTGGCGGCCTGCCCGGCTTGCGCGATGGTCTGCGGGTCAAAGGCGTTCTTCGGGAACTCGACGCCGGTCTCGAACGACTGATAGGTGATGACGACCGCGGCCTTGCCGTTTTTGTCGAGCAACGTGACCGACTGCGGCTTGAGGTCCTTGGAAAGCACGATTTGCTCCCGGCTGACCACGTCGCTCGCGGGCACCACGGGCACCTCGAACGCGTAGGCGTCCTTCTCCCGGCTCACCTTCACGGACTTGTCGGACGCAATCCGCTGCAGGAGCTGATCGTACAGGTAAATTTGCCCTTGGTTCTGCGCCCAATTGCCGTTGAAGCGAAACACCTTCCCGAGCGACGGGCTGACGATGAACATGCCGTTTGGCGTGCGGACAATGACCTGGTTGATCTGCTTGTCGGCGTTGCCGAGCTCAATCTTGTACAGATCTTTCGACTCATAGGAGACGCGAACGAAGTACTTCTGGACGTTGTTGTCCATCTGCACCGTCATGATGGCCTCGCTCTTGTAGTTCTTGTTCTCGAGGGCCTGCGCCTCCGACTGGATCTTGTGACTCACGGAACTGGTGGTGCCGGGGATGCCGCAGCCAGCGACGACGCCCCCCGCGAGGGTGAGCGATAACAGGACTGCCGTTAGCTTTCGCATAGCCACCTCGCCTTTCTCCGCCACGCACCATCCTCACTCCGAACCGTCCACCTCCGCGCGATACGCGCGCACCGCGTCCGGAAGCCGCGCAATGACGTCCGACGCCGTGACGGCCACCTCTGTCCAATCCTCTCCCGCGCGTTCACCTGCCAGACCGTGCAGCCACGCGCCGAGCGAGGCGGCGTCGAACGCGTCCAGCCCCTGGGCAAGGAGGGCGCCGATGACGCCGGCCAAGACGTCCCCCGTCCCCGCCACCGCGAGCGCGCTCGATCCCGTCGGATTCACCCGCACCCGTCCGTCGGGATGGGCGATGATGGTCCTGTGCCCCTTGAGGAGCGTGACCGCCTGACTGCGGGCCGCGATGGTCCTCGCGGCCTCGAGCCGCCGCGCCTGCACCTGGCGCGCATCCCAGCCGAGCATCCGCGCGGCCTCCTTGGGATGGGGCGTCAGCACGAACTCGCCCGCCACCGGATCGAACTGGCCCCCGTGGGCCACGGCCGCGAGCGCCTCCGCGTCGATCACGCCGCGCGCCACGCCCGCCCGGACGAGATCGTACAGCCACGTGCGCGCCTCGCGGCCGAGCAGCCCGAGTCCCGGTCCGACGACCACGGCGTCGACGTCCTGCAGCAGCTGGGCGGGATCGCTGCCTTCTCGCACCACGATGTCGGGCGCAAACAGCGACGCTTCCGCGCGGGCGCCTGCGACGACCACCAGCCCCGCGCCTGCGCGGAGAGCCGCGAGCGAGGCCAGCCGGCTTGCGCCCGGCATCTGGCCGAGGGCGATGCCCACTTTGCCGAAGGTGCCCTTGTGGCTCATCGCGCTGCGGAAGCCGAAGCGGCGGCCAAACGCTGCGGGCGACACGTAGGACGCTTGGACGCGCGCCGGATCGACCGGGATGCCGACGTCGGCCACGCGCACGCGCCCGGCGTGGATGGCGCCCGGGGTGACGGCCGTGCCGAGCTTCTCCGCCGCCATGGCGATGGTCTCGTGGGCGAGAATGGCGGGCCCGGGGACCTCGCCGGTGGACGCGTCGACCCCGGAAGGAAGATCTGCGCTCACGATGTAGGCCGAGGACGCGTTCGCTTCTTCAATCATCTGCGCCACGACGCCTTCCGCCGGACGCGAGACGCCCGTGCCAAGGAGCGCGTCGATGAGCACGGCGCGATCGCGGCGAGATCGCCCGAACCCCGCGAGCGACTGGTGAATGCTGCCGGGCTCGTAGATGCGCCACGGGACGCCGAAGCGCGCCGCCGCCTCGTGCGCCGTGCGCGCGTCCCCCTGCAGGGCGGCCGGATCGCAGGACGACAGCACCTCGACCTCGATGCCCGCGTAGCGAAGCCACCGCGCCGCAACCCAGCCGTCGCCGCCGTTCATGCCCTTGCCACACAGGACCACCACTTTTTCGGGGCACAGTTCCCGGACGCGCTCCGCGATGGCGCGGCCCGCGTGATCCATGAGGACGATGGCCGGGACGCCGAAGCGATGGATGGTGTCGTGATCGAAACACCGCATTTCATCACTCGTGACGAGATACACACAAGTGCCCTCCCCGAGGATTGGTATATGCATATGAGCCGTGTCCACGAAGTATGTACAACGTTGACAAGCGCCGAGGGCGGTCACCGCTGCTCCACGACGGCGACGGCAAACGCCACGCCAGCGGCGTGGGTGAGCGCGAGGTGAATGCGCACGGGCGCGTCCTCCGGCGGCCCGAATTGCGCCCAGAGCGCGGACGCCTCTTGCCAGGTCACGCGGAGCCCCGCTTGCCCAACCGACACGGACACGTGCGGCATGGACAGGCGGGCGAGGCCGCACCCCACCGCCTTCGCCAAGGCCTCCTTGGCGGCGAACCGACCCGCGACAAACTCCGCGAGCCTGTCGGGATGGGAGATGGCCGCCGCCCGCGCCTGCTCGTCCGGGGCGAGCACGCGCCGGAGAAATGGCGCGCCGTGTCGCTCGACGGCCCGCAGAATGCGCCGCGTTTCGACGACGTCGTTGCCGATTCCGACGATCACGTCTTCACCACCCTCATGGCCCGATTGTACTACGGCGCAAGCGCCGCCGCGTGGGTCGCTGGAAAAGATTCATCAGCGATACGACATTCTGTGGATGACTCGGAACCCCTTTCCGCGCGCGGGCATCTACGGTAAACTGGGACGAGGGGGGATGCACATGCATATCATCGGTCACATCGTCCGCTTCGTCGTCTCTGCACTCGTCCTGTTGCTGGTCAGCCACCTCGTGCACGGCTTTTACATCCACGGTTTCTGGCGCGCCATCATCGCCGCGATTGTCATCACGCTGTTGGGCCTGGCGATGGAAGCCCTGTTCGGGCGGCGAATTTCGCCGTACGGGCGAGGCATCATCGGCTTCATCAGCGGCGCCATCGTCATCTATGTCGCGCAGATCTTCGTGCACGGCATGCACGTGAGCATCATCGGCGCGCTTCTGGCGTCGCTCGTCATCGGCATCATCGACCTGTTCATCCCGACGAGCTTCCGCCGTCCGAGAAACGAGTGAGATTTGAGTGAAAGGCAGAGGCTGGCCCGCACGCCGTGGCGGGACCGGCCTCGTTTTTGCGCCTGTTGGCGGGCACCACGATATACCCTTCTCGGAAGATCTTCTGCACGGGATCCCAGATGGGCGCTGCCCCAAGATCCTTGAACTGACCTTTCAGCAGGTGTTCCGCCGCGACGGCGCAGAGCATGGCATCGAGCTGATCGACCGTCGGCCGAATGACGCTCGTGCATTTCTTCCTCGTTTATGGCACAATGATTGGGATATGTCCACAGAAGAAAGGGCGGACGGACGTGCATCACGTGCTTGAAGCCATCTTCGTTCTCTTCGTCGGCGTCGCCTTCACGTACCTGATGAAGATCCGGCCGGGCGCACGACCCATGTCGCGGGCGAAGATGATCGCGTACTTTGTGCTTGGCGTCGTGATTGGCGTCATTTTCATCACCACAGACCACATCTACGCGCCCACGACGGGGCTTTGAGCCACGCTGCCCCGCCCGGGCCACGACATTCGAACGGAGCGATACATCGCATGCAAGGGTTGATCACGCTCAAGAGCCGGCATGAACAAAACCTGATGCGAGAGGCGGGCAAGGTGGTTGCGGGTTGCCATGAGGCGCTGCGCAGCTTCATCCGGCCCGGCATTCGGACCCTCGACATCGACCGGTTTGTCGAGGACTTCATCCGCCGGCACGGCATGGAGCCAGCGCAGAAGGGCTACCGGGGCTATCCGTACGCCTCCTGCACGTCGGTGAACGACGTCATCTGCCACGGCTTCCCGGGCGAATACGTCCTCCAAGAGGGCGACATCATCACGGTGGACATGGTCGCCGTGCACAAAGGGCTGCACGCCGACTCGGCCTGGAGCTACGCGGTCGGCGAGGTCAGCGAGACGGCCCGCCGTTTGCTCGATGTGACGCGCCAAGCGCTCTACATCGGCATTGAACAAGCGGTGCCCGGCAACCACATCTCCGACATCGGACACGCCATTCAGACGTACGTCGAGGCGCAGGGGTTCTCCGTCGTGCGCGATTACATCGGCCACGGCATCGGTCGCCAGATGCACGAGAGCCCCGAGGTTCTTCACTTCGGGCCGCCGCACCGCGGGCCCAAGATCAAGAGGGGCATGGCGTTCACCGTGGAGCCCATGGTCAACGTCGGAACCTACGAAACCAAGCTCGATCCCGACGGCTGGACGGCTCGCACCGCGGACGGCAGCCTGAGCGCGCAGTACGAGCACACGCTCATCATCACGGACGAGGGGCCCGAAATCATCACCAAACAAGATGGCGAATGAGGCCAAAAAGGCCGCCGGGGCAATGCGCCTCGGCGGCCCTCATGTTCACCCGTGAACGGTCTTCGGCACTCGCTCCCGTCGGGGAGGTCGGACCTGGAGCCACTGCTCGTCGATCTCAAAGTGCGCGTCTGCGAGAATTTTCGCCAGGTGTTCGAGCGGCGTGCGGGCAACCTCGCGATACGATTTGCGCGTGTAGAGGTCAATCGCGTTCGGCAGCTCGCGCTTCAGCTGCTTGCGCAACCGATTCCCGGCCGCATCCGCGTCCACCAAGATGTACACCTCTTCGTGCTGCAGCGGGACGATGTCGTTTTCCACCTGCTCGTAGCTCAACGTGCCCTGCGTGCACACCACGTCCACCTCTTCGCGCAGCACCTTCAGAATCCTCGACTTGTCCGTCTTGCCTTCGACGATGATGACTTTTCGCGAAGTCGCGTGCGTCCGCATGTCGCTCAACTTCCTTCCGTCATCGCGCGCGGCCGATGCCGCGCGGCGAAGGTGACTTCGTCGGCTCACGTCCATCATAGCACGAGTCGCGCCCCACCGGCAGAGGTCGTCCCTGGCAGCCGCGGCGCCACGGCGCGCCGGATGGAACATGCGTGCCAGGATGCCATCTCGCCCCCTTTTTCGCAGTGTATGCAGGGCTCACTCGTCCCCATACGGACGGGGCTGTCGGCGATATGTAGAAAAAGGCCGCCTCCAAGGTGGGGGCGGCGGTGCGGACGGGTCGCGGCCTCACGCCACGGGCGTGCAGGTCGTGGTCGTCGAGCACGTGTACGCGGGAACGAGCAGGAAGAACAGCACGAAGATAATCAGAAACACCACTGCCCAACGCGTGTAGCCACCAAACACCCCGTACATCTGCGTTCCCTCCTCCGACAGGTTTGTGCCGGTCGGCACATTGCCATAGAATGCGGGAAGAACGCGATGGTGCGGGCGAATGTCCAGGGCCCATGCCAAGTCCACGCCGAAGGGAGATGGATCCCCATGTTCACCCCATTGCCGCTTAAAGGCCCGGAGGCGCTCGACACCCTGCCCACCGTGGCGCTCGTCTTTGTCCACACGCCGCTCTGCGGCACGTGTCAACTCGCGCGCCGCATGCTCGAGGTGGTCGACGCCGCCCACGCTGACCAGCTCCCGCTCTACGATCTCGACGCCAACCTCGCGCCCGAGGCCATGCAGGCTTGGAAGATCGAGAGTGTTCCGGCGCTTTTGTACGTGAAAAACGGCGAGATCGCCCACGTCCAATACCGGTTTGGCGACGTGGTCTCTCTCGCCGAAGCGATTCACCAGTTTCTCGGGCGTTAGCGCGGAACGCCCGGCACAACCGCCGCGAGCTCGTCCCAGGTGAGGTATTTGCGCTCGATGTCCTCTTCCACGAGCCCGCGCCCGCGCTGGACCTCGATGAACTGCATGCCGGTCTCCGTGCGAATGGCATGCCACACGCCCTGCGGCGCGCGGACGATGTCGCCCGCCGCGACCTTCTGCCAGCGGTCATCGACGACGATCTCGCCCTCGCCCTCGATGATAGTCCAGATCTCTTCGCGCCACTTGTGCCGGTGATAGCTGAGGTTGCGGCCGGGCAGAAGCTCGACGCACTTCGTCAGGACCTCCGTCTCGTCGTCGAGCAACTGATAGTCGATCACGCGGTAGCGCCCCCAGCGGCGCTCCTCGTACATGGGTCGGTTGTCGAGCGGGGCGACGACGTCCTTGAGGCCGGCGGCCAGGTCCTTGTCCGCCGCGAGAATCCCGTCCGGCGTGGCCACCACAATGGCCTTCTTCAGCCCGAGCGCCACGACCGGGAGCCCCAGCTCGTTCACCACGTGCGTGTCCTCGCACTGGGAGAGAATCGCGCGCCCCACGGCCTCGCTCTCCATCTGCTCCGCGAGGGACGACCAGGTGCCGAGATCGGACCAGGTCCCCCGGTACGGGTGGGCCACGATGGACGTAAGCTTCTCCACGACCTCATAGTCGAAGCTGCGCTTCGGGAACTGATCGAAGCCATGGCGCGCCTCCGCGTACGTCGAGGGCAGGCCGCGATCGCGCAAAATGCGGACGATGGTCCGCGGCTGGAAGCAGAACACGCCGCAGTTCCAGAGCGCCCCCTGGCGAATCAACTCCTCCGCCACGGCGCGTTCGGGCTTTTCGACGAATCGCTTCACGCGGAAACAGTCGCCCTGCGCCGGCGCCTCCGGGACGATGTAACCGAACTTGCTCGTCGGCTCCGTCGGCCACACGCCCATGAGCGCCATCTCGGCGCCTTCGCGGAGCAGAATCGGCCCGAGATTTTGGATTTCCTGGAAGTAGTGATCGTCCACGAAGTGGTCGACGGGGCAGACGACCACCGGCTCGTCAGCGTCCACGCCGCGCTCGTCGAGCAAGTAGAGCGTGGACAGGGCGATGGCCGCGAAGGTGTCACGCCGCGCAGGCTCCTCAATCACGTCGATCTCGCCGATCTGCGCGTGAATCACCTCCACCTGCGGCTTCGACGCGCACACGAACACATCGGTCGCGGGGAGCCCCGCCTGGCCAATCTGCCGCCAGACGCGCTGAAGCATCGATTCGAGCCCCTCGCCTTCCGGGCGGGGCAGGATGCGCAAAAACTGCTTGGACCGGACGTCGTTCGACATCGGCCACAGGCGTTTGCCAGATCCGCCGCTCAAGAGAACCAGTTTCATCGTTCACCACTCCCTTCCCTGGAATGTGTCGCCGTGGCGGATGGATACACTCCCCATCAATCACAGTTCTCACTATAAAACATCGGCGGGTGTTTCGTCCATGGGTGGACGGCCCTCAAGGCAGACGAAAACGGGGCCGCCCGCCGCTGGTGCGGCTCGGCTGCCCCGCTTGACTCAAGGTGTATTGGCGGTGTTGGCCAGCGCGCCGTTCGCTTCCGAAGCGTTGGTGTCGCCACCTCCGCTGCCATGTCCGCCTTTCCCGGATGACACCACCTGCGACTTCGGACTCGGGCTGGCGGTCTCGGGAGGCGTCGACGTCACCGTCGTGTTGGCCGGTATCGTGTTCGCCGTGTTGGTGGTGTTGTTACCCGTGCCCGTGGTGGTGTTTCCCACGGTCGTGTTGCCCAGGCCCTGGTTCCCGAGACCGCCCGACCCGTTTCCCGGGAGCGTGTTGTTGAATCCGTTGCCCGGCGATGTCGCGTTCGTCTGGTTGGTCACGCTGGGCGGCGCCTGACTCGTCGTCACCGTCACGGACACCGGCTTGCCCACCGCTTGACCGGTCGCTTGGCTGGTGGCCTGCACGGTGTAGATGTACGTCTCATTGGGCTGAACGGACGTGTCCGTGATGGTCTGCGCAGTCGTCTGGCCAACCGGCACCGTCACGTCCGCGCCGTTGGTGGACACGCGCGTCACCACGTACGTCACGGGCTGCGAAAAGCTGCCCGACCAGGACAGGGTCACCGTGTTGGCGTTCGGGTCGTACGTCGCGGTCAGGTGCGTGATGGCATTGGTCGGATTCGCGTTCGTCTGCCCGCCGTTCATCTGATTCACGTAGTCGACCCCTTGCGCGGTGCCCGTGATGTACGGATACGGGCCCACCGAGAACTGCTCGGGCGCCTCGTTCGCGAGCGCGAGCGCAATGATATCGTGGAAGATCTGCGCGGCGTTCGCGGACGGATCGACCGGCGACATGGTCATGTGGTGTTCTGGCGTCGACACGTCGTAGCCGATGTGAATGCTGCCCACCAGATTCGGCGTGTAGCCGTCAAACCAGCCGTCGCGCACCCAGTTCGGGTGATCGCTCACGAGGCCGGCGCTGTACTGCACGGTCCCCGTCTTGCCGGCGACGCCCCAGCCCGGCAGCTTCGCGTTCTGGCCCGTGCCGTAATCCACGACATCCTCCATGAGGCGCGTCATGTCGAGCGCCACCTGCGGCGTCATCACCTGCGTCTGCTGCGGCCCCTCGTGGTAGATGATCCCGCCCTGGCTGTTCACGATCTTCGTGATGAGATACGGCTGAGATCGAATGCCGTTGTTGTCAAACGGAGTGTACGCGGCCACCATCTCCATGGGCGTCACCCCATTCTCCAAGCCGCCGATGGCGATGCCGAGGTGCTCATAGTCCTTGGGCGTGAGCGGGATGCCGTCCGCCTTCGCGAAGTTGGCGCCCGTGTCAATGCCGATCTGCGACAACAGCCACACCGATGCGACGTTCTGCGACCACTCCAGCGCATACTGGAGCGTCACCTTTGGCGGCGCATTCGGATCCCAGTTCTGCGGGATGTACCCGCCGCCAAAATCCTGAGGCGTGTTGTCCAGGATGGACGTGTAGGTCCACTTGCCCGTGGACAGCGCCGGCGCGTAATCCATGATGGGCTTGATGGACGATCCCGGCGAGCTCGCCTGGTAGACGCGATCCAGCCCGAGCGGCACGTACCCTTGGCGGCGCGAACCTGCGGCGCCGAGGATGGCGCCGGTCTTGGGATCCACGAAGATGGCCGCACCTTCGACCACGGTCCCCGTCGTCGGCCCCGGGAAGTCCGAGTCGTACTTCCCGCTCCAGAACACCTCGTTGATCGCGTTCTGCACGTTCGGCGCAATGGTCGTGTAGATCTTCAGCCCGCCCTGCATGACCTCCTGGGGCGGAATGCCATGCCGATTCAGGTAATCGAGCAGGAAGTTCGTCAGGAGCGGCTGGGTGTTCCAGCCGTCCCCCGGGAACGAGTGGAACGAAACCCCGAGCGGCTGCTTCTCCGCCGCGTCGGCCTGTGCTTGCGTGATGTAGCCGTACCGCACCATGTTCTGCAGCACCTGATTGCGCCGCGCGAGCGCGGCCTGCGGGTGCACGAGCGGGTCGTACGCCGTCGGCGCCTGCGGCAGCCCCGCCAGCAGCGCGGCGTCCGCGAGCGTCAACTTGTTCGGCTCCGTCTTGAGGTCGATGCCGAAGTACCGCAGGGCTCCTTGCTCAATGCCGACGGCGCTCTCACCCATCGGGATGCGGTTCAAATACATCGCGAGAATTTCCTGCTTGGTGAAATTCCGCTCGATCTGCAGCCCCAAGATGATCTGCTTGAACTTGCGCACAAACGTCTTTTGATCCGTCAGATAGACCATCTTCGCGAGCTGCTCGGGAATCGTGCTCGCGCCCTGAGCCAAGCTGCCCGAGGAGACATCCACGAACAGCGCGCGAAAGATGGATTTGATGTCGATGCCCGTGCTGTTGGTCCAGAACGTGTGATCTTCCGTCGCGACGATTGCGTCCTGGATGTCCTTCGGGATCTGGTTGTACGTCAGATCTGTGTTCGGCGAGCCGAGCGTCAGGAGCTTCGTCCCGTCGGCGGCGTACACGACCGTCGGCTGATGCGATTCCTCCAAGAGACTCGCGTCAAACGGCGTGAGTCGGACCGCGAGGTAAAACCCTACCGCAATCACCACGACAAGCGCGACGACCGTTCCGAGGGCGATGGCAATCCATCGTCGGACCAAACGGCCCACCTCCATCGATATGGACTTCTCAGAGCCGCTTCATGCGCCAACTGAGCGTGGGCGCCGGAACCGGGGACAGAGCGGCCACCGGCACGCGCACCACCTGCGATCCCACCTGAACCTGGAGTTGGCCCACCACTTGGTTGGCCGCAATCGGCTTTTTCGGATCCAGCGCATCCGCGCGATACGACTGCGCTACCGAAAGCCCTCCCCAGCCGATGACCGAAACGGGCGCCGTCGCGACGAGCGAAACGGGCTTCGCCCACGGCGCCGACAGCGTCCCGACCGTCTGCCCGGCGGAGACGAGCTGCACAGAGCGCAGCGCCTTCTGAGCGTCTTGCGACATCGAGACGGCCGCGTTCAACGCCTCGGCGAGAGGCTGCGGGCCCTTCTGGCCCAGCACCGCGCCAATGATGAGCACCTCGCGGCTGCCGATCACCTTGCGCGCGGCAAACACGAAACATCCGCCCGCCTCGAGGGTCGATCCCGTCTTGCCCCCGATGATGGTCCCATGTCCCACCACCGAATCGACGTTGTACACCAGCCCAGCGACAGGGAGCACGGCTTGCGCCTCACCCACAATCTGGCGGAACACCGGGTTTTGCATCGCCAACGCAAACAGCTTCATCTGATCCACCGCGTCGCTCTGGCTCGCGGGCGAGTATCCCGTCGGATCCGCGTAGTGCGTTTCGGTCATGCCGAGCTTCTTTGCCGTCGCGTTCATCTCCTGGACAAACGCCTGCACGGACCCGTCGCACCACTTGGCCAAGAGCGTGCCTATGTTGTTGCCGGACGGCAAAAGCAGCCCCTCGAGCGCCTGGTACTCTGTGATCTGCTCGCCCGCCGCCACCTTCACCACGGACTGCCCCTGAGCCTTGTCCTTCTCATAGACCTTCACGTCCTCCGGCGTGACCGTGATGGAAGGCCCCTGTTGCCCCAGCTGGAGCGGGTGCTTCTGAAGCACCAGATACGCGGTCATGACCTTGGTCACGCTCGCGATGGGGACGGGCACCTGGGGGCCGTAGGTCCCGAAGCTCCCGACGCCGTCGGCCATCAGCGCGGCCTCCCCCTGCGAAGGCCAATGGATGACAGGCTTCTCGCCCGGGATGACGCGCGGCAGCGGCGCGACCACATCGGCGGCCGCCTGCGGGATGGGACGCACCAGTTGCACAATCGGCACGCCGATGACGATGATGGCGATCACGATAGCAATGACGAAACCGCGCAAACTACGCACAACCATCCTCCTATGCTGCTGGTCCCGCGCCCATCAGGTCGCAGGCTGTTCAGTCTTGGCGCCGGACTTCGACGCCTCCATCTCGCGCATCAAGCGCTTGTAGCGCATAAACATCGCGATGCGCCACGGCACGAGCATGCCGAACGCCAGGCAGAAAAAGAGCGATCCCGTCTGGTACACATCCACATACCGCTCGACGACGCTGTGGAGGACAATGCGCACCACCAACAGCCCGAGCAGGATATAGATGAACGCCCGCGACCGCTTCAGGTAGACGCCATCTTCTCCTACGTAAAAATGGCTCGTCGCGATCAGCGGATAGCTGAACATGCACCCCACCAGGAACGCGGCCACGGCGTAGAGAATCGGCTCGCGCGTGAACGGAAACAGATACATCAAGAATCCCGTGCTCATGGCAAGCGGCGGAATGAGGATCTTCCGCGCATTCGTCGGGCGCTTCGATGCCCTCAGCCGCACAAAAATGACCGTGACGGCAAACACGATGGCAACCACGGTCGCGATGAGCGTGGTGACTTCGCTGTGATTCACGCTCTCCCCTCGCCTTCCTGCGAGATTCGACGAGCTCATTTGGCGACAATCGCTGCCCCCATGCGGACTACGTGTGAGTATACCACCATTGACTCAACGCTTTCTTGAACAGCGATCTACAAAACTGCGAACTTTGCACACGCGCGGGCGCGGCGGGCGGCAGATCATCTGGAAAACCTGACAGCCGCCTGCTAGAATTCTTTCGGTCACTAAATCAGTTGTCAAGCCCGTCCCATGGAAGGAGGCGAGTCCGTGGCAGAGCGTTACGCGCATTTCATCGCGCGCTTCAAGTACGCCATCATCGGCGTCTGGATCCTTGCCGTGGCGCTGGCGCACGTGTTCTTGCCGCAGTTGAACGCGATTGTCGCCCACAAGAACACGGAATTTTTGCCGAACTCGTCGAGCGTCGTGATCGCCAGCAACTGGTTGAAGCGGGTCGATCCGTCCCGCCAGGCGGGTTCAAGCGCCGTGGTGGCCTTGTACAACCCGCATGGATTGACGCCGGCGGACAAGGCGTGGTTCACCCAGAAGCTGAGGCAGGTGGCCGAGCACAAGCGTGCCTACGGCGTGAAGACCGTCGCGGCCGCCTACAACCAGCCGAAGTCCGTGGCGAACCAGTTCTTCAGCGCCGATGGCACCGTCGAGATCGCGACTATCGGCTTCCCGGGCAACGACGTCTCCAAAGCCACCGACGCATCGCTGAACCAGCTTCATCAGGTGTTTCAGCAGCCGCCCAAGGGCGCACAGGTGCTGTTCACCGGCGACACGCCCATCGAAAATGACAACATCAACATCTCCATGGACGGCGCGTCGAAGACGGCGGGCGTGACCATCGCCCTCGTGCTCGTCATTTTGCTCGTCGTCTTTCGGTCCGTCGTGGCCCCGTTCTTGACGCTCGTCAGCATCGGGCTCTCCTATCTTCTGACCACGAACCTCGTGGCCGTCCTCGCGAACGTGGGCCTGCCGGTCTCCACGTTCACGGACACGTTTCTCATCGCCATTATCTTCGGCGCAGGCACCGACTACAGCATCATCGTGCTCAATCGGTTCCGGGAAGAGGCGAGCCGGGGCCTCGCGCCGGTGGACGCCCTCGCGCGGGCGATGTCCGGCGTAGCCAAGACCGTCGTGTACAGCGCGCTCACGGTCTTTCTCTCGTTTGCGACGCTCTACTTCGCTCGTTTCGGCCTCTTCCGATCCGGCGTCGGCGTGGCCGTCGGGCTGGCCGTGACCTTGTTTGCATGCCTGACGTTCCTCCCGGCGCTGATGATGGCGCTCGGGCGCTACGTGTTTTGGCCGCGGCGCAACCTGGACGGCGCAAGCCACAAGCCCTCCCGCATCTGGGATCTGACGGGCAGAACGGCGCTCCGCCATCCTTGGTGGACGCTCGCCGGCGTGCTTGTGGTGCTCACCCCCGTGGCGCTGTCGTTTACCGATCAGCGCACGTTCGATCCGACCTCCGACATCCCGACGGCGCCTTCCGTCGTGGGCTTTCACATCGTGTCCAACGCGTTCGGCCCCGGCAAGGTCCTGCCGATGGACGTCGTGATCGACACGCCGGAAAACCTGCGCACGCCGCAGGGGCTGACGACCATCGAACAGGTGTCGGAGGCCATCGCGAAGCTGCCATTCGTGCAACAGGTGCAAAGCGCCACGCGGCCGACGGGCAGCGTCATCAAGGAATTTGAATTGGCCAAACAGAACCAGCTCGCAGCCAACGGCCTGGGCAAGGTGCAGAACGGCCTGAATCAGATCGCGAGCAGGGTAGGGCCGGCGGGCGCGGCGCAGGCGGCCGACGCGGCGAACCGGCTCGCCGGCGGCGCGACGGCGCTCGCGCAAGCGGGCGGAAAGCTGAGCCAGGGCGCGGCGCAAGCGCAGGCGGGTGCGTCGAAGCTCGCCTCCGGCGCGCAGGCACTCGCAAACGGCGCAGCGCAGCTCGCGCAGGCCAACGCCAAGCTGCAGGGAGGCGCGGCGCAGGTGGCGGCCGGATCGCAGCGAGTGGCGCAAGGCGCGGGGCAACTCGCCGGTTCTGCGCGCAGCCTTGCATCGGGGCAATCGACGCTTGCGCAGGGAGCGGCTCGCGAAGCGCAGGCGGCCGAGCAGCTCGCGAATGCCATCGCGGCCTGGACGAAGGCCCATCCGGCGGAAGCCTCCGATCCCAACTGGCAGCAGATTGTCGCCCTGGCGCAGGGCAGCGCATCGGGGGCGCAGCAGACGGCGAAGGCGGCTAGCGAGCTTGCGAATGGCACGACGCAGTGGGCGAATGGCGCGACCTCACTGGCGGAGGGGGCGAGCAAAGTCGCGGAGGGCGCAAGCCAGATCGCGGCGGGCAGCCAACGCGCGGCATCTGGAGCCAAAGGCCTGAGCGACGGAGCCCGCCAAGTGGGACAAGGCGCTTCTTCGCTGGCGCAGGGGCTGGATCAGCTGAGTGGCGGCGCTCGCCAACTTCAAACGGGGCTCGGTCAGTGGTCGGCCGGCGCTCGCCAATTCTCCTCCGGCCTTTCGAGCGCGGGTGCAGGAGAAAATCAGCTGCACAGCGCGCTCGTCAAGCTGTCGAACGGCGTGGGCACCGTGAAGTCGGCGCTCGACGAGACCGCCAAGGCACAGACCTCGGGCGATCCCGGCTTCTACGTGCCGGCGTCCGCCATCTCGTCGAACAAGAGCCTGCGTCAGGCGCTGGACAGCTACATCTCTCCGGACGGACACGTCGCGGACATTCGCGTCACCCTGAAGTCGGATCCGTATTCCATGACGGCCATTCAAGAGATGCCGCGGCTTGAGGCGGTCGCCCAGGCGGCCTTCACGGCCGCCCCCATCCATACCGGGCAGGTCGGGTTTGCGGGTACCACGCCGACCCAGTACGCGCTGAACCAACTGTCCAATCAGGACTTTGTCCGCATGATGGCGCTCATCCTGGGATCCATCTTCGTCCTCCTCGTGGTGATGCTGCGGTCGCTCATCGCGCCGCTGTACGTCATCGCCTCGCTCACCGGGACGTACTTCGTGACGATGGCGTGCCTGCAGTTTGTCGCGGTGGACGTGATGCACAAGGCGGGGATCAGCTGGACGGTTCCGTTCTTCGCCCTGCTGCTTTTGGTCGCGCTCGGCGTGGACTATTCCATCTTCCTGATGTCGCGCTTCGACGAGGAGTTGCGGCGCCATCCGGAGCTCAACCTGCGCAGCGCGATGCTTTACGCCATGCGCCAGATGGGCAACGTCATTTTTTCCGCGGCTGCCATCATGGCGTGCACATTTGGCTCCTTGTCCGTCTCCGGCGTGACCACGCTCGTGGAAATCGGCCTGTCGGTCATCATCGGGCTCGCGCTGTACGCGCTCATCGTGTTGGCGCTCTTCGTCCCGGCCTGCACGGCGATTGTCGGAGCGGCGCACTTCTGGCCATTCCGCCGAGCGCCTCGCGAAGAAACCGAGTTGAGGCTGCCGCAAGAAGTCGCGGCGGAGTAAAACCGAAGCTCTCGGGAGCGGACCGAAGACAAACGCCACCTGCCGGCCGTTACGCCGCAGGTGGCGTTTCGCGTGCATTCCGCGCTGCGAGCCGAGGAGCTCACCCAGGGGATGGGCGACACCGATCCCATGTCGGGTCGAGGCTCAATCGGTCGCTAGGCCGGACGCGATCCCGACTTCGCCACGCGCGACCTGTTCGACGCGATCGAGCGAAAGGACTACCCATCCTGGACTCTGCACGTCCAGATCATGCCGTTTGAGGACGCGGACCGTTACGCGTTCGATCCGTTTGACGTCACGAAGGTCTGGTTGCACAAAGACTACCCGCTGATTGCCGTCGGACGAGCGCGCAAAACGACCAGCGGGACGGCACCATGCGTTTCGACGACAACGGTGGGTCGGCGCCGAACTATTATCCCAACCACCTGGGCCACCCAGCGCCGACGGAACGCGCGCGCGGGCCCGAGTACCCCGTCCAGGGGCTTGTGGGGCATCACGAGTATGGCGACCGCGACTTCTACACCCAGCCCCGCAAGCTGTACCACGTGATGCCAGAACAAGAGCGGGCCGATCTCGTCGACAATCTCGCCGCCTCGCTGCGACAGGTGGATCGCGACATAGTCGAGCGGCAGATGGGGCATTTTGAGCAGATCGACGCGGATCTGGCGCGACGAGTGGCCGAAGCGCTCAAGAAAGGTTAACCCTCGAGAGTGCCGCACACGAGAAGGGGCGCCCGCGCGGTTCTCCGCCTGGGCGCCCCTTCCGTTGCAACCTTCACATGTTCAGCCCTCACACGCGCAAAGCGCGTCACCACTCCGACTGCGCATCGCGAACCCAGCGGTCCACGCAGTCGTCGCACAGCCGATCCCACTCGCGCTCTTCCCAAGGGCGGCAAGGCTCCGGGATCTCCGTGCCGCACAGCACACAGGTGGTGGTCTCCGCCGTCTTCTGCATCCTTCTCACCACTCCCGTCAGAATCACGTGTCTTTTCGATTGACACCCATCATACCACGGGAGCGAGAGAATTTCAACCGAATGTTCAGAATATGCAGTTTCGTCGGCGCGAGCCTCGCGCCCAGGGCGCCTTTAGGCGCCCCGTGCGCCCATCGCGATTCGACGGGAGAACCAACTTCAAATGAGCCCGTACGAAGACAGCACGCCGCGCAGCTTGGCCGTCATCTCATCGCCAGGCAGCGCGAGCGGCGGCCTCACCACTGGCCGAATTTTTCCGAGCATCGCAAGACACGCCTTCACCGGACCCGGATTCGTTTCCCAGAACAAAGCCTCGTTGAGGTCCGCAAGTTGAAAGTGGAGATCCATCGCCTCGTGCCACTTCCCGGCCTGCACGAGATCGTACAGGCGAGCGACTTCCCTCGGCAGGAGATTGGCGGTCGCGCTGAAATGCCCCGCACCTCCAAGCGCCAGCATCGGGTAACACAAGAGCTCGATGCCTGAGTACACCAGAAAGTCCCGGCCGCACGCCTGGAACACCCGCGTGACCTGATCAAAGTCCTTATTCGACTCTTTGACGCCGATGATGTTCCGGCAGTCGCGCCTGAGGCGCGCCATCGTGGCGGGCTCGAGGTTTACGCCCGTGCGCCCAGGAATGTTGTAGAGGATGATGGGGATGTCGACGCTGTCCGCGATGGCGCGAAAATGTCGATAAAGCCCCTCCTGCGACGGTCGATTGTAATAGGGAACAATGACGAGCGCGGCATCCGCCCCCAGCCGCTCTGCGGTCTTGGTCAAGCGAAGGGCCTCTGCGTGATGGGTCGATCCCGTCCCCAACACCACGGGCACCCGGCCGCGCACGGCATCGACCGTGACTTCGAACAGGTACTCCCGTTCTTCGACGGTGAGCGAACTCGGCTCGCCGGTGGTTCCTGCGCACGAAATGCCGTGAGATCCGCTCTCGATTTGCCACTCAATGAGATCACGATACGACCTCTCGTCAAACGATCCGTCTTCCAAAAACGGCGTCACCATCGGAACGATGGAGCCGCGAAGACGCGAATGCACGTCGAGCTCGCTACGCATGTCCCGTCCCCTCTCACCCTCACTTGATGTACCCAGCGGCACGTGCATCCGTGACCCCGCGAAGCTCCACGGGAGTGCGGCGTCCCCAGTCCATCACGACGGTGCCGTCCCGCCACCAACTCTCGGGCGTCTGATGCCCCCACAGGGTCTGCCGCCTGGGATCCGTCGCGCTCCAGCGGATGGGCCTATGATCAGGGTCAACCGTCAGGTAGTCCGAGGTATACAGTTCGATGCGGTGACCGTCGGGATCGCGCAAATAGAGGAAGAACGCGTTCGATATGCCGTGTCGCCCGGGCCCCCGCTCAATGTGCCTGTGCATCTCCGCCCCGCCCAGGATGTCACAGGCCCGTATGATGCTCCCCATGTCGTCCATCCAGAAGCCGATGTGGTGCAGGCGGGGCCCCTGGCCCTCCATGAGCGCGAGATCGTGGACATTGCCCTTGCGCTGAAGCCAGACCGCCTTCATCGCGCGAGGCTCTTCATCCGTCTCCACGTACTCCGTCACGCGAAAGCCGAAGCCCTCGCGCCACATGGCCTCGCAGCTTGGCAGGTTGGAGACAAAGCAGTTGAAATGGTCAAGCCGACGCACCCCGGCGCCCTTGTGCAAGTGGTATTTCTGAAGGAGGCATTCGGCGGGCGACATCTCGGCGTAAAACTCGAGCGGGAAGCCGAACGGATCTTGCACGCGCAGCGCCCGACCCTGTCCGGGCTCTTCGCCCGCGTCGACAAAGTGCACCTCACATCCCAGTGCCTCGAAATAGGACGCGATGGCATCGAGATGATCGTCTTCCGCCACGCGGAAGGCCAGGTGCCCGAGCATGGGCACGTCGGACTCCGTCAGCACGAGACTGTGATGGTGGCGCTCCTCCACGCCGCGAAGAAACAGCTGTCCGTCGCGCTCCTCGGTGACCACGAAGCCCAGGATGTCTTCGTAGAATCGACGAGACGCGGCGAGATCGCGCACGAAAAGTTCCGCGTGGCCCGCGCGCACGACCGAATCTGCAACCCGGGGTGTCACTGCGCCTCACCGTCCAAAAACGCCTTGACACGCGACACGTAGGGCGTTTTGTCATAGGAGTCGTAGAGGGCGCCGTGCATGCGGACGGGATCGCCGAAGAAGAACCGCTCGTACAACACTTGGCGCGAACCGAAACTCGAGAGCGCGGCGTCCCAGGCGAGGCGGAACAGCTTCAGGCGGTGGAACGCGTCCACATTGCGCCCTTGGAGAAAGCGCTCGAGATCTTGGCGGATCTCCGAGTTCCAGTCGGCCTCGGTAGGGATGGCCATCAGACCGCTCGCGCCCAGTTGTTGGATGATTTCAACCAGGCGAGGATACGTCTTGGGGAAGAGGTTCCTCGCCGCGTTCAGCGGCGCCCACGCTGGCGTCATCACGCCGTATTCATCGATCTCGGCGTCCGCTTCGGAAGCCCGTAAAAACGCTTTCATGGTCTCCAGCGCGAGGATGATCTGGGTCACCTTCTCCTTCACATGCTGGAACTGAGCAATGCCGATGGCGTCCACCATGGCCTCCGCGAGCCCGAGCAAAAACTCACACTTCGCGATGTTCTTGTGCATCACCTGGTACGTCATGTGGACGACGGCGTGGGTCGCCTGGTGCAGCTGGTTGCAGCGCTCCGCATCCTCGAGCAGAAAGACGCGGTCCCAGGGAACCAGAACGTCGTCAAACACGACAATCGCGTCCATTTCCTCGAATCTCGAGCCCAGCGGGTGATCGAAGTGGGACCGCCCGTAGTCGAAGCTTTCTCGGCAGATGTAGCGCAGGCCAGGGGTCGAGCTCGGGATGGCGAACGCGAACGAGTACGGCGCGTCCTCTTCGGTGTTCCGAAGCAGGGTGGACGGAAAGACCAGGATTTCATCGGCGATGGGCCCTTGCGTGGCCAAGAGGCGAGCGCCGCGGATGACCACCCCGCGGTGATTTTTCTCGACCACGCGGGCCGCGATGTACGGGTCCTGAAGTTTGCCCACGCTCACGGAACGGTTGACCTGTGGCGCGATCAGCGTGTGCGTCAGCGTGAGATCCCGTTCGCGCGCGTACTGATAAAAGGCCTGGATGTTTTCCGCATACGACGGGTGATTGCCCGCAAAGTAAGCGCTTGCTTGAGACATGGCCATGATGGCGACGTTGAGGTAATCCGAGGTCCTGCCCATCATCCCAAAGGTTGCGCGCGCCCATCGCTGCATCATGCGCCCCCTGCGGGCGAGATCGTCATGCGTCTTCGGGACCAGCCAGGAGAGGCCGTAGCGCTGACCGCCCTCTTCATAGGTCATCTCGTCAAGTATGGCAGGATCCACCTGCATGTCGTAGAGCCTCGCCATGCTTTGGATGACGTTGCGAAACGCCGGGTGTTCGGAGATGTTGCCCTGAAGACGCTCCCCATGAATCCACACCTCGCGAGGCTCCGCATTCAAGCGCTCCACGTATTCAGCGCCACTCTTTGCGCCCATCACTCATCACCCACCTTGAGTTGGTCAGCTTCTGGTCTTTGCATCCGACGCGCCGAAGCGGGGAATGGGATGTTGCCCGAGCGCCACATGCACAGTTTTCCATTCTGTGTAAAACTCGAAACTGTAGTGACCACCTTCCCTGCCGACGCCGCTCTGCTTCATTCCTCCGAACGGCGTGCGTAGATCGCGGACATTCTGCGAATTGATCCAGGCCATGCCTGATTCGATCCGCCTCGCCACGCGGTGAGCGCGCTCGAGATCCCGTGTCCAAATGTATGCGGCAAGGCCATACTGCACACCGTTCGCGATCTGGATGGCCTCCTCCTCCGTGTGGAACGGGATGGAGACGAGCACCGGGCCGAAAATCTCCTCCTGCGCGATGCGCATATCGTTGCGCACGTTGACGAAAAGCGTAGGCCTGACGAAGTTTCCGCGCGCGAGCTCCTGCGGGACGGGCCCGCCCACGGCCATCGTCGCGCCCTCGCGCTGGCCTATGTCGAGATACTGCTCCACGCGCCGCTTGTGCTCCGGGTGAATCAAGGGGCCCACCTCGGTCTCGGGATCCAGCGGATGACCCAGGCGAATCCTTTTCACCCGCTCCGCCAAACGGGCTTCGAACTCGTCGCGGATGGAATCCTGAACGAGCAGGCGAGAGCCCGCCGTGCAACGCTCCCCGTTCAGCGAGTACACACCGAACACGACGGCGTCCAGAGCCCTGTCGAGATCGGCATCCGCGAACACCACGACCGGAGACTTCCCGCCGAGCTCCATCGAAAACCGCTTCAGCCCGTCGGCCCCGTTTTTCATGATGGTGCGGCCGGTCACCGTCTCGCCGGTGAAGGAAATGAGCGGAACCTTCGGATGCTTCACCAAGGCGTCTCCCGCGACTTCGCCAAAGCCGTGGACGACGTTGAACACGCCGGGCGGGAGATCGACCTCCTGGACGATCTCGGCCAGCTTGGTCGCCGTAAGCGGGGACCATTCGGCGGGCTTGAGAACCGCCGTATTGCCCGCGGCAAGGCACGGGGCAATCTTCCAGGTCGCCAGCATCAAGGGCGTGTTCCAGGGCGTGATGAGTCCCGCCACCCCAACCGGAACGCGGATGGCGTAGTTGAGAAACTGCTCCCCCACCGGAAACGTCTCGCCGGTCATGCGCGTGGCCATCTCGGCGAAGAAACGGAAATTTTCCGCGGCTCGCGCGGCCTGCCCGCGGGCCTGGGCGATGGGCAGGCCCGTGTCCGCCACTTCGAGGCGGGCCAGCTCCTCGCCGTGTCGTTCGATGGCATCGGCAATGTGCACGAGGTATCGCGCCCGCTCTTTCGCGCTCATTCTGCCCCAGGGCCCCTCGTGAAAGGCCCGATAGGCCGCTTCCACGGCGCGATCCACGTCGCTTGCCGTTCCTTCGGCGACCCGGGTCAACACCTCGTTGGTCGTCGGATTCAACGTGTCAAACCATCCGCCCTCCGCGCTCTCCACGAACTGGCCGTCGATGAAGTGCAGCGCGGGGCCGGAGATGGGATCAAACGCAAGGCGCTCCTTCGCCTCCGTCGGATGTACACCGCTCATGACAGCACCTCCCTCGCCGGCTCGCCCTTCGCCTCGTCGACCACGGGGTTCACCAGCCGGCCGATGCCCTCGATTTCGATGTCGATCACGTCCCCCGGTTTCACGGGTGAGATGCCGGGCGGCGTGCCTGTGAGAATGACGTCGCCCGGGCGGAGCGTCACAAACGAGCTGATGAACGATATCACCTCGTCGATTCGAAAGATCAGATCGCGCGTGTTGCCGCGCTGGCGGACCTCGCCGTTCACGTAGGTCCGGATTTCGAGCTGGTGCGGGTCGGGCACGTCCGCGGCATCCACCCACCACGGGCCGAGCGGCCCAAACGTGTCGAAGCCCTTCGCGCGGATGGGCGGGCGGAACATGTTCCCCACGAAATCGCGTACCGTGACATCGTTCGCGATGGTGTACCCGAGGACGTGATCGAACGCGTGGGCGGGCCGAATGCGCCGCCCGGCGCGCCCGATGATCACGGCCAATTCGGCCTCGTAGTGCATGTACTCCACGCCTTCGGGATACACGATGGGCGCCCTATGCCCGATGAGCGATGCGTTCGGCTTGATGAACAGAACGGGCTCCTTGGGCTTCTCCAAACTGAGTTCCGCCGCGTGGTCGGCGTAGTTCAAGGCAAGCCCGTAGACGGTTCTCGGCTCTATCGGCGGCAGCCAAGTGACTTGCTCCTCCGAGACCACATGTCCTTCCTCGTCGATGAGGGCTCCGCCTTGCCAAACGCCCTCACGAATCCGTCCCCGGTCGATGAATCTCGCGTGGCGCACGATACCCCTCCTTCCGCTCCTCCACCAGGCGCATGTGTTGCTCGTTCCACCGCCTGAAGGCTTCCAGCGTCGCCAACCGGTGTTGACGGGCGAACCGTTCCACCGCGTCCTCGCCGACATCGACCGCCATCAACTGAATCAGCTTGTCGTGTTCGGCAATCGAGTCGCTCGCGCGATGCGGAATCAGGTTGAACACGGACACCCGCATGGCGTCCATCCGCTCGCGCACCCCATGGATTTCGTCCACGAGGAAGCGATTGCTGCAGCGGCGCAGGATGATCTCGTGGAACTGTTGGTTCAGCCTGCTGTACAGCGTGAGATCAAAGTCGGTTCGGGCTTGGCGCATCGCCTCGTTGGTCTGTCGAAGCGCATCGAAGTCCTCATCCGTGAGATGTCGATAGGCCTGGGCAGTGGCGTAGCCTTCGAGCACCGCGAGAGCCGACAGGATATCCTCGTACATCTTTGCGTCGATGCGGGTCACCTTGGCGCCGCTGAACCGCTCCACCTCGACAAATCCCTCTGCCTCCAGACGGCGGATGGCCTCACGAATGGGAATCGCACTCACCCCCAATTCTCTCGCGATGCGGTCGATCACGATGCGATACCCGGGCCCGTACGTGCCGTCGAGAATGCGCTGCTTCAGCGTTTGATAGGCAACCTGTTGCTTGCTCGGCGTGTGTTTGGTCATGACGTTATCGTATACGATTTCCTATGTGTGCGAAAGCAACATGTGTGCTGCGAAGACATCCTACGGCGAAATCTCTTCCAGAACCTTGCCCCGCGACGCGATGCCGCCGAGGGCGATGAGCGCAGCCACCAGGAGGAAGCCCGACATCGCCACAAAGCCCGCCGTCACACCCAGGGAGGGGATGAAGGGCGCAATCGCCCACAGCCCCACCCCAGCGCCGATGTGGCCCGCGCCATCCACCAGTGCGAAGCCACTTGTTCTCGCGCGAGACGGAAAGTTTTCCGCCGTCCACGCGTAAAACACCGGCACCCACACGTTTTGTCCGAAGAAGAGCAAAACCGCGCCGAAATAGGACCACCCAAGGTGATGCCCCGCAAGCCCCACCACCAGCCCACCCGCAATCGTCAGGACCGCGGCGACCAACAGATACGTTTTGCGTTCCAGGACTTCACCCGCGAGGTACGCCACCACGCCGGCCAGCACCATGCCGAAGACGCCGACGGCCACGATGAGCCCCGCCTCGCTCGGCGCGTAGCCTGCGCCGACCAACAGGGTGGTCATCCCTGCGGAAAATCCGTAGACGGTGACGTAACTAAAGAGCCAGACGAAAAACAGGAGGAACACTCGCCTGCGATACCGCGAGCTGCCCAAGAGTTCGCCATAGGGCATGCGCGGATCGGAGACCGGCGAACACGAAGCAGGACCGTCCCTCAACGGAACCGAGTCCAGGCCCAGGCGCTCTTCCATCGCGGCGACCACCGCGGCGGCTTCTTCCACGCGGCCTTTCGCGGCCAACCAGCGCGGTGACTCCGGGAGTTCCAGCCTCAGCAGGATGGCGATGAGGGCGAGAACCGCCCCGATGGCGTACATCAGCCGCCAGCCCCAGTGGAACGACGGCGTCGCCAGCGCAAACGGAAGACCTTCCGGAAATGGCGCGCTGGGCGTCGTCAACCACAAACCGAGCCAAATGCCGATGAGGGCTCCGACGCCTGAGAAAATGAACAGCCCGGACGTGTACTTCGCCCTCGCGCTCCTCGGCGCGATCTCGCTCATGTACGTGTTGACCACGGCGAGGTCCGCGGCCACGCCCACACCCGTGATGCCGCGCGCGAGAACAAACCACCAGTCGCGCGTCGCGAGAGCCGTCAGCAGTGACCCGACGCCGGTGATGAACATGGTGGTCATCAACATGCGCCTTCGCCCGAGGCGATCCGCCAGCGGGCTCAACACGAGGGTACCAACCACGTATCCCAACAGGTTTGCGAAGATGGGCAGCCCAATGTATCGACTGGCATTCGCCGGCGTCGCGCCGGGGATGATGGATGTGGCGGTTTGGACAAAGGAGACGTTGACGTCGAAGATGTCGTAGAACGTGAAGAGGTACCCAAGGCCGATGACGAGGAAAAGCCGCCGCGGAAGCGGCCATGCGGTCAACCGCTCCATCCGCGCCAAGATGCCCGCCGCGCTCGAAACAGGCACCTCCATGCTCATGGAATCTCGCCTCCTCACGAGAATGAAGAGCGCCATGATTGCAAATCCAATCTGATTTCCTATACGATTTTACCCAGACAGGCGCGCCTCGACGTGTCACCAGCGAGTGACGTGTAGGTCCCGCGCCAGAACACGAGCGGAATGCCCTCCTCTTGCTGATAGATGTCCTTGACAAGGCCGAGCACGATGATGTGGTCCCCCGCCGGATATTGGGCGTACACTTCGCACGACAGCGCGGCCAGGCAGTCATCGAGGCGAACCGACTCCCCAAAGGGCACGAACGTCCCCCGCCATTCGCCGCTCGATCCGGCAAAGTGGCGCGATACCTCCTCTTGATGTCGACCGAGGACATTCACTGTAAACGCTTTCGCAGATGACAGACATTGCGCCATCCTGCTGCGCTCGTCAACGCAGACCAGGATCAGAGGCGGGTTGAGCGAGACGGATGTGAACGAATTCGCCGTCATCCCGTGTACTTGACCGCTGACCGATGTCGTGATGACGGTGACGCCCGTTGTGAACAGTCCGCACGTGCGCCTAAACGCCTTCGCGTCGACCTCGGGCATGGCCTTCCCCCCTTCTCTTCCATCTGCCCTCAATCCTCAATCGGCGATGCGGGCTGCGTTGATCATATATGATTTCATACACTCTGTCAATTCCAACTTCGGCGCCCCATTGCGCGCGCGAGGGGCATCCGCGGCCAGATGGCCCCGTGCCCCTCGCGCACCACCCCGGTTTCCATGCAACTCGCCGCTCAGCTGACCGATGACCCCTGCCCTCTCTCGGCTTGGCGCTCTGCCTGTGCAGCTCGCAGCTTCGCAAGAACTTCATCGATCTCGCCTCGCGACACGCCAAACAGCGTCGTGACACGGCCGATGGGCGTGAACCGCATGAACGCCTCGAACATGGGGTTCGCGTCCACCTCGCTGCCAAGCGGTGAATCGGCGAGCTTCTCCTGCAGCAACTGGCGGAGAACCGGACCCGTGGCCGGATCGTCCAGCAGATCTCCGAGGGTCGCGTTGGCGTGGACCTGGACAGGCCGGCGCGGCGCGGTGGAAGTCACCTCCACGGTGGCGGCGAGGCGTAGGTCGCGCGAGGACGATCCGACCCGAATCTCGTAGCGGCCGCTCTCCGCGATGAAATCCCCCGCGTCGACGTCGTAGTGCGCGAACGCGCGCTTGCCGAGTTGAAATTCCACGGTCTGCACCTCGCCCGGCGCCAGCGCCACCTTCGCGAATGCGCGGAGTTCGCGGCGCGGCCGCATGATCCGCGAGGACGTCGGCTCGACGTACAGCTGGACCACCTCTTTGCCCGGGCGCTGTCCCGCGTTGCGCACGTCCACCTGGACGGTGAGCACTTCGTCGTCCCGTATCTGCTCGCGAGACACGCGAATGGCCTCGTACTTGAACGCGGTGTACGACAACCCGTGCCCGAAGGGAAACAGCACGTCCATCTCCTTGGCATCGTAGTAGCGATATCCCACGAAGATACCCTCTCGGTACTCGGACTTGTCGCCTTCGCCGGGGAAGAACGGATGGGACGGGTTGTGCTCGAGCCGAAGCGGAAACGTCTCGGCCAGCTTGCCGGACGGGTTCACGGCGCCCGAGAGGACGTCCGCAATGGCGCCGCCGAACGCCTGCCCAGCGAGATACGCCTCGATCACGGCCGGCACGCGGTGGATCCAAGGCATTTCCACGGGCGCGCCGTTCGAGAGCACCACCACCGTGTGGGGTTGCGCAGACGCCACGGCCTCAATGAGCGCCACGTGGGCATCCGGCATGCGCATGTGGGCGCGATCGTACCCCTCCGACTCCCAAGACTCCGGCAACCCTGCGAAGACGACGGCGACATCCGCCTGCGCCGCAGCGCGCACGGCCTCGTCAATGAGCTCGGGCCGAGGCGCGTCATCGTCGAGCGCGTACCCCGGCGCGTACAGGACAAAGTCGTCGCCAAACGCCCGGCGCATCTCGGCGAGCGGCTCGTCGAGGCGCGCAGGGTTGACGTGCGAGCTGCCTCCCCCCTGGTAGCGCGGCGAGACGGCGAAGGCCCCCAGCACGGCCACCCGGCGCCCCGGCGCGATGGGCAGGACGGGCCCGTCGTTTTTCAGGAGCACCATCGACTCGGCGGCGACCTGGCGGGCAAGGCGGTGGTGCGCGTCGAGATCGACCGGATGGCCCTGAGGCCGGTACGCCCGGTCGATGAGCGCGAGCAGGCGCTCCACGGCCGCGTCGAGCACGGCTTCGTCCAGGCGGCCATCTCGCACAGCCTGCACAATCTCGCTGTCCTGCGCGTACGGCCCGCCGGGCATCTCAAGATCCAGCCCTGCGGCGAGCCCTTGCACGCGATCATTCACGGCGCCCCAGTCCGACACCACGACGCCGTCGAATCCCCATTCCCGGCGCAGCACTTCGGTGAGGAGCCACGGGTGTTCAGAGCAGTAGGTGCCGTTCAAGCGGTTGTAGGCGCACATGACCGTCCACGGGCGGCCGCCCTTGATGGCGCCCTCGAAGCTCGCGAGGTAGATCTCGCGCAGCGTCCGCTCGTCCACCTCGGCGCTCGTGGTCATGCGCCGGTATTCTTGGTTGTTGGCCGCGAAGTGTTTCAGGCACGCACCCACGCCGCGGGACTGGACGCCGCGGATGTGCGCTGCGGCCATCTCACTCGAGAGCAGCGGATCCTCCGAAAAGTACTCGAAGTTGCGCCCGCACAAGGGCGAGCGCTTGATATTGGCCCCAGGCCCGAGGAGAACGTGAACGCCGAGCGCGCGGCACTCATCGCCAAGCGCCTGGCCCACCTGTTCCACAAGCGCGGGATCCCAGGAACTCGCCAAAGCGGCGGCGGTGGGAAAGCAGGTCGCCGGCTCCGAATCGGTGAACGACCCGCCCGGCCGCTGCAGGCGAACGCCGTGCGGACCGTCCGTCATGCAGAGGGACGGGATGCCAAGGCGCTCGACGGGCTTGGTCTGCCAGAAGTTGAGACCGGAGCAGAGAGAGGCTTTTTCTTCGAGGGTGAGGTGTGGGACGAACTTCACGTACGTCATGCTGTTCCTCCATTGTCGGTGTTCTCATCTAAAAGTCCGGCGACGCTCGCCAGATCACGCTCAAATTCATATGCCAAATCGTCGTAACGAATGGGCGGTTGCAGTCGGATGGCACCAGACGCGTTGTGACTCGCCGGCGGATATGGTACCGAGTGATAGGTCACAAAGTGACATATGAGTTGATGCATCCTCTCAGCTAAGTGCAAGGACAAGTCGCTTCCTAGCTGTTGTTCTACGTTTGGTGCGCTCAGCAAATTGAAGAAATAAGGAATATCGTGACAGTGGAACGACCCCCGAGCTCGGCTGGACATAGCTGCGAAGTCGTAGGTCCATGTGATCTCTCCTGCGCCCACACGGCGCCTCCCATGAGTGAAGCGGACCAGTCCCACTCGAAACATCAGGCTGGTCATCAGCTGTGACCAGGCCCGTTCTCGACCAATTCGATCGATTTCATCCACGAAGCGCTGGATCGAAACATGACGAAGACCCATCGCAACGAACTCATCAACCAACGCTTCGCTCGACGGCGTGTCATTCTGGGACGCGAACGAGAACTCATTGCGAGTCGTCCCTATCAACACAGGGATGGTGCGAGCGTTTGTCAAAGCGTCCGGGTCAAACACGTGATACGGAAGAATGTCACCATCAACAACAGGACGAAATGCAAGATTCGTTATTCTACCTTTGGCGTATAACTGCAATGCTTCTCGTACGTCAAACGGAACAGAGTAGTCAGGAATCTGGTTATACAACCGTTCAGCATCTAAGAAAGCCTCACCCGAAATGTGACGCCATTCCTCCTCCGTTGGGAGTATGTTGAAATGGCGCGCAAGCGACTCACCGACTGATGTCGCCGTCTGGATATCCAACATGTCCATCGCTGAAGACATTGGGATCGCGGCATGAAAGAGTCCCGAAGCTCTCGGGCTCGTGAGGAGAGCGAGTACTGACCCTCCCCCGGCAGATTGACCTGCTATAGTGACGTTGCCCGGGTCGCCGCCAAACTCATGGATATTGTCCTGGACCCAGTGAAGTGCTGCAATTTGGTCTAGGATTCCACGGTTCAAGGGGGCACCCTCCAACCATCCAAAGCCCTCGAAGCCCAAACGATACGAGATGGTGACCAAGATGACTCCGTTCTCGTTAAACGAACGCCCGTGGTACCACGGGGATGCTGGTGAACCCGCAAAGTAGCCTCCTCCGTGAATCCACACAAGCACCGGGAGGCGCGCGAGTCGATCTCCAGGGGCAGGAGTGAACACATTTAGGTTCAGGATGTCTTCTCCCGGAATGGATGGTTCGGGAATGGCAGTCACTTCCGCAAAGGGTCTCTTCTGTGGAGTGGGACCATATGCAGTAGCGTCTCGCACGCCCATCCAAGGTTCTGGAGGACGAGGTGCCTGGAACCGACGTTCTCCAACGGGAGCTGCGGCGTATGGGATGCCGAGATACGCAGCTGACGACCCTGTTTGCCAAATCCCGCGCACTATACCGTGTTGGGTGCGAATAGCTGGTGCATAGATTTTGTCTGTCATCATGGAGCCCCTCCATACGCAAGCTCTAGCGGCTTTACCGAACGGAACGGATAGGAAAAACGAACACCGAGGACACGACAGTGGCAATCGCCGAGTACACAAAAATACTTGCATAGTTCCCGTGAAACGCGCTGAGAAGTGCTGCCACAATCACAGGCGTCAACGCCTGGGGTACATTAGCAGCAATGTTCAGAATACCAAGGTCTTTGGCAGCATCATCCCTGGCCGGCAGGACATCTACCATGAGGGCCATGTCGACAGCCATATAGGCGCCATAGCCCAAGCCGATAATGGTGCTCGAAAGAAGCATACCGTTCTTTGACGCCTCGAACACGGGTACCAATGCGCCGACTCCGATGAATAGTGTCGACGCAAAAACAAACATCTTTCTTCTTTGGAGGCGATCCGACAAGCGACCAAAGACCAGCGTGGACACGCCAACAGCAATCATTTGAATCAAGTTGAGCAACCCGAGGAAACCACCCGCTTCTGCGATGGGGAGATGGATATAATCCGTTAAGATGTAAAGCTGGTAGGCCGCAATCGCTTGATAGGCGAAGATCATAAAGAACCGCCCTGCGAAGGCCCACGCAAAGTCCGGGTGCTTACGTGGATCAACCAAGAATCCACGGAAAAAACGCCCCCAATTCACCTTTGGGAAGTCGGCATGTTTGGAAGAACGATCCGGATTGAACAAGACGAAGGCAAGACAGACCGCTACAACGATCGCGGCAAAGGTGTCATAACCGATGCCTATCTGACGCAGAAGCTGTCCCGCGAGAATAACGCCAAGCGTCCCTCCCACAGACGAGCCAACACCGATAAACGCGGATGCCGTTGCACGATATCGCATTTCCACACGGTCAGAAACGATCGATGACAAAGGGCCTTGAAATGCGTTTAACAAGACTTGGGCAAGAACCCAAAACACCGTAAGCAGAAAGAGCGTTTTCGCATACTGGAGCGCGACCGTGCAGAGCGCACCACCAAGAGCGCCGAATAACATCCAAGGGGCCCTGCGTCCTAGGCGGGAGCGGGTCCTGTCAGATAAGGCACCGACTATGGGTTGAACGAAAATAGTGGCCACAGACGAGATACTCGTAACTACGGCAAGATCGTCGACCTTCTTTGCGGGATCAAGCAGTGCAACCTGCTCCGGCAACAAGACGACGATAAGCCCTGCGTAGGTCATGAACAATCCCAGATAGGAAGTTCCGAGTGAGGCGAAGAGCAAGCCTCGGCGACCAGCGGATGTTACGAATCCGCTTTCATCAATTTGGGGAGTAACCTGTGTTCCCATCAATTCAACTCCTTTCAAGCAGTGCTCGAGGAAGATACTCTCTCGAGCTCGGTTTAGTGATGATAGCGTAGATCGGTGTTTTCACGTGTGATAGAATAAAACTCAGATTTTTGATCATTTTTTCGACGGACTGATAGTGATGGACGGGTACCAGAATGTTTCAGATCTTGCCTCGGCCCTCGGGTTGGAATGGTGGATTATAGATGCCGAGGGGCGGATCGTAAATGGCAGCATCGCGCCTACCGGTCACTCGGCTCTCAGTGCGGCCATAAAAGAGCTTGCAACTTTAGTGTGCGGTCGCAAGGATGGAATGGCTTGTCCTGCTGTCGTGCTCTTTCGGTATTTTGAGCGGTTTGTGGTTGTGCAAGAGAAAGAACAGTTCGTGGTGCTAGGGCCGGGAGCTGCGCATCACATCACGCAGTCGGAAGTCGAGCGCGCTGTGCAAGACGGACTCCATGCCACCCTCTCCCAGGATTCTTTCATTGAATACGCCACGGCATTGCCTTCCATGTCTCACGAGCGGTGGATGGCCGCTGCACGGCTGCTTGCACGTATCACCTCACAACACCCTGAGCATTCCAACCAACATGTTTCTATCGTGTGGCTTAGCCCCGGGGAATGCAACGACCTACAACCCGGCGATACGATGCACGAACCGTGGCCGGACGAGTCTTGGTTTGAGACACATGGCTACCAATTCACGCCGAGGCATGACCCCGACATCGAACAGCAACTATTTAAGTTCATCCGAGAGGGTGACGAAGAGGGGCTGGTCTCGTTTCGTCAACAACTGCGGGATCGGCGGGACGGTATTGGTACGCTTGCAAAACGAAGTGAAATTCGGAACCGAAAGAACCTCGGTATCTGCTCGATTACACTGGCGACGAGAATAGCAGTCTCTGAAGGTGTAGATATCGAAACCGCGTACAGCATGAGTGATGCATATATCCAATTGTTGGAGGAGTGCACTTCGGTTACAGAGGTCGAAAAGACGATGGACCGAGCCCTCGCGTCGTTTGCCCGCGCCGTACACACCATCCATCGAGCGAGCTACAGTCGACCGGTTCGTCAAGCGCTTTCTTTCATGAGAAAGCATGTCGCATCTCCCATCCGTATCGCGGACGTGGCAGCACACGTGGGCGTGCACCCTCGTCACTTGTCCCAACGGTTCAAGCAGGAAACAGGCCAGACGTTGTACCAGGCTCTATCCGCGCTGCGAATGGCCCGCGCCATCGAATTGCTGACAAACACGCAGATGAGCATCGGGGATATCGCATCAGCTTTGCAATTCGCAGATCAAAGCCATTTCACACGCCGCTTTCGCCAATTTATGGGTTTGACGCCACTCCAGTTCCGCTTGCAAGGCATATCTGGGCTGCATGCGTATCAACCTACGGATGTCGGAGAGCGACTGTTGAGAGGAGAATGACCCATGCCCACCATCGCACAACCCGAAGTCGGCCAGGCGCCGTCCTATCCGACGTCCTTCCCGCCACAACATCAGGACCGCCAGCCGGGTGTGGAGTCGCAGATGAACCCGCGCCCGTTCTTCGATCACCCCGACTACCGGGGCGCCGGAAAACTCAAGGACAAGGTGGCGCTCATCACGGGCGGCGACAGCGGCATCGGTCGCGCGGTGGCGGTCGCGTTCGCCAAGGAGGGCGCGGATGTGGTCATCGCGTACCGCGAGGAAGAGGCGGATGCCGCCGAGACGGTCCAGCACGTCGAGCGGTACGGCCGCCGCGCGCATCCCGTCGCGTTTGACGTGTCCAACAAGGCCGAGTGCGATCGCGTCGTGCAACAGGCCATCCAGCATTTCGGCAAAGTCGACATCCTGGTCAACAACGCGGCGCGCCAACACCCGCAGCCGAGCATCCTGGACATCACGCCCGAGCAACTGTATCAGACGTTCGCGACGAATGTCTTCGGCTACTTCTACATGATCCAGGCTGCCCTTCCGCACATGAAGGCCGGCGCGTGTATCATCAATACCGCGTCGATCACGGCCTACCGCGGCCACGAGACGCTGATCGATTACGCGTCGACCAAGGGCGCAATTGTGTCGCTGACGCGATCACTCGCCCTGTCGTTGTCTAAACAAGGGATTCGCGTCAACGCGGTGGCGCCTGGGCCGGTGTGGACGCCGCTGATTCCGGCGAGCTTTGCGGCGGACGAGGTCGCCAAATTCGGGAGCGACACGCCGATGGGCCGGGCCGGGCAACCTGCGGAACTGGCGCCGGCCTACGTGTTTCTCGCGTCGGCCGACGCGTCGTACATGACGGGTCAGGTGCTCCATGTCAACGGCGGCGAGATCGTGAACGGCTAAACAGCGCAAGGCGCCACCCGGATGCGAGTGGCGCCTTCGCTCAATTTTGGGGCACCAGGCTGACCGTCCCGTTGGCGGGGATCACGCCCGTCAGCAGGGTGTCGGCCGCGTAGCCGTTTGACACCACCGGATCCTGCGCGGCGATTTGGATGGTATACACGCCGCCGGAAGGCTGCGACGAATTGGCCACCACCCAATCGCCGCTGTGCAGGTTCAGCAGCACCTTCGACAGATCGCCGACCTGGTAGACCGGAATGGTGGTGGCTGTCCCTGCCGGATTCTGGACGATGACCCGGTACACGTTGGTCAACTTGATGTACTGCGAGTCCACCCAGCCGTAGCCCACGACATGGTACCAGGGGACGACGTACGGCCCCGCCATCCCTTCGGCAACCTGATCGATCTTCACCGTCGTGCCTGCGGGGATCAGGTTCGCGTTCGACTGGGACGGCTGGATGTACTGCACCCACATGCTGAAGGTCCATACGCCGTTCGGGTTCGACATGTGCATGACCTGCGACTGGAACTTTTCCACCGCCGCTTGTGTCAGCGGGCCGAACTGACCGTCGACCGTGAGCCCCGCGTTGATGGTCTGGTTCAGGAAGCGCTGGATCTCCACCACGGGTTGGCCGAAGCTGCCGATGCTCAACTGGCCAAAAAACTGCTGATTCTCGCCCTGCGCGATGCTCGGGTAGTATGGGACACCGTTGTTCGGATAATACGGGTCCTGCTGCGTGACGCCCTGCGCCCCGTTCATGTAATACACCGGCTCGGCCGTGGACTTTGGTGCGGGTGGGTTGTTGGAAGGCGAATACTGCACGTATGCGCTCACGCTCGATCCCACGGATGTGGCGAACTGCGTCATGATGGCCGCGATGCCGCTCGCCCACGTCTTGGCCGTCGCATAGTTGACGTTCATGCCGCTCAGCGTCGGCGAAACGTACAAGCTCGCGCCAGGCGTGAGGTAGTTCATCCGCACCGTCCACGCCTCGAAGCGAATGGCGTAATCGTCGCTCGGGAAGACGCCCGCGTCTTGGCCGGGATTGGAGTCATACGCGCCGTAGCCAAACAGATTGTTCTTCTGCAGCGCAATCTGGCTCTGGCCCCACGCGCTCTCGAGGATGGCGTGGGAGACCAGATAGTTGGCGTCGACGCTGTACAGGTTCTGCGCATCCATGAACGAATTGCCGAGCCCGTTGAGCGGCGAGCTGTTCTGCAGCAAGAACTGATTGATGCTCTGCGCATTGATGTTGGACGGCGCCGGATAGCGCAGATCCACGTTGGTGAACGACAACCCGCTCGATCCCGTCGAGTTGCCCGTCGAATTGCCGGTGGCGTTCCCCGTGCCATTCGACGTGGCGTTGCCCGTCGAATTCGACGTGCCGTTCCCGACCGCGTTTGACGTGGCGTTGCCCAGGCTGGTGCTGTTGCCGGTCCCGTTGCTCGCACCGTTGCCCGTGGCGCCGTTCGACCCAGTGGCATTCGTCACGTTGGCGACCGTGTTGCCGCCGGGCAGGGCGCCAGAGACGTTGCCGGTGGCATTGCCCGTGCTGTTGCTCGATCCGGTGGAGTTCGAGGTCGGATCGCCCGTCTCTATGACCACGGGCGCGGGCTTCATGTCCCATTCGGTTCCCTGCCAGGTCGACGCGATGCCAAGTCGCTGGAGCGCCGTCATCACGTACCACACGGGCATGAAGGTCGTCAGCTTGCCAGACGCCGGGTCTGGATACACCACCGCCGGCACATTCGCGACGACCGTCTGGCCGATGGCGATGGCAGCGCTGCCGGGACCGTACGAAATTTTACCGTAATTGACGGCCTGCCCGCCGGGCGGCGTGAGGATCCAGACGCCCCCTGACCATGTGCTCGCGATCCCGGCCTTGCGAAGCGCCTCCATCACGTACCAAATGGGCATGTAGGCCGTCCCCTGATACGTGAAGCCGACCGGCTTCGAGATGAGTTCCCCGTTCCACACAATCCGTTTCCACTCGACGTGCTGTACGAGAGGGCTTTGGCGGTCGAGCACGGTCATCACCTGGCGGTAGTCCGCGACGGCCTTGGCCAAGGCCCCCCACGTCATCGGCCCGACAATCCCGTCGACGCTGAGCCCCTCGGCCTGTTGAAACGCCTTGACCTGCGCCTGCGTGGTGGCGTCAAAGACGCCGGTGGCTTGTCCCACGTCATAGCCCAGTGCGTTCAGCGCATTCTGCAAAATCGCCACGTAGGTTCCCGTGGACCCGTAACTCAACATGGGATACGATTGAACACCCGCGAGTGTGAGCGCCGCCACAGGCACGTTGAGGGATGACGCCGAAGCGCTCGGCGAGCTCGAGGTCTGCGCCAGCGCAGACGAAGGCGTCGTCAACATCACCGTGGCTGGCAGCGCCATGACCGCGAGCAGGCGATGCGTCTTCACAACCATGACCTCCATTCTCATTGCTGCGCATGCAGGGAAGCGACGGGCGACGTGATAGGTGGAGGCAAGTTGGGCGCTGCGATGTTCAGGCGCTGGACCCGTGGCCCAGACGGCCCAGGACTGACTTCCAACGCCCCGAGTGCCACCGTCCCGCCCAAGGACGGCATCATCTGATTCCAAGTGATGATGAGCCCCTCCGGCGGAATGGTCACGACCAGCCGGCCCTGTTTGAGGGCGGGCAGATCCCGCGTGTCCACGGACGGCGCAGAAACCCACGCGCCTCCGGGCTTCGTCTGGTACGAAAGGCCGCCGAGCGCAGAGATGGTCGCAAACCCGTACCCGCTCGGCACGGCGGGCAGGGTCAGGAACCAGCGCTTGCCGCTCAGGCTCACCACAAGCTGATTGAAAAATTGGTAGGTCGCCGAGATGGCCGCTTGCGCATCGGCCGTGGACGCAAACAGCGGCTGTCCGCCCCCGGACGCAAACGTCGCTTGATATTCATCGGCCGGCGGATACCACAGCCGCCAGGTGTTTGCAGCCGTTTCGACATCACCTTGCAGACATTCGTGCAAATTCGACGCCAGCGTGTCCAATTCCTGCGCTGTCATGTCCGAAGCTGGATCCCAGTTTTCTGGAACGAGCCCGATGGCACTCGCCCACTGCACGGGCGATCCCCCGGGCTGATACGCCGCATCCTGCGCCGAGATGCCAAGCGCATTCCACAGGATCTGCGCGGCCTCCCCCCAGGTGATGGGCTGAAACGCGCCGGACGAGGTCGGCGAAGGCGGCTGATACCAGCCCGCGCGAATCGCGGCCTCAACCACGCCCCAAGCGGGTGACGCCGCCGATAGGTCCGTGTAGCCGCTCGATCCGGCGGACGACGCGGGTAGGCCGAGATCGGCCGCAAACGCGGACAGCACGTTCCAGACCGCCACCTCGTTGTTCGGCAAGGGCTGCGGCACGGCCGACGCGTTGAGATCGAGTTCGTTTCCATTCAACGCCGCCTGAATGCCCAGGCGCGCGAGAATTTCTTCCGCGTTGGTGAGCGGGAGGAACACTTCAGGCGACGGCGCGCCCGGCGGCGTCGCGATGGCCGTGGGGACGCGCTCGACCTCTTGCCCGTCGATCACGACCTCCGCTCCCCCCGCGCCCGCAGGGCCCGGCGCCTCGTTGACCGGCACGGACACCGGCGCCGCGATGGTGAGCTGGCCCTTCGACCACGAGGCGGTAAAGCCCAACGGGTTCAACACCTGCATCAGATCCCACAGCGCGATGTACGTCTGGTTGCCTTGGACGAGCGTAGGAACTGACATCGGCGCCGAGGTGCCAACCGATACGCGGATGGTCGAAAAAGTTGTGTGCCCCTTGCTGGACGAGGCCGCGGCCTGAACCGGCCAAGGAAGACAAAGCGCGCCCGCACACAAGGGCGCGGCGAACCAGGCCTTACGAACCACCACGAATCGCCACCCCCGCAATGAAGCTCGCCGTCGTGTCGTACGCGACCCGGGCCTGGCCCGTGGATCGCGCCGAGGTCAAGAGAAGCTTCGAGCCGTCGTAGTACGCGTGCGACGCCTGATTGGTTCCGAAGCCATACGCCGATAGCTGCGCCAGCGAGCTGTCGTAGAGCGCCTGATCCTGCTGTGTGATTCCGGTGAGCTCCACCTCGACCCCCATGCCGTACTGGGCTGCGGTCTGCGCAGCGTTGACCATGCGGGCGAGGTACGCCTGCGAACCCTGCTCGACGAAGTTGGGCTGAATCCATGCGGCGGAGAATCCGAGACTCTTCCAGTCGGGGATACCTGACGCCCCGTAGAACGGAATCCAGAAGAGCGGGAGATGGTGCGCCGCGGCCAACTGAGAAGCGAACTGCACGTACGCCGCTTCGCCCGGCATGGTGTCGCGAAACTGTTCCTCATCCCAGTACAGGCCGACGAGCTGGAGATTGCTGAATCCTGCGCGGTTCCAATCCTGGAGCAGTTGCTGCAAGTACCACGTTTCCGCGGTTTCCCGGGCCGCGAGGGCGTCGGGATCGGCCGGAGAACCGGCGAAGGTTACGGCCGATCCGCCGATGGTGCCGAACGTGGTTTGGCCATAGGCGAAGTAGGGCAACGAGAGCACCACGCGCTCCTTGTAGCCGGGCCGGTGCAACACCTGATTGACGTAGCCCACGGCCTGGTTGAGCGCCGAAAGCTGCCGACCAGGTGAGAACAGGTCCTGCAGGTACGCGGAAAGGCCCGCCTGCGTCGTGGGCACGGAGCCGTAGGGAAGAAAGAGCATCGTGTCGAATAAAGGCGCCGTGATCTGACCACTTTCATTCACGTAGGCGAGCATAGGCACGAAGTCCTGCTCGCTCCACGTGCCGAGCGAACCGTTGGCGCCCGTCTCGACGAGCAACATGTTGCGGATGCCGTAGGCGTTCGGCGACGTGGGCAGAAGGGGACCAACGGGCTTGTCCGGGTTGGCCGCGACCGGCGTCAGCGCGCTGGCAGAGGCGCCCTTGGCGTTCAAGAATCCCTTGACGTCAAAGCCGTCCAAGAAGACCCACACGTCGACAGGGACGATGATTCGAACCGCCGACGCTTCGACGCCGGTTTGGGAAGCCCATGTGAAGGTCTGCGCCATCACATTGCGCGTGCTCAGCGGATACGCCGACACCTCGCGCCCGGCGCTGTACCATTTTCCGTTCGACTCAAACTGAAACTCGACGTAGCGCGGGAAGTAAATGCCCAGTGGAAAATCCTGAAGGGCTCGGACCGATACGGAGACCACATCCGCCGGCTTTGGCAACGCAAGGGTGATCACGCGCTTGCCTTGATGGCTGAAACCTCGCCACGTGTCGAACGAGGTGACGTCGCCCGGATATTTGGCCTCTTCGGCCGCAAACACCGGATCCGGCACACCGTCGATGGACACCGAAACCTGACCTAGTCCAGTCAGGTCCTGCGGAGCCTCGGCCGGCGAGGATTGCGCGTGCAACTGCACCTGCGACGCCGCCATGACGGCGACCACCGCGCTCGCGCCTCGAGCGATGGCTCCGCGCAAGCTGAACGCCAATGTGAACACACCCTTCTTTCCTGGTGATCAGACCTCATCGACAACCAACGACATGGATACGGTTCGATCGTCAAGCGGATTTTTTAAGGGCCTATCGGAAACATTTCTCAAGATGTTCGATGCCTCCTCGTATGAAATGGTTTAGACCCAGTTCTCCATGAACGCACGCGCCAAGCTCAGGGGTTGAGTCGCTGAGGTGTCCCCAGAGACAATGGCCTTAAGCGTAGGGTCCGGGGCAGTTCT
>Ga0167615_1000059_pt1 | contig 40956 bp, 37 predicted proteins | sample BED_Mat_host_9_1_FD_111800 | JGI IMG/M metagenome (GOLD analysis project Ga0167615, IMG submission 111800) | Extremophilic microbial mat communities from Yellowstone National Park, USA - BED_Mat_host_9_15 (v2) (version 2) | ecosystem: Environmental > Aquatic > Thermal springs > Hot (42-90C) >... | reverse complement strand
TGTCGCTTGAGCGGTATGCCTTCCGCCATACCGACACCCCCACCCCAACCCGCGCCCGTTCGAATTCTTCAAGTTTCCAGTATAAACAGTTCATCTCTCGGCGGACAAGATCATAATCGCAGACCTCGCCGAATATCGTGTAGAGAAACTTGTACCAGGAGTGATGCGCCGTGTCGAGATGGAACGAAGGCCATCGATTCGACGTGCTCCGCGCCATCCCCGTCGTCTACGGCACCGTCTGGAGCCTTTGCGTCGCTCTTGTCGGCACCCTCGTCGTATTCTTGATGGCGCACTACGGCGAATGGGGCCCTGAGCGAATCACGACGGCCGCGTACGTCGTCCACTGCCTCGCCGTCCTGTTTGGCGCCATCGCGGCTGCGCGCCAAGGCCAGGGCCGTGGATGGTTTCACGGAGGGGCGACCGGGCTCCTCTACGCCATCATCATGGTCGCCATCGGCCTGTTCGTCGACAACACGTTCACGTTCGACGCAAGCGGCCTCTTTCGCATCCTTCTCATGTCCGTCATTGGCGCATTCGGAGGCGTCCTAGGCAGCGCTTGGGTCCGCTCGTAACCCCACCGCAGGATGCGGGAGGCCGATGGGCCGTATGGGCGCTCGACCGACCTCCCCATTCTGACTTAAGTGCCGCCGTGCTCCTTCCGGTGCTCGTCGAACTCGCGTTCCGCTTCCGAAACCTCGTCAGAAGCCTCGTCGGGCACCTCGCCGTGCTCGTCGCGCCCTTCGTGGTCGCGCTCCTCGGCCTCGTCCTCCTCCACCGGTTCCTCGTGGTCCAGTTCACGGCCCTCCTCCAGGACGCGAACAATGGCGCGCTGATCCATCTCCACGTCCACGCCATCCGCGATGCGCACAATGGCGATGTCGCCTTGCATCGCCACGATCTCGCCGTACAGTCCCGCAGCCGTCATGATCCGCGCTCCGGGACCGAGCTTTTTCAGCATCTCCGCGCGGTTCTTCTGCTGTCGGCGCTGCGGCAACAGGATGAGCACGTAAAACACGACAATCAAGAGAATCAAAAACAAAATGCTGCTGCTACCCTTCAACCTCACACGTCCTCTCGCTCGGATGTATAACCGTACCTGTTGTAGAATTCGCGCTTCAGCGCCAAAAACCTGTCCTCCTCGATGGACTTTCGAATTTCCCTCATCAGGTTGAGCAAAAAGTGCACGTTGTGATACGTGGTCAGACGAACGCCGAGAATCTCGTCCGCCTTCAGGAGATGCCGGATGTAGGCGCGAGAAAAGGTGCGACATACCCGACAGGTGCAGGACGGATCGATGGGCCGAAAATCATCTCGATACTGGGCGTGTTTCATGACCACCTTGCCCGTCGAGGTGAACACCGTCCCATTGCGCGCAATGCGGGTCGGCAGCACGCAGTCGAACATGTCCACGCCTCGCTCGACGCCCTCGAAGAGATCGTCCGGGCTGCCCACGCCCATCAAATACCTCGGCTTGTCCGCCGGCAAAAGCGGCGCGACGTGCGAGAGGATCTCGTACATGAGCGGCTTCGGCTCGCCCACGCTCAGCCCGCCGATGGCGTAGCCGGGCAGATCGAGCTCCACAAGCGCCTCCACGGCCTGCCGCCGGAGATCCAGATGTTCTCCGCCCTGCACAATGCCGAACAGCGCCTGTTCCTCCGGGCGAGCGTGCGCCTCCTTGCACCGCTTTGCCCATGCCAGCGTCCGCCGGAGCGAGGTCTCCAAATACGATCTCGTCGCGCCATAGGGCGGGCACTCGTCGAGCTGCATGATGATGTCCGCCCCGAGCGCGTTTTCGATGGCCATGACGGTCTCGGGCGAGAAGAAGCGCGGACTGCCGTCGATGTGGGAGCGAAACTGAACGCCCTCGTCGCTCAACTTCCGCAGGCTCGCAAGGCTGAACACCTGAAAGCCGCCGCTGTCCGTCAGAATCGCGCCCTTCCACTGCATGAACCCGTGCAGCCCACCGGCCCGGCGCACGATGTCCTCGCCCGGGCGAAGGTGAAGGTGGTACGTGTTCGCCAGGATGATGCCCGCGCCAAGTTCCTCCAGCTCCCACGGCGCCATCGTCTTCACGGTCGCTTGGGTCCCAACCGGCATGAACACGGGCGTATCGATCACGCCGTGCGGGGTGTAGAGGCGGCCCCTCCGCGCCTCCGTCTGGGAACACCGTTTGAAGAGCTCATACCTCACGGGCGCCTGCAACCTCGGCCCTCCTCTTGATGAACATCGCATCCCCAAAGCTGAAGAAGCGGTACGACCGCTCCACCGCCTCGCGGTAGACGGCCTTGGCGTAATCCGTCCCCATGATGGCGCATACCAGCATGAACAGCGTCGACTTCGGAAGGTGGAAGTTGGTAATGAGACCGTCCATGATGTGGAACTTGAAGCCCGGATAAATGAAGATGTCGGTCTCGCCCTGTTTCGCCTCCAGCACACCCGACTGCCCCGCCGCCTCCAGGGTGCGGAGCGCCGTGGTGCCGACCGCGATGACCGGCCTGCCTTCCGATTTCGCCCGGTTGACCGTCTCCGCCGTCTCCGGGCTGACTTCGTACCACTCGCTGTGCATGTGATGTTCTTCCACGTTCTCCACCTGCACCGGGCGGAACGTCCCAATCCCGACGTGCAGGGTCACGTGGCACAGCTCGACGCCCTTCTCCTGAAGCTTGTGCAACAATCGCTCCGTGAAATGGAGTCCCGCCGTGGGCGCGGCGACCGATCCGACGCGTTTCGCGTATACGGTCTGGTACCGCTCTTGATCTTCCAGTTTTTCATGGATGTACGGCGGGAGGGGCATCTCGCCCAGCCGATTCGCCACGTCGATCACGGACTCGTCCGTGTGGAACCGCACAAGCCGTATGCCTTCGTCCTCCTCGCCCACGACTTCCAGTTCGACGCGCCCGTCGTTCTCACCGACAAGCAGCCTGTGGCCGGTGCGAACCCGCTTCGCGGGGCGGGCGAGGCATTGCCAGGTGTTCGGTTGACCCTCGACGGGGCGCACCAGCAAAAGCTCGACGTGCCCACCCGTGTCGGGCTTTGCGGCGTGCAGGCGCGCAGGCAACACGCGCGAATCGTTCATCACCAGGACGTCGCCGGGATTCAACTCCTCGACGATGTCAGCGAAAATGCGGTGCCGAACCACGCGGTCCACCGGATCCACGACGAGCAGCCGAGACTGGTCGCGCTCTGGCAAAGGTTGTTGCGCAATCAGACGTTCAGGAAGTTCGTAGTCGAAGTCCTCGACGCGCACGTGCATACCTCCCAAAAGTTGTATGGTTCGTCAACGCGAAAAAAGCTGCCCCAATGCCGGGACAGCCCGTTTCGTCTCATGGGTGCATAGCCTAGGGCGATGTCGTACGGGACGAACGAGCATCACCCATTATACCGAGGCTCGCCGCGGGAGTTCAAAGGCTGACTGAGCGCCGCCTCCACGATGCTCGCGACTTCGTCGTAGTTGCCGGTGTTCAATCCCTGAAGGGCCGTGTGCAGATCGTGGGCCTGCGCCACGACGGTCTGGACATTGGCCGAACTCAAATCGCTCAGGTGCACGTGGACACCCACCTCCTGCGCGAGCAGGTAGCTCGCGTACTGCGCAGGTGCGACGTGGTTCGCGAGCGCCTGATTCCACACGCTCGGCGATAGGGCCATGCTGTACACGTTGCCCGCGCCCCGCGTGACGCCCTGAACGGCGCTCATCACGGCGCGATCGATGTCCGAGCCCGCGCTGTCCCCGTCGAGCGAAGTGGTGGCCACCACGACGCTGTCATTTCGCGGCATCTGCCCCTCGGCCGCAAGCTTAGCGACGAGGGACCGGACCGCATCTGCAAGCGGCTGACCCTTCACGCGCACGTGGGCGAGGACGGCCTGACCCACCGCGTTGTACGCGCTCGCCGACACCACGCGCATGTTCTGATCCACGGCGAGGCTCCACTCGGCGTTGGCGTCGACCGACACAAGCGCGTGAGGCCTCGCCCTCCACCCTGCCATGGACAGGACGCTCCCTGAAATCGCGGCGCACAGCGCGCAGGCCGCGATGGCGCCTATCGCCACCCGGCGTCTGGCCCAACCGCGCAGCCATCCCCAGGCGGTTGGTTGTCCGGCGCCGACGTCGATCACGTCCCCCACCGACATCCCTGGCTTCGCCGCCACCGTCACAAAGGCTCCGCCGTCCGTGAGCAAAATGGCGCGATGGCCCTGGAGCTCCACCACGACGGCGCGACCCCGAGTTCGCACACGCATGATGTCAATCCCCTTCCGCCCTGAGAAGAAACGACTTCAACATGGGAAAGTCGCCGGACAACAAGAGAACCATGGCGAGGATGTACTTGCGCTGACGCTCGAGCGTCTTGCGCGATACCCGCACCCGTTCCTCCACCTGGCGCAGTGGCAGCGCCTTGCGCCGGAAGACGTAGGCCACGAGTTCCGGATCGGACGCGATGGCGTGGGCGCACAACAGCGCGTTTTGGCGAGCGTCCTCGTGCTTGGGCGAGAGCTCGACCAGCTCCCTGAACGTTAATCCAAACTCTTCCAATCTACGAGCGTACTCTTCGATCTCATACGCCCGCATCGCGGCCTCTTCCCGGCGCTGATGCTCGGCGATGGAAGACGCCACCTCGACCCAATTCGAGACGTGGTCCTCCTCGTCGGCCTGGTCGAACTCGCTCCACGGGCGAAGCCTGACGCGATGCTGCCGCTGGGCCCGGAAGAAATCGACGAGGCGCCGCCGGATGACGGTTTCTGCAAACGTCAAAAACGACGCCGCGCGCTCATCCTGATACCGGTCGATGGCCTCGTTGAACGCCGCGAGCGACACGCTGTACTCGTCATCCGCGTGCGGATCGATATACCGCTTGGCCGTCTGCGACGCGATGCGCAGGATGAAGGGTATGTAAAGCGCGATGAGTTCGTTGCGCGCGTTCGCATTTCCGGCTTTCGCACTTTGGAGCAGGCGGGCCAACTCGTTTCGTTCGTCGAACGACCTTCCGCGAAACGGGAGAACGCCCACGCTCCCACCTCACCTCATGAATTCGTTGCGGGCCCGGCGTTTACGGGGGTACCGGCGCCGTGAGACATCTTCAGCCCGACGGCACGGCGCGCCCCAGGTGGCGGTAGGCGGAGGGCATGACGACGCGCCCGCGCGGCGTCCGCTTCAAGAAGCCGATCTGGAGGAGGTACGGCTCGTACACGTCCTCGAGCGTCGACGGCTCCTCGCCCACCGCCGCCGCCAGCGTGTCGAGCCCCACGGGCCCCCCACCGAACTTGTCCATCGCCGCCTCCAGGATGCGCTTGTCGATGGCGTCGAGCCCCAAGGGGTCCACGTGCAGTTGCGCAAGCGCCTCGGCGGCCCTCGCCGCGTCGACCTCGGGCCAGCCCGCGACCTGCGCAATGTCGCGCACCCGCTTCAACAGCCTGTTCGCAATGCGCGGCGTTCCTCGCGCGCGCCGGGCGATCTCGGCGCACCCATCCTCTGTGATGCTGAGCTGGAGAATCCGCGCGTTTCGCTTGACGATCTCGGCGAGATCGCGCGCCGGATAGTAGTCCAGATGGAGCATCACGCCGAAACGGTCGCGCAGCGGATGCGACAGAAGCCCCGCGCGCGTCGTCGCCCCGATGAGCGTGAACGGCGGGAGATCGAGCCGCACCGTGCGCGCACTCGGACCTTTGCCGATGACAATGTCGATCGCGAAGTCCTCCATCGCCGGATAGAGAACCTCTTCCACGCTCGGCGACAGCCGGTGGATCTCGTCGATGAACAGCACGTCGCCCGGCTGCAGATTCGTCAGAATGGCGGCGAGATCGCCCGCGCGCTCAATGGCGGGACCGGAGGTCACCCGGATTTGGACGCCGAGCTCGTTGGCGATGATCATCGCGAGGGACGTCTTGCCAAGTCCTGGCGGACCGTACAAAAGGACGTGATCGAGCGGTTCTCCGCGCTCTTTGGCCGCTTGGATGAAGATGCGCAGGTTCTCCACGGCAGCGCGCTGGCCGATGTAATCGTCGAGAAAACGGGGGCGAATGGTGTCAAGCTGCGCGTCCTCGCGCATCCATTCGGCAGAAATCAATCGCTCGTCCATCCGGCCACCTCCTCATCCCTCGGCTACGGTTTCGACAGCGGCTCGGTTCGCGCTTCGCGCGCGTACAGGTAGGTGAGCGCCGCCTTGATGGTCTCCTCGACGCTTTGGTGGCCTTTGCCGACCGCCGACACTGCCTCCTCCGCCTCGCGAAGGCGGTACCCGAGCGCCACGAGCGCCGACACCGCGTCCTCCTCCGCCCGGCCCTGCGGCCGGGACGCCGGACCAGGGGCGTGCAGGGCGGCGGGCGCCAAGTCGGAGACCTTCTCCCGCAACTCGACGATGAGCCGGCTCGCGAGCTTGCGGCCAATGCCGGGCAGGCGGCTCAAACGTTCGGCGTCCTCCGCCAAGATGGCCGCCACCATCTCACTCACGCCTGTCGCACCGATGACCTGAAGCGCCAACTTCGGCCCTATGCCGGACACCGCCACCAGGCGTTCGAAGAGAGCCCGTTCCTCCACGGTCTCGAACCCGTAGAGCGCCCAGCCGTCCTCACGCACATGATGATGCGTATACAAGAATGCGGTGTCGCCGAGGTTCAGCGCGGCGTGCGTGCGATCGCACACGTGCACCCGGTAGCCCACGTCGCGCACGTCGAGATCGACATAACCCGGGCCGAGGAACGCCACGCGCCCCCTCAAAAACGCAATCACCGAAAACGCCCCCGTTCCCACACCCATCCCGTCCGCTTGCCCAAAGCCAACTTCGCCTCCAGCTCGCCAATGCGGCCAGCGTGCGCGTGCGCGATGGCCACCGCCAGCGCGTCGGCGGCGTCGTCGGGCTTCGGAACGCTCGTCAGGCGCAGGAGGAGCCTCACCATCTCCTGCACTTGTCGCTTGTCCGCCCGCCCATACCCTGTGACAGCCTGCTTGACCTGCATGGGCGTGTACTCCGCCACCGCCAGTCCCGCCTCCGCGCCCGCCAAAAGCGCCACACCGCGCGCCTGGCCGACCGTGAACGCCGTCGTGGCGTTGCGGCTGAAGAACAGCTCCTCCACCACCATCACCGCAGGCTGATATGTGCAGCACAGTTCCGTCAGCTGTCGAAACAGGTGCCGAAGTCTCTCGGGCAAAGGCGTGTCCGCGCCCGTCTCGATGCAACCGTGCGCCACATGGTGGAGCGAATCGCCTGGCCCTCGCTCAATGATGCCGAATCCCAGCCGGGCCAAGCCCGGATCCACGCCAAGGATGCGCAAGGACTCCACGTTCGCTCCCCCTCTTGTTCTCTATGGTCATTCGCCACTGACCCTCGAAACTCCTACCCATACAGATATGGAAAATAGAGAGGATGGGATGAAACCAGGCGATCGCGTCATCACACCGAGCGATCGCCCGGAATCTGCCCGCCGGGATCGCGCAGATAGACGGGCGTGAGGAAGTAGTAGCTCAGGGGAATGTCCAGCCGCCAGGCGGGCCTCGATCCCGCAAACGCCACCACGGCGTCGTCCGCCACCTGCCGCCGCTCCATCACCATCGCACCGGCATTCGTCTCGTTGACCAAGATGACGCGGCGCGCGGAATGATGGCCGCGATGATGCCCTCCAAAGTCCGTGCTCGCCGCCACGGCCTCGCGGGCCTCGGCACAAGCTCCCGACGCCAGCCAGGCGCAGGCGGACAAGGCCGCGGCCAGTGCGCGGAACCCACCTTTTCGCATGGCCATCTGAACCTGCCTCCTGTCTCATCGAGAAGGTTCAGAGGTTAATGTGCGCAGACGCGAGACCCCTATGCGCTCACTCGTCGGCTTCCTCGTCGTCCCCCGTGTCGAGATTGGTGTACACGGTCTGCACGTCATCCAGGGACTCGAGCGCCTCGACGAGATCGTAGACCTGCTCCAACGCATCTTCCGGCAGATCCATCTTGGTGGACGCCTCATACGTGAGGGACGCTTCCTCGTAGGGGATGCCTTTCTCCTCGAGAGACACGCGCACGGCGCGGAAGTTGTCCGGCGCCGTCTTCACCACGTACGTGCGGGATCGCTCGATCACGTCCTCGGCTCCGGCCTCAAGCGCCACCATCATCAGTTCATCCGCGTCCACCTTGTCCTTGGGGACGACAATCTCGCCGAACCGCTGAAACATCCACGCCACCGCGCCGGATTCGGCGAGGTTGCCACCGTGCTTGCGGAACAGGTGACGCACCTCCGCCGCCGTGCGGTTGCGGTTATCGGTGAGGATCTCGAGCAAGAGCGCCACCCCGTGCGGCCCGTATCCTTCGTAGAGCAACTCCTCGTAGGTGGCGCCTTCGAGCTGCCCGGTCGCCTTCGCGATGGTCCGCTGAATGTTCTCCATGGGCAGGTTGTTCGCCCGCGCCCGCTCGATGGCGACGCGCAATCGAAAGTTCGTCTCCGGATTGCCGCCGCCCTCGCGCGCCGCCTGGTAGATGTCCTTGGACAGCTTGGTGAACAACTGCCCGCGGATGGCGTCCTGCTTGCCCTTGCGCCGCTGAATATTGTGCCACTTCGAATGTCCCGCCATGTCCATTCACTCCAAGCATCAAGTTCCCCAATCGCGCAGATACCTGAAATCGAGGCCGATGGTCCGCCCCGACAGCTTGGCGATGATCGGCATGCGCCGCTTGTACTGGTTGCGCCGGACGCGATCGACAATGGCGCGCACCAACCGCTCCGGATAACCGCGGCCGACGATCTCGTCGGGCGACATCCGGAGGTCGACCCACTGGTACAGGATCTCGTCCGCATCGTCGTACGTGAAGCCGAGCTCCTTTTCATCGGTCTGATCCGCCCACAAATCCGCGCTCGGCGCCTTCTCCAAAATGCTCTTCGGCACGCCCAGGTATGCGGCCAGTTGCCGCACCTGGCACTTGTACAGGTCCCCAATGGGGTTGAGCGCGCTCGCCATGTCCCCGAACTGGGTGCCGTATCCGAGCAAGAGCTCCGTCTTGTTGCTCGTGCCGAGCACGAGCGCGTTCATGGCGGCTGACAGGTCGTAGAGCGTGACCATCCGCTCGCGCGCCATTCGATTGCCCCGCCGAAGCGCGCTCGCCTCGCAGCCGAGGACCCGGTTCACCTGCTCGAAGTACGCGTCCACCGGCGCGGTGATGTCAATCACCGTGTGCGGAATGCCGAGCGCCTCGACGACCTTGAGCGCGTCCTCGAGGCTCTTCGGGTGGCTCGTCCGATACGGCATGAGCACCGCGTGCACGCGATCCCGCCCGAGCGCTTCCGCCGCCAGAAACGCCGTCAGCGCGGAATCAATGCCGCCCGACAGGCCAAACACGGCCTTCTGGAAGCCCACCTTCGTGACCTCGTCGCGCAGAAACCCCGTCAGGACCGAGGTGACAAGCGATGGATTCAACGCAAGCTTCGCCTCAATCTCCGGCCTCATCGGTCGACCTCCTGCGCACAGCCTCCTCGATCTCGGCGAGCACGAGACGAAGGCGCTCGTCGCGCATGAGCGGCGTGGTGTAGCGCGCCCGCCGCACGTCTCGAAAGTCGAGATCGGCCACGACCATCGCGCTTTCCGACGCGGGCCCCTCGGCAACCCATTCGCCGTTTGGGCCCATCACGCCGCTGCCTCCGTAAAAATGCACCCCGTCCTCGTACCCCACGCGGTTGGCAAACACGAAAAAGCAGCCGCACAGCTGCGCGTACACCTGCAGCAACTGGCGCCAGAAGGCGTGCGAACCGAAGTCGGAAGCTGCCATCGTGTTGCGCCACGGGCTCGACGCCGGGACGTAGATCACGGACGCGCCTTGCACCGCGAGCAGATACGGGCTCGACAGGTGCCACGCATCTTCGCAGATCAAGATGCCAGCTTGTCCGCCTCGCGCGGAGAAGGTGCGGACGCGATTGCCCGGCGCAAAATAGCGGCGTTCGTCGAACATGCCGTACGTCGGAAGGTACACCTTTCGGTGCCGGTGCACGAGGCGGCCGCCGGACGCATACGCCGCCGTCACAAAGAAGCGACAGTCGTCCGTCTCCTCAACGAAGGAAAACAGGATATCGAGATCCCGGCTCGCCTGAATCAGGCGCTGAATATCGGGATGACGCACGTGGCGCGCCACCTCGAGCGTCAGATCCTGCGTCTGATAACCCGTGAGCCCGAGCTCAGGAAACACGAGCACCTGCGCGTTGGCCCTTTTGGCCTCGTCCACGTAATCGAGGTGCCGGCTCAAATTCGCGGACACGTCGCCCAGTTTGGGCGCAAACTGCGCGATGGCGACGCGGAACGCCGACCAACCCACGTCCATTCCCCCACCCGTCGACTTCGTACCCAAACAGTATACATGGTGCACCGAACAAACGGAAGAAAGCGCCTGGCGGCCGCCCGAATGCCCATCAGGTCTCGAGCTCGCGCAGCCAGGCGTCGTGGACGCGAGCGCGGTCCTCCTCGCATCGGAGCGCGTAGCGGAGCCGCCACGTCCTGCGCCCGGGATCTCCCGCCCGAAACGCCTCCGCGAGCGCGCGAAGCGCGATATCGGGCCACGTCCCGAGCCTCGCGAGCGACAGGAGTTCGTCGTCGTCCAGTTCCGCCGCCTGCGCGTAGGCGAGCCAGAGCCGTCGATATGCGTCCGGACTGAGCGGCACCAGATACGCGACGTGGCTCACCCATTGGATCGGATCGGAAAACGGGTCATCGTAACCGGCGTGATCGAAGTCGATGAACATGACGCTTCCGCCGGGGCCGATGAGCACGTTGTGGGGGGCGAGATCGCGATGGCAGAAAGCGAGCGGGCGCGCCTCCTCGTAGGACGCGTAGACGGCGCGGGCGCGTGTGGCGATGCGTTGAAGCGACTCGGCCACGTCGGACTCCACCGGCATGGCGCTGAGCCTTTCGAGGAGTTGGAGCTTCGCTCGCCACTTGTCGCGCAGCGTGGCCGTCTGTAAGGCGCGGGGCGCCCCGATGGGCGCGGCGCGCTGGGCTCGCGCCAGCGCTCGCGTGACGGCAAGGCGCTCCGATTCGTCGCTCGCGTCGACGTGCCGGCCTTCGAGCCAAGGCTGAAGATAATACCAGGCGCCGCGCCCGTCCGAGACGCGCATGGTTCCGCGCAACGTCTCGAGGGGGCTAGCGGCTGAAACGCCCTGGCGCGGATAGTGGCCAAGGACGTAGGCGAGCGCTCGCAGCCGTTCCTCGCTGTCCTTCGGGCGCGCCCGCTTCAAGATGTACCTTGACGCGCCCGCGACAACGCCCCAGACCGTGCGCTTGTGCACGATGGCGTCGGCTTCGATGCCGTACGCGCTGCGGACGAGATCGGCCACTTCTCCGGCGTCCATCACCCATCGTTCCCCACGCGCACGACGAAGGGTTTGGACCAGCCCTCTTCGTCGGTCTCGGGCAGCATCGGCTCCGCGCGCCGGAACGGCTGATGCATGTGCGGTCCGCCGTCGAACGCGGGACCCTCGAGCGCGTCCTCCCCGGGCACCTCGCCCACGCCAGCCTGACCTTCGTCCGACGGCGCCTCTACTTCTTGCGGGTTCCAGGGTTCGACGCCTTCGCTCGGCATCACTTCCGGCGGCTGCTGCAAGTGCCCCTGGTGACCCTGGCCGCCGAAGAGGACGTCGGGCGCATGTTGCGCAGGCATTCCGTCGGATGGCCCGGGGACAGGAGCGTTCATCCAGGCGCCCGGGGCCGCCGCGGGCGTGTCAGTGGGCAGGACCGGCTGGTTGCCGAGCGGCACGTACACGACCAGTCCGGGCGTCAGATCGCGGGAGGCGATGGCCGGGTTGAGATGCTCGAGGTCTTCCACGGCGACGTGGTAGCGATCCGCAATGGTGGCCCAGGTCTCGCCGGGCTGCACCGTGTGCGGCCACACGTAGCCAAAATACGGTTTTCTCACGGGTTGATGCGACTTGGGCTGCGCTTTTTTCGGCTTCGGCTTCGACGAGGTCCCTTTGCCGAGTTCCGGAATGACGATGGTCATGCCCGGCGTCAGGTCGCTGGCGCTCTTGATCTGCGGATTGGCGGCCAGAATCAGCGGCAGGCGCACGCCCGTCTTTCGACTGATCTGATACAGCGACTCTCCTGGTTTGACCACGTACTTCTTCATCTTGGCTCTAACCTCCTAGGCTTTCGCGGAAGCTAGAGCAGTATATGCAGAAGCCTACGAGGTGGCACTCACGCCGCCGGGATAGACCACATTCGGCACAGGGCCACTCATGATGATGTACACGACGGGCGTTCTCGACGTGACGTGCACAGGCGATCGGACGAGCGGCGTGATGGTCATGACGTCCGCGGTGAGCTCGAGATAGACGATGTGTACGACTTGATTCACGCCTTTCGAGGCTACGTCCGCATCGAGGCGCGCGTGAACGGCGCCAACGAGGGAAAAGGACACCGGAACCGTCGCGGTATATCCCGCGAGGATGGAGCCCGACAGCGCCTGCAGAACGGGCAACGCGAGGGTTTGTCTGCGAAGGGTTTGAAGGCGGGTTTCGCTTGCGTGGATGGCTTCCGTCTGAAGTGTGGCGAGTTTTGCCATGTCGAGCGTGACGATGGACAACGCCTGGCCGCTCGCCCCGCGTTCGAGGCGAACGTTGACCAGATCCTTCCCGTCCGGATAGGAGGAGAGCACCTCGCCCATCGCCTCGTTCAGCGCTTCCGTCGCGACGCGCGCGGCGAGCGTCGCCGACGCCGTGCGAACCATCGGCGCGAGCCTCCATTCGAGCCAACCCACAGAAAGGACGAAGATCCCCAAGCCCCCCAGGACCAAGCCGAACCATCTCCGCCCGGGCCGCCGACGCCCCGGCGCGCGTGCCACCCGTCGGCGCCCCGCGCGCCCAGGGCGAGGCACGAACCATCTCGGCACCGCCCTCACCCCCTCGTCCATACGTACGCGAGCGTGAGGCGACGAATGCCTCGCGGCGCGGAAATCTGTCATTCCACGCGCAGCCGGACAAATTGCCGCTTGCCCCGCTGGAGGACGTCTCCGTCCTGTGGGCGGTACTGAACATCGATGTCCGTCACTTTTTCTCCATTCAGGCGCACGGCGCCCTCCTGGATGGCGCGCCGAGCGTCGCTGTTCGACTGAGCAAGGCCAAGCTCGACCAGCCACTTCACAATCCACTGCGCTTCGCCCGACACCTGCCGCTCAGGGATGTCGTCTGGCACGCCGCCCCTTTGAAAGACGGTCCGCCAGTGTTCCACCGCTTCGCGCCGCGCATCCGGGCCAAGAAAGCGCTCGACGAGTTCTTCGGCGAGCTGCATCTTGGCGTCGCGCGGATTCATCCGCCCGGCCTCGACCTCCCTGCGCATCGCCTCAATTTCCTCCTGAGGCCGGAGCGACAACAGCTCGTAATACTTAAACAGCAAGCTGTCCGGCACGGACATGAGCTTGCCGAACATGTTGTTGGGCTCCTCGTTCACGCCAATGTAGTTGCCAAGGCTCTTCGACATCTTGTGGACGCCGTCCAGCCCCTCCAACAAAGGCAACATGATGGCTACCTGCATGGGTTGGCCGAATTCGCGCTGAAGGTGGCGGCCCATCAACAGGTTGAACTTCTGGTCCGTTCCTCCGAGTTCCACATCCGCGCGCAGATGGACCGAGTCGTACGCCTGCATGAGCGGGTAGAAAAATTCATGGATGTGGATCGGGCGATTGTCCTGAAAACGCTTTTGAAAGTCCTCCCGCTCGAGCATGCGGGCCACGGTGATGGTCGAGGCGAGGCGGATGACCTGCGCAAAATCGAGCGGCGCGAGCCAATCCCCATTGTAGACGACCTGCGTCTTTTCCGGATGGAGGATCTTGTACAACTGCGCCACGTACGTCTTCGCATTCTCGGCCACTTCTTCCGCCGAAAGCTGCTTGCGCGTCTCCGCCTTGTCGGTCGGATCGCCAATCTGGCCCGTGAAACTCCCGATGACGAGGAAGACCTGGTGCCCGAGATCCTGAAACTGGCGCAACTTGTGCAATACCACGGTGTGGCCTAGGTGAATGTCAGACGAGGTCGGATCGATGCCGAGCTTCACGCGCAGCGGTTTGCCGGTCCGCACGGACTGCGCGAGCTTCTCCACCAACTCGTCCTCCGGGACAATCTCGGCCGTCCCGCGCCGAATGATGGCCAGTTGGCGCGCCACTTCCGCCTCCTGGTCCGGAGTCAACACGGTCTTCACTGCCACCTGATTCGCTCCTCCTGCGTCCGTTCGATAAGGTGTCCTGTCTCGGCGCCTGAAGTGCCGACACTCGGTGTCCCCACAATAGCATATCGACGCCCGTTTTTCACCGGCCGCGCGCTAGGCCGCCTGGTATGGTGCGGCGTCCAACGCACATGCTAACGATATGACGCGCATGACGCTCCGGGATTGAGACCTGTTCGATGGCGAAAAACGTACTCTCATGTCCAAATTTGTCGTGTGGTATAATCGTGCCACAAAGGAGGGCGATGGGTGTGAACGGCAAAAATCGCCGTCCGACGGGCCGCGAGGACAAGCCCCCGGCCGAAGTCCGCGCTGAGCGCAAACATCCGGTGCTTGGCCATGCGTTTCGGGCCGTGCTTCTCGCCGTGGGCAGCGCTTGCGGTTTCGGGGTGGCCTTCGGCGTCGGCTACGTGGCTTCGATGCTTCGCGGCCTCCCGAAAGTGAGCGCCGCGACGTTCACCAACAACAGCGCGGCTTCAGTGGTGTACGACGATCAGGGCCGCGTCATCGGCCAATTCGCCGGCGACGGCGATCGCCAGCCCATCGCGTCCATCCATCAGGTGTCTCCCTACCTCGTGCAGGCGTTCGTCGCCGCCGAGGACAAGACGTTCTTCACCAACATCGGCATCAATCCCATGGCCATGGGACGAGCCTTCCTTCAGGATCTGCTGGGCCATCGGATTGAGTCGGGCGCGAGCACCATCACGCAGCAGACCGTCAAGCTCGCGGTCTTCCCGGAACAACAGCGCACCCTGAAGAGAAAAATCCAGGAAATCGCGCTCGCGCTCGAGGTCTCCCACGTGCTCAGCAAAGATGAAATCCTGACAGACTACATGAATTGGGTCTACATGGGCCGCATGGGCACCGATACCGTGTACGGCGTGAAGCGGGCCTCGGAGATCCTGTTCGGGAAGGAGCCGGACCAGCTCACGCTGGCACAGGCCGCCCTGCTCGCGGCTCTGCCCAACAACCCGTCCTACTTTTCGCCCTACCAGTTCCCGCAGCACGCGCTTATGCGGCAGCACTACATCCTGGATCAGATGTTGGCCAATCACATGATCTCCAAGGCGGAATATGACGCCGCGTATCGCGAGAACGTGCTGAAAACGCTCAAACCGCCGCCGATGAGCGGCCTCCCGGCTCATCCGTATCTGCTCCTCGACGAGATCAAGCCCCTCGTCATTCAGGATCTCGTGCGCGCGGGGATTTACGACAACGCGCAGGAAGCGGAGTCGGCACTTCCGGTGGCGGGGCTCAAAATCTACACCACCATCGATTTGCCGATGCAGGAGGACGTCGAACGCGTCTTGAGCGACAACCAGTTGTTCGCCGGCACGGACAAAACGTACCGGCAGCCGAACGGCAAGACGGCGACGGATCTCTACGAGGCCGGTTTCGCCATCGTGGACAATCACACCGGCGCGGTGCTCGCCGTCGGCGGCGGTCGCGATTATCTCCGCGACGCGATCGATCACGCCGACCTCCCGCGGCAGCCCGGTTCGTCCATCAAGCCGCTCCTCGACTACGGCCCGGCCATCGACACCGGTCTCCTCACGGCCGCGTCCGAGATGTACGACGCACCGACGCGTTTCCCCGGGGCCGCGGGTCAGCCGCCGTATGAGCCGCATGACGACGAACCCGGCTTCGCAGGGCTCATGACGGCCCGTGTCGCGCTGTACGAGTCGCGGAACGTTCCTGCCATCGACGTGTTGTCCGTGCTCACGCCGCAGGTGGGTTTCTCCTACCTCAGCAAGATGGGCCTCGGGCCGGGGGCCACCACCTGGCTCGGCCAGCCCACCATCGTCGCCGACGACGAGCATCACCTGGCGGCGGCCATCGGCGGACTGGACAACGGCGTCACCGTGCTTCAGATGACGAGCGCGTATTCGACGTTCGCAAATCAAGGCGTGTGGCACCAGAGTTACCTCATCCGCCAGATCACGGACGAATCAGGCCGCGTGCTGTACCAGGTCGATCCGGCCACGCATCAGGTGTTCACCCCGCAGACGGCGTACATCATCACCAACATGCTGCACGACGTCGTGTACCATCCCGGTGGCACCGCAACGGCCATCGGCGCGCGCTTCCCGGGCCAGTTCATCTCTGGGAAGACCGGCACCACGGATTCGCTGGGGGACGGCTGGTTCATCGGCTACACACAGGATTACACCGCGGGCATCTGGATGGGGTACAACAACCATGAGCCCATCGATCCATCCAATTATAACCTGAAGTTCACGCTCTGGAGCGACATCATGGCGCCCCTTCTGGCGTCGCACCCCGCCAAGACGCCGTGGCCCGTTCCGCCCGGCATCGTGTTCCGCACGGTGTCGTCGACAAGCGGCCTTCTGCCGACGCCGCTGTCCAAGGCGTTCGGGGGCACAGAGACGGATCCGTTCGTGCAAGGGACGGAGCCCACATCGTACGACGACGTCGCCGTGGAAGCCAAATACACGATCGTGGGCGGGAAGAAAGTGCTCGCGACCACGCGCACGCCGCCCGCAGACGTCCAGGTGGGCACGTTCATCAAGCTGCCCACCTCACGCATCGTGGACTGGGCGCACAAAATCCCGAACGGCGTGACGGCCGACACGCCCTATCTTCTCCCATCGGCCCTCGATCCTCGGGGCGGCACGCCGCTCGACGCCGGTACAGCGCCGGACATGCTCAATCCGTCTCAACTTCAACCTCCCGCGGGCCTGTTCGGGTATTACGATGGCGCCGAGGTCTGGCTCGGATGGAACGGCGTCCCCGGCGCCACGCAGTATGCCATCTACCGCTCGACCGGCGTGGACCAGCCGTATCAAAAGATCGGCACGAGCGCATCGACGAGCTTCGTCGATCCGGCGCCCCCGCAGGGTGCGTCGGTGGTGTATTACAAAGTCATCGCCGAGTCCAACGTGTCCTTGTCCCCTCCGTCCCGGGCCATCGCCGTGCCGCTCCTCCCACCGGGCGAGACCGGCGGGAATCCGACCGCCAACGCGGATTCGGCCAACGGTTCCAACGCGAACCGCGCGTCGGCTGGCGGGACGGAGATGCCGTGACTCGCGGCGCGTCACGTCGTCCGCACGTGGACGACCGTCGCGCCGTCGCCTCCCTCCCCCGGCCCCGCCGGCGCACTGGATTTCACGTGCGGGTGATCGCGCAGGTAGCGGCGAATGGCGTTTCGCAGCGCGCCCGTGCCCTTGCCGTGGATGATGACGACGCGCGAAATGCCCACGACGACGGCGTCGTCCAGATACTTGTCGATCCGGCTGAGCGCATCGTCCACCGTCTCGCCGCGCACATCCAGCTCCATCCGCACGTCTTTCGCGCTTCCGATGCGGGTCACCGAAGGGGCTGCCACGGGCTCTGCATCGCCGACGACTTCCAGGTCGCGGGCGTCAACCTTCATGCGCATGGCGCCCAATTGCACCACGGCCGCTCGGCCGTCCTGCGCGACTTCCACCACGTCGCCCTTTTGCCCCAGGGACAACACGCGCACGCGCTGGCCGGGTCGAACCTCGGCATGACCGCGCCTCCGCGATGTCGCGCGCTTCTCCTCCGGCTCCGCAGCCTCCAATCGCTTCCTCAACTCGACGAGTTCGTGGTCCTTGACCACGGCTTTGTCTCGCAGGCTTCGAATCTCCCGAATGACGGCGTCGGCTTCGCGCCGCGCCTGTTCAATGACCTCCCGCGCTTCGCGCGCGGCCTTCTCCCGCATGGCGTCCTTCGAAGCCTCCCACGCGGCCTTCTCCCGCGCGAGATGCGCCTGTTGGTCGCGCGCCTCCTGGAGCGCCCGCTCGGCCTCGTCCCTCATCCGCTCCGCCGCCCGGCTTGCGGACTCGAGCTTGCCGATGAGTTCTTCCACGTGGATGTCGGATTCAGCCACGTGCGATCTCGCCCGCTCGAGGATCTCCTTCGGCATCCCGAGCCGTTCCGCGATGGCAAGCGCATTCGATCGGCCTGGCACGCCCATGAGCAGGCGGTACGTCGGCCGCAGCGTCTCCACGTCAAACTCCATGCTGGCGTTTTGAGCCGCAGGGTTGCGGAAGGCGTAGCCCTTGAGCTCGGCGTAATGCGTCGTGGCCACCACGCGCGCGCCGACGGACGCGAGGTGATCCAGGATGGCGATGGCGAGCGCGGAGCCCTCGGCCGGATCGGTCCCTGCCCCGAGCTCGTCCAACAGCACGAGGCTGTCGGGCGTCACGCGCTCGAGCATGTCGATGATCCGCCGCATGTGCGAGGAGAACGTGGACAGATTCTGCTCGATGCTCTGCTCGTCTCCGATGTCGACGAACACGTGGCTGCAGAAGCCGATGTCGCTCTCCCGCTTCGTCGGCAAAAACAGCCCGGACATGCCCATCAGCGTGAGCAGGCCGATGGTCTTCAACGTGACCGTCTTCCCGCCCGTGTTCGGCCCCGTGATGATGAGCAGGCGAAACCGATCCCCGAGTTCGACGTCAATCGGGACGGCGTCTCGTCGAAGCTTCGGATGCCGCGCGCCGTGAAGCCGCCACACGCCCTCCGTGAGCCGCGGCCGCTTTCCATCCACGCGACGCGCATACGCCGCCTTGGCGAAGAGAAAGTCCATCTCCCCCGCCACGTCCAAATCGCGCAGGAACTCGTCCGCCACCTGCGCCACGGCCGCCGCCAGCTGATAGAGAAGCCGCTCCACCTCCCGCTCCTCGAGTACCTCAAGCTCGCGCACCCGTTCGCTCAACTCCACGACGGCGCGCGGCTCTATGAAGACGGTCGATCCCGACGACGAAACGTCGCGCACCATCCCCGGAATCTGGCTCTTGTGCTCCACGCGCACCGGCAGACAGTAGTGATCCCCGCGCATCGCAATCACGGGCTCCTGCAGATATTTGGCCTGCGTGCGCAGCAAACGTTCCAGGACGGCGCGGATCTCGGCTTCCCGACGCCGCCGCTCGTCGCGCAGGCGGAGGAGCGTGAGGCTCGCGTGATCGAGCACCTGGCCATCCTCGTCCACCACCTGGCGGATCTCCTGCTCGGTTCTGCGCAGATCGACCATCGGCGCGACAGCGCTCGCCAACAGGGGAAAGTCGCCGCCTTCGGCGGCTCGCTCCACGAACTGCCGCATCGCCCGCATCCCGGCGATGCACCGGGCCAGGCGATTCGCCTCGTCGGCCGAGATGGTGCCCCCGCGGCGCGCTCGCTCCACCACCTCTTGCAGGGGCTCGATCCCGGCGAAAGGCGGCGCCCCGACGCGGTACAGCATGCGAACAGCCTCATCCAAGCGCGCGAGCTCCGCTTCCGCCTCGGCGCGCCCGGCGAAAGGCACCATGGCGCTCGCGCGCGCCTGCCCGAGCGAGGTCTGCGCACACTGGGCGATCTCGCCGCGCACATCGTCGTATTCCAGCGCGTCTAGCGCGCGTTCGTCCATATCCCGCACTCCTATACACCGGAATCCAAATTTCCCACTGATCTTACCACATAGGGTGGCGTGTCCCGAACGATGCTATAGCTCAGAAAGGGGGATTTCCATGAACGTGCTTGGCCACATCGTCCGATTCATCGTGTCCGCTCTCGTGCTCCTGTTCGTGGGCCACATTGTACCTGGGTTCCAAGTGATGGGCTTTTGGCACGCCATTCTCGCGGCCATCGTCATCACGCTGCTCGGCATGGCGATGGAGGCCATCTTCGGCCGCCGCATCTCGCCCTATGGCCGTGGCATCATCGGGTTCATCTGCGGCGCGATCGTCATCTACGTCGCGCAGCTCCTCGTCCCCGGCATGCACGCGAGCATCTTGGGCGCCCTGCTGGCGTCGCTCGTCATCGGGATCATCGACCTGTTCGTCCCGACGAGCCTGCGCGGCAGTCGACACGAGGAGTGAAGCCTGGGTGGATGACGTGGGGCGCAGGACGTATCGCCTGCGCCCCCATCATGCGCTCGCCTTCTCTTTCCCTGGCAGGACGGCCGCGAGCCACGCTGCCACAGCGCGATCCACGGCGCGGCTGTCGAGCGCCCGACAAATGGCGGACCTCTCCACCTGCCTCTCCACGGCGGGAGTTCTCACGTACGGCAACACCAGCGCGATCACGTACACAAACACGGCGGACAGGAGCAGACCCGCGAGGAGACCCGCCAGTCGATTCAGCGAAGAAAGCACCGGCAGGCTGAACAGCGCGTCGACGAGTCCGGCCGCATACCGCACCATGAGAAACACGACCAGAAACACGGCGGCGAAGGAGATGGCGCCCGACAGGTTGCCGAGCACGAACGAGGCCAGCGGCGACGATGGCGCCCCGGAAGGAAGCCCCAAGTGCGCGATGGCGGGGGCGACATACGGCCTCGCCCAATACGACACGAGGTATGCGATCACGCCGCCGGCCAGCCGCATGACCTGCCGAACCAACCCGAGGCGATACCCGTTCACGGCGCCGAGCAGGAGGACCGCCGCCAGGGCGAGATCGAGCGCGTCCCACGTCACGACGACGAACGGCCTCCCGTCTGCTCTTCGAGCAGGGCCAGCAACTCCTTGTAATCCTTGCGCAACTGGTACAGCTCGTCGGCCAAATTGAGCGCGGCCAGCACGGCGATGCGCCGCTCATCCATGTAGGAGGCCGTGGCGGCAATCTCGTTCATCGTCCGATCCACCATTTTGGCGACTTCCTGGATTCGCTCCTCCGGACTCGTCCCGCGCACCGTGTATTCGACGCCATGGATGACCACCTTCACGCGATTGACCTTTGCGCCTTCTTGGTTGTTGTCCATCCATGTCCCGCCTCCATCATGGCAGCGCAAGAACGGCCGCCGGAATCCTTTCGTACAACATTTCTCGCCGAGGTCCCGATCTCCTGCTTGTCGCGCCGGTCCGTCACGAACGAAGCTTCGCCCCGAACGCCGCCTCCCAAGCCCGAAGCACCGCCTCCACCGCGTCGTCGATCTCGGCGTCCGTCATCGTCCGCTCGTCGCGCTGGAACCACAGCGCGATGGCGAGGCTCTTCTGCCCTTCGGGCACGCCGACGCCTGTGTACACGTCGAACACGCGAACCATGCGCAGAACGCCGCGCTCGCTGAGCGTCCGCCGCGCCTCGTCGACGAGCGCCTGCGACTCGACGCCGAGCGGAACGACGACGGCGAGATCGCGGCGGCTCGCAGGATGGCGCGGGATGGATTGGACGCGCACCTCCGACGAGGCGAGCGGGAACAAGCGGCCGAGATCGAACTCCGCGTACACGGCCCGTCCGACTTCGTAGCGGTCGCCCACATCGGGATGGAGCTCGCCCACGGTCCCGACCATCACGCCGCCGACCTCGATCGACGCCTGGCGGCCGGGATGGAGATACGCGTGTTGGCTGACCCGATAGGCAGCCTGGATGCCAAGCCGCGCGAGGAGCGCGTCGCACACGCCCTTCACGTCGTAGAAGTCGAAGGGGCGCGGGCGCTCGAACGGATTGCCTTCGCGCTCGCCGAACCACAGCATGCCGAGGACAGCGCGCTCCTCCGGCAGCGCGTCCTGCGGCCAGGAGGCCGCCAGAAACGCCTTTCCCACCTCAAAGATAGCGCCGCCCGACACCTGATGCGCGAGGTTGTAGCGCGCGACCTCCGCGAGGCTTGGCAACAGATGGCGGCGCAGCGTGCGGCGATCGTCGGACATGGGTCGGAGGAGCGGCACAGCCACCCCGCTCGGCGCGACCGGGGCCTCGGCCTCGGGCGACGTGAGCGCGTACGTCCTCACTTCGCAAAGCCCCCAATCCACAAGCGCGCGCCTCACCTTGCGCACCAGCTTGAGGTCATCCGACGACTCCGGCGCTTCCACCGGCAACCGCATGGACGTGGCGGGGATGTGGTGGTACCCGTAGAGCCGAGCGACTTCCTCGTACAAATCGGCCGGCAACTGCACATCCGACCGGCGCGTCGGCACCTCCACGCGCCACTCGTCCTCGCCCCGTGCCACGCCGAAGCCGAGAGACTCGAAACACGCGTACATCTCGTCCTCGGGCACGTCCACACCCAGGAAGCGCGCACAAGCCTGCGGCGAGAAAGAGATGACCGTCGGCTTCAGCGCATCCGCCTCGGCGGGAACGCGTCGCGGCGGGCCGACAGGATGCGATCCGGCCAGTTGCACGAGGAGCTCGGTCGCCCGATGGAGCGCGTTGGAGACGGCCGCCGGATCGACGCCCTTTTCAAAGCGCTGCTGAGCCTCGGAGCGAAGGGACAGGGCCTGGCCCGTCCTGCGAATGGAGGCGCCGTCAAACCTCGCGGACTCGAGCGCGATGCGCCGCGTCGATGGGGTGATCTCACTGTTCTCCCCGCCCATCACGCCCGCGAGTCCGATGGCCTTTTCCGGATCGGCAATCACGATCATATCCGGCGTAAGGGCGCGCTCCTGCCCGTCCAGCGTCACAAGGCGCTCCCCCTCGCGCGCCTGGCGCACGACGATGGTCCCCTGCGCAATGGCGTCGGCGTCAAACGCGTGCAGGGGCTGACCCCACTCAAGCATCACGTAGTTCGTCACGTCGACGACGAGATCGATCGAGCGGACGCCCATGGCCAAAAGCCGCATCTTCATCCAGAGCGGCGTCTCGCGCACAGCGATCCCTTCGAGCACCTGGGCCTCGTACCGGGGACAGCGCGGCGTCTCCAGGCGCACCTGGATGGGACATTCGCCGCTCGCACGTGGCCCTGGGACGGACGCGGGAAAGCGGTGCGGCCGACGCAGGATGGCCGAAAGCTCGTGCACCAGGCCGCGAATGGACAGGCAATCGCTGCGGTTGGGCGTGAGGTCGAGATCGAACACCACGTCGTCCAGGTGAAGTTGCGGGACCACGTCCTCGCCGAGCGGCAAGTCCTCCGGAAGGATGAGGAGTCCTTCCACGTCGCGCTTCGGCAAATACCGCGTCTCGATGCCGAGCTCGTCCGCCGAACAGAGCATGCCGTGCGACGACACGCCGCGGAACTCGGCAATCCGGATCTCCACTCCGCCGGGCAGGCGAGCACCGGGCAGCGCAACCGGCACCACGAGCCCCGCCGCGGCATTGGGCGCCCCGCAGACGATCTCCAGCCGCTCCCCTCCGCCCACGTCCACCTGGCAGATCTTGAGCCGATCCGCCTGAGGGTGCGGCCGCACCTCCAGGATCTTGCCGATCACGACCCTCTCCACGCCGCGATTCAACGGTTCCACCGCGTCCACGGCAAGTCCCGCGCTCGTGAGGCGATCCGCGAGTTCCGCCGGCGACAGATCCGCGAGATCGAGATATTCGGCCAGCCATTTGTACGAAGCTCTCACATTGCCACTCCCTTATCGGCACGCGTCAGGCGTGACGGAACTGTCGTAAGAAGCGCAGGTCATTCTGGTACAGCATGCGAATGTCGGAAATCCCGTACCGAAGCATGGCGATGCGCTCGGCGCCGAGGCCAAAGGCGAACCCGGTATACCGCGAGCTGTCGTAGCCCGACATGTCGAGCACGCGCGGGTGGACCATCCCCGCGCCGAGGATTTCGATCCAGCCGGTCCCCTTGCACATCCGGCAACCGGCACCCCCGCACGATACGCAGACGAGATCGACCTCGCAGCTCGGTTCTGTGAACGGGAAGTAGCTCGGGCGCAGGCGAACCCGCTGCGAAGGGCCAAACAGCGCTTTGGCAAACGCCTCGAGCGTCCCTTTCAGATCCGACATGCGAATGCCCTCGTCCACGACGAGCCCTTCGATCTGCGTGAACTGGTGCGAGTGCGTCGCGTCGTCCTCGTCTCGGCGATAGACGCGGCCCGGAACGATGACCCGAATCGGCGTCCGCCCGCGCATGCGCTCCATGGTCCGCACCTGCATGGGCGACGTGTGCGTCCGAAGCAGCCACTCGTCCGTCAGATAAAACGTGTCCTGCATGTCGCGCGCAGGGTGGTCTTTGGGAATGTTGAGTAGTTCAAAGTTGTAATGGTCCGTCTCCACCTCGGGACCCTCCACGACGGAAAACCCGAGGCTCGTAAAGATGTCCTCGATCTCCTCAATCACGCGCGAGATGGGGTGCACCGCGCCGAGCGGCACGTCCCGCCCCGGCAGCGTGACATCGATTCGCTCGCGCTCGAGCCGGAGAGCCTTCTCCTTCGCCTCGATCTCGGCCTGCCGGGCCCGCCACGCCTGCTCGAGCTCCTGGCGCACGCGATTCAGCGCCTCGCCGAGCACGCGCCGATCGTCAGGAGAAAGCCCGCCCATTTGCCTCGACATCTGGCCGAGGGCGCTCTTTTTCCCGAGGACCTCCACCCGCCATTCGTTCAGCGCCTTCGAGTCCGAGGCGAGCGCAAGCGACGCCAGCGCCTCGCCGCGGATGGCCTCCAGCTCATGTCTCCAGGTGTCGCTCAACCCGTCATCCTCCTCACGTCGCTCATCGAGCCGCCTGACCTCACAATACAAAGAAGCAACTCGTCAGTCCGACGAATTGCTCCGCGCCATCTGGGTGAACGCCGTGGTGGTTTCTGCAACCCAGCCATATCGTAACATTGACCGGCCGCCCGCCTCAGGGCAGCCGCCAACGTCCAAAGGAGGCGCATGCGCATGTACGGGATTTTCGGCGGTTACACGCAATGGGCAGTGGTGTTTCTGATCATCTTCGTGCTCTTCTTCCTGCTCGTTCCCGCTTACGGCGCCGTGGCAACGACCACGAACACAGCCCCGGCTGTCGTCTACTGATCCTCATGGCGCCAGGGAAGTCAACCGCTGCCCCTGGCGCTTTCCGTATCTGCCCAAATCCCGCACGCTTCGACCCACTGAAGCGCTCGCGCCACCTCATCCACCACAATATTCACGTGGCCCATTTTGCGATCCCGCTTTGCCTCGGCCTTGCCGTACAGATGCACCTTCACCCAGGACGGGAGGACGCTCATCTGTGCGAGCAAGGGATTGACGTGCTGCCCGAGGACGTTGACCATCACCACGGGCGAATACAGCGTCACGTCGCCGAGCGGCAGGTTACAGATGGCGCGCACATGCTGCTCAAATTGGCTCGTCGCGCACGCGTCGAGCGTGTAATGCCCCGAGTTGTGCGGGCGAGGTGCGAGTTCGTTGATCAGGATCTCGCCGCCTTGGGTGACGAACATCTCCACCGCAATCAGGCCGATGACGCCGAGCGCTTCCGCAACCTGCCGGGCGACGTCCACGGCTCGCGCGATCACGTCCTCCGGGTACCGCGCCGGCACGATGGACATGTGCAGAATATGTCGCTTGTGAATGTTCTCCGCCGGCGGAAAGGCCCGCACCTCGCCGCGCCGGTTGCGCGCGACAATCACGGACAGCTCGCCTTCAAACGGCACGTACGCCTCCGCAATCAGCGGCTGGTCGTCAAAACCCGCGGCTCGGTGATGGTCGATGGCTCGAGCCCATTCCTGCGCGTACCGCTCCACATCCGCGCGCGATTGGACCATCCATTGGCCCTTGCCGTCGTACCCTCCCCGACACGTTTTGACCACCATCCGCCCGCCGAATCGTTGAAGCGCCTCGTCGAGATCGCCCACGGACGAAATCGGCGCAAAAGGCGTGACCGGCAGGCCGCGTTGCGCGAGGGTCGACTTTTCCCGCACTCGGTGTTGGCAAATGGCCAACAGCTCGCTGCCCTGCGGCACGTCGCACGTCTCCGCGAGCGCGCCGGCGACAGCCGCGCTCACGTTTTCAAACTCGTAGGTGACGAGATCGCACTGCGCCGCGAGCCTGCGCGCCGCGTCCACGTCGTCGTACGCCGCGATCACCTGACCGTCTGCGACCTGGGCCGCGGGCGCGTCGGGCGTGGGATCCAGCACGCGAAATCGGTACCCCATGTGCCGTCCCGCCAGGGCCATCATACGGCCCAACTGGCCGCCGCCCAGGATGCCGATGGTAGCTGGCGGCAGGACGGCGTCAATGGGCTGTGCCGGCTGTATCTGCACCCGGATCGCCCCCCTGAAGGACCTGGTCGCGAATGGACGCTTGACGCGCCGCCAATCGAGCGGCGATCTCGGCGTCCGTCACCGCGAGGATGCGCGCGGCCATGAGGCCCGCGTTGACCGCCCCCGCGCGGCCGATGGCCATGGTGGCCACCGGCACGCCGCCGGGCATCTGCACGATGGACAACAGCGAGTCGAGGCCGCCGAGCGCAGAAGTCTGCACCGGCACGCCAATCACCGGTAAGGTCGTCTTGGACGCCACCATGCCGGGCAGGTGGGCGGCGCCCCCCGCCCCGGCAATGATGACCTGAATGCCGCGATCTCGCGCCGACGCCGCGTATTCGAACATGAAATCCGGCGTCCTGTGCGCCGAGACGACCTTGCGCTCGTGCGGGATCCCGAGCTCGTCCAACACGGCGCACGCGTGGCGCATCGTCTCCCAGTCGCTCTGGCTGCCCATGATCACGCCGACGCGCGGCTTGGCCATATGCACCCTCCTCGCGCCCGCTCCATCAGGCGAGCGTCACGTCCTTGCACAGATAGACGTCCTGAATGAGATTCAACAGCTTGACGCCTTCGGCCATCGGGCGCTGGAACGCCTTGCGGCCGGAGATGAGCCCCATGCCGCCCGCGCGCTTGTTGATCACGGCCGTGCGCACGGCCTCGGCGAAGTCGTTCTCCCCCGACGCGCCGCCGGAGCTGATGAGCCCAATCTTGCCCATAAAGCCGTTGGCCACCTGGTAGCGAGCGAGATCGATGGGGTGATCGCTCGTGAGCTCGGAATATACGCGCTTGTCGATCTTGCCGTAGCTCGACTGGCCCATGTTCAGCGCCTGGTAGCCGCCGTTGACCTCCGGGAGCTTCTGCTTCACGATATCCGCTTCGATGGTCACGCCGAGGTGATTGGCCTGGCCCGTCAGGTCGGCCGCCGTGTGGTAGTCGGTCCCGTCCTTGACAAACGCGGGATTGCGCAGATAGCACCAGAGCACGGTGAACATGCCGAGCTCGTGCGCCAACTGGAACGCCTCGCTGACCTCCTGGATCTGGCGCGTCGATTCCGGCGAGCCGAAGTAGATGGTCGCGCCGACGCCGGCAGCTCCCAGATCCCACGCCTGCTTGACCGACGCGAACATGATCTGATCGTACTTATTCGGGTAGGTCAGGAGCTCGTTGTGATTGAGCTTAACAATATAAGGAATTTTATGTGCATATTTGCGGCTGGTCAAGCCCAGGACGCCGAGCGTCGACGCCACCGCGTTGCAACCGCCCTCGATGGCGAGCTTGACGATGTTCTCCGGATCAAAGTAGTCAGGGTTCTTGGCGAACGACGCACCCGCCGAGTGCTCGATCCCCTGATCCACCGGCAGGATGGACACGTATCCCGTCCCCGCCAGCCGCCCGGACGACAGCAACCACTGCAACGAGCGCAGGACCTGATTGTTCCGGTTGGAATACAGAAACACATCGTCGACAGTCGTCGGCGACGGCGGCGTCAGACGCTCCTTCGGAATCGTCTTGCACTCGTGATTCAGCAGATAGTCCGCTTCAGCGCCCAGATATTCGCGAATTTTTTCGATCACGCAATCGACCCCCTGGCGTTGGTTGGGTGCCTCATTGCAGAGCCACCCCACTTAGTTGGATAGAATCTCGGCCAACTCGCAAAGTTCCTGCGAAGGCTGGCGCACGGACGCGAACACCTCGTCAAATGGCACCGCCACGAGCGCCCCATTCTGCGTGGCGGCCATGACCGCGGTCTCGCCTTTGAGGAGGAGTTCGACTGCGAAGGCGCCCAAGCGGCTGGCCAGGACGCGATCGGACACCGTCGGCGCGCCGCCGCGCTGCACGTGCCCGAGCACGGTCACGCGCGTGTCAAACCCCGTCTTTTCCTCGATGTAATGTCCGACGTCCACCGCGCGGGCGGCGCCTTCCGCCACGACGATGATGGAGTGTTTCTTGCCGCGGGCCACGCCCCGCTGCAGCTTCGCCACCACATCCTCGAGGCTGAACGGGACCTCTGGGATGAGCACGCTCTCGGCGCCGCCCGCCAGCCCGGCCGCGAGCGCGATATGCCCCGCGTGCCGACCCATGACCTCAATGACATACGTCCGCTCGTGCGACGTGGCCGTGTCGCGAATTTTGTCGATAGCCTGAATCACCGTCTGCACAGCCGTGTCAAAGCCGATGTTCGCGTCGCAGGCGCCGATGTCGTTGTCGATAGTGCAGGGCACGCCGACGGTCGGAATGCCCAGTTCGCTCAGGCGCTTGGCGCCTCGAAACGAGCCGTCTCCTCCGAGCACCACGAGACCTTCGATCCCGGCCTCGACGAGCCGCTCATACCCGCGCCTCTGCCCCTCTTCGGTCATGAACTCCTTGCAACGCGCCGTAAACAGGCAGGTGCCGCCGCGCTGGATGATGTCGCCGACGGATTCGATGGGCATCGGACGGAAATCCCCATCCAGCAAGCCCGCATACCCCCTGCGAATGCCGACGACCTCCAGCCCGCGGTAGATGGCCGTGCGGACCACGGCGCGGATGGCCGCGTTCATGCCAGGCGCGTCGCCTCCGCTCGTCAAAACGCCTATCTTTTGAATGGCCAACACCCCCAACGAGGACACCTTCATGGTAGACGACGATCGCGATTTGCGCAATGAACGGCACTCGAGTGCCGCGCCATCGCTCAGCCGGTGTTGCGTAGCCCCGCGGCGATGCCGTTGATGGTTTGCAGCGCGTCGGCCAACTCCGCCTCTCGCTCGTCGGGCGAGAGGTCGTCCCGGCGCAGATCGGCCAGGAGGCGCACCTGGAAAAACGACAGCGGATCGACGTACGGATTGCGAAGCGAAATCGACTCCCGAATCACCGGCCGGTTGTCGAGAAGCTGCCCATAGCCCGTGATGTCGAGCACGGCGCGCTCCGTCCTGGCGTACTCCTCCTCAATCAGCGGAAAGACCGCCTCTCCCGCGGCGCCAGCCAACTGCGCGTACTCCCGCGCCACCAGCATATCGGCCTTGGAGAGGGCCATCTGCAGGTTGTCCACGAGCGTGCGGAAGAAGGGCCACACCTCGTACATGCGGCGCAGGTCTTCAAGCGCGCGGGGATCTTCTCGCATCAGGGCCTCCATGGCGCTGCCGAAGCCGTACCAGGCCGGGAGCAGATGGCGGCTCTGCGTCCACGAGAACACCCACGGGATGGCGCGCAGATCCTCGATGCGCGCCGACTGCGAACGCCGCGACGGCCGCGACCCAATGTTCATCTTGCCGATCTCGTCAATCGGCGTCGCGCGGTGGAAATACTCCAGGAAGGCGGGATGCTCGAAGACCAGCTTCCGGTAGGCGCGAAAGCTGATTTCCGACGCCCTGTCCAACAGCTGAAACCAGCGCGGATGCCGCTGTGCCCACTCCTCGCTGTCCTCGCGCGTGGCGCCCACCAGCACAGCCGCCGCCGACGATTCGAGCGACCGTTCGGCAATCCCCGGGTGTCCGTACCGCTGGGAGATGACCTCGCCCTGCTCCGTGATCTTGACGTGCCCTCGCAGCGCTTCCGTGGGCTGCGCGAGAATGCTCTGCTCCACGGGACCGCCCCCGCGGCCCAGCGCGCCGCCGCGTCCATGGAAGAATTTTACTCGCACGCCGTAGGCTTCCGCCAGTCGAATGAGGTGCTTCTGGGCCATGTACAGCGACCAGTTCGCGGTGAGGTAGCCGCCGTCCTTGTTGCTGTCGGAATACCCGAGCATGATTTCCTGCTGCCAGCCGCGCATCTCCAGGTGACGCCGGTACACGGGGTTTTCAAACAGCGACCGCATGATGTGAGCGGCGGACTCCAGATCTTCGATGGTCTCAAACAGCGGAACGACGTTCAACTCGCTCTTCGGTGGCGCCTTCGGCCCGTCCGGCCAGCCAAACAGGCCGGACTCCTTCGCCAAGAGCAACACCTCCAGGAGATCGCTCGCGCCTTGTGTCATGGAGATGAGATAGTCCTGCACGCAGCGAGGTCCAAACGTCTCGTGACCGCGCCGCACGCAGTCAAGGACCGCGAGCGCCTCGGTGGTGAGATCGGAGTACACGTGGTACGGATTGCGGATGGGGCGCGGCGACGCGAGGCATTCGGATAGGACGCGCACCCGCGCTTCTTCGTCGAGCGACGCGTAGTCGTCGACAAGCCCCGCGGTCTGCAGAAGCTCCGCCACGGCCTGCTCGTGCACGCCGGAGTGTTGACGGATGTCGAGCGTGACCATATGGAATCCGAAGATGCGAAGCTGCAGCAAAAACGGCCGCAGCCACGCGTCCACCATGCGCTGGCCCCGGTGATGCGCGAGCGATCTCGCCATCCGCTCGACGTCCTCCATCATCTCCTCGGGCGACGCGTAATCCGGGCCATCCACCCGCTCGCCGTGCAGGCGGCGCCGCGTATTCGCGAGCCGCTCCAGCATCCGGTTGATGAGCGCCCGGTACGGCTCGTCGTTCTCGCCCTCGAGCGACGCCAGCAGATCCTCGTCCGCACCCGCACGGTCCACCGACACACTCAGGTCCCGCCCGAGTTCTCGCAACTTTTGCTCATATTTGTTGAGGGCGAGATCGCAGTGAAGGACGAGCGTCTGCCACGTGATATCGGACGTGACGTTCGGATTGCCGTCGCGATCGCCTCCCATCCATGAGCCGAAGCGAATGAGCGGAGGGAGTTCGAGAAGCTGACGGCCAAACTGCTCCTCGACGGCCTGTTCAAGCTTTTGATGCACGCGAGGCAGAACGTCAAACAGGATCTGATCCAGAAAGTACAGCCCGTTTCGGACCTCATCGAGGACGGTGATGCGCTGCTTGCGCACGGACCTGGTTTGCCACAGGGCGACGATCTCCGTCCGAATTCGCTCGCGCAGCACGTCGAGCTCTCGCGGTGTCTTGCGCGGATCGTCCATTTCCTCGAGGTAGGCGGCAATTTTCGTGTGCTTGTCGAGCACCGTGCGGCGAAGCGCCTCCGTGGGATGCGCGGTGAGCACAAGCTCGATCCCGACCTCCCGAAGCAGGGCCTCGATGTCGTCTGCGGTCATGCCGCGATGGGCCAGGGTGCGCATCGCCTCGCGAAATGAACCGCGCAGAACCTGTTGCGAGCGATCATAGTCGCGGTGCCGGCGAAGCCGGTGGTTCTGCTCGGCGAGGTTGACGAGCTGGAAGTACACCGAAAACGCGTGTATGACGTCGTTTCGGTGCTCCGGCTCCACAGCGGACACGGCCTGCTGCAGCGCCGCGCGCGTTTCCGGCGATGGCTGGGCGCGAAAAGCCTTGGCAGCGAGGCGAATGGATTCGACGTGATCGAACACCCGCTGGCCGCACTGCTCAACCAGCACTTCTCCCAACAAATCCCCGAGGACGCGTATGTCCCGGTGCAAGGGTGCGTCGTTCGCCAACGAGATACCTCCTGTCCTCTCCACTCCGTGGGTCGATTTTCTCTATCGTTCTCGTATCAGGTTACAACGGGCCGAAGCTTCGCGCAACGAACGCTCGTCCCAAAACTGAGAAACTTCGCCCTAGACGAGAAAACGGCCGATGAGGGATTGCAGGTCCTGGGCGCGTGCGCTGAGCGACGAGGCCGTCGAGGCGATTTCCTGCATCGAGCTCGCCTGTTGCTGAGAAGCGGCGACCACGCTCTCCGACTCCCGGGCCGCCTGTTGCGCCAGCTCGACCACGACGGCCATATCCCGGGACATGTGGTCGGCCTCTGCGACGATGGTTTTCGTGGCATCCGCGACCTCTTCCACCCGCGACGCCACCTCCGCCATCGAGGTCCTGATGCTCGCGAACGTTCGCTTCGTTTCGTCGGCCACCGCCGCGCCGGCGTCCACTTCCGCAGTGACCGCCTGAATGGATTGGGCCACCTCGTTCATGGCGCGCACGACGCGATCGACGATGCCGTGGATTTCGCGCGCGGCATCTGCGGAGGCCTTGGACAGGCTCCTCACCTCGTCCGCGACGACGGCGAACCCCCGGCCGTGATCGCCCGCGCGCGCGGCCTCAATCGCCGCGTTCAGCGCCAGGAGATTGGTCTCGTCGGCGATGTGCATGATGGCCGCAACAATCTGCCGAACGCTTTCCGAAGCCTCCGCCGTCCTTCGCATGACCTCGGCGGCATCTGCGGCTCGCTGCCGGATGGCCTCCATCTGACGCGCCATGGCGTCCATGACCTGCGTTCCGGCCCCCGCTTCGCCGTCGGTGCGCGCGGCGGTTTCGTGGAGTCCTTGCGCGAGCCGAGACACCTTGCCAATCTCACCCTGAACCTGGGCGACGGCGCTCGACGTGTCCTCAATCTGTTTCATCTGCTCCTCGGCCCCCGCCGCCACCTGCTCGATGGACCGGGCGATCTCCGCGGTCGCGCGCATCATCTCGTCCGAACTCGCCGACAGTTCTTCGGCGCTCGCCGCCACGTGTTCAGACGCTCCCGCAATGGCGCCGATAAGCGCCCGGAGGTTTCCGACGAGATCGTTCCAGACGCGCGCGAGGTCTTCGATCTCGTCGCGAGTGCGCACGTCGACGGGCTGAACGCGCAGATCTCCCTGCGACACCTTGAGCGCCACCTGGCGAAGCCGAATGATGGGGCCCGAGATGGTCATGGCGAGCGTCGCGCTGCCGGCAAGCCCAATCGCGATGGCCACCAGGGCCACCACCGTGCTCCAGACGAAGGTCTGCACGAGCAGGCGATTGACGTTCGCGGCAGCCGCGTTTTTGACCGCCTGCTCGTCCTGCGTGAATTCGGTCAGGCTCTGGATTAAAGGCTGCAGCGTGTTGTTGGTGAACATCGCCTGAGCGTCGGGAAGGCTGGTCGACGCGAGGCGGAAAGCGGTCTCATTTTGGTCCAAGATCTGCTGCCACTCCGACTGAAACAGGTCGAGAATCGCCTTGTCCGTCGGATTGACGGGTTCGCGCTGCAGGGCCCGCAGATCCTGCTGCACGCGCGCGAGATCGTTCTGGTAGTCCTGAAGGTTGAACTGCGCGTTGTCGCCGTTTGGCGTGAGCAGGTAGAGCGCCGCGTCGTTGTCCGCCGTCGCGATGTCGTAGTCAAACTGGCGAATGAGGTTGAGCACCGTCTCGGCCTGCTCGAGCTTGCTGACGGACTGGTGCAGTTGGCTCACCAGGACGCCGTTCACAACGCCGAGGGCGACCAGGAGGAGGGTGACGAGGCCGGTATTCACGAGGAACTTTTGACGGATGCTGAGCGTCGGCAACAGATCCACAAACCGCTGACCGAGCCTGCGAAGGTGCGTGTCTCCGCGCGCTGGAATGTCGTCATAGGTGGGCATGGCGGACCTCCAACCGAACGATTTGTCGACGCCGACGGACCGATGCCCAGCGCGACGTCGAGCCCCTTCCACCTATTCGGGATGGCCGACGAAATTCCTTCTCCGCCCACGACACGATTGAGGCCCGACGCCACTCGCGCCGGGCCTGACGTCTGCCCTCACTCAAACGTATCGCGCGACAGCAGTTCCGCGAGGGTCTCCACCGCCCGCTCTGCGTCGCTCCCCTCGGCCTGCAGCGTGACCGATTCGCCGCGGGCGATGGCCATCGACATCACGCCGAGGACGCTCTTCGCGTCGACGAAGTGACCGTTCTTCCCGATGCGAATCTGGCTGGAAAACGACGACGCCCGCTTGACAAACTCCGCCGCTGGCCGCGCCGCGAGCCCCTGAGGAAGGTTGACGGTCAAGACCTTTTCCACCATCTCATCAACACCTCGACATCACACCATAGCTTCTTGACGTTCACCCGCAGGACCTGCGGCGAAGCCGATGGACTCCTCCGTCTCCGCGTCGAAAATGTGGATTTTGTTCAAGTCCACCGCGAGCTTGACCGAGCTCCCGACGTGGTAGACGTGGCGCGGGTTCACGCGCGCGACGATCGTGTTCGGCCCAATGCTCGTGTGCAGGTACACCTCGGAGCCCATGTGTTCCACGACTTCCACCTGCATCTGGAGCACCGAGTCAGGATAGGTGGTCATGAACACTTCCTCATCGTGCAGGTCTTCCGGCCGCACGCCGAGCACGACCGGCTTGCCGATGGCCCCCGAGGCCTTCAGCACGCCATAGCGCCCCTCCGGCAGGCGCAGCGAAATCGAGGGCGCGCGGAAGTAAAACGCGTCGCCGTCCTGCACAATCTCGCCGCGAATAAAGTTCATGGCGGGAGACCCGATGAATCCGGCCACAAACATGTTCTTCGGCTGCGAGTACACGACCTGCGGCGTATCCGCCTGCTGGATGACGCCGTCGCGCATGACCACGATGCGATCGCCCATCGTCATGGCTTCCGTCTGATCATGTGTAACGTAAATGACGGTCGTTTGCAACCGCTGATGCAGCTTCCGGATCTCTGCGCGCATCTGCACGCGCAACTTCGCGTCCAGGTTCGAGAGCGGCTCGTCCATGAGGAACACCTGCGGCTCACGCACAATGGCGCGTCCCAGCGCCACGCGCTGGCGCTGGCCGCCGGAGAGCGCCTTCGGCTTCCGGTCGAGCAGATGCGCGATGTCGAGAATCTTCGCCGCCTCCTGCACGCGCCGGTCGATCTCGGCCTTCGGCACCTTGCGCAACTTCAGGCCAAACGCCATGTTCTGATACACCGTCATGTGGGGATACAGCGCGTAGTTCTGGAACACCATCGCGATATCCCGATCTTTCGGCGGCACGTCGTTCACGAGGCGATCCCCGATGTAGAGGTTGCCCTCCGTGATGTCCTCGAGTCCAGCGATCATGCGAAGCGTCGTCGTCTTGCCGCATCCAGAGGGGCCGACAAACACCGTGAACTCCTTGTCCTGAATGTCGAGATTGAAGTCCTTCACCGTCGGCTCCGTCTGGCCGGGATACGTCTTGTAAATGTGCTCGAGCAATACGCGAGCCACGCTATCAACTCCCCGTCAGAATGCTCATACTGAGCGTAGCAAAACGCTTTCACCGTGGCCATGTGCAACTTGTACAGACCCTGCGCTCACTCGAGTGCAGATTGACCCTCGAGAAGCGCAGTCGCGGCGAAGAGGGCAAACGCGTCGGTGCCCCGGCGAACGTCCAGGCCCGACGCTTCGCGCAATTTCTCGATTCGCGCAAGCAGCGTGTTCCGGTGCATGTAGAGCGAACGCGCCGCCTCGCTGAGGTTCAGGTTGGCGTGGACCATGGCCGAGGCCATCTCTCCCCAGCCTTCCGGCCAATGCGCCGTTTCTTCCTCGGAGATGGCAGAGACGGATCGCAAAAAGGCGGCTTTGGCGGTGTCGTCAAGCCAGCGAAGGGCCATCCGCACGGGGTCGTCGCCGAACACCGCCGCCCCCGTCGCTCGCTGGAGCGCCTCGCGCCGCGCAAGCTCGAGCATCGCCACGCCCGCCGGCGCGTCCTGCGGCGTTCGAATCACGCCTGAGATGGCCACGCGCGCGTCGATCATCGCCTCACTCCGCAAGGCGCTCGCGATCTGCGCCGCCAGCGCCGAAATCCCACGGACGTCCATCTCTGCGTGCCCGAGAGACAGCCAGGCGTGGCAAAGCGCGGACCTTGACACCGAAGCGATGGCGAGCGGCATGGAGGCGAAGAATTGCCACGCGCTCGCCTCGACGTACGCCTCTGTGACTCTCTTCACCATGTCTGCACTTTCTCGCGGCTCCGGCGCCCTGCCCACGCGCGCCGACCACTCGATAGCGACCAAGTGCGCCGGGTACGCGGAAAGAGGCACCGAGGCCGCCGCCTCGCGAACCGGCTCCGCACACGCCAGCCCTGCGACGGCGTCCACGAGATGTCGGGCAGGACAGTTGCGCAAACGCACCATCGGTTCGTCGTCGCGTTGCCCGCGCGACGAGCGAAGCGCCCAAGTCAAAAACGCGCGTTCACGCTGTGCAAGCGACGTTCCGTCGACGCCGAGATCCTCCCGGACGCGCAAGTAGCAGGCCCCGTTCGGCCCGTCGACCCACTCCCCGATGGGCGCGTCGGGAAGCGACGGCGTCCACGGGATCCACGCGCAGGGCTTGCCGAGGGCGCCCATGAACCGAGACACCAACTCCGCTTGGAATTCCATGTTCATCTTGGCTCCCACACAAACCGCGTTGGCACTTTCCATCGATTCTAGCACGCCTGTGCCATCCCGCCCACACGTCCGAAAGCGCGGCGAGCGGGGCTTCTGCGCCCCGCTCGCACCCGTTCGCCTTTCCACAGGCTCGGTCCGCTCGATGCGGACCCATCAGTAGTTGTCCTTCGGCATGACTTCGCGCCGCGCCACGCCCGTGCGGCGAGCCGCCTCCGCCACCGCGTCCGCGACTCGCTGAACAACCGCTTGGTTAAAGACAGACGGAATAATGTAGTCCTCGCGCAGCTCGTTCTCGCGGATGATGGACGCGATGGCCTGCGCAGCCGCAAGCTTCATCTCCTCATTGATGGTCGACGCGCGCGCCGCGAGCGCGCCCTTGAACATCCCCGGGAAACAGAGCAGATTGTTGATCTGGTTCGGATAGTCGGATCGCCCTGTGGCGAGCACGCGCACATGCGGAGCCGCCAACTCCGGCTCGATCTCCGGCGTCGGATTCGCCATCGCGAACACAATCGGATCCGGCGCCATCTTCTTGATGTGTTCGACGGTCAACACGCCCGGCCCCGAGACGCCGATGAACACGTCCGCGCCCACGATGGCGTCGTCCAGCGTGCCCGTGATATTGTCCGGGTTCGTGTGCTCCTTGTACCAGTTCCAGATCTCGTTGTCGTACTGCTTGCCGCGGTGCAGGATGCCCTCCAGCGTGACACCGATGATGTTCTTGACCCCCGCGGACAAAAGCATCTTCGTGCAGGCCACGCCGGCGGCGCCGATGCCGACAATCACGACCTTCAGATCCTGGAGCTTCTTCCCGACGAGCTTGGCCGCGTTCATCAGGCCGGCGAGCATGACGACCGCCGTGCCGTGCTGATCGTCGTGGAACACCGGAATGTCAAGCTCCTGCTTCAGTCGCTCCTCGATATAGAAACATCTCGGGGATGAGATATCCTCCAGATTGATGCCGCCAAACGCCGGCGCGATGCGCTTGACCGTCTCGACGATCTCGTCCGGATCCTTGGTATCCAGGCAGATGGGAAACGCGTCCACGCCCGCAAACTGCTTGAACAGCATCGCCTTGCCTTCCATGACCGGCATGGCCGCGTACGGGCCGATGTCCCCGAGGCCCAGGACCGCCGTGCCGTCCGAGACCACAGCCACCGTGTTCCGCTTGATGGTCAGCTGGAACGCCTTAGACGGATCCTCGTGAATCGCCTCGCACACACGCGCCACGTGCGGCGTGTAAACGCGCGAAAGGTCCTCGCGGTTCTTCACCTGGATCTTCGGCACAACTTCGAGCTTTCCGCCCAGGTGAACGAGGAAGGTCCGGTCGGATACCGCGACCACGTGGATCCCCGGCTCCGCGTCGAGCAACTCGGCAATCTGGCGGCCGTGTTCGCGATTCGCGACGTTGATGGTCACGTCTCGCACCACCACGTCCTGCGTCACGCGGATCACGTCCACCGCGGCGATGTCGCCGCCGGCGTTCCCGACCAGGCTCGCCACCTTTGCAAACGTATTGCCTTTGTTGGCGATTTCCAGTCGATAGATCAGACTGATGCCACTCCGCTGAAACTCCATGCGCGACCTCCTCTTTGCCGTCTCGGCTGGATACGCCTAGTGTAACAGACGCTTGATTTTCAAGACAACGCGCCATGCTCCAGATCACAAAGGACGCACCAGGAGGGGCTGGTGCGTCCTCGCTGCGCACGTCTCACGCGTCCGTTCGGGCTTCCATCCGGTGCAGCCCCAGGACCTCGGCCGTCTCGGCCTGAATGGACCGCATCAGATCCGGCCGGTCACCGAGCGTGACGCCGTAGGACGGGATCATCTCGCGGATCTTGTTCTCCCACTCGGGCAGCCGGTCGGGAAAACACTTGCGGATGACCTCGAGCATGATGGACACCACGACCGACGCGCCCGGAGACGCGCCGAGCAGCGCCGCAATGGAGCCGTCCTTGGCGCTCACGACCTCGGTTCCAAACTGGAGTTCGCCGCGCGGGCGCCGCTTGATGACCTGGACGCGTTGCCCCGCGACGACGAGGCGCCAGTCTTCATCGCGCGCTGTGGGCACGAACTCGCGCAACTCGTCCATGCGCTGCTTTTTGGTCAGCATGAGCTGCCGGATGAGATACAGCGTCAACGAAGCGTTCTTCGCACCCGCGGCGAGAAGTGTCGACAGGTTGTGAAGCTTGACCGACTTGACGAGATCGAGCATGGAGCCCGTCTTCAAAAAGCGCGGCGAAAACCCAGCGAACGGCCCGAACAGGACGTACTCGCGGCCGCCGATGACGCGGGCATCCAGATGCGGCACGGACATGGGGGGCGCGCCCACCGGGGCCTTGCCATACACCTTCGCGCGGTGCTGGCGTACGATTTCTGGGTTCTCGCAGACCATGAACAGGCCGCTCACCGGGAAGCCGCCGATGCCTTTCCCCTCCTCAATCCCGGATTTCTGCAGAAGCAGTAGACTCCATCCCCCAGCGCCGACGAAGACGAACTTCGACACGTGGTCATACGTGGCGCCCGTCTTCACATCGCGCACCCGGAGCTGCCACAGGCCGTCCCGCGTGCGCTTGAGGTCGTGGACCTCCTTCCCGCACTGCACCTCCACGCCTTCTCGTTCAAGGTATTGGAACAGCATGCGGGTGAGCGCGCCGAAGTTCACGTCGGTGCCGGACGGAATCCACGTGGCGGCAATCGGCCGATCCAGCTTCCGATCCTTCATCATCAACGGGATCCACTCGCGGAGTCGTTCGGGATCCTCGGAGTACTCCATCCCTTGAAAAAGCGGGTGCTGAGACAACAGTTGGTGACGCTTCTTCAAGAAGGCCACGTTCGTCTCGCCCTGCACGAAGCTCATGTGCGGGACCGGCACGATGAAATCTTTCGGCTGCTCGATGATGCCCTTCCGCACCAGAAACGACCAAAATTGGCGCGAGACCAAGAACTGCTCATTCACCTGAATCGCTTTGGAGATGTCGATGCTGCCATCGGGTTTTTCGACCGTGTAGTTCAGCTCGCAGAGCGCAGAGTGGCCTGTGCCCGCGTTGTTCCACTCGTTCGAGCTCTCCACAGCGACCTCGTCGAGGCGCTCGAACACGGTGATGGTCCAATCCGGCGCAAGCTGCCGAAACAAGGTCCCCAGCGTGGCACTCATGATGCCGCCGCCAATCAGGGCGACATCCGATCTCGTCTTTCCGTCCATGTCGATCCCATCCTTATGCAGATGCGGGCGCGATGACGCGCCGCACAAACCATACTGTCGGACATTCGGCCCCGAAGGCTCGCTTTGCGGGCCGAAATCAAGCGGTTTCCACGCCGTTCAACGGATTTCGACAATCCCTATAGAGTATAAATCATCGGCGCGCGATTCGCGAATTCGATGCACCCAAGCCTCGCGCAGCAGAAACGGCGGGGTTCGGCCTATGCCGCCCCCCGCCGTCCCACTCCCATGATCAGCCCTCGAGCAACAGGGACTCCGGATCCTCGATCAGCCGCTTCACGGTGACCAGGAAGCTCACGGCCTCGGCTCCGTCCACAATGCGGTGATCGTACGATAGCGCGATGTACATCATCGGGCGGATCTCCACCTGCCCATTCACGGCCACCGGACGCTCCACGATGTTATGCATCCCGAGGATGCCGACCTGGGGCGCGTTGAGAATGGGCGTGGAGAACAGCGACCCGAACGTACCGCCGTTCGTGATGGTGAAGGTGCCACCCTGCAGTTCCTCGAGCGACAACTTGTTCGCCCGAGCCCGCGCGGCGAGATCGGCGATCTGTTGCTCAATCTCGGCAAACGTCAGGCGATCCGCGTTCCGAACCACGGGCACCACGAGGCCGCCCTCCGTCGCCACCGCGATGCCGATGTCGTAGTGGTGCTTCACAATCATGTCCTCGCCCTGGATCTCCGCGTTCAGGAGCGGGAACTGCTTCAGCGCACCCACCACCGCCTTGGTGAAGAACGACATGTAGCCGAGCCCCACGCCGTACTTCTCGCGGAACGCGTCCTTGCGCCGCTTGCGGATCTCTATCACGCGGCTCATGTCCACTTCGTTGAACGTGGTCAGCATGGCCGCGGTGTGCTGGGCCTCCACAAGGCGCTTGGCGATGATCGCGCGGCGGCGCGACATGCGGATGCGTTCCTCATCCGGGCGCAACGCCGCCTGGGAAGCCGGCTGCACGGCCGATGCGGGCGCTGCCTGTGGCGCCGCGGGCGCCGAAGGCTTGGCGCCGAGACCCAGCGCGCCGGCCTGCACCTGACGAAGATCGATACCCTGCGCGGCCGCAGCGCGCCGCAGCGACGGCGTCGGCCGCACCAAAAGCTCGCCTGGCACCGAGACCTGTTGCTGCGCCGACGCCTGCTGTGCGGACGGCGCCTGCGCTTGCACCTGAGGAGCGCTCGGCGCAGACGGCTTGACCTCCTCAGCTTGCGCCTGGTTCGACGGCTGCGACTGCTGAGCCGGCGCGGACGGCGCCTGACCCTCGGCGATCACGGCGATGACATCTCCAATCGCCACGGTGTCGCCGACCTGCTTCAGGATCTGCGTCAGCACGCCAGACTCTTCGGCGATGACCTCGACGTTGACCTTGTCCGTCTCCAGTTCCGCGATGGCCTCGCCCGACTCAACCGCATCCCCTTCGCGCTTGAGCCACTGCCCAATCGTCGCTTCCACAATCGACTCGCCTAGCGATGGAACCTTGACCTCTGCCACAATGGCTTCCTCCCCGTATTCGGCATGCGCCCTTAGTGGATATCGTTTGCCAACGCCTGCGCCAAAATTTCAGCCTGCACGCGGTTGTGCACGTCCGGCGATCCTTCCGCCACAAAGCCCTGCTCGGGACGGCCGATATAACGGAGTTTCACCGACGCCGGAAGAAGTTCC
>Ga0167615_1000057_pt1 | contig 41393 bp, 34 predicted proteins | sample BED_Mat_host_9_1_FD_111800 | JGI IMG/M metagenome (GOLD analysis project Ga0167615, IMG submission 111800) | Extremophilic microbial mat communities from Yellowstone National Park, USA - BED_Mat_host_9_15 (v2) (version 2) | ecosystem: Environmental > Aquatic > Thermal springs > Hot (42-90C) >... | reverse complement strand
GCCTGACGCGGTTTCGCCGGCCCGAGTACCTGCTCTTTGCCTGCAACGTGGCGATCTGCGCGGGGATCGCCGGCGCCTTTGCAGTTGCCCGCGGTCCCAGGCTTTACCTGCTGTCGGCGATGGTGGCGCCGGTTCTGCTTCTCTGCGTCGTCTTTCCGCCGCGGGCCGCTGTGGCTGGGATCGGGATCGGGGCTGCGCTGATGGTGGGCGCTGCCCTTGGCTTCGATCCCGCGGGGGTGCAGGCAAACCCGTTTGGCTTGGTGTACCCGCTCGAGGCGCTGGTCTGTGCCGGCGGTGTGGCGTTGGTTGTTGCCTCGCTGGAGCTTGCGACCCGGGGCAGCGCGATCGTCGACCCCCTGACCGGCCTGCCGAACCGGCTTGCGCTGCGGGCCCGGGTTGCCGAGCTCGAACACCAGGCCCGGGTTAGCGGCCGGCCGGTTGGGCTGCTGGTTGGGGACCCCGACAACTTCAAGGGGATCAACGACAGTCGGGGCCACGCCGTTGGCGACCGGGTCCTGCGGGAGATCGGCCAGCGGCTGCGGAAGGTGACGGCAACCCAAGCCAGCGCCTACCGGCTAGGCGGGGAGGAGTTCGTGGTCCTGATCGGCGATGCGACCAAGCAGCAGGCGGCCCAGCTTGCCGAGCGGATCCGCAGCGAGGTAGCAAGCCGGGCGATAGAGGGGATGGCGGTCCGGATCTCGATCGGCGTTGCGGTCTCCAGCAAGGAGGAGCCGTTCGTCTTCAGTGAGCTGTTTGGGAAGGCCGATCGCGCGCTTTATGAGGCGAAGCGGGCCGGTGGCAACGCGGTGCGGTTTTGGCCCCTTGCCGGCAAGAGCGGCGACCCGGAGGCGGTTCGTCGGGCGGAGGCGATGGAAGCCCTTGCCCAGCAGTTCGACCGGCGCAACCCGCCGCCGCCCCCTGAGAAAGGGTTCGAGCGGTGGCAGGCAGCCCAACGGGCGCAGACCGGGAGCTGGCTTGTCCAGGACGAGGTCGAGCGCCGCCAGTTGCTGGAGATGAACAGGCGGCTGCGGGAACGGGCAAAGCCGGCCTTTGCCTTGGGCCTCGCTGTGGGCGTGGCAAGCAGCTGGGAATTTGGCTGGCAGATCCTTGTCCTGCCCTGCCTGATGACCGCCCTCTACATCCTCACAGAGCACCGGCTGGAGCGGCTGCGCCGGCCGGAGCTTGCCCTTGGCGCGGCCTGGCTTGGCCTCCAAGGCTCCTTTGGGATCGCCGCCTTGATCGCCAACAAGCCGATGGTGGTGGCTGGACCGCTGCTTTTCCTGCTGCTGGTCGGCTCATCGGCCGTCTTCCCGCCCCGAGCCGTTGCGCTCGGCGTCGCCTACACCGCCCTGTGGATGGTGATAGCGGCTGTGGTGCGGGCCCACCACCTGCTTGTAACGGTGCCCGGGATCCTTGCGATCTACCTGGCGATCACCGTTTCGATCGGCTTGATCGGGATCGCTGTCGGCCGCTCGACGATCGACTACCGGGGGCTTGGGATCATCGACGAGCTGACCGGGCTGTTCAACCGCCAAGCGCTGGAGGCGCGGATCGCGGAGCTCGCCCACCGCCCTGGGCTGCGGATCGCTTTGGTCATCCTTGACGTCGATCGGTTCAAGCGGATCAACGACACCCACGGCCACGCCCGCGGCGATGCGGTGCTGCGGGAGCTTGGCTATCGGTTGCGCAAGCGGCTGCGGGCGTTCGAGTCCGCCTATCGGATCGGCGGCGAGGAGTTCCTTGTCGTCTTAGAGGGGCTCTCCGCCGAGCAGGGGGTTGGGGTGGCAAGAAGGCTTCGCGGTGCCCTTGCGGAGGGGCCGCTGGCGGGGCTGGAGGTAACCGCCTCCTTCGGGGTCGCCGGTGGCGCAGCAGCCGACTACGAGGCGGTCTACAACGCCGCCGACCGCGCCCTTTACGCCGCCAAAGGGCGGGGCGGGGACGCGATCTTTCTTTGGCAGGACGGCGAAGTGCCGCTGTTGGTTGAGGGGCCGGTCCACCAACCGCAGGGGCCCTCGCCGGCCCCTGCCGGACAAGCCGTCCGGGAGGCCGGCCGGTAGGATTGCCTTGACAGTATCCGGTAAAGGAAGGGAGGACCTGTGTTTCGTAGCGTTGCAGTTGCCGTTTGCACATCCCTTTGCCTGGTGGTTGCCGGCGGGGGAGCGGCAGCCGCCCAGGGGAGCGGAGCGCCGGTGGCCGTTGCCGTCGGCAAGGTCAAGGGAGGTGAGGTTGTTGTCGAGGCGACCTCTGCAAGCCCGCCCCTTGGCCAACCCAACCTCGCGGTCGAGCTGATCGCCAAGCGGCCCGGCGGGGCCTTGGAGGTCGACCGCCTCTCCCTGCGGGTAGCGGTGGCGGCAAAGGCGGTTGGCAGCAAGGTCGTCGTCGACACCGGCAAGGAGCTCCACCGCTTGGGGACGGTCTCGCTCCAGATCAAGCGGGCGGTGAAGGTAAAGGAAGGGTGTGGCCTGGTTGGCGCCGCCGGCAAGGGGGCACCGGCAAAGGGCAGCGTTGTCCTCCGCCTTCCCGGCAAGGTTGGCCGGCTTGTCGTCAGGGACCTCCACGCCGCCTACGCGACCCTCCAGAGCCCGGTCCTTCCGACCGGCTGTCCCCAGGAAGGGCCCCGGCCGGCACCGCCGCTGCGCTGTCCAGCGCCGCCTACCCTCTTTGCGACCGGGCCCGTTGGCGGCGGCACGCTCTCCCTCTACGCCGTCCGCAAAGGGAGGCGGACCAACCTCGCCCTCTACCTCCACAGCGAAACGCCCGGCCGCTCCCTGCAGCGGGACCTTTTCCTAAAGCTACCCGGCAAGGCGTTCCAAGCCGGCGCCGGCAAGGCAAGGCTGGTCCTTCCCAAGCAGCTTGCCGCCGTTGCACGCGGCAGGGTTGCCTTTGAACCGAAGCGGCTTGGCGGCTCGGCCTGCCCGACCGCAGGGGTGGTAAAGGGGAAGGTCTTGGCAAAGCCGCTAGTTGGTGGGGCTGCCGCCTTCAAAGGGGGCGGCGGCCTCTTCGCCGGCTAACAGGTGTCGAGGTAACGGGAGGTGCCGGGCCCAACGGCCGGTTCATCGACCACCCCTTCCGCCGCTGGCCGTTCCACCGCTCCCAGGTGGACGAGGTACCACACCCCCCGCCAGGAGATCAGCGAGGCGATGCCAAAAGAGCGGAGCTCGCCCCCTTGGCGGTAAAGAAGGCGGGAGTTGGGGACCTCGTAGTAGCCGATGCGGTTGTAACAGGTGCCGGGTTCGACCCAGTGGGCGTAGGACTGCGGAATCCTCAGTTCGACAAAGGTCGGTTCGCTGCCGCCCTGGGCGACCAGGGCGTGGGCGGCTTCGACGTCGAGGCGGAGCTCCCCAAGGAGCCGTTCCCGGTAGTCGGCGGCAGGGTTGGGGATCGCCTTCACCTGGAGGTAGGCGGCAAGCGGGAAGAAGACGCCAACCGCCGGTTCGATCCGGTCGGCGGCAACGGCCGTAAGGACCGCCCTTCCCAGCCGTTCAACGGCCGGGCCGGTTGGGGGTGGAAGGACGTGGGTTTGGGGTAGGCGGCCCGGTTCAGGGGCGGGCTTTGGGTTGGGACGGAGGGCAGCGGCCGGGCGGCGGGTTGGGGTCGGGGGAGGGGCGGGGCGACGGCTGGGGGCGGTCGAGGCAAGGCCTGCAGCCAAGCCAAGGGCGCAAAGGGCGATGATCGCCGTTGCCGTTCTGCGGCCGCGGGTGGTCATCCGGTCCCTTCAAGGTAGGAGATCCCGGGCCTGTCCGCGGCGGCGGCGAGATCGGCGGCACTGCAGCGGTGGAGCAGGTAGAGACGGAGAAAGCAGATCGTGGTCTGGGCGACTACCTGCTCGTAGGGCTGTTCGGTGGAGTAGGGGCCGAGGTGGCTTGCCCCGGTCAGCCAGAGCAGATACTTCGGGGGCAGGGCGTGGTCCCAGAAGGCCTCCGTTTCGGCGGGGAGGTTGATCCGGTCGGCTGTCCCCTGGGTCGCTAAAAGCGGCGGCTCCCCGGCCCGCCAGACGTAGTTGACGCCGGGAATTTCCGCTCCGGAGAAGACAACCACCGCCTTCACCCAGGGGTTGTTTTCCCCTTCACCGTAGCCGACGGTAAGGGCGGCGTCACCGCCGTCCGACTGGCCAGCTACAGCAACGGCCGCTGGGTCGAGGAGATGGAACAGCGGGGAGGAGGGGTTTTCCGCTTCAGCGATCAGCTGGCTGTGGAGGAAAACGATGTCGCCGGGCTCGTTGGGAAGGTCGGAGCGCAACGGGCCTCCTGGGGCTTGCGGGTTCTCCAACGGAAAGACCGGGCTTGCGACCACAAACCCCGCTTGGGCAAGCTGCTGGAGGAGAGGGGCATAAAAGGAGGGGGCTTTGTCGAAACCGTGGCCGAAGATCACCAGCGGGAACGGCCCCGCCAAGGGCGGTGTGTTGAGGCCGGACTGCTTGGCCGGGTAGCGGATGTAGGTGGTCAGGGAGCGGGGTGCTACTTCGCCGTTAGCGTAGGTAACCGTCCTCCCCGGCTCGGTGTAGTTGAGGACCAGCACCCCCACCGGGTACGGCGGTTTCGGTTTGGGCGCTGGCGGGGGCGGCTTAGCCGGTGGGGCCAGGGCGTGGTGGGCGCCCCCTTGGGCTGCAACCGCACCCCCTCCGGCGGCGGCAACGAGCAGCGCGACGGCCACGCCGCGGCGGAGGCGGTGGCGGCGCGGCGCGGCGGTCCGTCGGCCCCTGGCTTCCCTTCCTAAGCGGGATCTCATCGTGTCTTTAGTCAAACCCCGTCCCCTGTCGAGACCCTGCCAGTATGGCGTCAGCAACCGCAAGCGGTGGACCCCTCCCCGCCAACGACCGCAAGGTAGCTGCCGTAGAAGCCCTTGCCAACACCCCAGCCTTCGCCCAACTGCGGGACCTGATCGTTGCTAAGGCTGGGATCGAAGCGGGGGAGCGGGTCCTGGACGTTGGCTGCGGCACCGGCTTGCTTGCCCTGGCGGTGGCCGAGCGGGGCGCCGCTGTGGTTGGCCTTGACCTCAATCCGGCCGCCTGCATCCGGCTGCGGGAACGGGCAGCCGCTGCGGGGCTGGTGGTGGAGACCGTGGTCGGAGACTGCGCCGCCCTTCCCTTCCCCGACGGCAGCTTCGACGCCGTCCTCTCCAACTACTGCTACCACCACCTCCCCAACGCCCGCAAGGAGGTGGCGCTGCGGGAGGCTTGGCGGGTCCTACGGCCGGGTGGCCGGCTGGCCGTCGGCGACATGATGTTCTCCCTGCTGCCCCGCAGTCCACGGGATCGCGCGGTCGCCCGCAAGCTGGTCGGTGCGCTCGCCCGCAAAGGGGCGGGAGGGTTGGTGAGAATCGTTAAGAACCTGGTGCGGATCGCGGTCGGTCGGGGAGAGCACCCGGCGCCTCCCGCCTGGTGGGAAGCGGCCCTGCTGCGCGCCGGCTTCAGCAGCGTCGAGGTGGTCCCCCTTGGCCACGACGGGGGCGTGGCCGTGGCCGTCAAGCCGAAGGACGGCTAGCCGAGCTGCCCAAGGAGGGCGTCCAGCTCTGCAAGCTGGCGGCGGACCGAGCCGCAGACCTGCTCGCAGAGGGCGAAGACCGACTCGTCGGCGATCTCGTAGAGGGCGTGGTTGCCCTGCTTGCTGCGGCTCACCATCCCCGCCTCCAGCAGGACGCCAAGGTGCTTCGAGACGTTCTGCTGGGTTGCCCCTAAGGCGGTCTGGAGCTCGCCGACCGTTGCCGGTCCCTCCCTGAGCCGGTCGAGGAGCTTGATCCGCATCGGCTCGGCGAGGACCCGGAAGCGGCGGGCAATCAGCTCGACCAGCTGGTCGGGGATCGGGTGGGGGATCTGCTCGGCCACACCTTGATCGTAGCTGAACAACTCAGATAACTCCACCACTGGATAGTTGTTGAGCTGCTAATCTGGCAAAACGTCTATACCACCGTGGAGTTGTAAGAAAGGAGCGTCGATGGAAGACCGGAGCCGACAGAGGTACGGACCGTTGGGGAGGTTGGGGGCCTTTGCTGCCGACCACCGCAAGGGGATCGCCCTGGCCTGGGCGGTTGGGGCGGTTGCCCTTGGGTTCTTTGCCGTCCACGTTGAGACCGCCCTCTCCGGCGCCGGTTGGGAGGCCACCGGCTCCCAGTCGGTGAAGGCGCGGGAGCTGATCGAAAAGCGGATCGGCGGCCCATCCTCCTACTCCCTGGCGGTCGTCGTCACCTCCCCAACGGTCGCCTACCCCTCCCCACCCTTCAAAGGCGTGGTGGCCAACGTGGAACGGGTGCTTGCTGCAAACGGGGCGGTCCGGGCTGTGGTTGGACCGTGCTGCGGGGCCCCGGTTGCCCCCGGCGGCCACACCGTTTTGGTCGAGGGGGTTGCGGCGTTAGGGCCGAACGGGATGGTGAAGGCGGCCGGTGATCTCCAGCCGAAGCTGCTTGCTCTCCAAAGGGACGGGATCCGGGTCGAGCCGACCGGCCAGGCCGCCGTTTGGGCCGACTTCAACGAAGCGAACCGCAAGGCGATGTTGCGCTCCGAGTTCTACTCCTGGCCGGTAACGCTGGGGATCCTGCTGTTGGCCTTTGGCTCTTTGGCCGCTGCCGGCCTGCCGCTGCTCCTCACCCTGGTTGGTCTCCTCTCCGCGGCCGGCCTCCTCTACCTCGGCACGAAGCTGACCCCGATCTCGATCTGGGCGATGAACTTCGCCTTGATGTTTGCCCTTGCTTTGGGGATCGACTACGCCCTGTTCATCGTCAGCCGGTTCCGGGGCGCCCACCTCGGCAGCGGCCTCCCGATCCGCCAGGCCGTTGCTGAGACGATGGACACTGCCGGCAAAGCGGTCCTCTTCAGCGGTCTGACCGTGCTGGTCTCCCTCTCCGCGGTGCTGTTGGTTGAAAGCCCAGCCTTCCGGTCGATGGCGGTTGGGATCATGCTGGCGGTTGTCTTCGTCCTCTCCGCTACCCTCACCCTCCTTCCAGCGGTGCTCTCCAAGCTGGGGGCTGGGGTGGACCGGTTCTCGTTGCGCCTGCTGCGGGCCGACGTCCACCGCTCCAAGCGGTTTGGCCGCTGGGCGCACCGGCTGGCGGACAAGCCGTTTGCCCACGGCCTGCCGGCGCTTCTGATCCTGCTTGCCCTTGCCGCCCCGCTGATTGGGCTGAAGACGGCGATGCCTGCCGTCGGCGTGCTGCCGGCGAACTCCCCCGCCCGCGAGGGTTACCTCGCCATGGAGCGGGCGTTTGGACAAGGGGCGGCTGGCCCGCTGCAGGTCGTGGTGAAGGCGGGGGCAGCGCCCGCTGCAACCAGCGCTGCCGCTGCAGCCGGTGTGGGGTTGCGCCAGGTTGCAGCCGGCGGCGGGTACCTGCTCTTTGAAGGCCAACCCAACGGCGAACCAAGGGCTGCCTTCCTTGCCCTCCGCCACCGCCTCGCCGGTAAGGGGTTGGTTGGCGGGCCGGTGGCGGAAGCGGTGGAACTCCAGGAAGCGCTCTCCGCCCACACCGCCCTGGTGATCGGGGTTGTGATGGCGCTTGGGTTCCTGCTGTTGCTGTTGGCGCTCCAAGCCCTTCCCCTTGCCGCCCTTGGCGTGGCGACGAACCTGCTGGCAAGCGGCGCTGCCTTCGGCGTCGCCCGCCTGATCTTCCAAGAAGGGAACCTCCACTCCCTGCTTGGCTTCCAGCCCCAGGGGTTTGTCGACGCCTGGGCACCGGTCTTTTTCTTCGCGATGGTCTTCGCGATCTCGATGGACTACACCGTCTTTCTGCTCTCAAGTGCCAAGGAGCATTGGGAGCGGAGCGGCAACGCCCGCGAGGCGCTGGTCGGCGGCCTTGCCCACTCCGGTCGGGTGATCTTCGCTGCCGCCGCGGTGATGGTTGGGGTGTTCTTCACCTTCGCCCTTTCTGGTCCCCTTGCCCCAAAGGAAATGGGGGTGATCCTGGGGGTTGCGGTGCTCCTTGACGCCGCGCTGGTGAGGCTGCTCCTGCTGCCGGTCGCCCTTCGCCTCCTCGAAGCCCGTGCGTGGTACCTACCCCGCTGGGCGGCCGCTGTGCTGCCACGGATCTCATTTGCCCACGGCCACCATCCGCAGCCAGCGCTGGCAACGGAAGGGGCGGGAAGCTAGCTGCAAAAGACGGGCGGGCCCAGGCCCGCCCGTCCCTAGCCCTGGGGCAGGGCGGCAGCAAGCTCCTTGGTCCCGCTGCCGGCGAAGCGGTTGTAGAGGCGGCGCAGCGGTCTGGGGGCCCACCAGTTCCAATCGCCGAGGAGGGCCATCAGGGAGGGGACAAGGAAGGCCCGCACCAAGGAGGCGTCGACGGCGACGGCAAAGGCAGCGCCAAAGCCAAGCTCCTGGACGGAGAGGATCGAAGAGCTGCACAACGCCCCCACCGCTACGCAGAACAGGAGGGCGGCAGCGGTGATCAACCTGCCGCTCCGCTCGATCCCCACAGCAACGGCCTCCCGGTTGGGAAGGCATTGGTCGTGGGCCTCCTTGATCCGGCCGAGCAGGAAGACGCCGTAGTCGCTGGAGAGGGCAAAGGCAACGGTGTAGAGGAGGGTGAGGTTGGCCGGCTCCAGACCCCCGTTAGCGCGGAAGTCGAGGGGGCCGCCCAGGAGGCCGTCCTGGAAGCACAGGACGAGAGCGCCGGTTGCAACGCAGAGGGTGAGGCCGTTCATCACCACCGTCTTCAGCGGCAGAACGGCCGAGCCGGTAAGGGCGAAGACGGCAGCGAGCATCGTCAGCACGATCGCCAGAAGCGCCCACGGGAGGTTGCCGGAGAGGGCGCCGACCTCGTCGTGAAACCAAGCGGTGATGCCGCCAACGTAGGTGGGGAAGACCGCCTCCCCAGCCCGCATCCTGGCGATCGCCGCTTCGTTGCGCTTGCCGAAGGGGTCACCGGTTGGGTTGATCAGCAACAGCCACTTGCCGGGGACAAGGTTGACCAAAAGACCGTTGTGGGGGTAGTTGGCAACCCGCTCGAGGAACTGGACGTATTCGAGGAGCACCGGGAACCGGTTGCCAGGGGCTTCGATCACCGCGTCGATCGGCAGGGCGGGGTTGGACCGGAAGCGGTGTTCGATCCGTTCCTCGACAACACGGGAGGGGGTTTTCGGGGGTAGCAGGGAGGTGTCGGCGGGAGTGAGGCCAAGCGCGAAGACGGGGGAGCCGGCAGCGATCAGCAACGCGCCGCTGGCAAGGGCAACGGTTGCCGGCCTTGCCATCACCCGTTGGGCCAGCCTTCCCCAGAAGGTGTCCTGGCTGGAGCGGACCGGCCGCAGCGCAAGGGCGTTTACCCGCCCACCGAGGAGGAGCAGCAGGGAGGGGAGGACGAGCAGGGCGACGGCGCCGCAGAAGAAGGCGGTCAGCGCCCCGGCGATCCCCATCGAGTAGAGGAAGGGCAGGGGGAAGACGCACAGCGCTGCCAAGGCGGTGCCGACACTTAGCGCGGAGTAAAGGACGGTTCGCCCGGCGCTGGCAAGGGTCACCTCAACCGCGCCACGGGGGTCGAGGCCGCGGCCAAGCTCTTCCCGGAACCGAGCGACCACGAACAGGGAGTAATCGACCGCAAGGCCAAGGCCGAGCGCGCTCACCAAGTTGAGGGCGAAGACCGAGAGGTCGAGGGCAGAGGAGATCAGCCGCAGGGCGAGAAAGGTGAAGAGGACCGCGCTTGCCCCGACAAGCAGCGGCAACAACGCAGCCACCACGGTCCGAAAGACAAGCAGCGAGAGCAGCACCAGCAGCGGGAGGGCGTAGAGCTCTGCCCGCTCCAGGTCGGTGCGGGAGCGGCGGGTCAGTTCTTCGAAGACGACATCGACCCCGCTCACCAATGCGCCGTAGGGCTTGAGCTTCGGCTTCAGCCGCTGCGCCGCTTCGTAGCCGAGCTGGCGGGTTCGAAAGGAGGCCAGCACCAACGTTTCCCGTCCGTTACGGGACAGCTGGAACGGCAGTTCGCCGCTGGCGTCGGTTTGCACCCCCTTCACCCCTTTTTGGCGGTGGAGGAGGGCGGCAACGGCAGCGATCAGCTCTCTGCTTTTTGGGTTGGTCCGGGGGTTGCCAGGGATCGGCAGCAGCACCACTACCCCAGCGGGGTCCTGGATGTGGAGGGTGTGTTCGATCACCCGCGCCGCCTTGTAGGTTTGGGAGGAGGGGTCTTCGAAGTCGCTAAGGGCGGTGTGGAGCCGGTTCACGACCGGGATCCCGAAGACCGCGGCGACGACCACGGCTAAGGCCGCTACCCCAAGCACGGTCCGTGGCCTGCCCGTTAGCTTCCGCGCCAGCTGCAGCGGGGCGGCGACCCCAGACCCCTCCTTGCTCCCTCTTGCGCTCCCTGCCATCCGACCCAACTTTTACACCACCGCCCAGCTCCCCGCTTTTGGTTACAGTTGGCTTGATGCCCGACGAGCGGTTTACGGTCCAGCTCCGGCGGGAGGCGGGAATGCGGTTTGTGGTCGATTTCGATCCGGACGGCCAGGTCGGTCTCGGTCAGCGGGAGGCGTTGCTGGACGAGCCGCCACCGCTAGGGGAAGGGGCTGGCCCAAACGCGGCCCGGCTCGTTGCCGCCGCCGTCGGCAACTGTCTGGCGGCAAGCCTGCTCTACTGTCTGCAGCGGGCGCGGGCGGAGGTTGGGGAGGTTGCGGTGACGGTGACCGGCACCCTGGTGCGCAACGAGGCCGGCCGGCTACGGATCGGCTCGCTATCGGTGGAGCTCGACCCGCAGCTTTCCGACGGCGCGGCGGCGCTAGAGCGGTGTCTGCCCCTCTTCGAGCAGTTTTGCGTCGTCACCGAAAGCGTCCGCGCGGGGATCCCGGTTTCGGTCAAGGTGGGCGGTAGAGAGGTTGCCAGCCGACCCTCGGAGGGCTAGACTGGAAGCGGCAGAAACGGGCGTGAGCGCTGCCGACCAGGACCGACCGCCCAACGGGTCGACGGCGGAGATCCCGCCTCGGAAGGTAGCGGCGGAGCGCTCACGCTCGCTGCTCATCGAGGAGGGGGAGCTGCTTAGCGCGCAGCGGTGCGGGCTGCTGATCGACCGCTACGAGCTGACGATGGCTGCCAGCTACCTGCGGCGGGGCAGAAACGGCGAGGCGGTCTTCGAGCTGTTCATCCGCTCTCTGCCGCCTAACCGCAGCTGGCTTTTGTTCGCCGGCCTCCAGCCGGCGCTTGGGCTGTTGCTGAAGATCCAGTTCTCCGCCGAGGAGCTCGACTACCTTCGCTCCCTCGGCTACCCCCCACAGCTCCTGGAGTACCTCGCCAACTGGCGGTTCAGCGGGACCGTCGAGGCGGTCCCGGAGGGGACCGTTGTCTTCGCGGGGGAGCCGCTGGTACGGGTTCGGGCGCGGCGGGTTGACGGCCAGCTCCTGGAGACCGTCCTCCTCAACCAGATCGTCTTCCAGACCGCGATCGCCACCAAGGCGGCCCGGGTGGTGTTGGCTGCTGGGGGCGGTAGCCCTGGTCGGGGGGAGGCGGTGCTTGACTTCTCACCCCGCCGGGACCACGGCGTGGACGCGGCGATGAAGGTCGCGCGGGCAGCCTGGATCGCTGGGGTGGGCGGCACCTCAAACGTCGCTGCTGCGCTCCGCTACGGAATCCCGGCGGTGGGGACGATGGCCCACTCCTACGTCCTCTCCTTCCCAAGCGAGCTGGAGGCGTTCTGCGCCTTCTTGGAAGACAACCCTGCCAGCGCCGTCCTCCTTGTCGACACCTACGACACCCTTGCCGGGGTCCGCAACGGGATCGAGGCGGCCCGCCGGACCGGGGTGCCGCTGGCGGGGGTGCGGATCGACTCCGGCAACCACCTCGCCCTTGCCAAGGCGGCACGGGAGCTCCTCGACGAGGCGGGGATGGCACAGACCGAGATCGTCGTCAGCGGCGACCTCGAAGAGGAGCAGATCCTCCGCCTTGTTGAAGCAGGGGCGCCGATCGACCGGTTTGGGGTTGGGACCGAGCTTGGGGTAAGCAGGGATGTGCCGGTCCTGCCCGGCGTCTACAAGCTGGTTGCCCAGCGCCGGGGCGACCGCTGGGAGCCGGTTGCAAAGCGGTCGGTCGACAAGGAGACCGTCGGCGGGGTCAAGGGGGTGGTGCGGGTGGAACGGGGTGGGGAGCCCGTGGAAGACCTTGTCGTCGGGGCGGGGGAGGTAGAGGGGATCGTCGCTGCGGCTGGAGAGGGTGAGCACCGCCGCCCGTTGCTTGTTCCGTTCATCGTCGAGGGGGAGGCGGTAGGGGCTGAGCCGTTGGCGGCGATCCGCGAGCGGGCCCGGCTGGAACTGGGCCGCCTCCCCCAGCCGTTGCGGAGGCTAGAGCCCGACGCCCCTCCCTACCCAGTCCGGTTCTCGGCGGCGCTGCAGAAAGCCCCTACCTAAACGGGGAAGTTCTCCTCCAGCTCCCGTAGCCACGGCTCGGCGCCGCTGTCGCTGGGCGCCCGCCAGTCCCCGCGTGGGGAGAGGGAACCGCCGCTGCCGACCTTCGGGCCGTTGGGCAGCGCGGACCGTTTGAACTGGCTGAAGGCGAAGAACCGCCTTAGAAAGACCTCCAGCCACCCTTTGATCTCGGCCCGGGAAAAGGCGCGGCGGCGGTGGCGGGGGATCAACGCCGGCCAGCTCCCGGCGTTGGGGTCGGACCACGCCTGCTCCGCGAGGAAGGCGACCTTAGAGGGGCGGTAGCCGAACCGCAGCGTGTAGTAGAGGAAGAAGTCGACAAGGTCGTAAGGGCCAACGACCTGCTCGGAGTCGGCTGCAGGCCGGTCGCTGCGCGCCGGCACCAGCTCGGGAGAGATCTCGGTTTCGAGGACGGTTGTAAGGAGGTCGCTGACCTCCTTTCCCCAGCTCTGGCGGTCGGCGCTCCAGGCGATCAGGAACTGGATCAAGGTCTTTGGAACGGAGCTGTTGACGGCGTAGTGGGACATCTGGTCGCCGACGCCGTAGGTGCACCAGCCGAGGGCTAGCTCGCTGAGGTCGCTGGTGCCGACGACAAGGCCCTGGTGGAGGTTGGCGAGCCGGAACAGGTGGGAAGCCCGCTCCCCCGCCTGGACGTTCTCGTAGGTGGTGTCGTAGTGGGGCTGGCCTTGGGCTGCGGGGTGGCCGATCGCGGCCAGCAGGGCTTCGCTAGCCGGCCGGATGTCGATCTCCCCGCCGCCGACACCAAGCGCCTCGATCAGGGCGCGGGCGGTGGCTAAGGTGTGCGGGGTGGTGCCAAACCCTGGGAGGGTGTAAGCGAGGACGTTCTGGCGCGGCAACCCAAGCTCCTCCACCGCCTTCACGCAGACCAGCAAGGCGTGGGTGGAGTCCAGCCCGCCGGAGACGCCGATCACCAACCGCTTGAGCGAGGTCGCCCGCAGCCGGCTGGCAAGGCCCCGGACCTGGATCGCGAAGACCTCGGCGCACCGTTCGTCAAGCCGCCGGCGGTCGGCGGGGACGAACGGGTAGCGGCTCAACGGGCGGCGCAAGGGGCGGCTGGCCGCGGCGGAGGGGCCGCCAACGGTGACCTCCTCAAAGGAGTCAAGGAGCCGGCGGTGGTCGGCTGCCGTTTCGGCGAAGCCGTTCAACCGCAACCGATCTGCGGCAAGACGCTCGAGGTCGACGTCGCAGACCAACATGGCGTCCCCTTGCTCCCACCGCTGCTCGCCGATCAGCTCGCCGTTCTCGCAGACCAGGGCGTGGCCGTCAAAGGCAAGGTCGGTGGTCGACTCCCCCTCGCCGGCCGAGACGTAGAGCAGCGCGGCGACGCAGCGGCCGGACTGGGAGCGGGCAAGCAGCCGCCGGTAGTCGGCCTTGGCGATCGCGGCGTTGGAGGCGGAGATGTTTACAAGCACCGTCGCCCCCGCCAGCGCAGCCAAGGTGCTTGGCGGAAGCGGCACCCAGAGGTCCTCGCAGAGCTCGACGTGGAGGGCAAAGGGGGGCGGGCCGCTGCAGCGCAGCAGGAGCTGGGCGCTGAACGGCACCTCCTCGCCGCCGATTTGGAGGCGGCGAAGGCGGCTCTCCCGGGCCGGCCGGAAGTGGCGGCGCTCGTAGTACTCCATGTAGTTGGGGAGGTAGCTCTTTGGGAAGGCGGCGAGCGCCTTGCCCCCTTTGATTGCCACCGCAACGTTGAACAGCCCCTCCGAGGTGGCAAGGGGGGTGCCGACGACCAGCACCGTTGCCAGCCCCTTGGTTTGAGCGATCAGCCACCGGAGGGCGCGGTCGGTCTCCGCAAGCAAAGCCTGTTGGTGGAATAGGTCCTCGCAGGTGTAGCCGGTCAAGGCAAGCTCAGGGAAGGCGACAACGGCTGCCCCCTCCCCCTCCGCCTGGCCAGCGAGCTCGGCGATCGTCTGGGCGTTATGGAGCGGGTTGGCCACCTCCAGCCGGGGAACGGCTGCTGCAAGCCGCAGGAAGCCGCATTGGGCAGCGGTCGGCCCTTGCTCTTTTCCGGTTAGCTCGCTCGTGCCAAAGAGCTAACCAGATCGGTTGCTGGAAGGGCGGTCGGCCGCAATCATTGAGGCCATGGAGCCGACCGTTGCCGTTCCGCAGTACGAGCTGAGCGACCAAGTAGAGGTCGATCCGCAGCGCACCGCGCTGCTCATCGTCGACATGCAGAACGACTTCGTCCACCCGGAGGGCAAGCTCTTTGTCCCCGACGCGCCAGCTACGGTCCCGGTCTGCAAAGCGCTCCTCGATCGGGCCCGGGCAGCCGGAGCACGGGTCGCCTTCTCCCAGGACACCCATACCGACGGCGATCCGGAGTGGGCGATCTGGGGCGAACACGCACGGCGGGGGAGCTGGGGATGGGAGATCGTTCCCGAGTTAGCTCCGCTCCCTGGAGAGCTGGTCGTGGAGAAGCCCCGCTACGACGCCTTCTACGCCACCCCTCTCGACCACCAATTGCGGCTGTGGGGGGTGGAGACGGTCGTTCTCTGTGGAACGGTAGCCAACATCTGCGTCCACTACACCGCCGCCTCGGCAGCGCTGCGCTGGTACCGGGTGGTGGTGGCCGTCGACGGGATCTCGGCCCTCCACCCCTTTGACATGCACGCAGCGCTGCGCCAGACCGCCTTCCTCTTCGCCGGGCAGCTCAGCAAAGCGGACGGGATCCAGTTCCGGTCAGCCGGCCCTTGAACCACCGGGCGACGGCAGCCGGCTGCTGCCCCTCCGCTGGAGGCAGGAGGGGAAGGTCCAACCACTCCGGGAGGCGGGGGGCGGCTACGGCGGCAACGCCGCATCCGAGGTTGGTGGCGGCAACCTGGACCGCCTCCCCACAGGGGCCGATCCCCCACAGTCCAAGCGGGACCACCGCCGTCTCCCGCCGCCTCCGCAGGGCCTCGACAGCGGCCATGCACAGCACGGCCCCGTCCCTCCCCTCCCCAGGGATCCCAGCGGCCCCAACCCCCTCCTCGGCCAACGCCCAGAGCGCGGCCTCGACCTCCCTGCGCGGCCCTACCGCTACCACCACCCCCCGTTCCCAAAAGAACGGGGGAAGCTCCAGCCGGGCGGGAAAGCGGGCGGGGAACAGCAGCTGGCGGGCGACGGCAGGCCGGAAGGAGCAAAGCGCCTCCAACTCCTCGGCCGGAGGGGGCTCAAACCGGCGGTACCATCTGCTGACGGCGCCGAGGTGGTCCGTTGCATACAGGGTGCGGGCTGGAGCACCGGCCCGGGAAAGCCTTGCCAAGGCGGCGGTGCTGGCGACCGGGGCGGCGACAACCGCCTCCTTAGCGCCCAGCCGCAGCGCTGCCTGCCAGCCGGCAACCGCGGTCAGCCCGGTCGCGAGGCCGTCGTCGACCACCACGCAGAGCCGGCCGCCAACGGCCGTCGCAAAGCGGCTGCCAGCCGCCGCCAGCTCAGCCTCCGCTTTGGCAACCGCATTAGCGACCGCGGTGGCGGGGAGCAGCGCCTCGGCAAGGGGGTCAAGGACCCTCACGCCGCCGGCGGCAACCGCCCCGATCGCAAGCTCGGGGTTTTCGGGATGGCCTACCTTGCGCACCGGAAGGGGGGCGTAGGGGAGGGAGAGGCCGGCGGCGGCTTGGGCGGCCACCGGTAGGCCCCCTCGGACCATCCCCAGCAGGACCGCCTCCTTGCCGGCGAGATCGCCAAGGGCGGCCGCCAATCGGGCGCCGGCGTCCCGTCGATCGGCAAACGGCATCAACCCTGCCTCGCCGCAGATCTGCTGCCAGCCACCGCTACTACCTCGCCGCTGATCTTAGGAGCGAGGGCCAACTGCGGCAAACTAAGGGAGTGTTAGATCCACTGGATCTAGGGGAGGGCGGTGAGCTGCTGAACCAGCCGACCCGGGCCCGGCTCTTCCAGCTCCTTGGGGAGCTAAGGCGGGCTGCCACGACGCAGGAGCTTGCCGCATCGTTAGGCTTAAACCCCAACGGGGTGCGGTGCCACCTGGAGCGGATGGCCCAGGCCGGCCTGCTAGAACGCCGCCAACGGCGGGGTGGCAGGGGCCGCCCTGCCGATCTCTGGCAGCTCCCGCCCCACCTCCAGGGGGTTGCTACCTCCTCCCCCCTCTCCCGCCGCCTCGGCGTCTGGCTGGCGCAGGCCGTTGCGCCAACCCAGCAGAACCTGAGCGCCGTTGAAGAGGAGGGAAGGCGGGTTGGCGTTCGCCTTGCCGCGACGGCTGGCGGCCAGGGTCGGGAGGGGCTCCTTGCCACCCTGACCGCGTTGGGGTTCGCCCCGATCGAGGAGAGCAAGGAGGGGGCGGTCTGTATCACCCTGCGTAACTGCCCGTTCCGGGAGGCGGCGTTGGCAAACGGCCCGCTAGTGTGCTCCTTCCACCGCGGCATCACCCAGGGGTTGCTCTACTCCCTATGGTCTAAAGCGAGGCTCGACGGCTTTCATCCCGCCGAGCCCCGGCAGGCCGGTTGCCGGGTTGAGCTGCGCCTCGGTGGCGGTAGCTAGGCTCGTCCGGCTGGCCGATCTTTGCTCTAGCCTGTTGGCGATGGAACGGTTCCAGAGGGAGCTTGGAGGCAGCGGTGGCTAGCGCGCCGCCCCTTGTACCGGCGCCGCCCAGGCCGGCACCGCCGCCGCCCTCGCCCCCACCGCCGGGCCGAAACCTGCTCTGGCGGCTGGTTGCAGGGGCGGTTGCGGTGGTGGTGCTGTCCGGCACGGCAACCGCCCTGTTCGCGCTCAACGAGATCCACAAGATCCTTGAAGCCCTTGGCCAGCACAAGCCGGTGCGGGTCTCCCACCAGGTCCTCACCCCGGTCGGTCGGGGAAAGCCCGAGACCTTGCTTTTGGTAGGCAACGACGAACGGCCGGAAACCCGCTACTACCACCAGCGGGTGCTGCCCCACTCCAACGAGATGCTGCTGGTGCGGATCGACCCCTCCCAGCCGACGATCTCGATGCTTTCGGTGCCGCGGGAGCTGCTGGTGACCTTTACCACCCCCGACGGAGAAACGGTTACCACCCGCCTCAACGCCGCTTACATGTACGGCTACATCGAGGGGGGCGGGACCGCGGGTGGGATCCAGCTTTTGGTTGAAACGTTGAAGCGGGTCCTTGGGATCCCGGAAATCAACCACGTCTTCGTCACCAACTTCCCCCGGTTCGAAAACGCCGTCAACGAAATGGGCTGCGTCTACATGATGGTTGACAAGCGTTACGAACACACAAACGAACCGGGTAACCCCGAACAGTACATGGAAATCCACCTCCAGCCCGGCTACCAGCGCCTCTGCGGCCGGGAAGCCCGGGAATTCGTCTCCAACCGCCACGAAAGCACCTCCTTGGTAAGGGATGCGCGGGACCAGCGGTTCCTCCTCGAAGTGAAGGCTCAGTACGGGCCGAAGCTTTTCGAAGAACGGGAAAAGTTCGAGCGGATCTTCGGCAAGGCGGTGGAAAGCGACCTCCAGCAGGGCGAACAGGGGGAAGAAGAAGTCCTTGACCTCCTCCAGCTTTTGATCGAATCCTCCGGCAAGCCGGTCCGCCAGGTCCAGTTCCCGGTTGAACTCCACCCCACCTACGACACCGCTACCCCTGCTCAGATCGAACAGGCGGTCAACTCCTTCCTGCACGGCACGGCAGCGATCCCTACCCACTCGCTCAACCAGGCGGTCCGCTCCGTCCACGTCCACAGCCAGGGGCCGACCAACGCCCTAAGCGCCCTTGGCCTCGCCCCCACCCCCACGGCCTTCCTCGAAGAAGCCAAGCAGAAGGGAGCAAACCTGCCGTTTGCGCTGGAGGTCCCGCTGTTCGAGAAGACAACGGCTGAAGCCCAGCCAAACGAACTGCGCACCTACGAGATCGAAGGGCCGCACGGCTCCCACTACCCAGCCTACGTCGAGGTGATCTCAACCGGTGAACTGGGCCAGTTCTACGACGTCGAGGGGACCAGCTGGAGCGACCCACCCCTGTTCAACGCTCCCTTCCAGACCCTGAGGATCGGCCACCGCACCTACAACCTCTACTACGACGGCGAAAAGATCAAGACGATCGCCTGGCGGGAAGGAGGGGGCACCTACTGGATCGAAAACACCCTCTCTAACACCCTGGACCCGGAAACGATGGTTGCGATCGCCCGGGAGACAAAGCCGTTGACGCCGGGGTTGATCTCCAGTTCGAGCGCGGGGACGCTGCCGGTTCCGGCCCACAACGTCACCCCGCCACCCCGACCGCTGCCAACGGTCCCAACGGCGGTGAAGGTGGCCGACTACCTGAGCTTCCCCCTCGCTGTGGCGTTGTTTGTCCTAGGCGGTCTGGTCGTGTGGCGGTTCCGCTCGTTGTCCAGGCTGCGCCAGGAGCTCGCAGCCCGAAGCGGTGCGCTCCGCTAGCCCTCAAACCTTCGACGCGGTGATCGTCGGCGGCGGGGTGATCGGCCTCGCTTGCGCCTGGCGGCTGAGCGGGGACGGGGCGGCGGTGGCGGTGGTGGAGCGCGGCCGTCTCGGCGGCGGGACCTCGGCCGTTGCCGCCGGGATGCTCTCCCCGATCGGGGAGGTGGAGGAGCACGTTGGCAGTGCGCCGGCGCTGCGCCTTGCCCTGGCCGCCCTTGCGCGGTGGCCCCGGTTCGGCAAAGAGCTCGAGGAGCAGACGGGGGTCCCGCTCGGTATGCGCTGGGAGGGCACATTGCTGGTTGCCCGGGACGGGGATCAGGCGCGGGAGCTAGAGCGGCAGCGGCGGTTCCGGGAACGGCTGGGCTTAGCCGTCCATTCCCTTTCGGGCCGCCAGGCGCGGCTGCGCGAGCCGGAGCTTGCCCCGGCGGTGCGCGGGGCGTTGGAGCTTGGCGGGGAGGGGTCGGTGGAGCCGCGGCGGGTCCTTGCTGCCCTCGAGAAGGGGCTGCGGGAGCGGGGGGTGGCCCTCTTGGAGGGGGCGGCGGTGGAGCGGCTGCTTTGGGAGGGGGAAAAGGTGGTTGGCGTCGGCCTTGGTGACGGCAGGGAGCTTCTCGGTAAGGCGGTTGTCGTTGCAACCGGCGCCTGGACGGGGTCCCAGGGTTGGCTCTCGCCCGTCGCCGTGCCGGTCAGACCGGTCCGAGGGGAGCTACTGATCCTGGCCGCAGAAGGGGAGAGGCCACCGATCTCCGTCAACCTCCGCTGTGGTTCCCTCTACCTCGTCCCCCGGTTGGAGGGGCAGGTTGTGGTAGGCGCGACGATGGAGGAACGGGGGTTTGCAAGCCGTCCCCGGGCCGGCGCGGTCTACGACCTCCTGAAGGAGGGCGGGGAGCTTGTCCCAGCCCTCCACGAGCTGGCGCTCTCCGAGGTGCTGGTTGGTTTTAGGCCGGCTACCCCAGACAACCTGCCGCTGGTAGGGCCGGCGGGGCCCCCTGGCCTCTACCTTGCGACCGGTCACTTCCGCAACGGAATCCTCCAGGCGCCGCTGTGCGCCGAGCTGGTTTGGGGCTGGCTTGCCGGCGGGCGGGCCGAGCCCCAGCTAGCCGAGCTGTGCCTGCCGGCCCGCTTCAGCGGGCCTGCCGGCAGCGCTGCGTTTGCCGCTACCGTTGGGGTGTGATCCTGCTCAACGGCAGGGAGAGCGAGCTTCGCCCCGGGGAGCCTTTGGTCCGGGCCCTTGAGCTTTTGGGTGTGGAGCGGCGGCCCCGCGGGGTTGCCGTTGCCGTCGACGGAGAGGTGGTGCCGCGGGAGCGGTGGGGGGAGTACAAGCTGCGGGACGGCCAGCGGGTGGAGGTGCTGACAGCGATCCAAGGCGGTTAGATGGCTCAGGTTCAACCCAGGACAGCCTCCGATTCCGGACTGCAGATCGGCCCTTTGAAGCTCCGCTCGCGGCTGATCCTGGGGTCGGGCGGGTTCCCCTCCCTCTCCCTGCTTGGAGAGGCGATCAAGGCCAGCGGCAGCGAGCTGGTGACCGTCGCCCTGCGCCGCGTCGACCCCTCGATGCCAGGGTCGGTGCTGGAGGTGATCGAGGCGGCGGGGGCGGCCGTGCTGCCCAACACCGCCGGTTGTCGGACCGCCCGGGAGGCGGTCCGTACCGCCCGGCTCGCCCGGGAGGCGTTTGGCACCGACCTGATCAAGCTCGAGGTGATCGGGGACGAGGAGACGTTGTTGCCGGACGGGCCGGAGCTCCTTGCCGCTGCCGAGCAGCTTGTCGAAGAGGGCTTTACCGTCCTCCCTTACACCACCGACGACCCGGTGCTTGGCCGCCATCTGGAGGCGGTCGGCTGCGCGGCGGTGATGCCCCTTGGCGCACCGATCGGGTCGGGGCTGGGGATCCGCAACCCCCACAACATCCTGCTGCTGCGGGAGGTGGTCTCGGTGCCGTTGATCCTCGACGCCGGGATCGGCACCGCCTCCGACGCTGCGCTGGCACTTGAGCTGGGTTGTGACGGGGTGCTTTGCGCCTCGGCGATCGCCCGGGCCGAGAACCCGGTTCGGATGGCAAGGGCGATTGCCCTTGCCATCGAGGCAGGTTGGGAGGCCCGCCATGCCGGCCGGATCCCGATGCGCACCTACGCAACCGCCTCGACCACCTTCGCCGGCCTCGCCGATCTCGGCAACCCCTGAGAGCCTAGACTTCCCGTCGGTGGCAAGGCAGCTGATCAGCGGGAGCGAGCTCGACCGCCCGACCCTCGAGGCAATCCTCGCGCGGGCGTCGGCGCTGAAGCGGGAACCGCTTGCCTCCCGAGCCCTTGCCGGGAAGGCGGTGGCGCTGCTCTTCGAGCGGCCCTCGACCCGCACCCGGATCTCCTTCGAGGTTGGGATCTACGAGCTTGGCGGCCATCCCGCAGTGCTCCGTGGGGAGGAGCTCCAGCTCTCCCGGGGGGAGTCCTGGAAGGACACCGCCCTTGTGCTGTCGCGGCAGGTGGCGGCGATCGGGGCCCGCACCGCATCCGACCAGGCCCTTGCCGAGCTGGCTGAAAACGCCTCCGTTCCGGTGTTCAACATGCTTACCCCCACCCACCATCCCTGCCAGGCGCTGGCCGATCTGTTGACGGTCCAGGAGGCGCTGGGCAGGCTAGAGGGGGTGCGGCTTGCCTACGTCGGCGCCGCCACTAACGTCGCCCGCTCCCTTGCCCTGCTGGGCGGGATCGCTGGGATGCAGGTAGCGATCGCCTCCCCGCCCGGCTTTGGCCTTTCCCCGCAGGAGCGCTCGGCCCTTGGCGACCCGCTCCTCACCACCGATCCGAAGGAGGCGGTCCAGGGCGCCCAGGTCCTCTACACCGATGTCTGGGTTTCGATGGGGGAGGAGCAGGAACGGGAGGAACGGGAGGCCGCCCTGCGCCCCTATAGTTTGGACGAGCAGCTGCTTGGCCTAGCCGACCCCCAGGCCTTCGTCCTCCACTGCCTCCCCGCCCACCCCGGGCAGGAGATCTCCCCCTCCCTCCTCTACGGCCCAAGGCAGCGGATCTGGGAGCAGGCGGAGAACCGTCGCCACGCCCAGAAGGCGCTGCTGGAGTGGCTGGTCGGAAAGCTGCCGTGAGCGCAGGCGGGGCCCAGACCCTAGCGCGGGGGGAGCTGGTCGAGCTCGAGGTGGAGTCCCTCGCCTACGGCGGGGCAGGGGTGGCGCGGCTCGGCGAGGACGGCTTTGTGGTCTTTGTGGACGGGGCGGTTGAAGGGGATCGGGTCCTTGCCCAGGTCTACAAGCGGCGCCGGGACTACGCCCACGCTCGGACGGTGGAGGTGGTAAGGCCGTCGCCGTACCGGATCGAGCCGGTTGCGCCCCACCCCGGTGCTCCCTGGCAGGTCCTCCCTTACGACCGCCAGCTTGCGATCAAAGCCAGGCAGGTCCAGGAGGCGCTACAGCGGCTTGGCCAGCTGGAGGGGTACCGGTTCGGCGGCGTGATCCCAGCGGTCCAGCGGTGGCGGTACCGCAACAAGGTGGAGTTCTCCTTTGGCTTCGACCAGGAGGGAAGGCCGGTGGTGGGGTTCCACGCCCCCAGCCGCTGGAACCGGGTTGTCGAGGTCGAGGACTGCCTGCTCTGCTCCGAGCGGGCCAACCTCGCCCTAGCAGCTGCTCGCCACTGGCTTTCCACCACCCCTCACCTCCCCTGGGAGCGGGGTGCGGGCCGGGGGGAGGCAGGTCCCGACGACCGCGGCTACGCCCGCCTGCGCAACCTGGTGGTACGGGAGGGGCGGCGGACCGGGGAGATCCAGGTAAGGCTCGTTACAACGCCGGGTAAGGTGGAGGCGGAAGGGTTGCTGGAGGCCCTCCAGGAACGGCTTGGCAGCTCGTTAGCCGGCTTTCTGCTCACCCGCTCCGCCGCCCTTGGCGAGACCACCCAAGGGGGGGAGACAACGGTCCTTGCCGGTTCGCCGGTCCTCCACGAGCGGGTCTTGGACCTCGACCTCCAGATCCCCTTTGAAGCCTTCTTTCAAACCAACACCGAGATGGCAGACCTCCTATACGAACAGGCCAGAGCGGCAGCTGCCCTAAAGGAGGGGGAGCTGGTCTTCGACCTCTACTGCGGCCTGGGCGTGATCGGCCTGCTGATCGCCGGCCGCAACGGCCGGCTGGAGGGGATCGAGCTCTCCCCCCAGGCGGTCGAGGCGGCAGCGCGGATCGCTGCTGCCGGGGGCTATACCGCCGCCCGGTTCCACCAGGGGGAGGTGGCAAAGGTCCTAGGGAGGGTGGTGACGGCGGCAGGCAACCCCCAGCTGGTGGTGGTCGACCCGCCCCGCGCCGGCCTTGGCCGCAAGGCGGTGGCAGCGGTCGTCGAGGCAAGCCCAGACCGAATCGTCTACGTCTCCTGCAACCCAACCACCCTTGCCGCCGACGCCCACCGGCTTGCGCAAGCCGGCTACGCCCTCCAGACCGTGACCGCTGTCGACATGTTCCCGCAAACCCACCACATCGAGTGCGTCGCGGCCTTCGCCCGCGCCGGTTAGGCTTGGAGCGATGCTGGCGGCAACGATCAAGGACGGGAAGGTTGTCGTCGAGAACCATCCCGACCCCGTGCCTGGCCCCGGGGAGGTACTGGTTGGGGTGAAGGCGGCAGGGCTGAACGGCGCTGACCTGCTTCAGGTCGCCGGCCGCTACCCTGCTCCGCCAGGCTCCCCGCAGGAGATCCCCGGCCTTGAGTTCGCCGGGGAGGTCGTCGAGCGGGGTCCTGGGGCGAGGCGGTTTGCCGTTGGCGACCGGGTGATGGGGATCGTTGGCGGCGGCGGCCAGGCGGAGCTGGTTGTGGTCCACGAGCGGCAGCTGTTGCCCGTCCCCGAGGCCTTGGAATGGCCGGCTGCTGGTGGTTTTCCGGAGGTGTTTCTAACCGCCCACGACGCCCTTTTCAGCCAAGCCGACCTCCGTCCAGGGGAGCACCTGCTGGTTCACGGCGGCGCCGGCGGGGTGGGGACGGCGGCGATCCAGCTTGGGGTCTTGGTCGGCGCCAAGGTGACGGCAACGGTCCGCTCCAAGGCGCTTTGGGCCCAGGTTGAAGAGCTTGGGGCAACCGTTGTGGCGCCGGAGGGGTTTGGGGAGCATGGACCGTTCGATGTCGTCCTAGAGCTGGTTGGGGCGCCAAACCTCGCCGCCAACGTTTCGGCGCTTGCGGTCGGGGGGCGGATCGTCGTGATCGGGGTCGGGGCAGGGGCAAAGGGGGAGCTGAACCTGCTTGGGTTGATGGGGAAGCGGGGCCGGATCCACGGCTCGACGCTCCGTGCCCGGCCGCTTGAGGAGAAGGCGATCGTCAGCCGGCGCGTAGAACGGGAGGTCTTGCCGGCGGTGGCGGAGGGGAAGGTGCGGGTGCCGGTGGAGCGGACCTTCCCCCTCGCCGAGGTCCAGGCCGCCTACGACCGCTTTGCTGCCGGCGGCAAGTTCGGCAAGATCGTCCTTCTGTTCGGTCAGTAGGGCGGTTGTGCGGCGTACCAGCTGCCGAGACGGCGGAAGGCGTTCCAGAACCGCTGCTTGTCCTCGCGGCGGTCTAAGCAGCGGTCGATGTCGGGGACGTAGAGGGCGTCGATCAGCGGGGTGAGCTGCTGGATCTCCCCCTCCTGGGCGTGCAGCGGTTCCCGGCCGGGAAGGGGCAGGGTGTTGAGGGCGGCAAGCGCCTGCTCGCCCATCACAACGACTATCTTGGGGGCGACGATCGCGATCTCGGCTGCCAGCCGGCTAAAGCACGACCTGGCAGGGGGAGGCGGCTCGGCTAAAGGGCACTTCACGCAGAGGGTGCCGTAGACGGTTAGAGGGTCGATCCCCAACCGCCGCAAGGAGCGGAGCAGGGCGTTGCCGGCCCGGCCGTAGAAGGCCACCCCCTCCTCGACCTCGGAGGGGGCCGCTGCGTACTTGAGGAGCATCACGTCGGCTTGGGGGTGGCCGGAGGGTAGGACAGGGGCAAGCCGGCCCCGGGGACACCGTCCGCAACCTTGCAGCTCCCGAGCCCAGTCGTTTAGTTCCCGGATCGCCCGCTCGAGGTAGCGGGCCTGGATCTCGTCTTCGGTCGCGGGCATCGCTACGGGGATTTGGCGCCGCCGCTAAAAGCTCCTTTAGGGTGCAGGGGCCGTTGCGGTCCAGCCTAGCCGGCTGCTGGCCGGCCGGCCGTGCCGACCGTGGTTTGCAGGAACTTCAGCGCCTGGACGTAGAGGAGGCTGCGGGGCTTTGCAACGACCGTCCCGTTTGCAAGGGAGCGGAGGAACTGGGCGGGGGTGGTGAAGGCGGGGAGGCGGACCCTTGCCGAGCCCAACCCTTGAGGGACATGGGCGTCGGAGCCGGCCCCGCCGGGAAGCCGGTACTTGGCAGCAAACCGCGCCGCCTCGGCGTTGTAGGCGGCAAAGGCGACCCGGGCGTTGTAGACCTCGATCCCGTCGAGATGCTCGACTACGGCGAGGAGGTGGCGGTAGTCGGGGACGGAGTGGAGGCGGTCGAAGGGGTGGGGGACGTAGACGATCCCGCCTTGGTCCTTGATCGCTTCAATCGTTTCAAGGAGGGTGAGGCCTGGGGGTATCCGTTCCCGCAGAAAGAGGCCGATCACCTCCCCTTCGGCAGCGGTTTTAACCTCCTCGCCAACGATCACCTCGATGCCGTAGCGGGGGGCAAGGGCAGCGGCCTGGAGGGCGCCGGAGATCTCGTTGTGGTCGGTGACCGCGATCCCGTGCAGCCCCACCTCCAGCGCGGTGGCAAGGAGGGTCTCAACCGGGGTCGCGCAGTCGTGGGAGTGGTTGGTGTGCATGTGGAGGTCGATCTCGATCTGGGCCTTGCCAGGAGGTGGGGCCAGAAGGGGCTTGCGCCGGGAGAGCAGCCGGAGGTAGAACCGCTCTGCGGCGGCGGCGGTCCGCTCCCAACTGAGGCCCCGCGCCCAGGCAGCGGCTGCAGCGGCCTTTGAGCTGGCCCTCCCCTCCAACGCCTCCCCAACGGCGCTGAGGAGACCGGCTGGATCGGCTGGAGGGTAGAGCAACCCCCGCTGCCCTCCCGCCAGCAGCTCGACGTAGAGCGGGACCTCGGGGGCTACCACGACCGCACCCCCGGCTAGACCGGCAAGGGCGTAGGGGAGGCCTTCCTCGCCTGTGATGACGACCACCGCGCTGGAGCCGGCCTCCCGCTCGGCCTGCGACCCGAACGGGATCCGCCGGAGTCGGGTCGGCCCGATCCCCAGCGGCTCCGGCGCCGCAACAACAACCTCTGGGCGGCTACCCTGCAAGCCGGCCTTGCGCACCGCTCTCAGGAGCGCCCGGCGAGCAAACCGCCCCTCCTCGACGAAGAGCAGCTGGTTGCGGCGGAGGGGGGCTGGGGGTGCCCAGAGCGGGACCGCCGGAGGGACCACCGCTTGAGGACGGCTGGGCGGCCCGGGGAGCCGCTCGAGGAGGGCGGCAAAGGGAGCCGTCGCGCCGTCGGCGCGGGCGAGGTAGCCGTCGTCCCCGCGCAGGACAAAGGGGGACTTTAGAAAGGCGGGGGAGGGGGTGATGACCGTAAGCAAGGGGGAGGACCGCAGGGCGGCAGCGGCAACGCTGCCGGGAAAGGGGTCGACGAGGTGGAGGACGTCTGGCTCCAACGCGGAGAAGAGGGCTTGGCAGAGCTCGGCGCGGCTGCGGGCCGAAGGCAGGAGGAACGGTGTGGCCGCTGCGCTCGCTCCGGTAACCACTAGCTCCTGTCCCCAGTTGGCGGTGCCGGCAAGGAGCTCCTCCGTTGCCCGCTGGGCTCGGCTTGCCTCGGTGGTCGGGGCTGCAAGGAGGGCGTGGTGGCCGAGGCGGCGCAGCGCGGCGGCAAGGCCCAGCAGAAAACCGTTGGTCTGGTTCCCGGCTTCCTCGATCGGGTAGGGGGAGAGGAGGAGAACCTTCAGCCTTTTGGCCATGGGGGCCGATTATCCCGGCTTTTCGTGGCGGCCGCTAGCTCTGGACCGGTGTCGAAACGGCGGGGCGAAAGTCAGGCCACGGTTCCCTAGGCGCAGCCCCGCCCGTTGGCGAAGATCGGATCAGGCTTGGTGGCGGGGGCACGGATCGGCGCCCCTGCCCCCGCCGCCAGCCCATTAAGGGACGACGAAAGGAGCGTAGCGATGTCTACTAAAGATCGGTTGGTTGAGCAGGCGATCCTCCGGTACAACCTCGCCGAGCGAGCAAAGGGTGGCCGAGCCGCACCAACGCCGCAGCGGCCCAAGGGCCCTCCCGGTGGCAAGGGCGGGCCGAGGCTTGGGCCGGCGGTGAGGCGGGTGGCGGTGCTAGGCCGGCTCCCTGGGTAGGAGCCGGCCGCCAACAAAGAAGGGGGCCTCGGCCCCCTTCTTTGTTGGCCTACTCGGCCGCCTTAGCCTTCTTGATCGGGGCGGCTGGCTGCTGCCGCTTCCTGGAGCGGGCGTAACGGGCGATGAACCGCTCCGTCTCCGCCCGAGCCTCGTGGTCCGGCCGCTGGGTCTTTGGCGACTTCATGAAGTAAGAGGAAGGGCCGTCCAGCTGGCCGCCGATCCCGTGGTTGAGGGCAAGCTTGCAGCAGCGGACGGCGTCGATCACGATCCCAGCGGAGTTCGGGGAGTCCCAGACCTCCAGCTTCAGCTCGAGGTTGAGGGGGACGTCGCCAAAGGCCTGTCCCTCGATCCGGATGTGGGCCCACTTGCGGTCGGTGAGCCAGGGGACGTAGTCGGAGGGCCCGATGTAGACGTCGTCGGGCGGCAGTTGCTGTTCCATGATCGAGGTGACGGCGTTGGTCTTGGAGATCTTCTTCGACTCCAGCCGCTCCCGCTCCAGCATGTTGTAGAAGTCCATGTTCCCCCCGACGTTTAGCTGGGAGGTGCGAAGGATCTTCACCCCCCGCTCTTCGAACAGCCGGGCAAGGGTGCGGTGGACGATCGTCGCCCCGACCTGGGACTTGATGTCGTCGCCGATGATCGGCAGGCCGGCCTTGCGGAACCGCCGCTCCCAGTACTCCTCGCGGGCGATGAAGACCGGGATGCAGTTGACGAACCCGCAACCGGCCTCAAGCACCTGCTCGACGTACCACTTGGTCGCCTGCTCGGAGCCGACGGGGAGGTAGGAGACGACGACATCGGTTTGGGTTTCCTTGAGGATCGAGACGATGTCGGCCGTTTCCCCCGGCGCCTTCTGGATCTTTTCGCTTAGGTACTTCCCGAGGCCGTCGTGGGTCATCCCGCGATAGACGGGAACCCCCAGCTTGCGGGGGACCTTTGCGAACTTGATCGTGTTGTTCTGTCCAGCCCAGATCGCCTGACCAAGGTCCTTGCCGACCTTCGTTTTGTCGATGTCGAAGGCGGCTGTGAACTCGATGTCCCGGACGTGGTAGCCGCCGAGGTCGACGTGCATCAGGCCCGGCACCCGCTCAGCGGGGTCGGCGTCCCGGTAGTAGTAAACGCCTTGGACAAAGGCGGAGGCGCAGTTTCCGACCCCGATGATCGCAACCCGTACCTTGTCCTCCTGGTAGCGGGCGCGGCCGTTAGGGGTAGCGCCGATCGCAGCACCCTCCGCCGTAGGGTCGTAACCGTTCAGCTGCTCTGGTTGCTTGCTCATTGTCGAAAGAGGGTACTCGACAGCAGCCGCTTTGTTACCTCAGCTGCCGCCAGACGTGGTAGATCCGCTGGCAGACCGTAAAGACCGAGAGCCCAGCGAGGAGGTAAACGGCGATCGGCAGGAGGGTGAAGTGGCCGATCGAGGCACCCTTGCCGAAGAGGAGGCCGACCGCCAGGATCACCACCCGTACCGGCCGGCTTGCCACCCCCACCTTGCACGGCACGCCAAGGGCCTCGGCCCGGGCGCGGGTGTAAGAGACGAGGAGGGAGGCCAGCACCGCCACCACGACCGCTCCGACCGCTGCAGAACGCCCTTCGGCGGCAAACCTCACCCCAACCGCTGCCAGGACCACCCCCTCCTCGATCCGGTCCAGGGTGGAGTCGAGGAAGGCGCCAAAGGTGGTTCCCTTCCCGGACATCCGGGAGTACCGGCCGTCCAGCGTGTCCATGATCGAGCCGACGATGAAGGCGATCCCGGAGAGGAAGTAGAGGCGGTCGAGGAGGAGGGCCGCTGCCACCAGGTTCAGGGCGAGGCCGGTGAGGGAGATCGCGTTCGGCGACAGCCTGGACTCGATCAACGCCTCCCGGACCGCAGCGCGGGCCTGGGTCCGCCGCCCCGCCGGGCCCCGCCGGCGGAGGTGGTCGGCGCGGCGCATGGCAAGCCTCGATCGTGTTGGCCTTTGGTGCTCCATTGGCTTGTTGCCAACTTAGCCGGTTGCGTGGGCAGGCAGCGGTCCCCCTGCCTGCTGGCGGAGCCGCTGCGCCAACTCGGCGAGGGAGCGGGCGAGCAGGGTGGTGAGGACGCCAAGGCAGACGTCGAGGATGAAGTGGTTGCCGGTGACGACGACCACGAAGGCGATCAACGGTGGGTAGGCAAGCCACAGCCCCTTTGCCAGCCGGTGTTTGCAGCTGCGGGCAAGGGGAATTGCGATGCACAGGGCGAAGGCGACGTGCATCGAGGGGATCGCTGCGTAGGGGTTGAAGAAGTCGGAGAAGAGGGCGCTTGACTGGGAGAGGTGAAGGCCGGTTACGTCCGACACCGAGTCGACAAACCCCCACTCCGGCAGGAACCGGGGCGGTGCGGTCGGGTAGAGGGCGTAGCCGATCAGGGCGAGGCCCATCGCCAGCAGCAGGGTGTCGCGGGCCCGCAGGTAGGCGCCGGGGCGGTAGAAGTAGAGGAACAGCATCGCCCCGACCGTGATCGTGAACTGGGCGTTGACGTAGAGCCAGCCGAGGATCCCCATCACCGTCGGCACAGAGGAGACCGCCCGTTGGATGGTCGGCTCGATGAAGAGGTGGAGGGAACGCTCAAAGGCGATCACTTCTCGGGCGTGCTGGAAGGCAAGGGTGCCGTCGTCGGCAACCAACCCGCGCACAATCCGGTAGGCGAGGTAGGCAAGCCCGAAGTAGAGGAGCTGGAGCAGGAAGTGGCGCCGTCCCGCCCAGAACCTCGGCCTTCGTAGGTTGACAAAAGGCGCGGCCACGGGCCCAATCTAGCGAAGGTGGCGGAGAGCGGTTCCAGCCCGGCAACCGGGACCAAAGAACAGGGCGGAGAGGGAGAAGGAGACCGTTACCTCTACCGTCTCGGCCCGAGGTACCCAAAGGCCGAGCCAATCCCCCGGCAACCGGTACGGGCAGGCGCCGCCGCTGGCGTGCCAGTAAGGGGTGTAGTGGAAGGCAAGCCGGTACAAGCCGGCGGCTGGGAGGGCGACCTTCAGCCCTTCTGCGCCTACCCGCTCTACGGTTCCATCCGGCTGGACCAGGCCGCGAGAGCCGCGGACCGCAAACAGCCTCCAGTTGGCGTTGTGCCAGATTGGGACCAGGTACGGTGGATCGGTTGCAAGGAGGCGGGCCTCGAGCTTGCCGGCGCTGTCCAGGGGCGCAACCGGCAAGGCAAGGTAGGTGATGCCCCATTCGCTAAGCCAGCGGTGGAATACCGTCGGGTTAAGGCTTCGGCTGTAAAAGAGGCTGTCGAAGCGGGTGTCGAGCTGGCGCTCCCAACCCCGCGCAAGGAGCAGCGGCCCCTTGGCAAGGGCGACCGCTTCCCAATGGCTTTTCAGCATCGGCACCTCGATCCGAACCGGTCGGCCGCTTGTGACCTTGAGCAGCTCCGCGCGCAGGGGAGCGAAGAACCGTTCGTGGGTCGCTTTGTTGCCTTGCAAAGAGCGCTGGTCGTTGATCGTGGCGGCGGTCTGCCAGTAGAGCAGGGCGGGGGCGAGGAGCAGGAGCGCAAACCACCTGCGGCTGCCGGCAAGACCCCCGCCAACGATCGGCGGTCCGAGGAGGGCAGCAAGGCGCAGCGAGTTTGAGCCGAGCGGGGAGGGGATCAGGAAGCTGCCAAGGAGGAGGATCGCGTAGAGGATCAGGCCGAGGCGGAGGGGCGCCAGCAGGCGGCGGTCGATGCCTAAGGCGGGAAGGCCAACCGCCAGCGCTGCGCTCGCCCCGAGTTGGGGCCAGAAGGCAGCGGCAGCAAACGGCTCATACCCCCCTTCCCCAAACAAAAGGACGAGCAGAGCGGGGGGACCAAGGGCGGCAATAATCAAGGCGGCCTCCCTTGCCGCCCGCCGGATGCCCCTGCGGATCTCCACCGCAACCAACCTCGTTCCCGCAGCCAAGGCAAGGAAGAGGCCGGCGACCGGGCTGGTGAGGCCGCAGAGCAAGGCGAGGACCAGGCCCAGACCGCGGCGGCCTAGCCGCCAAGAGAGCGCGACCGCCCACAGCCCGAACGCCAGCCCAAGGTCGAACGGCTGGCGGCCCGACCAAAGCTCGAACCCAAAACCGAAGGCAAAGGCGGCCGCCGCAACGGCCTGGCCGCGCCGGGTTGGAAAGAGGGGTTCGGCAAGGATCGCAAAGGCCGGCGCCGCTGCTAGAGCGCTTATCGCAAGGGAAAGGCGGACACCAAGCAGCCAGCCAAGGGCCGGCGCAAACAGGGAGTAGGCGGGGAGGTAGTGGCCGGCGTACCAGCGGAGGTCGAAGAGGCCGAAGGGATGGTTGCCGAACAGCGTTGCCCGGTAGGTCGCTGCCGCCAGGTCCCCACCGGAGGGCGGGTGGAGAAGCAGGTACAAAGCGGCGCCCAAGGCGGCCGTGACCAGGGCTGCAACCCGTGGCGCTTGGGAGCTGGAGCGGGGGGTGCGGCGGATTTCAAGCAGGGCGGTTGCCTGGGCCACGGTCCGAGCTTACGGCCCGGCGCGCCGGCCGGTTGCGGTGCGATCATCGGCGGGATCGAAGAGCCAACCGAAGAGGAGTTCAAAAGCCGATGACAGACGTACAGCTGGCGGCTCAAGCCCCCGACCAACCGCCATCAGCCGCTGTCCCGTTGACGCGGATGGACAGGATCCTCGCCTACGTCCCGCGCGCCCTTTCCAGCCACCTCCACATCCTGTTCCTGGGTGGACTTGGCGTCTATCTGGTCGCGCTCCCCCTGTTCGGCCTCCACGTTAGCTCCCAGGCGGAGCTGATCGGTGGCAACTACACCAACGTCACCTCCGACCTCGGCGCCTGCATCGCTGCCGGCCTTACCGTCCACCTTGTTCGGCGCGACCGCCGGCGGGGAGAGCAGCTCCGGGAGTTGATCGGCGATCTGGAGCGGCGCAACCGCTTGCTTGAGGAGCGGCTTGCGGAGACGCTAGCGGCAGCCAAACGGGCGGAGGAACATGCCCGCCGGGCAGCCAAGGGGTAGCTCCCTCCCAGGTCCCGAGCTGCTTGCCCGCGGCGCGGCGGTACGCCGACGGCTCCTCGCCTACTACGGCCGCCCGACGATGGCCCCCCACCACGAACCGCTTGGTGAGCTCGTCCTCACCCTGCTTTCCCAGTCGACCAACGACCGCAACCGGGACCGGGCCTTTATCTCGCTGTGCACCCGGTTCCAAAGCTGGGAGCAGGTCCTCGAGGCGCCGGAGGCGGCGGTAGAGGAGGCGCTCCGGCCAGGGGGGATCTCGAAGGTCAAGGCGGCAAGGCTGAAGCGGATCCTGGCAGCGGTTGCGCAGGCCTCCCAGGCGCGGGGAGGGCCCCTCTCCCTCGATTGGTTGGCGCAAGAGGAGCAAGAGGCGGCCCGGTCCTTTCTGTGTGCCCTGCCCGGGGTCGGTCCGAAGACCGCCGCCTGCGTGCTGCTTTTCTCCTTCGGCTACCGAGAGGTGCCCGTTGACACCCACCTGCTGCGGGTTGGGACCCGGCTTGGCTTTTTCCCGCCCCGCGCCTCCACCGAGGCGGCCCACGAGCTGATCCTTGCCCTCACCCCGAAGGGGGCGGAGCTGGAGTTCCACGTCAACCTGCTGCGTCACGGCAGGCGGATCTGCAAAGCCCGCCAGCCGCTGTGCAGCCGCTGCCCGCTGGTTGACCTCTGCCCTGCTAGCGGCCGTTACCTCGGCCCTAAGCCGGCGCCTTCTCGGCGATCCGGGCCCGCTGGATCCCCTCGACCATCCGCTGGCGCTGGCGGTCCGGGCTGATCCTGATCACGTTCCAGGCAAGGCCAAGCCGCTCCAGGCCGGCGATCAACCACCCAGAGGGGTCGAGCTCGTACCAACGCAGGCCGTGGAAGGCGGAGCGGGGGAAGGCGTGGTGGTTGTGGTGCCAAGCCTCTCCGAAGGAAGGCAGCGCCAGCCAAAAGACGTTGGTGGAGCGGTCCTCCGTTTGGAAGCGGCGGTTTCCGAAGTAGTGGCAGACCGAGTTGATCGACCAGGTGACGTGGTGGACGAGGAAGATTCGCACCAGGCCGGCCCAGATGAAGGCGGTAAGGGCAGCCTTTGGCTGACCGCCGGAGATCGCATATCCGAGCAGGGCTGGAAGCGCTAAGGTGGTTAGCACGAGCCACGGGAAGGCCCGGTTGATCCGGCGCATTCCCGGGTCTTCAAGGAGATCCCTCGCGAACTGGCGGCCCGAGGCCTGACCATGGTTTTTCAACAACCAGCCCATGTGGGCATGGAGAAGGCCGAGAACCATCCCCTTCAAGCCGCCGCCGTGGCCGACGTGGGGGCTATGGGGGTCCCCCTCCTGGTCGGCGAAGGCGTGGTGCTTGCGGTGGTCGGCGACCCAAGCGATCACGCTCCCCTCGAGGGCAAGGGAGCCAAGCACGGCAAAGGTGTAACGGAGCCAAGGCTTGGTTTCAAAGGCCCGGTGGGTGAGGAGACGGTGGTAGCCGACGGTTACGCCAAGGCCGGTGAGGAGGTAGAGGACCGCCAGGAGAACGAGGTCCTGCCAGTAAAGGAGGTGGTTCCACGCGAAGAAGCCAGCAGTTATCACGCCCAGGAACGGGATCACGACCGCGGCGAGGTTGAGGTTGCGTTCGAGACGGCTCATGCCCTCTTCTACTCCCCCAACCCTGCCCGGTTACAGAGCGGTCCTCTTTTGTGTTAGGCCGGGATCAGGAAGAAAATCTGCTATAAACCGGCTTAGATAAGCAAAGGTAGCGGTACTAAGACGAGCAAAAGGAGCTTTTAGAGATGGGCAAGACGATCGGCATCGACCTAGGTACCACCAACTCCTGCATGGCCGTGCTCGAGGGGGGCGAGCCGGTGGTGATCGAGAACGCCGAGGGTGGCCGGACCACGCCCTCCGTGGTCGCCTTCACCGCCTCCGGCGAGCGGCTTGTCGGCGCCGTCGCTAAGCGGCAGGCGGTTACGAACCCCCAAAACACGATCTTCTCGATCAAGCGGTTCATGGGCCGTAAGGTCTCGGAGGTGAAGGACGAGGAAGCGATCGTCCCCTACAAGATCGTGCCGGGGCCAAACGGCGACGTCCGGGTGGAAGTCCAAGGGAAGCTTTACTCGCCGCCGGAGATCTCGGCGATGATCCTCCAGAAGCTGAAGGCCGACGCCGAAGCCTACCTTGGTGAAACGGTCGACTCGGCGGTGATCACGGTCCCTGCCTACTTCAACGACAGCCAGCGGCAGGCGACCAAGGACGCCGGGCGGATCGCCGGCTTGGAGGTGAAGCGGATCATCAACGAGCCAACCGCTGCCTCCCTTGCCTACGGCCTCGACAAGGAGACCGACCAGACGATCCTGGTCTTCGATCTCGGCGGCGGGACCTTTGACGTCTCGGTCCTGGAGATCGGCGACGGGGTCTTCGAGGTCAAGGCAACGGCCGGCGACAACCACCTTGGCGGCGACAACTTCGACAAGGCGATCGTCGACTGGCTGATCGCTGAATTCAAGAAGGATCAAGGGATCGACCTCTCCAACGACCGGATGGCGCTGCAGCGGCTCTACGAGGCGGCGGAGAAGGCAAAGATCGAGCTCTCCACCGCCCAAGAGACCCAGATCAACCTGCCGTTCATCACAGCCGACGCCTCCGGTCCGAAGCACCTCGATCAGCGGCTTACCAGGGCGAAGCTCAACGAACTGACCGCCCACCTCCTCGACCGGGTCGTGGGGCCGGTCCAGCAGGCCCTTGCCGACGCCAAGGAGAAGGGGGTCGACCGGATCGACCACGTCGTCCTGGTCGGCGGCATGACCCGGATGCCGGCGGTTCAGGAGAAGGTCAAGGAGCTGACCGGTAAGGAGCCCCACCGTGGGGTCAACCCGGACGAGGTGGTGGCGATTGGAGCGGCGATCCAGGCGGGTGTCCTTGCCGGCGAGGTCAAGGACGTCCTGCTGCTGGACGTCACCCCGCTCTCCCTAGGGATCGAGACCAAGGGCGGGGTGATGACCAAGCTGATCGAGCGGAACACGACGATCCCGACGCGGAAGACCGAGATCTTCTCGACGGCCGAGGACAACCAGACCTCGGTGGAGATCCACGTCCTGCAAGGGGAGCGGGAGATGGCTGCCTACAACAAGTCGTTGGGCAAGTTCCAGCTCACCGGCATCCCGCCGGCCCCGCGGGGCGTGCCGCAGATCGAGGTCACCTTTGACATAGACGCCAACGGGATCCTCCACGTCTCGGCTAAGGACCTTGGTACCGGGAAGGAGCAGAAGATCGAGATCAAGGCCGGCTCCGGCCTCTCCGAGGAGGAAATCAAGCGGATGGTGGCCGACGCCGAGGCCCACGCCGAGGAGGACCGCAGGGCCCGTGAACTGGCCGAAGCCCGCAACAACGCTGAGAACGCCGCCTACCAGGCGGAGCGGCAGCTCAAAGACCTTGGCGACGCTGTAGACGCCGAGAGCAAGGCGAAGATCGAAGCGGCGATCAAGGAGGTCCGCGACTCCCTGACCAGCGAGAACGCCGGGGAGATCAACGCCAAGACCCAAGCCTTGCAGGCGGCCTTCCACGCCGTCTCCGAGGCCCTTTACCAGCGGGCCGGTCAGCAGCAGGCTTCAAGCAGCAGCAGCGGCGGGTCCTCCGCCGAGGGCGAGGAGGAAGTGGTTGACGCCGAGGTGGTCGAGGACAAGTGATGACGCGGTCCGAGCAGGAGCAGTTGGTTGAAGGTGTTGTTGCCGGCAAAGGCGAGGAGGGGGTGACCCCCTCCTCGCCGGGGGGCGGCGAGGGTGCTCCTGCGCAACCCTCCGACCAGGGCCCTGCCGGCGAGGGCGGCGGTAGCGCTGCGCAACCGGCAAGCGGGGCCGCTACGCCGGCCGAGGAGGGCCAGGCGGAGGGCGAGGACCAGGCAAGCGAGGCCACCGAGGAGCAGGACGCCACCGAGCAGCAGCTTCAGGTCGACATGGAGGCGCTCCTGGCTGCGGCGGCCCAGCGGGACGAGTACCTAGCGCTCGCCCAGCGGACCCAGGCCGACTTCGAGAACTACAAGAAGCGGGTCGCCAAAGAGACCGCCGCTGCGATCCGCCGCGGGATCGTCCAGCTCGCCAAGGAGCTGCTGCCTGCCCTTGACAACCTTGAACGGGCGTTGGCGGAAGCCGGTGCTCGGGAAGGGGAGCAGGAGGACCCGTTTGTCGCCGGGATCAAGCTCGTCCATCGCGAGCTGAAGGCGGCCCTTGAACGGGTTGGGATCAGCGCCTACACCCCGCTTGGGGAGCAGTTCGACCCCAACAGCCAGGAAGCGATGGCCCAGCGGGAGGTCCAGGAAGGGGAGCAGCCAGGGACCGTTGTCGAGGTCTACCAGCCCGGCTACCGGCTTGAGGAGTTGGTGATCCGCCCGGCCCGGGTGGTGGTTGCTGTCTAAGGAGGGAGGATGCCGGCGCGGCCTGACTACTACAAGGTCCTTGGGGTAGATCGCAACGCCTCCCAGGAGGAGATCAAGAAGGCTTACCGTCGGCTAGCGCGCCGGTACCACCCTGACCGCAACCCCGGCGACAAGCAGGCCGAAGCCCGTTTCAAGGAGATCTCCGAGGCCTACGACGTCCTCAGCGATCCGGAGAAGCGGCGGCAGTACGACGCGGGCACGGGTGCCTTCGCCTACGGCGCCGGCCCCGGCGCAGGTCCGTTTGGCGGCTTTGACTTCGGCGCCTCGGTAAGCGACATCCTCTCCAACCTCTTTGGCGCCAGCCGGCGGGGCAGCCGGGCCCGGCCCCGCAGCGAGCGGGGGGCCGACCTTGAAGCGGAGGTGCGGATCGGCTTCGAGCAGGCGATCAACGGCGCCCAAGTGGCGATCTCCGTCCCAACCCGCCAGCCGTGCCAGACCTGCGGCGGCAGCGGCGCCCGTCCCGGTACCCAGCCGAAGATCTGCCCGGTCTGCGGTGGCCGCGGGGTGGAAGCGATCGGCCAAGGGCCGTTTTCGATCACCCAGCCGTGCCGCCGTTGTGGCGGCAGGGGGACCGTGATAGAGCAGCCGTGCCCAACCTGCAATGGAAGCGGGATGACCAGGACCGTCAAGCGGTTGCGGGTGAACATCCCACCGGGGGTGAGGGAGGGCAGCCGGATCCGCCTTGCTGGAAAAGGGGAGCCTGGGCCGGCAGGTGGACCGCCCGGCGACCTCTACCTAACCGTTCACGTTGAGCCCTCCCCGGTCTTCCAGTGGAAAGGGGACGACCTTGAGGTGGAGGTGCCGATCACGGTTGTCGAGGCGTTGCGGGGGGCTGAGATCCAGGTGCCGACCCTTGACGGGGTGAAGACGCTGAGGGTGCGGCCGGGCACGAAGCACGGCACGGTTCAACGGCTCCGCGGCGCAGGGCCGCCCCGCCTAGGCGGCGGCCGGGGCGATATCCGCTACCGGCTGGTGATCGAGGTCCCGAAGGAGCTGACCGAGGAGCAGCGGCGGGCGGTCGAGGAGCTGGCAAAGGTGATGAACGGCAACCCGCGGGAGCGGATCCTCCAAGGGGTGCGTAGATGAAGGGGCGGCCTGGGAGCAGCAGGCAGGAGCTCGCCGAGCGGTCCAACGCAGCCGAGGGGGAGCACCGGCGGGGGGTGTTCATGATCTCCGTTGCCGCCGAGCTCGCCCAGATGCACCCCCAGACGCTGCGCACCTACGAGGCGCGGGGGCTGATCAAGCCGCAGCGCTCGCCCAAAGGGACGCGGCTTTACTCCCGCGCCGACGTCGAGCTGTTGCGGCGGATCCAACGGATGACGGTGGAGCTTGGCCTCAACTTAGCTGGGGTGGAAAGGGTGCTGGAGCTGGAGGCTGAGATCGAGCGGTTGCAGGGGACGGTGCGGGAGCTAGAAGCGCGGGTCGCCCTGCTGGAAGAACGGGAGCGGCTTGCCGAAGAGCGGTTTGCCGTTGCCGTCGAGGAGGTGCGGCGGAGCTTCCGGGCTGAGCTGGTGCGGTACCGCCGGCCGGCTGGGAAGACCCTTGTTCGCGCTCGCGATCTGCTCTGGCCACCACCCAACGGTAAAGGCTTCTAGGCAGAAAGGAAGGTGAACAGATGCAGCCAGACCGGTTTACGATCGGATCCCAGGAAGCGGTAAGACGGGCGGCAGCGATCGCCGCGGAGCGGGCCAACCCGGAGGTGGCGCCGTCCCACCTGCTGGCGGCGCTGATCGAGGGGGCGGTTCAAGTAGGCGAAGGGGCGTCCCCCTCGATCGTTGGGCCGGTTCTTGAAAAGGCTGGGGTTTCGATCCCCCAGCTGCGGGCCCAGCTCGAGGAGGAGCTTGGCCGTCTGCCCCGCCTCACCGGCAGCGCGACGGCGGAGCCTACCGCCTCCTCTGAGTTGGCTGCGGTGTTGCGGACGGCGGAGCGGGAGGCGCAAGGGCTGAAGGACAGCTACATCTCTACCGAGCACCTCCTCCTCGCCCTCGCGCAGGAAGGGGGGGCGGTGGGCCGAATGCTTCGCCAAGCCGGAGCAAATCGAGAGGCCCTTCTGCGCGCGCTGGCCGAGGTTCGCGGTCCCCACCGGGTTGAAAGCCCCAACCCGGAGGAGACCTACATGGCGCTGGAGCGGTTCGGCAGGGACCTCACCAAAGCCGCCGAGGCCGGCGAACTGGACCCGGTGATCGGCCGGGACGAGGAGATCCGGCGGGTGATCCAGGTCCTCTCCCGACGGACGAAGAACAACCCGGTCCTGATCGGGGAGCCCGGGGTTGGGAAGACGGCGATCGTGGAGGGTCTTGCGCAGCGGATCGTCTCCGGCGACGTTCCCGAGAGCCTCCGCGACCGGCGGGTGATCGCGCTCGATATCGGCGCGCTGATCGCCGGCGCGAAGTACCGGGGCGAGTTCGAGGATCGGCTGAAGGCCGTTTTAGCGGAGGTGAAGGCCGCCCGCGGCACCGTGATCCTGTTCTTGGACGAGCTCCACACGATCGTCGGGGCGGGGGCTGCAGAGGGCGCTGTCGACGCAGCCAACCTCTTGAAGCCGATGCTGGCCCGGGGCGAACTGCGGGCGGTAGGGGCAACGACCCTTGACGAGTACCGCAAACACATCGAGAAGGACGCCGCTTTGGAGCGGCGGTTCCAGCCGGTGTACGTCGGCGAGCCGTCGGTCGAGGACACGATCGCGATCCTTCGCGGGTTGAAGGAGCGGTACGAGGTCCACCATGGTGTCCGGATCCAAGACAACGCCCTGATCGCCGCTGCAACCCTTTCCCACCGCTACATCACCGACCGCCATCTGCCGGACAAGGCGATCGATCTGATCGACGAGGCCGCCTCGATGTTGCGGATCGAGATCGACTCGATGCCGACCGAGATCGACGAGGTGGAACGGCGGATCATGCAGCTGGAGATCGAGCTCACCTCGCTGCGCAACGAGCAGGACGAGGCCTCGGTGCAGCGGCGGGAAGCCCTTGAACGGGAGCTTGCCGAGCTGCGCGAAAAGGCCGATGGGATGAAGGCCCAGTGGCAGCGGGAGAAGGAAGCGATCGCCCAGGTGCGGGCGAAGAAGGCCCGCCTCGAGGAGGCACGGGCTGAGGCCGAGCGGGCGGAGCGGGTTGCCGACCTCCAACGGGCGGCAGAGCTCCGCTACGGCGAGATCCCGCAGCTGGAAAAGGAACTGGCTGAACTTGAATCGAGCCAGAAGGGTCGAACCACCTTCCTCAAGGAAGAGGTCGATGCCGACGACGTCGCGGAGATCGTCTCCCGGTGGACGGGGATCCCCGTGAGCAGGCTTCTCGAGGGGGAGGTGGAGAAGCTGATCCACATGGAGGAGCGGCTCCACGAACGGGTGGTGGGCCAGGAAGAGGCGGTCGCTGCCGTTGCCGCCGCGCTGCGCCGGTCCCGGGCTGGCCTACAGGACCCACGGAGGCCGATCGGCTCCTTCCTCTTCCTGGGGCCGACAGGGGTAGGCAAAACCGAGCTTGCTCGGGCCCTCGCGGAGCTGATGTTCGACTCCGAACAGGCGATGGTGCGGATCGACATGTCGGAGTACCAGGAGCGGCATACGGTCTCCCGGCTTGTCGGTGCACCGCCCGGCTACGTCGGCTACGAGGAGGGTGGCCAGTTGACGGAGGCGGTTCGCCGGCGGCCGTACTCGGTCGTGCTGCTCGACGAGATCGAGAAGGCCCACGTCGACGTCTTCAACATCCTCCTGCAGGTACTGGACGACGGCCGGCTTACGGACGGTCAGGGACGGACCGTCGACTTCCGCAACACGGTCCTGATCATGACCTCCAACATCCCTGTGCCGGAGGAAGCAGGCGAGGCGGAAATCAGGGAGGCGTTGCTTGCCTACTTCAAGCCTGAGTTCATTAACCGCCTCGACGAGGTGGTGCGGTTCAAGCCGCTCACCAGGGAGCAGATCGGAAAGATCGTCGAGCTCCAGGTCCGCCAGGTTGCGGCCCGGCTTGCCGAGCGGAAGGTAGAGCTGGTGTTGAGCGACGCGGCCAAGGAGCTGCTCGGCAACCTCGGCTACGATCCCGCCTACGGCGCAAGGCCGCTGCGGCGGGTGATCCAACGGCGGCTTACCGACCGGCTCGCCCTTGAGCTGCTGGAAGGGAAGGTCAAGGAAGGGGACACGGTCACGGTCGACGCCGCAGACGGGGAGCTGGTCTTCACCGTCAGTAGGGAGGCTGCCGAGCCGGTCGGGGCGGCCGCTTAGCCGCCCAGGGAAGAGGTCTTTAAAAAAACAACGCCGCGTTGCCGCGGCGTTGTTTTTTGATCTCGACCCGGTTTGCTAGCCGGTAATCGAGGTTTCGGTCGTTTCTTCGGTCGTTGCTTCGTGGCCTTCCCGGACCTTGATCGCGACGATCTTGGTGGTGCCGCTCGGCCCTGCAAGGAGCTGGAACTTTTCAGATGAAGCGCTGCAGGTGAGCGTCACCGACCCCGGTTCCGTGAAGGTATGGACCAACTCGGTGAAGACGGTGACCGGGAACGGCTGGCTCGGAAGCGGCGTGGAGGTGTAGTCGCTTGCCGTGCCGGCGGTTAGGACGCACTGGGCGATGCCGGTCAGCGTCGGCGGTTCTTTGTAGATCGGAGCGACCGTGGCCTTCGCGGTGATCGCGTAGGTCCCTGCTGGGAGGTTCGCAAGGGTGACCGCCCTTGCTGCGTAGATCCCCTGCTGCACCTTTTCCGGGTTGTTTTCCGTTTCCGGAGAGGGCTTCGTCAGTTCTAGGGAGTAGACGGCCGATGGCCCTTCCGGCCCGGTCGGCCCTTGCTTGCCTTCAGGACCGGTTGGCCCGGTCGGACCCTGCTTGCCTTCAGGACCGGTAGCGCCTGTAGGACCGGTTGCGCCGGTTACGCCCGCCGGACCCTGCTTGCCTTCAGGACCGGTTGGCCCGGTCGGCCCTTGCTTGCCTTCGGGACCGGTTGGCCCGGTCGGCCCCGGTTTCCCTTCGGGCCCGGTAGCGCCTGTAGGACCGGTGGGACCGGTTGCGCCGGTTACGCCGGCTGGCCCTTGCTTGCCTTCAGGACCGGTTGGCCCGGTAGGCCCTTGCTTGCCTTCAGGCCCGGTT
>Ga0167615_1000049_pt1 | contig 44463 bp, 45 predicted proteins | sample BED_Mat_host_9_1_FD_111800 | JGI IMG/M metagenome (GOLD analysis project Ga0167615, IMG submission 111800) | Extremophilic microbial mat communities from Yellowstone National Park, USA - BED_Mat_host_9_15 (v2) (version 2) | ecosystem: Environmental > Aquatic > Thermal springs > Hot (42-90C) >... | reverse complement strand
TTCTTTTCTGATGCAGGATGCCCTGGAGTGTCATACCATTGGAATACGTTTACTGGGCATGCCGTTATACAAGAGCCGTCTGCAATGCATAAGTCGAAGTCTACTCCAGCTATTGTTCTGTTTGTCCCTACACTTTCATTTCACTCATTTTATCTTCAATCATGATCGAGTGCAATGACTTAGCCCTCAACCGGTGGGTCATGGGACTCCAACGGCATGGGGCTCATATCTCTCAATCACTCCCACCCTTTTGCCAATATCGGTGTAAGAGATCATTATTTATCAACAAAAGTTTGTTATAAACAGACAAAAAGATTTCTATCTACGTGAAAAAGGATTCAGCCCATATTCCGAGTTTTTTTGGGCGGTTCGTATGGATCGTAAACTTTTATTCCTTGAATTTCTGTAATTACTTTTCTCGTAGTTCTATAATTAGGATCTATTCCCATTATGGTTCCCCTAAATACTTCTCAATTTGACTTAAAGGTTTATGTAGATAAAACTACTGTGTGCTTATGCTTCATCTAATATCTTTACTCCTTGTGCTGTACTCATTATCCAGCAGTAAAGAGTATATCCGAGTTCTGCTATTCCGTTATAGTCGTTGAATTCCATTCCTACTTGAATTCCATCTAGGTAATAGGAGCTTTCGTTTACTGTTGGGAATATCTTATCTATCCATTGAAATTCGTCCTTTATAAAGAATGTTAAGGGAATACTAACCTTTCCTTCTAAGCTTTTGTTTGATAAATAGTATGCTCCTATCCAACCGTTAGAAGAACCGGTATGAGGTAAAATGTACACAGTAAATGTACACGTAATTTCGCTCCCGTTTACGTAAATAGGTACTTGCACTTCTCCCTCTTTTATAAAATAGGAAGAGAGAGTCTCATTGTGGTATAACCAAATCATTAGTTCAATGTCTGGATAAGCTAAATATGTAATATTAGGATTTTGACTTAACCAAATATCGTAAGAGAAATCGTCAATGTTGCCTTCTTTTACCCATAATGAGAAGTTGAGTGTAGAAGTAATATTAGGTAAACAATATACCTTTCTAGGTAATACTAAAGAAGGATTTTCTATAGTAGTTCCTGCAAAGGGAAACCATCCTTCATGACCATACATTAACCCTGGATAACCATCAACAGGAATGCATGGAGTTATTTTCTCGAAATTCGAAAAATTGATATTAACATATAAAACTCCGTTCCTAAAGGTGAGATTGGCGTTACCGTCTGCATATTTCAAATTCCACAGGAAAGGTGAAACGAAAAGCGAGCAATTATAAGAATATATTTCTGCCATTGCATATTCGCTATCGCTCTTATAACTTCCAATTATTGAAAAATATTCTTCTTGATGAGGAGTAGTAGTAATTACTTCATTATTACTACTCTTTTCTGAACTTTTAACAGGCACTATATTATTATTATTTAAAAAGTGTAATGAAATAAAAGTCATGCTTACTACGATTATTGTAATTAAGGCAATACTTGTTATTACATAATTTTTCTTCATCTTTTTCCTCCTGGTAATACTATTATTATTATGAAAAGTACAATTAAAGCTATTGCTACAATGGGAATTCCGTATATGCTGTATGTTAGATACTTAATAAATATGTTTTGACTAATATTATTGGATAGAGTTATAAATATAGTACGGTTGTACGTACATATTTTATTTAAGATATTACTATAAATTATTTCTACTGTAATATTTATTGGTAAATGAGAAGGTTGTACTTCGAATACTTCCGCATAGCATTGACCAGGTCTCAGTTGAGATATAGACATGCTTGATGGAGATATACTCATAATACATTTTGAATGGAGAAAAACGTAAACATTATACGCGGATAAGTTGCCTAGGTTTTTGATGTATAATATTATATAGAACGAGTTAGAATTTTGAATTATACTATAATCTACTAAGTTAATCTTAGAATAACCAATTATGCTTACGTTAGTACATTTCCTGAAAATCTCATTTTGAGCAGTATAATATATTGTTATAAATATTTTGTAATTGTTAGGAGTTATTATGGCAGAATATGTTTCGTTTGGATAGAGAGATCCTATATAAATGTATGATGGCGTAGCGTTTAGTATAGATAAGTAAACATTACTTAGAGTGATATTATTAGTGTTAGTGACTTTCAAATATATTTCGCAATCTTGTATAATATATTTTATATTAATTTGAGGAGTACTACGAATTATGAAATCTTGATAGAATTCAATTCTGCATATTTCAAAAGATATATGAACATTACTGCATCTTAATTGTGAAATGTTCAGTTCTATGCATTTATCTGGGCAAAGCTTCTTATATTGTATTAATCCATTTACGCTTAGATTGCTTATAGTTATGTTTAGCGGATTATATATTATTATTTTTTGACTTGTTTGATATATAGATAGGTATGTTGAGTTCATAATTGGCAATGTTATTTCTCCTATCTCTGTAATATTTAGTGCAAATATTTTTATGATAACGTTTCCAGTAATATTATATAATATTTCTGGAATTTTTATTATACAATTTGATTTCCATAGAGGAATTTTCAATATAGTTTGATTTATGCTAGCCGAGTTACTTTCTATAAGTAACGTAATATTATAGAAATTAGTACCAAAAGTATTGTTAACATATAATAGAACTAAATCCTTATTTGGCAAAAGATAGTTTGTGTAAGGTGAAGATAAAACCTTATAAATAATAGGAACCTTAAATGTAGGTAGGACGAATAAATATAATTCTTTCTTATAATTTTCAATGCCATAGGGCGTAGAGTATTGAACGTATAACTTTAATGGATAATATGAACCTTCATAATTTAATGGTACAAAAATTGACGCATTTATAACGGTAGAGAAGTTATTCAAGGCGATTTCATTACAATTATTAATATATAGTATAAGATTATGAATTGGCAGACATGTAGGCTTTACTATTTTGAGATATAGATTATTTTCTCCAACATATAATGTGGAGTTTAATGGGACTACATTCAAATTTATTTGCCCGTAATATGGTAAGGTAAAATTAAATGGGGTTACACATTTATAAGTCGAGTTATCCACTATCGTAAACCAGGTAAAATTACCGTTAAAACATAGAGTTTTTGTACCATTAATAACCCTATCCACAGTTACATTAAAACTAATGACAATGTATCCTTGTGGGTACGTTAGAGGATAAGTTTCACATATTTTTCTTCCTCCTGACTCGTTTGTAAGGCACGTTGGTAAATTTAAGGAAACCTTAATTCCATAAACCCTAAGTTGATCATAATATATTATGCCGAGTTGAATTTCAGCAGTATTATTTTCCGGTGGTTTAAGCCAATTTGCAGAAATTATGTAATTAACTTTTTGTTGAGAATTATTATACGCATATATAATTCCCACACTAGAGACTAGAATCATGATTACCATAATTACAATTAATATCCTACCCATTTAGACCCTACATTATGGCAAGAATAAGCCGTATATTTAAGAATTACGTTAATTTTTTTTCAACAAAGATTTATATAGATGTTTGATTATCTACTTTTCTTGAATATATCATATGATATTTGAGATCCTAGAGACGTTTTACATGATAACGACTAGAACTTTTCTCTATTGGCCAATACATTTTATAATATTTTTAATAGCAGCCACATTTGTAAGAGGATATCTTGCAAGGACTTACAAACCATACACTGAAGGTTTGAAGAGAGAGAGTGTAAAAGTCAGCGTAGTAATACCGGAATATAACGAAGACTTAGATATATTTGAAAAAGTTGTAAAAAGTGCAGTAGAAAATAAGCCAGATGAGATAATAATAGTTTATGAAGATGAAAGAAAGGAAATTGAAAAAATAGCTAAAAAATATAAAGCAAAAGGAGTAAATATTATAGATTTTCACCCTGGAATTAGAATAGGTAAGAGAGCTTCACTAGCTTTAGCGTGGATGATTGCCAAAGGTGACATAATAGTCCAATTGGATAGCGATACGATAATGCAGCCTGGAGCTATAGATGAGATAATAAAACCTTTTTCTGATCCAAAAGTTGTAGGTGTTCAAGGGCATCCGTTACTTTTCAGAACTGGAGGAAAAATCCCATATATATTAGGTCAGATAATTGAGCTATCTAGAGATATAGTTTGTAAAATGCTTGATGGCGAGTTAGTTGTTATAGATGGTAAAATTGCTGCATATAGGAGAGACTTTCTTATTAAGAATATCAATGAATTTTTAATAGAAAAATGGGGCAAAAAGAAAATGATTGTCGCAGATGATAGGGCGTTAACTTTCTTAGCAAATATTCAAGGGTATAAAACTGTATATCAATCTACAGCCTTAGGATTATCTGCTGCTCAGCCAACTCTAACAAAATTTATCTTACAGCAGTTAAGATGGGCAAGAAGCGGTTACCTTTATCTAATTAAAGATATAAAAACTGGACTTTTCTTCAAATCAACTAGAAGATATAGGTTCCAAATGCTTACTTATCTCCTTGCTCCAATATCATTTACTGTAGCCTGGGTTCAAACGCTTTTGGCTAACGTAGAAGTAGTTAATATTATTGTGGCTTATATAAATTCTATAGTATCTCTTAATATTCCTGTCATATTATTTTCTCTATTTGTCTTCATAGTGGGGCTAGCAATGACTTTTAATTTCGGTGTGAAAGCATTGGGTATCGATTATAATGAAATAAAGAAGCTATCAATAACCGCATTCGATTACGTGGTATTAGGAATTATAGGATTATTTGTAATATACCCAATGACTTTGTACGCAATGGTAACTTATAGGAACGTAACATCATGGTTAACTAGGTGAAATATAATGGGTTTATATTTAAAAACTAAAAAAGGAATAAAATGTGAAGTTTGTAACACTATTAACAATCCAAAGAGCTTGTTCTGTAAAAACTGCGGAAGTCTGTTACACCCTGAGTATAAAACTAAAATTATCATGAGATACTTGCTAGACATTGTTGTAAATATCGAAAAGTATCATAATATCTTGCAATCTGTTAGGGATTATGAGACGTATGGAATTAAAATGGATCTTTATCTTGAATTTGAAGACCATATAGAGCTGATTAGTGTAATATCTAGGACAGACGATCTCTTGAAGTATAGGCCTATATTTAGTACTGATGACAAAAAGAAAGTGGTAAATGTTTTACTGATAGCTATAAATATAGAGCCAGAAAGATTGGTTAATATATTAAGACAAGCAATACTCTTAAGGCCTGCAACGTCGCTAAAAACCGACAGCTTTAAAGTCTATAAGGTAACCGAAAATTTAGATATACAAGAAATAGAAATGAAATAAAATCAATAAAATGCTATAAATAAGTACCGCGTTAGTAAAAACTTTTTATAATTCATATGGAAATTGTAATTTAATGGAATGCATTTCTCTAAGAAACGTTGTTAAGAGATTTGGTTCTATTACTGCTCTAAATAATTTATCATTCTCAATTCCATGCGGTGGAAGAGTTGCTTTACTAGGACCTAATGGTGCAGGGAAATCTACTACAATGAAGATTCTTGCAGGACTTTTGAAACCCGATTACGGAGAAGTTGAAATAATGGGCATGAAGCCTGGGACTAAGGAGGTTAAGAAAATTCTAGGTTACCTACCGGAAGATCCCATGCCTTATAGGATTTTAACTGTTAGGGAAAACCTTGAGTACATTGCGTTATTAAGAGGAGTATCAAAGGAAAGAGTAGATGAAATGTTAGACTTTCTGGACTTAAGGCAGTACGAGAAAATTCAGGCTGGAAAGCTTTCAAGAGGAAATCAACAAAAACTATCCTTAGCTTTAGTACTTATTCATAATCCCGAAATAGTATTATTAGATGAACCTTTGAACTACCTAGATATTCCTACTCAGGAGAAAGTTATAGGAATATTAAAGGAAATGAAATCTACTTTCCTGATTTCTACTCACATTATGTCAATAGCTACAAGGCTCACAGACCACGTAATTATGATATCTAAAGGTACTGTAATATGGCAGGGGAGTATTAGTGAACTTAAAGCCTTAGGAAGGGAAGACGAGCCGATAGAGAGCGTAGTAGCTAGGATGATGAGAAATGTTTAACCTAATTAAATTTGTAATATTCTCTCGTATTCCGAAAAGGAGTATATTATTTTACTTAGGTTTTGCTATAATATTTGGTTACATAGGTTATATTAGTTATTATGAAGCTCCTCATTACGTGAATGTGGAGTTCAAGTATTTATCCGTTTTTTACTTAACTATGATAATGGCTGTTTCACCGTTCAATACGAGGTTTGGATTAGCTACTAAATCTGATAGCGACTTTCTTGCTTTATTACCTTTCGATGACGATAAAATAATTGCGTCATTGATAATAGGCAGTTTTGTAGTTAATGTTATTTTTCTATCTATTTTCATGTACTGGTTTATTGAAGCATTAGGCATCGCAGGGGTAATTATTGTCCCGGCTTTTGCACTAATCTCTTCTTCATTACCTGCAGTGCTTTATAATTTAGATAACAAAAGGAAAATTTTGATAGATATTGTGGTAATAATTTGGTTTATTTCAGCAATATTTAATTTTCCATTAAGTCCTCTCTCGATGTTTTATGGTTATTCGGAAGGCTATATTATCTCTTATACTCTAGCTTTTGCATTATTTTTCACTGCACTAAAGAAATTTAACTTTTCCTCTTATTCTAATTTTACTATATCTTCAGAAAAAGGCGAAGTTAAGGAGGAAATCTCTTTTAAATCTTCTAATCCTTTCGTCTTAACCTTAATTAGGAATTTGAGAATCCTGGAAATAGGAGGAAGAGTTAACTGGATGGGGGTAAGTACGTTTGTTTCTAGGAGAGTAGAATTATGGAAAGTTATGTTAGGTTCATCAATTTTTGCGGTAGTTCTATACTTTGTTTTATCTCGCACTGAAGACTTAGGTTTCACCTTTTTCTATGTTTTATTTGGAGGTTGGTTTGTTATGATAATGATTTCGAGTGCGGCGTTTATAACGGAACCTATATGGCTAGACTTAAACGTTATGACTCCAGAAGAGTTCGCTAGGTATTACTTAACTAGTAAAGCTTTGTCTATCGCGCTTATTTTATCGCCTTTTGCAGTACTGTCACTGGTTCTTGGTTATATAGGAGAGGCATTAGGATTTGTTGTCTTCATTCCTTTAAGCTCAATCTTCATTATGTCTTTATATGCTAGGTATTATCAACAAAGGTATAATATGCCAATGAACGTTTCTCCAATAAGACTTTTAGTTTCCTTGCTAACTTCAATTCCTCTAATCCCTTTAATAATTTTATCTTTCTTACCAGAATATTTAATTTTATATGCGCCCTTGATACTTTCCTTTGTCATATTTTATCTCGCTATTTCTTTGCCTTTTCTCTTCTCTAAATCCTATTGGGAATCAACTATAGAAAAAATAGTCACTTCAGTTACCTAGCTATTTCGAAATAAGCAGAGTCCTTCTTTATAAATAGAATTGACGGTTTAGGAACTAAAATCTTCCTTTTAATTCCTCCAATGTTAATCTCTAATTCTTGTGGGGAAGTTAACAGAACTGTGACATTTTTGTCCTTCATTTCATCTAGTATAATTCCTTTTCCTTTTATTTCACCCCATATATTAAATTCTCCTTCCTTACTCAATAGAAAATTTAGGAATTCATCTTTTCTCTCAATTACTTTCTTTGCTCTAATTTTAGCCAACAAAGAGTTAACATTAATTGGCTCTCTTATTTCCTCCTCTATATGTTCTTCGTCTTCAGAAATTCTCTCGTCGGAATAGAGTTTTATTGATCTACCATAATCTAATTCCACGTCATATTTTCTTGCTATCTTAATTAATTCACTCTCTATTTGCTTATATATATCTTCAATGGAGGTAGGATTTTCAACTTGTACGTCAAGAAAATTCTTTACCTCTTGGTAAGCTTTACTTAGCTTTTTTATGTTCTCAAGGTCATCGTCTTTCAATTTGTCAAGAAATTCTTCGTACGGGTTAGAAAAATAAAGGTCACCTTCGAGCATTGCGTAGTCTTTTCCTTCATATTGAATAATTTCTTGGTTGATTATATAATTCTTAATTTCATCGTAGTCATTAAATACTTTTAAAATTCTAATAACCCTGTCAAGTACTCCTATTTTAACTTCTTCCTTCCATGGAAATTGCTCTTTGTAATAATAATCAAATCCAAGGCAATGTTTTATATCTTGGCTAAACTTTATGCAATCCTTATTTATAGGCAATACAAAAACCTTTCCTTCTTCCTCTCCTATTACAAAGTCCTTGTTTGGGTCAGAAGTTTCAACGTAAGTGAAATCACCTATTTTGAAAGATGAAACCTTAAGCGCCATTGCTAACCTATATCTTACATTATGAATCTCGTCTAGGAAATCCATGATATCACCTTTGCATTTCGTAAGATTAAAATATTTCCTAGGTATTACCACTCATGATGGAAAAGTACAAATTCTTTGATCTCCCAGAGTTTTCTACTGTAAAGGATATTCTAGAGAATGAAAGGAAAAATTATGTTATTACTCTCTTCGGATTATGCAAAATTCTATATGCTGGTAGAGCATCTTCTATAGCTACTTATAGTTCTAGATTAATAACCTTCAAGCCTGACGGTAGTGTTTTAGTTCATAGTAATAAAAAGCTTAAGCCAGTTAATTGGCAACCTTCAAGTTCGGAAGTTAAGGTGGAAATAGGTGACGAACTTAAGATTTACGTGGAAAGGAAGAGACCTAAGGAAGTCTTGGAAATTTTAATGCCTATAGTGTATTATCTATCCTTGGCAAAGGTGGATGAGGGTGAATTTCACTTATTTGGTAGTGAAAGCGAAATGGTGGAAGAAGTGGTTAAAAATCCTGAATTAATTTCTAGAGATTTCATACCTTTGGAAAGGGAGTATCAAACTCCCTTCGGTAAAATAGACTTGCTTGGAATTACTTCTACAGGATATTTAGTCTTAGAGTTTAAGAGAGCTCAAGCAGGACTAGAAGCGGTTTCTCAGCTAAAGAGGTATGTTGATTACTTAAGCTGGAAAGGAGAGAAGGTTAGAGGAGGAATAGTTGCTCCGTCAATATCGAAGAGTGCATTAAAATTACTTAAAAAGTACGAGTTAGAGTACTTTCAACTAAGTCCAAGGCTACTTTCTACGATAAGATTAAAATAGGTACTCATTAATAGTTCAATAAAATGCACCTTATAAAACTGGTAATTGTTATCCTCATTTTTTTAAGTATTGTTAATTATGTGAGTGCATATTTACAATGTAGTAACACTTATATCCTTAATATTACTTCTCCTTCTGCATTTATTTTTGATATAGAAGGAGAGAATGTTAACATTACCATTTTAAGAATAGGCAATAGTTCTTGCCAACAATTAATTTATATGAATTATACAAAAAATAATTTAACTTCCGGACTCTTACTAATTCAAGGTAAATACGAAGTAGTAGTTAAAAGCATTGGCCAATTCATTTTTCATTATTACATTATAAAATTAAAATGCATTCAAAAAGCCTTATGCCCTTCATTTTTATTTACTACAAATGAATCAGTTCTGATTCATATACCTGACTTAGAAACTCCAGAAGCTCTTAAGGCTTTTATTGTATCTAATGTATCATTAACTTTTGAAATCATTCAGTGCAATAAAATTATTAAAGAATATGAAAATACAACAATAGTTTTCTCAAATTATTCTTATGTATATTTTAAAAATCCTAAGAATATTTTTATAAAAATATGCGTATATAGAGACTCGTTATTTTATCTATCATATAAAGTAATTCCTTGCTTTATTAACCCTTATCTTAAACTTTCCACACTATCTTCAGAAGGCATAGCTAGTTATGGTATCCTTAATGAGACAAAAACAACTAAACCTTATTTAATAAAAACTACTTCTATTTTAGGTAAATTTAACATTAGTTGTATTTTAGCTTATAATTATTCACAAAATTTAGTACCTCCATGTTCTGCTTCTTTACAACTTAATGTAGTATTGAAAACTTGTAGCCAAGTCTATTGGCTTCAGAACGTTTTAGAATTTCTTACATTAAAACATAAATTTAAACTAGCAGATGACATTCTAAATATTACATGTATTGATTCGACTCTTTCAAATTATAGTATTACCTCTCTCAATGGTTACGTTACAATGGTTAACCAAAGTGGTAAAATTGAATATTATTACGGAAATTATTACTATCAACCGGAGCTCAAATACTGCCTACCATTATGCGGATATCTGGTAACAAACGTTAGTTTAGAAAAATGCGGAATATTAGTCAGTTTTGCTGTTATTTTTATTAAGAACGGTAGTTCTACGTGCTATAAGGAAATTGTATTTGACAACGTTTTAATTCACGGTAAATTTAGATTCGCTTACATATTGGTTTGCGGAAAGCGTTATACTCCAATTGGAAGTTATTACGATGCAGAATTAGTTTTCGGAGGAGGAGGAAACGGTGAAATTACCAAATTCTGCAAGTTAAATGCTACATTATGGCTATTTTATCTTAATAAAAATACTTATGTAACTTTCCCTAACTACTTTACTTTCGGAGAAGATACAGCGGAAAAAGCTGTAAATATTACAGTTAATTTCTGTAAATATTATGCGAAGTTAACTACTGGAAAAGAGAATTTCAGATGCTATAAGGCATATTCTTATTCCATAGATCCTTTTCATTATTATTATAATATCTCATCATTACATAATTCATCAGCAAAACCTATAACTGTAATTACAATTGGTAGTACTCATGCCAGTAATCCCAATTATTATACTTATGAAATTTTAATCCCTATAGCTCTGATTTTATCATTTATATTATATTATTTACTTTTTAGAAAAAGATAGAAGGGCTAGACGGCTATCATTCCTTTTTCTATAACACATTTTCCGTAACCTTTTAGGATATTATTAGCTAACTTTTCTATATCTTTATCCGAAGGCCTTGTTTCTTTAACCTTTTCCTCCTCTTCGAAGCATAAGTAACCAGATAATTGGGAATAACATAATACCTTATTAAATCCACCATAATACAGTCTAACCAATCTTAAGCCATTCTTCTCAATGTATCCAGAATCTGTAACTATTTTTGTTATTTGTTGAAAATGCTTCTTCAAAATGTCTTGAGGTTTTTCAGTCAATAATATAACTGCGGATGACAATTTGAACGGAGTAGCCCAAGGAGGTAACTGAACGCTAACAGAAGAAGGCAATAGAGGTTTTTGTAAAACTGCAGAGAGGAAATGTATTCCGTTTAAAGTCTTCTCAATTATTTTAACCTCGTGACAATTAACTGAGAAGTCGTAAACTAGACCTTCACCGCTTAAAGCAATTATTGGCTCTTTATCTTCTCTAATGATATTTCTTATTGCTGAGTAAGCAAAGGATTTAACATCAGCTAAGTCGATTTCCTTTGACGGTAAATATAAGTTTTTCCCAGTAACCCTATAGTGTGGCGTCTCTAAGGATAATTTACTAATTCCGTCAGCAAAAATTTCAACACTAGTTTCACTATTAGGTATATTCTCTTTTATTAATATTACTTCTCCATCATAAGTTATTTGAGAGTTAAGGAGCTTTAAGGTTATCATAATAGGTTTAATAAAATGGAAGTTAAATTGTTAGCTTAAATTATAGTGGTAAAAAATAGTAATATGGAAGAACTTCTCGATATAGAGCATTCAAGAGAGGAAAGGGAAGACTTCGCAGGCTATAAAATTTCTCCTACAATGATTTTCTACCCAAAAAATGAAAGCGAGGTAGTTAGGATAGTTAAATATGCTTACACTCATAATATTCCTATAGTACCTTGGGGTTCTGGTAGCAGTTTAACTGGAGCTACTGCATGTAAAGATTGTATTCTTGTAGATTTATCAAAAATGGATAAAATTCTCGAAATAAATGATGTAGATTGGTACGTAAGAGTTCAACCTGGAGTTAAACTCATTGACCTTTATGAAGCAGTAGAAAGCAAAGGATTCTTCTTCCCTCCAGATCCTGCTAGTTTCTTCTTATGCACAGTTGGAGGAGCGATTTCTGAAGGTTCCGGTGGAATGAGAGGAGTAAAATACGGACCTTTTAGGGAATGGGTTCTCTCGCTGAGAGTAGTATTACCTACCGGAGAAGTTGTGAAAGTAGGAGAACCATTAAGGAAGAATAGAGCAGGATATGATTTAACTCACTTGTTTGTGGGTAGCGAAGGTACACTTGGGATAATAACTGAAGCCTGGCTTAGAATAATTCCTAAACCTAGAAAGAAGATTTATACAGTGAAAGTCTTATTGCCTGACTTTAGTACCGTTGCGGAGAATATTATAGGCATAAGAAAAGCCAGGATTTTGCCCGAATTTTCAGAATATATAGACGCAGACGTAATAAGGGCATTAAACAGGAACTTAAATGCCGGCCTTGAGGAATCAGAAGGAGGAATGCTTCTGATTTCAATAGAAGAAGACCAATTACAAGACTTATTAAAGGTGCTTAAAGGTAAAGTAGAAGTTTTAGAAGGAGATGAGGCAGAGAGGCTTTATTCCTTAAGATCTCAGGCAGCAATTGCAGTTAAGGCAGAAACTAGAACTTTTTACGCAGAAGACATAGTAGTCCCTATATCTAAATTGCCAGAAGCTATATCTAAACTAAACGAAATAGCAAAGAAGCATAACACGAAGTTCTACATTATTTCACACATAGGTGACGGTAACTTACACCCTAACATTGTTGTAGACGACGAAAAAGAGAAGGAAGAAATATTTAATGAAATAGCTAAAGTTGCAATAGACTTAGGAGGCTCAGTAACTGGAGAGCATGGAGTAGGAATACAAAAAGCTAAAATGATGTCAGAACAGATAAAAAGCCATAACGGTGAGAGGATTCTAGACTTAATGATTGGAATTAAGAAAATGCTAGATCCAAAGAATATAATGAACCCAGATAAGTATGTAGAATTGGCGTATAAATTTAAGTAATTTGGTAACAAACTTTTTATTTTTTGATTATATACTTAACTTTATGGATAGAGTTTCGATTATTACATTTGTGGTAGTTCTTGGAACAATGATGGCTGCAATTGATTCTACTATTGTGATTCTCGCATTACCAGTAATGTTACAATGCCTGCATACTGATTTACTTACTCTCATTTGGGTAATTTTAGTTTACTTATTAACTGCTGCAGTTCTAACTACTCAGTTAGGTAGGCTAGGAGATAGACTTGGAAGGGGAAAGATATACAATTTAGGATTTCTTATATTCACGGTAGGTTCTGCCTTTTGCGGTGTTTCGCCCAACGCAAGCTTTCTCATTTCCTCTAGAACTATTCAAGCCATAGGTGCCTCAATGTTACAAGCTAATAGCGGCGCAATAATTGCTGATAATTACCCTCCAAATAGAAGAGGAAAAGCCTATGGTTACACTTCAATAGGTTGGAACGTTGGTGCAATTTTAGGAATTATTCTAGGAGGAATTTTAACTACTTTTGTAGGTTGGCGGTATATATTTTATATAAACGTTCCTATAGGAATTATAGCTATCATCTTAGGCTTAAGGGAAATTAGAGATTCAAGAATAGTACATGCAAAGTTCGATATTTTTGGAGTTCTCATCTTAGCTTCTTCTCTCATTTTAATAACTTATGGTGCAGCAGAAGTTGCTGGAGTCGGTATTACTCCTTTTAATTTATTCTTGATAATTGCAGGAATTTTATCATTATTTCCATTTTACTTAATAGAGAAAAGACAACCTTTTCCGGTAATTGACTTTAAAGTGTTTAAAAATAGGGTACTTACCGCGTCGCTTTTAGCGTCTTTTTTGCAAAGTGCAGGTTACTTAGCCACAGCGTTTATTCTAATTATGTACTTACAAGGGATTAGAGGATTAACTCCTTTCAATGCATCATTATTGCTTGTCCCTGGATACGTTTTAGCTAGCATGGTAGGCCCTATTACAGGTAGGCTTTCAGATAAAATAGGTGCAAGAATTCCTGCAACGATAGGAATTGGATTAATGATCATTGCAGCTTTTATTTATTCTAATCTCACTCTAACTACTCCTTACTATGTAATAGTAGTTACGTCAATAATTGGAGGTCTTGGTTCTTCGTTCTTCTACCCGGCTAATAATAGTGCTATAATGTCAAATGCTCCTAGAAGCATTTACGGAGGAATTTCTGGAATAATGAGGACTTTAGCAAATATAGGGATATTAATAAGTTACGTCATCGCTATTTCTATTGCTTCGCTGTCAATACCTAGGTATGTCGCATTTGAAGTGTTTTTAGGAACTTATTCTCTAGGAGGACTGAGCAGTAAATTCTTAATCGGAATACATTCAGCTTTTTATGCTTCAATAGCAATTCTTTCAATTGCTCTAGTACTTTCTGCAATTAGAGGAAAAGAAGAGAGGAGTTATTTAAGTTAAAAATATTCATTTTGTTAAAAATATTCAATAAATCGGGTTAGATTTAATAACAACATATGAATACTGTACTTGATGAGTAAGGAAAAGGAAGAGTCTCATTATCAAGAGCCTAAGCGTGTAATAGGATTAAAGGATTTAGTTTTCCTAACTGTTGGCGGGCAATCTCCTTTCTTAAGCATATTAACGTACGGTGTTGCAGCTTTCCTTTACGGAAGTTATTTCGCTCCTATTGCAATAATTATAGGGACTATTCTAGTTCTACTCAACGGAATGGTAATTTACAAGCTATCAACTAGGTATACAAAATCTGGAGGATATTATACATACGCTTATTACTCCTTAACGAAAAGGTTAGGGTTTGAAACAGGTTGGATATACTTAGTTTACTCAGTATTATATGGTTCAGCTTACGTATTAGGCGCTACATTTGTTTTACATCACGTACTTCAGATAAACCCTTGGATAATAGCGTTAACAATTTTTGGAGTTTCATCAATTTTTGCCTTGACCGGAATAAAACCTTCAGCAAAATATGCTATTGTAGCTAGCGTAATAGAAATAGGAATAATGGCCATATTAGCAGTCTTATTCCTAAAATCTACTTCCTTTACTTTCTATAATCCCTTTAATTATCATATATCATTTGGAATGTTGGCTTTGGCTATACTATTCGGTGCGGGTATTCCGACTGGTTATGGTTCAATTACTCCTTTATCCGGAGAAGTTAAGGACCCTAAAAGGACTGTTCCTTTAGCAATAGTTATTGTAATTCTCTTAGGCGGATTATTGGCAGCATTTGACATTTATGCAATAGGAGATCATTTACTTTACTATCATATTAGCCCAACTTCTACAGATCTTCTCTCTTTAATTGAAAGTAGGTTCGGCATAATTACCTTTGCTTTCGTAATCTTTGCAGCAGCAAATGATGGAATATTAGCAACATTATCCTTTATGCTTGCTTCATCTAGAACAGCTTATGCAATGTCGACTAATGGTTTTCTTCCAAGAATATTCTCTAAGTTTGAAAGTGATAGAGGGCCAATATTCGCATCATTGTTAACAATAGTACTTTATTTAATCACGATAATTAGTTCACTATATCTAGCCGGGCTAAGACCTTATTTAGCATTTGAAGAAGTAGCAGAAATAGCTGTTCTTTCCAATTTATTAGTACATATTGCAGCTGACTCTTCACTTTTCAAGATCTCGTTAAAGAGATTAAGGAGAAGGCTAGTCGAAATTTCCTTAGCTTTAGCCGCAATAGGTATAGCTGCTTGGAACATGATTGAGACTATAAGCTCCACTACTCCCGTCTTAGTGTACATATTTATGACGTTCATAATAATGGGCTTCTTGGCCGCAGAAGTTATAGAGATGGAAAGGGAAGATCAACAGGAAGAAGATTAACAGCGTTTACGAGAAATTATTAATAACAAGGTTAATGTAAGTTTAGAATTCCTCTTCTAATATACTAATAAATTTTTGAAATAGAACATTCTCTTGATGAGATGGGAGATTATTTTAAGAGGAAGAGGAGGAATGGGTGTTGTAACTGCTGGAGAAACCTTAGTTAAAGCAGCTGTAAAAGAAGGAAAGTACGGTCAATCAATTCCATTTTTCGGAGGAGAAAGAAGAGGAGCGCCAGTAGTTTCTTACGTAAGACTTTCAGATGAACCAATTTATATTCATAGAGAAATTTATAACTCAGACCTTGTAGCAGTTTTCGATACTTCATTATTTAACATAATGGATCCTCTAGAAGGGCTTAAAGAAGACGGAATTCTTTTGCTTAACACTAAGACACCTAAGAAGCTGTGGAAAAATACGTTTTACGTGGATGCTGTGGAGATAGCGGATAAATTAAACTTATACATTGCCGGGTGGAAATTAGTAAACATGCCCATGGTAGGGGCAATAGCTAAAGTTACTGGAATGATAAAAATTGACTCTGTTGTTGAAGCAATAGAAGAGGAGTTTTCAGGAAAGTTGGGGGAATTAAACGCTGAAGCCGCAAAATTAGGTTATGAGATTGTGAGTAAATATGATTGACTATCCAGTACCTTTAGGAAGGCCTAAAATTGGTTCATCAGGATTGACCGGCCATTGGAGGTTAATGAGGCCGGAAATTGATTACTCAAAGTGTACTAAGTGCAGACTTTGTGTAATTTATTGTCCAGAGAATACTATAGACCTTCTAGAAGGATTTGACGTAAGGATTGATTACGATTATTGTAAAGGTTGTGGAGTTTGTGCTCAAATTTGTCCTCAGAAAGCAATACAAATGGTTCCGGAGGTGAAATGAAATGATAACAGTTCAAAAGAACGTAACTGCAATGGTAGGCAATCACGCAGTAGCTTACGCTGTTAAACAAGCTAAACCTCAAGTATTGGCTGTATTCCCAATAACTCCTCAAACTACTATGTTAGAGAAATTGGCAGAATATATAAATAGCGGAGAGCTGAAGGCAGAATTAATAAAAGTTGAAGGAGAACATTCAGCTTTAGCAGCAGTTTATGGAGCAGCAGTTGCAGGAGCTAGAGTATTTACAGCAACCTCATCTCAAGGCTTACTTTACATGACAGAAATGATTTACTGGGTAGGAGGAGAAAGAGTACCTATTGTAAATGCAGTAGCAACTAGAGCATTAGCAGAACCTTGGTCTATTTGGGACGACCACCAAGATTTCTTTAGTAAAAGAGACGCCTCTTGGATTATGATGATGGCGGAAAAAGTTCAAGATGCTTACGATATGACTTTACAAGCCTTTAGGATAAGTGAAGATAAGAGAGTAATTTTACCTGTCATGATGGGTTTTGATGGTTTCATTTTAACTCATACAATGGAGAGACTGGAAATCCTAGATGACGAGACTGTAGAAAAATTCCTTCCACCTAGGGAGTTCAACCTTATTGACTTTAACGATCCTGTAAATGTGGGTCCTATTGCTGCTCCGGACGATTACATGAAAATAAAGTATGAGGCAATGAAGGCGATGGAAGGAAGTAAGGAGGTTATTGAGGAAATAAGCAAGGAATACGAGCTGATTTCCGGAAGAAAACAGTATGGGCTAATAGAGTGTTATGAGTGTGAAGACGCAGATTACGTATTTGTTACTGCAGGAGCGTGGACTGGAGATGCTAGAGAGGCAGTAAGAAGGCTAAGGAACGAAGGAAAGAAAGTTGGTTTGCTTAAGTTAAGAGTAATAAGGCCTTTCCCGAAGGAGAGAATAAAGGAGGCATTAAAAGGAGTTCAAGGAGTTGTAGTGTTTGACAGGGAATACTCGTATGGTTATGGAGGAATTTTGGCTAACGAAATTAAGTCAGCAATTTATAACACTGGAATAGAAGTTATGAGCGTAATTGCAGGCATAGGAGGTAAGGACGTTAGACCTCTTCACTTCCAAAAGGTTATGGAAGATGTTCTTAATGGTAAAAAATTTGAGGAGAGGTGGTTAAATGACTGAAGTACCTTCTTATATTAAAGAAAAGAAAGTAATTAGACAACAGTACTTCCTAAGAGGAAACGCTGCCTGTCCTGGCTGTCCTATACCTAAAGAGTTAGATTTACTTCTAGAAGTTATGGGCAAGAAGACAGTTCTAGTAGTTCCTGCATCTTGCAGTACTGTGATAATGGGAGATATTCATGGATCTCCTTCAACTGTTCCGGTAGTACATAGTGCTTTTGCCTCGGCCGCAGCAATTGCTTCAGGATTGAGCAGACAATTAAAAATGAGGGGAGAAGACGCAAAAGTAGTAGTTTGGGCAGGAGACGGAGCTACTGGTGATATAGGATTTGCTACTGTTAGTGGTGCAGCTGAGAGAAATGAGGACATACTTTACGTATGTTACGATAACGAAGCTTTCATGAATACTGGAATTCAAAGGTCCTCTTTAACTCCTTACGGAGCGTGGACTACAACTACTCCTGCAGGTAAGAGGGAATTTAAGAAACCTCTGCCTTTCATTATGATGGAACATAAAATACCTTACGTGGCTACTGCGTCTATCGCTTATCCGTTCGATTATCAGGCTAAAGTTAAGAAAGCAAAGGATATTCAAGGATTTAGATATATTCACTTATTATCTCCCTGCCCTCCAGGTTGGAGGTTTGATAGCAGTCTAACTATTGAAGTAGCAAAGCTTGCTGTTGAGACCGGAATTTGGCCTTTATTTGAGGTAATTAACGGAAAGTTCCAGCTAACGGGGATAAGTAAAGTTCTGCTAGACAAGAGTAAGAGAAAACCTATAACGGAATACCTTAAACTTCAAGGCAGGTTCAGCAAGATGAGCGAGAAGGATATAAAGGTAATGCAGGATGCTGTTGATGCGATGTGGGATTACATTGCTGAATTAGTGAAAAGATAGATTTGCTCAAACTCTTTTTCTTAATCCTTAAGCTTAGTGCTTATTAACTTATGACAATAATTTTTAATATGTTGTGGAAAGTGGAGCTAAGTAATATAGGGCCTTTTAAGGAGGCAGAGATAGAATTAAAGCCTTTGACAATTTTTATAGGCAAGAATAGTGTTGGGAAATCATATTTCTTACGCTTATTATGGGCTATATCTTCCTCATCTCCCGACTATATTGAGTTTGAGAAAAAATTTAAAGAACAAGGGGGAGAGGAACTAAGGAAAAGATTAAGGAGTGGAGGTAGATGGAATAAGGACGAAGTAATTAGGTATATAAAACTTTACGTTAATAGTTTTACCTATTCTATTATTTCTGGTATACGAAAAAGAATAAGTATTATAGATCCTAATATAGTGTCGCACGGTAAGGAAATTGGTAATATATCTATAACATCAGATATTATGAATATATCTTTCTCAATTATGAAAGGTAGAATTTCATATAGTTTTAGTTATAAGGATATTATAAATATAGAAGTCACTAAAACTTTTCCTTTAGGTCTTGTATTTAAGGTAGGAAGTGAAGAGTATGATAGAGAAGATGGTATAAAAGATGAGAATGACTTAGATGGCGTACTAGAATTAGAATTATTATATATATTTTCATCTATATTATCTCCAATTTTTCAAGGAGACTATGCAATTCTCTTAGTTGATGGAAGAGCTGGACTAACGGAATTTTTATCATCTCCTTTAAGATCAATAAAAATTTCTGATTATCTAAGTATTGTTGATAAGGAATATCTAACCACATTTTATTTATTATTAGAGCAATTTGATAAGGGAACATTAAAGCAGGAAATATTTAGTGATTTCTTTGAAGAATTAGGTTTTGCACTAAAGCTTATAGAAAAGAGCGGTGTGAAATCTCCATACGTGAAAATGTGGAATAATGTATTACTGCCCTTATCTCAAGCGCCTTCCGGAATTAGAGAAGCACTTCCAATAGCTTTATCTCTTTCTAGTCCAGATCCATCTACTGTATTTATTGAAGAACCGGAAGTACATTTACATCCAAAAGCACAAAAGCTCATGGCTAAAATGATTGCAAGAGCAGTAAACTCTGAAAAATACATATTTATTACAACTCATAGCGATTATCTTCTATCATCCATTAGTAACCTTATATCTCTTTCATCTCACCCGGACAAGGCTAAAGAGTTAGGATTTAAAGACAACGAAATACTTAGGAAGGACAAAGTTGTGGCATATTTAATTAAAAGTGAAGGAAATCATTCAAAAGTAGATCAGATCGAAATAACGGATGAAGGAATAATGGAATCTGAATTTACTAAAGTTGCTGAAGAACTTTTGGATGAAAGAGGTAACATTCTTGGCTAGGGATAAATGCAATTTGAAAACAAAAATAGGAGAATGCGAACTCATAGATCTAGACAAGATTTACGATTTGCAAGAAACGAAACACGCTGACCTTTTATTAAATTGTGGAGAGTTAGTAATTATTGTTGAGGAGACAGGCACTATGAGGTCTGCCGATGTTACTCAAATAATTTCTACAATTGATAATTTAATAAGGGATAAGGAAAAATACGGCATTAAGACAGATCCTAAGAAGTACATAGGAATAGTACACTCTAATAGTAGAGTTGATTCTATAGGAAAAAAATATCTATATAGTAAAACTAAAGGCAAAATGATTTTAAACGTAGCCAATTGCTGTGATGACTTGCCAAGGAAGATTATGAAATATTTTAGTAAGTGAAATTTTTATAGTTGATTTGAAAGTTAAGTTTTCTAGTAATGCTATTTTGACCTGCATTATGGGTCATTTTTACGTAAAAATGACCTATATTATGAGTCAAATTTATGAATTTTTGACCCATATCTCTTATAATGGATAGGGAGAAAATTCTCAAGGCATTAATTGACTGGAATTTCTGGTATAAGGAGCAATTCACAGGCTATCCTAGAAATTACTCAAAACAAGTTCTGGACATAATGAAATCTGGGTTTGTAGCAGACGTTATAGGAGTTAAGAGAAGCGGAAAGTCTACAATATTTAATCAAGTAATCTCTCATCTAATAAAAGAGGAGAAAATTAGCCCTTTTCTTACACTTTTAATTAACTTTGAAGATTCTAGGTTTGCTGAAATTGATAATGCCGATAAGCTATTTTCTCTTTTACAAATATACAGAGAGGAGACTGGAATAAATGGAAAGCCCTATATTTTTCTTGATGAGGTTCAGAAAGTTAAAGGTTGGGAGGGATTCGTCAGATCTTTAGTAGACAGAAAAGAGGCTTACGTAGCAGTTTCTGGATCTACCTCAATTATTAATAAAGGAAAAGTTAGGGAAGTATTAGCTGGAAGGCACATTTCAGTTGAAGTGTTACCTTTATCTTTTTCTGAATATTTAGAGTTTAAAGGTGTACAAATTGGGAGAGAAATCAATCTTTTAGCCAGAGAGGAGGAAATTAAAAAGTTGTTTCTAGAATTTCTAAAATTCGGAGGCTTTCCGGCAGTAGTTAACAGCGAGATTAAGGATAAAATTTTACTCAATTTATACGACGATATAATAACTAAGGACGTGATAACTCAGTGCAAAATAAGGCAAGAGGTAAAATTAAGGGAATTATCCCTCTTTTATATTTCGAATGTAGGAAACAGAATTTCCTTTAGGAAGATTTCCAGGTCTTTAAATATTCCATTAAATACTGTGGAAAGGTTCACTTCTTGCCTTTTAGATTCTATGTTAATTTATTTTGTACCTCCTCTATCTCCGTCCTTGAAGGAAATGGTGAAAGGAGAAAAGAAGGTTTATTCTGTAGACCAAGGTTTATCAAATATTGTAGGCTATAAATTGAACGAGGGTCTCGGTTCTCTCCTTGAAAATGCTGTATATCTAGAGCTAAGGAGGAGGTATGGAGGAGATTCAATCTTTTACTATCACGGTAAGAATGAAGTTGATTTCATAATAAAGATAAATAATGAGGTTCGTTACGCTTATCAAGTAACTTTTACGCTTAACGATGAAAGGGAAATTAAAGGATTAAAGGAGTTAGAAAAGAAAGCGGGTAAGAAAAGAGTAGAAAAGTTCATTATAACCTTTGACGACGAGGAAAAGGAAATTGATGAAATAAGAGTAATGAAAGCGTGGAAATGGATGATCCATTTTATTAATGAGAGTTTATAGCCATATTTTATGCAAGTTGAAATTCCAGACGTAATTTACGCTTTTATTACGGAAAGCTTAGGGAAAGATGCTTCTGACGTATTAGTTGATGCTTTCTTGTCAACATTAGATAAGAGAAATAGGCTAAAACTTTACGTTAAGTTGAGCGAGGAATATGAAAGGAAGGCGATCGATGGAGAAACATGCTGGAAGGCCCTATCTTACGTATTTAAAGCAATAGCCGAAATAGAAGGGATGGAAATTTCTTCTTATCAAGATTATTATAGCCTTGCGGACTATTTATCATTTAAGTTGAATAATACCGAAATTATAAAATATTTTCTAAATGCAGAAAAACTTCATGCGGAATATCATCCAAGACCTCAAGATAAAGATTCACTTAGAGTAAGAATGGACCACTGCAAAAAATTGATAGAAGTTGCAAAGGAATACTTACGAAAATCAAAAAGTCTTCCCGAGGAAATTTAAGTACTTACAACTGCGCTTGCTGACGAAGTTTTAGCGTTAAATGAATTCAGTATTTCTTTTAGTTTCTCCTCTAGAATTTCGGAATCTCCTTGTAATATTCTAATTGCTTCCATTGTAGTTAACTCTACCTTTGTTACAGTGCTGTCTACATTGAGCTTTTGAGAATTAGTTATTATGAACCTCTTTTCAACTGGATATTCCTTCTTCTCATGTTCAACTTTTTCTAGCATTGAAAGTAATTTCACTTCGTCGTCATCAGTCCTATCATCATTCAATAATTTCACTAAACCTACGTAAGCGTTGCCGTCTTTAATAAAGAATATTCCTAAGGTTATATACTTACCTTTTACTTCAACTCTTTTTCCTCTGGGATGAACGTAAGTTACCTGGAATTCCTTAGTCAACGATGATAATAAATCCCTTATCATTTTCTCTAATCGCTTTGACTCTTCTTCAGGATTTTTAAGGCTGTGTGATTCCTTCAACTTCTCTTTTACACAGTTTACGACGTCTTGGGAGTTAGAGCACTCTTTTTCAAATTTTTCTACTTCGGATTTCATAAACTGAAGTATAGAGCTTACGGTGTTAAGTTCTCTTCCGTTCCATAATGAAAGAACTATTGTAAAGAGATCGTCAGATATTTCGTGGCAATACGCATCAACTATTTCCTTAATGTCCTCTGAAGTTAAGGCATTATCGAGGGAAATTCTACTTTCGTCCAGCCTTCTTCTTATAGCCAAATCCGTAATTTTACTATAAACTTCAGTAGGTACTGCCATTAATATTGGGACTCCCAAACCCGAGTTTATTAGTCTATGAATTTTCGGAATGTGATTTTCCCTTACTTCGTCTATAAGTAAAGAGAGATGTTCAATCTCCTTTAAGTCGCTTATTGCCTTTATCATACCGTCAAAGTCCTTTTGGTAATCAAAACAGTATAACCTAAGGAGAGGGTCATTGTATTTACCGCAAACTCTCATTAGCCAATCCTCAAATTTTACTCCAAGTAATCTCTTCCAAAAGGAATAGCCGTATTTTTTCTTATCAAGCCTAGGTAAGACCTTCTGCCTAATTTCGTTCTTGTCTATTTTACTCCAGAATTCATCCTCTATTTCATTTTTACTTGCCAGATCCATATATAGCGCGTCTTTTACAATCTCCTGGACTTTTTTCAATATTGTAGTTTTACCCATCCCTGGCTGGCCTATAATTGAAGCAATGTCGTTGTTTCTTATTGAATTTAGCGCTTTATCTAAGTATTGTTTATACGTAGGCCCTACTAGGATTACATTATTTGAATTCCAAGTTGTTACAGTTACTTTTGGAATATTACATATCATTTTTCATCACCTCTTCCTCTTTATTATTATACCGTAAACAGAACCTTTTTTGACGAATCCTTCTTCTCCTCCTGCAATTAGCTCATAATTTTCCTCAATGTGCCTCTTTAACTTAGAATAAAACTCCTCTTTAGTTAATCCCATTTCTATTCTAATGTCCTTCAAGTGTGCATAGCCCAGGTTATCCTTGACTTCATTGTAAATCTCGTCAAAGTAATTTTCGCTCAGTGTCTTCTTTTCTAATACCGCCTCTTGTAGTTTCTTAATCTCGTCCTTAATCTCTGTAATTTCCCTTAACAATAAATCAAATTTGTTATCACCATTGTTTGATGAAGTTAATTCAAAGGATTTACCACTCCCGCTTTCTATTTTCTTGATTTTTCCTTCTTTTTCCAATTTTTCAAGTACTAAAGACAATTCTTCTCCATCGGCTTTTAATTTCCTCTTAATTTTAGAAAATGCAACTGGTCTACCATCATAAAGTTCCTTAAGGGCAGAAATAACTAGTTCTTCACTTAACATGAATTAACTCTTATTATGATTATTTTAAACCACTAGTTCTAAGTATTACCTCATATAATATTCGTCTAAACTTCTCCTTACGTTCCAACCCTCTTCGGATAACTCTTGAAGTCCTTTTTCTATTAAATCCTTATAACTCCTCAAGTTGTCTTGTACAGTTATGTCTAAACTATTTACAAATATTTCTCCACCTTCAACGTTCTCTGAGATTTCTGACGGATCTTTCTTGAATATTCCTCCAAAGAACCCTTTTTTACCTCCTTTATATATCTGAGGAGGTAATACAACTTTTCTTGAGTCAATTTGAGCTACCAAAAGAGGAACTATTATCTCAGCTTTATCTTCTGCCAATATTGATATAAATTTAGGCAATTTTTGCAATTTATCCAGGATTGCTTTTTCAGAACTTTCTACATTGTTCAGCTTGGATATTATTGTTTGTTGCAATTCGTCCAATTTTTTAATTTCTTCATTTATTTTGTTTATATCCTTTTGTTTCATAGAATTTAATTCATTTAACTCACCTCTTAATCTTCTAATTTCTACCTTGTGCTTCTCCTTTATTTCGTTAAGTTTCTCAGAAATCTCATTAAGATATTTCACCTTTATACTGCTTACAGAAGAGGTGCTATCTATGAAACCAGCCTCCTTATCTAGTTCAGCCTTAGCTATTAAGACTTCAATATCTGGAAGCTTAGAGTAAAGTTGAGAAGAATATTGTTTAATTTCTTCTTCAATCTTAGTCTTTTCGTCTTTAACTATCTTCTTTAATTCCTCATTCTTTGCCATAATTTTTGCATCGTATTCGCCCTCTATTTGTCTTCTTTTTTCAACTTTCTTTCCTTTTATTATTGCTATTATTTCAGAAATTTTTTCTTTAGTCTTCTCTATTAGATCAATTTCCGAAGCTATTTTATTTGCTGCTCCTTGTATATCTGAAACTATAAACTGAACGTCTATATCTTTCAATTTTCTCTCCAGAACTTGTAGTGGTAACTGTGAGATTCCCAGCTTTAATAGATTTTTAAAGTCCTGGTCCATTATAAAGTCAAAGTGAAGTATTGAAGAACCTCTAGTTTCATCCCATCTAACGGAATTCAATATTTCAAATATTTGTAATTCGTCAGAGGTTTGTTGTATTATTGAAATTATTTTATTATAATCTTGTAATATAAAAGAATTAATTGATGTAGAAAATTTTCCAGTCTCATCAAAAATATAATATCCGCCAACCTCAGACTTTATAGCGAGTAAAGGCCATCCAACTAGGGAAGCGAAAGAAATTTTATTATTCTTACCTCCGATTTTTGCAATTGATATTGCTAATTGCTTATAGACTGGTAACGGATTAAGATTTTCATCCACTACCAGGCTTAAGTTAATACTTTCCATATGAGAATTTATGTTCAAATAAATTAATATTTTACCTTTCCTCACTGAGTTATGTAAACATATTTAAATAGATCCAGTATGAAATTTTTAATTTATAAAATATATTTATGATGAAACATAAATAAGAAAAGTTTTTAAGGGGATATGATTAACAAAACAATGATAAAAATGGTTAAATACTGTCCCAGATGTGGGTATCCTAACCTGGATGATGCATTATTTTGTGTAAAATGCGGATATCAATTTCCTCAACAACCTTCAAATCCACCTAATATCCCAAATTATCCGCCTCCAAAAAGTCATAAAATGGCAATAATTGGAGGAATTATAGCGGTAGTAATAATATTGATAGCATTTGTAGTAATTTTACCATTACTTTCAACTCATGCTTCAGCATTATATTCTCCTAGTCAAGCCTCATCAAACTTTGGAGGCTCTTGGACATTATGTAAAAATAAGACCGGGGTAATATATCATACGAGTTCCCAGTATTGTATAAAGTATTGTAATGGAACTACTATAAAGGAAAGCTATCCGAATCTATTTGGTAATTCCTTCTCAAGTAGTAGTATTCAAATGCAATGTGTTGCGTATTTCACTAGTGCTAATTTAGAAATTTTGAACTCTTCAAATAACGGCCAACCGGTAAGTTTAGAAATTGGCATATTACATTATGACAATAATACAATACCATCCGCTATATTTAATAAGTTGAAGTCTCTTATAAGTTTCTTTGGTATATTCGCTAACGCTTCAGTAATCTGTGCTAAATATAACGGATTTAATATAGTCTATGTAGGAACTCATTCCTCCACATCACCTAACGTTGAAGAAAAACCTGGGGCAATATTAATAGCATGCGGGAATAACGAATTAGTAATTATAGCACTTAATGGCCAATATGCCAGCCAATCTCAAATGGAGAATGTTTTATCAGCTATAACTTAAACTTTTTTATTAACACCAGTTAAACTAGATTATGATAGATAGAGTAGGCAAAAATTATATCTTGAAAGAACATGAAATTCATTACCCAGAAAATTATGATTTCAAGATTTCACATTATACGTACTATCTAGAAATTTATCCAGAAGAAGAAAAAGTAAAGGGGAGAGCTATAGTAAAATTTCTTGGAAGAAATTTAATTTTACATGCTAGGCATTTTCAAATTAATAAAATCAAACTAGACGGAAAGGAAGCAAATTATTCTTACGATGGCGAGAAAATAAGCATACAAGGAGAAGGAAAAGAGGCCGAAATAGAATATGAAACAAAACCCGTCTTAGGGCTTATTTTCAAGAAATTAAAGGACTATATAGAAGTTGCAACTACTGGGGAAGTAGATCAAGCAAGGAACTGGATTCCTATCCTAGATGATCCTGCAATAAAAACTACTACCGAATTTTATATCAAAGTAAGAAAGCCATACATTGCATTATCTAATGGTAGATTAATAGATAATAAAGAGGACGGAGACTTTATCACTTTTCACTGGCTAATGGATAAACCCCACTCTCCTTACCTTAATAGTATAGCTGTAGGAATGTTCTCTAAAGAAGAGGACGAATGGGAAGGAGTAAAATTAGAAAATTACTTACCCAAGGGATATGAAGAATTCTTTTGGAATTTATCCTCAGTAAAGAAGGCAATTGAATTCTTTTCATCTTATACTGGAGTAAAATATCCTTATTGCAGATACGCGCAAGTAGTACTTTTTTCTATGAACGGTGGAATGGAATACATTACCTCAACTCACCTTACTTGGAGAGTAATCCACGATAAAATTGCGGAGAAGAATTATTCCTCAGAAAATCTAATTGCTCATGAATTAGCTCACCAATGGTTCGGAGACTTAATAACAACAAAGGATTGGCCAAACATTTGGCTTAACGAAGGTTTTGCAAGTTATTTTGAGGCACTTTACGTCGAACACGAGAAAGGAAGGGAAGAATTCCTTTATAACCTCTATAATAAGTGGAAAGGTTATGAGGAAGAGAAGGAAAAATATACTAGACCAATTGTCTGCCGTTATTATAAGCGGGGAGACGAACTTTTCGACAGACACACTTACAACAAGGGGGCATTATTCCTTCATAAATTAAGGAATTTTCTAGGAGATGAGACATTTAGGAAGGGGATTAAAGAATACCTAGAGAGATTTAAATACCGTTCAGTCGATACCGAGGATTTTAAGAAAGTAATGGAAGAAGTCTCTGGGAAAGATTTGACTTTCCTCTTTGATCAATTTGTATACTCTGCCTTTAATCCTTCAGTGGAAGTAACTTCAATTAACGGAGGAGTTAGGATAAAGAATGAGGTTGAAGTAGACGTAAAGATAGGTAAGGAGATAAGAAAAGTCAAGGCTGGAGAAAGTCTATTATCAGGAGAATACGTTTGCGTAGACCCTAATTTTACTTCCTTGGCAGAGGTTGAGGATAAGCAAGGAGAAGAAGCTTTAATAAAAGAAAGTAAGGACGAAGAATTAATCTGCAGAATTAGGGCAGTTACTTCGCTCTCAAGGTTTTCCGATTTTAAGGCAATACAAGCATTAAAGGAAAGGTTAGAGAGCGACTTTTGGGGAGTATCTTACGAGTCTGCAATCTCCTTAGGTAAAATAAAGAACGACGATGCATTAAACGCGTTAATGTTGAATCACGAAAATCCTAAGGTAATGGTAGGTATTGCAAAGGCATTAGGAGAATTCAAATTTAATCAAAAGGCCAAGAATTTTCTCTTAGAGGTAATGGATAAAGCTGAGAGTTATCACGTAAGGGCAGAAGCAATTGTTAGCCTAGGTAAGATAGGATTTACAGACGTTAAGGAGAAAATTATAAGTCATTTTGAAGACGAAAGTTACGCTGATGTAGTACCTTCTGCAGTGATAGAGGCTTTAAGCTATTTTGGGGACGACGAATCCTTTAGGTTTGTGATAGACCGCGGGTTTAAGAATGAAAAGGAAACTATTAGGGCAGCAGTCGCAAGGAATTTATGGAGATTTGGAGATAAAAGTAGGGAATACTTATACTACCTGGTCAAGGATCCTTCACCTATTGTAAGAGGAGCAACAATTAAATCTCTTGAGGAATTAAAAATGAAGGATTTACTCAGGACGATAGTGGATAACGAAGACGAGGAGCTAAGGAATAGGTCAAACGCTTTAAGAGTGTTGTATAAGTTAGGACAGTAACGTTATTTCATTTTCTTCTTCTCTTCATATAATTTTTTAACATACTCTAGCACTTCTAGTGCCATTCTTAACGCTTCGTTTGCGTCATATTCAGAATACAAAAGTTCTGGCGGAGTTCCAGTTTCCTCTTCTCCATACATTGATAACTCTCTTTCCTTTCTTAATGACCTTGAGTAAGAAGCAAAAAGGTCAATCTTATGACCGAACCAATCTGGAAACTTACTAGAGTTAGTTTTTAACGTTGGACCTACATCGTGAAATTTAGGCACTTCTACTCCCACTAGTTTAAGGCTAGCTTTTAACAATAGTTCAACTGCTTCCTGACAGAACCTAACTACAATATGATAATTCTTCTTATTTAGCTCTGTTTTTGCTAATCCGATTCTCTCTTCTGCCTGTCTTATGTAAGATAAGGCAATATCGTCAAAGTTCAATTACATCACCAAATTTATAATCCTTTTTTAAAACCCAGTACCACATCTTACCTTGCCTTACCCTTTCTGCGCCAAGTTCCTTTAATTTCTCCTTTAATTTTTCTAGGATATTTAGGAAAAAGTTGTCCTTATCATATAATATAATTCCGTCATATACTAAATCTAGATAGAGGGGAGAAAATCTTACTGCCTCCTCAGGAGTTTTGAGTACAGGGGATAGCGTAATATAATATCCTTCCTTCCAATATTCCTCCAGATTAAGTTTATCCTCTACTCTAGTTTCAAATAACCTTATCCTTTTTAGCATACTATCCTTAGGTAAACCCTTTATTACGACGATTAAATCCACGTCGCTATCTTTCCTATTATCTCCCCTTGCTACGCTACCGTATAAGACTACTGAAATCAAAGAGTCCTTAAATTCCTCCTTCATGATCGAGACCATCTTGTTCAAGAGAGAAGCGTAAGGTTCTGAAACCACATGTATATAATGGAAAGAGAAAATATAAAAACGTCACTTAATGATTACTTACTCTCCCGCAAACTTAAGGAAGTTTTCTTCGCTTCCTCGTCTATTATTATTAAATCTATTATCCTCTCCTTCTCTCTGTAAAATCTTGGATTTCTTCTTTCATAGCTAGAGAAGATAGTAGAGAAAGTAATTTCCTTAATTCGTGAGTTTCAGGAAAAGAAAAACCCAGGAAAGAAATTGTTGCCTTTATTGAAAGTTCTGCAGACATTTGAGATAAAACGCCGCTTACGTCATAAAGATCTTTGCTCAGCGAATCTTCTGCGGCCTTTAAATACTCCAACGACCTTCTACAGAAAGTGAAAGGCAATTCATGCATTCTTATTGCCTACCTTCCCACTTTTTCTTCCACATAGTAAACATCGCTATTATTTCAGCAAAGAACATTAATGGGAAAGCCGCTAAACCCATGATAAACCCCCTAGTGTTTTTCCTAAAGTGAGCAAAAACTATTAGGAGCATTATGCTACTAACAAGGGAGGACAGTTCAGCAAATACGTTATGTAACATAAATATTTCAAAATAGAATGGGTCAACGTGCCTATATATAAATGAAGGATCAACATAAAACGAGTACATGAAATTTTCTATTCTCCTTACTACGATAAAGTAGAATGCGTGTATTGGATCTTCTATGATTCTGTCTAGCAATTTCGGATGAGATAGTATATGTCTAAGCGTAATTTCAATGAAAGTTAAGTTGGAAATAATAATAAGGATAGGCAAGGTATTCCAGTATACTAGACTAAAACTGTAAAAAGCACCTTTTTTGAAGATGGAGCCGTCAAAAAATTCCTTAATCATAAAGAAATTGTTAGCCCTATACCACCTTATCAATTGCTTAAAGAAAGCTGAGATGCTGTCAGGAGCCCTAGTTTTTACTATTACATCATCAACTATTTCAGCTTTAAAGCCCAGTTTATACACGTAGTTAGTTAGTTGCCTATCGTCTCCAAGAATTGTGGAAAAGCGAAATAATCTCACTTCGTCATACTCCTTAGATAAGATAAAAGGTTTAATTACTTCGGTTTTTGCTAATATGCATTGCCCATTAAGTGTCAAAACGCTTCCAAAAATTGATAAGGCTTTATAACTTAACCTCCTCAAAAAGTGGACAACTTCGGAGGAATAGTAAGCTAACCTACTCTTTCCTCTAACTAATCTAATTTCTGGAGAGACTGCAACAACTTTACCTTGAAGTCTGGAAATTAGCCTTTTAATTCCTCCTTGAGGTAAAATAGTATCGCTGTCCAAGAGTAGCACATATGGAGTATTCACAAGTTTAATCCCTTCTTTTATTGCCTTCCTTTTACCTCCCTTCTTTATACTTATAAATATTCCACCTTCACTTTCAACTATAGATTTGTAAGGTTCAGTGACTCCATCCCCTACAACTATGAATGAGATTTTCTCCCTTTTCACGGATTGTATAACCTTTCTAAATAGTTTAACATCCTCCTTGTAGACTGGAATGACTGCGGTAACGTTCTCGGAAACTTCCAGAGGGGGAGAACTTTTACCTTTTTTTATCGAAGAAAACAAGAGTGTAGAAGTAATGTAAATAAAGGTAAATGCTGAAACGAGTGTAGAAGTAATTAAATAAATTTCGATATCGAATCTCATCTAGTAAATCTTACATATTCAATATATAAAGGTTACTTTAATTTCTAACATTCAATATTACACGATATTTTATTTAAAAAGTATAAGTCTCCAATCCATCCATGTATATATCCGAAATACTGGTAGAACGGATCTATATTTAGAGGTAGTGCAATAATAACCCTATATCAAGGAATACAGTAACTAAGCCTGTAAACTTATTGTTATCTAAGGGTTTAGTACTAAGGGATAAAGAAAAGGGAAAGACTAATAGCAGACCTAGGCTAGTTTATTTTGCAACTCCAGACATTTACTCTAAATTGCTTACCGATTTACAGAGCATAGTAAACAATTCATTAAAAGAAATATCTAAAATTAGGAAAAATACTTAATTTTCTTGATTTTACTATTAAAGTCCCTTTTAACCTATGTTAAAGAAAGATATGTAAGTTATTTATAATGACAATTTATAAATTTTAGAATCGAAATGTACTCATGGAGTTTAAAATTCAATTCCCAGACGGAAGACAAGTGGATTTCCACAAGCTTGTAGAATTCCTTTACGGCATAACTGACAGTGAAATGAATATTTTACATCTTCTTCTGTCTACAGATGAAAAACTCTCAGTAGAAGACATCTCAGAAAGATTAAAAATAGCTAAAACATCGATAAGTAAGCCAGTAAATATTTTACTATCTAAGGGTTTAATCATGAGGGATAAAACTGAGGAAGAAGGAAAGAGAAGGCCTAAGTATCTTTATTACACTGACAAGAATGCTGTTTATGATAAGATAATTAATGATCTAGAGGCTATTGCTAAAATCTTTTGTGAAAAGTATAAATCTCATGTAGAGTCAGTTGTGGCTAAATAAATTTTTTAAATTCTTTAAACAAGAGCATTTCATGCAAAAGATAAGACCTTTCTTCGTATCTTCTGCAGGATTTTTTCTAGATGGTTATGATTTATCTGTAATATCTTTTGCACTGTATTTTATAGCTCAAGAAATGAAGCTAACGTCATCACAAGAAGGGTTGGTTTCATCTGCTTCATTAATGGGAATGACTATTGGCGCGTTATTATTCGGTTTCCTAGCTGATAAAGTAGGCAGGAAAAAGTTAATGGGCATAGACCTAATATTCTTCATGACCTTTGGAATAACTTCAGCTCTTTCACAGAACTTTACGCAACTCTTCATATCTAGACTTTTGCTTGGAATAGGCATTGGAGGGGACTATCCAATATCCTCGACGATAATGAGTGAATTTTCTCCAGCAGTAAATAGAGGGAAATATCTTGTTGCATCAATATCTCTTTATTGGGTAGGAACTTTAGTAGCCTCGATAGTCAACTTAACTTTCTTAAGTTTCTACGAATTTTGGAGATATACTTTCCTATTCGGTGCCTTAATTTCATTGCCAATTATTTTACTTAGGATAAAACTTGACGAATCTCCTAGGTGGTTAGCATCAAAAGGTCTTTTAGTTACCGAGAAATTTAACCCCCAAGTTGAGAACAAAGGAGTAAATGGAATTAAGGAACTCTTCGAAAATCCTTTATTACCTTACGTTTTAGCAGTTTCAACGGTCTGGTTCTTGTTTGATGTAGCATCTTACGGTATAGGGCTATATTATCCTCTAGTGCTAAGAGAGTTTGCTTTCCCTTCAAACGTTGAGGTTCTTTATAGCACAATGGCAATAGCTGGAGGAGCTTTATTAGGTTATTTAATTGCCGTGTCTGCAATTGATTCACTAGGTAGGAGGAAGGTCTTACTTACGGGATTAGGAGGAATGGCTTTCCTACTAATAATAGGCGGAATTACTAAAATTGAAGGATTTTTGCTAGTTCCCTATTTTATGACTTTTGTAGCATTAGAGCAATGGGCTGGAGCAGTAACTCTATTTTATCCCACTGAGATCTTTCCAACGTCTGTGAGGTCTACTGCTCAAGGGTTTGCAACTTCAGTTAGCAGAATAGGTGCAATACTTGGAGTGTACTTCTTTCCGTCAATGGTTCGTTCTGTTGGCTTTTCATCATCCTTGATAATATTTGGAATTACATCTGCTCTTGCGTTAGTAATTTCGTTCTTAACTTATAAGGAGACTAGGAAGAAAGAATTGGAAGAAACTAGTTTAGGGAAAATAATAATAATTAATAATAACAACAAAAAGTAAAATCTCTTTTTCTTTATAAAAAATAAGCTAAAACATTATAGAGAGTATTAGTTCACATTTGAGATAATGCGGATACTATTGGTTGAGATAGAAAGTTTACTGTTTGGCTTATTACAGCGGAAGTTGCATAAAATGCTCCAAATAACATTGTAGCTATTACTATATTCCCGTTCTTTAATTCAGTGTTTATATAGAATGTTGGTATTATATCCTAGAAATCTTCGAAATTGTAAAAATTATTATCTTAATTAAAAGTGAAAAACTAAGAAAAACTAAAACATAATTAAAGACTTCACAGCATATTTGAAAGCCTTTTAATACAAACTCCAGTCATTTAAATTTATTTAAAAAATCTAGGCTAAGTAACGTTAAAGTAATAAATTAAATTCTATCAATTTCAGTCGCCATTATCAATGTAATTAAAAGTTATAAAAAAAGGTTATTTCTTTCTTCCAATAATTATGGCAACTATTGCTACTATTATAGCTACTACTCCTAAACCTATGGCAATGTCAATTTGTGTCGCTAAACTGCTTTCAGCAGAAGTTAATTTATCATTTACGTTACTTATTGAAGTGCTTACGTTGGACTTTACTTGGGCTATGCTGGAGTTCAACTGCGAGAACTCTTTTGTAGTGTTCGAAGATAGCTGAGACAACTCATTACTTACGTTAGTATATTCAGACGAAACTGTCGACGATAACTTAGCTAATTGGTTCTCAAAGTTTACTGTAATACTCTCGCTACTGCACAACCCGTCAGACTGAATTGCCTTAACCTCTATAGTATAGCTACCGTCGGTATATTTAGTAGTATTCAACGAGTAGGTAAACGTCCCATTTCCAGTAAACGTCGCTATTTCCTGATCGTTTAACATTAATAGTACTTGACTTATATCTTCCCCTTCTACGCTGAAGGATAAAGGCACTACTCCAGTGAGGTTCTCATTAGGAGTTGGAGAAGTTATTGTTATTATAGGCAGTGAAGGAGATATTCCGTTGACCTTAGAGTTCTCAATTATTATCTTAGAGTTAGATAGCATTATGCCGTTAACAGTGGAGTCTACTAATGTAATATTGGAGTTATCTAAATAAAGCTCACTCCCTGTAGAGGATACTAAAGTAACGCTGGAGTCCATGAAGTGAACGTCAGTTAAATTACTGCTCACTATCGTAACGTGACCTATTATAGTATCGTTAATTAAAACGTCATTAGTTAAGGTACCGTTAGTTATTATAGTATCGTTTATTAACGCTGAGTCGTAAGTCTGGAAACCGTCCACCGTCTTCCCAACAATTGCGGTATAAGGTAACACGTAAGTTATTCCGGCAAACGTTGGACTTGGTGATGTGGAGTAACCACTAGCAGATTCTCCGGTAATTAATACCCTGAATGGTGCACCGTAGTAGTTTAATCCTGCCAAGTAAGTTAAGTTCCCTGGAGATAATGTTGAAGGCAATGTTACGTTTCCTACCCATAGGCCTAGCTTTGCGTTATACCATAAAGGTAACTCTACCATTATGCTTATCTGCGAATAGTCGAAGCATAAGGACTGAGGATATACAGTAGCAGAGTACATTCCGTACTTTACTTCAGTTCCGTTAGGATAAGTAATGTTAGCGTAAACGGTGAGAGTCTGTCCCTCGAAGGAGTAAGACTGCAATTTAACGTTAACAGTTGAGGGCTCTTGAACGTATATTTGGCCGTAGAAGCTTCCGTTAATGTACTGTCCTAAGGTAACTGAGTAGTAACTGGAGTGGAGTAATATTGTGTATAACCCTGGAGTAGCGTTACTTGGCACATGTAATTCTCCGAAATAGATGTCTTGGCAGTTCAACGGTATCTTTGCTGTGCTAACTACTTTGCCTTCTGGGTTAACAAGCTCTGCAGTAACGTTTGAACCGTATAGCACTGCATAGTATTCCGGAATCCCTAAAGATGAAGAAGTAACTGTACCTAGTATCAGCGGTGGTTGTACTATACCTTGTATTATAATATTCTCCCCTGGGTAAACGCTTCCCGGCTCTTCAATCACTGGAGGTAATATAAATAGACTTTGTAATGACACACCGTTAGTAAAAGCTACGTAACCGAAGGCGTTACCTACCATCATTAAATAATCTCCTGGAGTAAGTGACGGATATGTTCCTACCCAGGCTACAACGTTAGGCTCTATTTCAGTCTCCATAAGCGTTGTATTACCTACTAGAGTATAGGAGTTATTCAGTATACAGTACTTATATATTGAGATTAACAGAGTCGAGCAATTATACAACTGGCCTAATGCATCAGTTACGTTTGCAACAATGAAGCACTTGCAAGCTAATACTGGTACAAAAGTTTCCGGCAACAAGAACTGCACGAAGTAACCTGATAAGACTTCGTCAACGCCGTATCCTTTTACACCGTTAGATGAACCATATACAGTTACCTCTAGTATTCCGTTAGCGTTTGAAGGTAAAGTTGTTGTTGCAATCCATAAGTTTGCACTAGGATTATAGGCTAATGGCACGGTTGAAATGTTTCCTAAGATGCTACTTATTACTGCCGTGAAACTACCAGAAGTTACTTCAGTGCCGTTATAAGTTATGTTTGCCACAATTTCCACAGTTTGTCCGGGGAAGAACTGAGGTGGAACTAATCCAGTAGAGTTATCAACTGCTACCTCAATTGATAACTCCTTCTCCTCCTTCATTGTCATGTTATAATAGTATGCAAATTCTCCAACGTTTAAAGTACCAAAGCCCGTAACTAGATTATATCCATAAGTAGCAGTCCAAGGAATATTATAGCCGAAAGTGATAGGATTAAATACCTTAGAATAAATGGTGGAATTTTCACCAAACATGTATATTACCGGGTTTAAGTTACCTAACTTCGAGTGAGCGTAATTCATTACTAGTGCTAATAATCCAGCAGTTAACGGAGAAGCTTCGCTAGTTCCTCCAGTTATTCCGGTTACGTTGCCTGGGAAGATAATGTATACTCCTGGATAGACGTTTGCGTTAGCTGAAATTGCTGGAGTAGTTTTACCTGCAGGATAAGTCGAAGGAGTTGGTATTCCCCATTCATAGTAAGGCTTGGGTTCAATTACGCTAACTCCTCCAGTAGATCCTCCGTAGTTCACGTCATCCGGCACAAAACCGTAATTGGACCAGGCTGTTTGTGTAGAGTTCCCTGGAAATTGTATATATGTAGTTGTTCCTCCTACTGATGTTACAAAAGGTGAAGAAGACGGGTAATTTACAGTACCTATAGGTCCATTACTATAACCTGAACCTCCTCCGTCTCCACTTGATGCTAAGAAAGTTATCCCCTCAGCAGAGCCTAGAGCGTAATAAACGTCTGTTTCGTAAACGCAAGTGTAAAACTCATGTGCGTTAAATAATGAGAATATTGATTCTGGTATACCGAAGCTTTGAGACAAATCATCAACAATATCTTGATTTACTATGCAAGCAATTACTGCAGATAATGGCAACGCACCGTTTGCTATGTACAATGTAATATTTGCCTTTGGAGCCATTGAATGGGCTACTTCAACGTCTAGACTAATTTCTCCAGCCCATCCAGTAATTATTCCTTCGCTAGGGTTATATGGTCCAATAGGTATTACAGTGAAATTCGTAGAAGGTAATCCAGTAACTTTATCGAAGTAAGCTAATTGTTGGAAAATGTAGGGATCTCCGTAAAAGTCCAGTATTCCGATGTTATATCCTTGACCGTAGTCGTTCATTGCATAAAGTGAAGTTGCATTGTAAACTTTCTGTAATGCAGGAGGCCAGTAAGCTTCAATCGGTGCAGTAATGTTAACCTGGCCTGCTATCCTGGAGGCTAGAGACTGAATGTCTTTCTGAGTAATTAAGAACTGAGGATGGGAAAACAAGTCTGCGGTAAGGTTCTGAGAAACTATTGCAACTCCGGGAATCGTAGGATTGCCATAAGATTCGTAAAATGTAAGGGTTCCGTTAGTATAAACTGCAAAATTTAAGCCTAAGTATTGGTGAATCTGTGACACTGTACCTTCAGCAACTATTACAGAGTCCAAGGTGCTTAGAATTATCTTAAAACCGTCAGCCTTTAATTGACTTAAAACTTCCTCGTATTTCTCTGTAGGAAGAAATTGCTGAATCTGTAACTTAGTTAAGAAATGGTGGTATAGAGGTGATGAAGGATTAGATGTTTCCTCTGCATAATAGAATATCTTACAAGTGCACTTTAGTGGTATGTATACTGTGAAGATAACTTCCTCATTTGGTTGTAAACTCCCTGCATATTTAAACCCTGGAGGAGCAATAGGTTGGATTTGTGAATGCGTTATTGGCGGTAGAAATTGAATTGTTGCAAAAAACAGGAGGAACAAAATTATTATAGATTTACCACGCATAGGTTGTTTTTAGTAGAAGGTTATTTAAATGTTATGGTGAATTATTTATGACGAGAGGAAATATATATTATAGAATTGTGGGAGTTTAAAATAAAAATTATGTATTTTTTCTGGGCAATTCTGGAATTATTGGGTTACCATAAAATTTAACCCCTGAGGATGTAAATTCTGCCTTAATCAATTTACAATCAGCAGGACAAGGAGTTTTAGAGTTAGGAGGCTTTATTAATTCTCCTGTTATGAGGCTAAATACCGCATGATGAAAAGGGCATTCTATCTTATCCTCCACAATTTTATAACCTTCGGAGAGGATAGGCCTATTTTTATGAGGACAAACCGCAAGGAAAGAATACTCTTTTCCTTCTTTCTCGTATATCATTATTGGATATTTTCCTTCATAAAGAACTGTCTTAATCACAAATTAATTAAGGATGCAAGTATTTAAATGTACATTATTCTAGCCAAGTACGTAAACTAGAATTATTATCATTATATATGCGATAATTACTGATGCAAGCACTGGAATAGTAGGAAACTTTCTCCTCTGTACGATGGTCTGAGGAACAGATTGCTTAAAAGGATATCCGCACCTTAAGCAACGAGTTGCATTTATTGGGTTTTCGAAACCGCACCTAGGGCAAACAATGACCTGAGGCTGTTGAAAAACGTAACCGCACCTTTGACACCTCGTTGCATCTCCAGGGTTGATATAACCGCAAACCGGACAAACCTTAACTATAGGCCTCTCAGGAGGAATTATAGGTGTAGAAGGCATGATAGAAGGAACGCTTTCAAAACCTAAATAATAACCACACTTTTCACAAGTGTACGCATTATCCGGATTTAAATGACCACATCTTGGACAAGCTTTCATAGGTTTTTATTCACTTTTACTTATAAAACATTTATCGTAAGGTTTAAGGCTATATACTTGATTGATGAATTATTCCTTATGTATAAACTAGTAAATGATGAATGGAGTAAGGCAGTTTCAGAATTATTTCAATTATTATCTACCTCTCTTAAGGATAGGTTTATCATGCTTATAGCCTTAGATGAGGACTCGTTCGTTTACGATAGTAATGTTTTGGTTGTTGTTGATAAGGTTGATGATGAGGTTAGGGATAGGGTTGCTGAGGCGGTGATTGAGGTTAATTCTCACCACGATTGCACAATAAGCTACTACCTAACTTCGAAGGACGATGTAAATACTATAAGAGTTTTCTCTTCAGTAAAAGAGAAAAAGAAAGAAGATTGTGAAGACGCTTTTAAAGAATTTAAGGAGAAGGTAAAAAGCATTGCCCGTGACGTTATAAAGGCCGAAATTTACGATAGTAATGTTTTGGTTGTTGTTGATAAGGTTGATGATGAGGTTAGGGATAGGGTTGCTGAGGCGGTGATTGAGGTTAATTCTCACCACGATTGCACAATAAGCTACTACTTGCTATCAAGTGAAGAATATGAGAAAATTCGAGGTACTATTAAAGGAAGCAAATGACGACCTAGAGAGAGGAAACTTAAATAAGGCAGTTTCGGCACTGTATTTCGCGGTTAGGAAAAGGCTAGAATGCATTCTTCTCATCTTAAGGTATGAAGTACCTAGGAGAGACGACAAGTTAGCTAACGTATTGAAATATTTAGGTTATTCCGAGGAGAGCAGGATATTTATTGAACTTTACGAGCTAAGGAAAAAGGCGGATTATTCAGAAGAATTAATAAGTAAGGAAGAGGCAAAGAAAGCTTTAGAATATGCTGCTAGAATACTTAAAATCCTCGAGAAATTAAAAGAGAGAGTGAAATGACCAGTTATTTATTTACAATCAACTGTTCTTCTCTACATACTCTCTTACTGTCAATAGATGAAGAAAAGATCGATGACACGACTTATTTCGTATACTCCGGATTCCTAATAGAGAGTGAAGAAGTTTCTTTACCTTTAGAAAATTATTACAACCTGCCAGCTTTCTCAACTGCATATTACATTGCATTGAGGAAGAGGAAAGCTTACACTCCTCTACAAAGGCATTATTATGAAGGGGCAGTTCCCCTTTATTTAATATTCAGAACTAACGACGAAAAGAAGGCTATGGAAAAGGCATTGAAGATTTTCAAGGATACCTTACTGATGATGGGCTTAGGGTTAATATTCAAGCTTCCTTCATCTTACCTTGAGTTACTTTCTGCTGATTATGTGAAGTTATTGAAGAAGTGGTTCTAAGATCTTGCGTAACTTTTTAACGTTCTCTGCATAAAATTTAACTTTGTTTTCATCAAGCCTTGTTTCATGAAAACCCTCCACGTGAAGAATCCAAGCGCTCTTCCATATATCCTTAATTTCAGGGTATGAGTTAGAAAGCTGTAGAGATGCATCAAACAGAAACTCAGATTTCCATCTATCTTCTTTCTTAACCTTGGATAAAACGTTAATATTCTCTCTATAGGATAGGAATTTTATCGCTTCTTCTGCTGCTTTGTAGAGTTTTTCTGATGCTTGCACTGTGTCACCTTTCTTTAACAGTTCATCAGCCTCTTCCAAGAACTTTAATATATTCTCTATCTGCAATTTTAACCAACTCTTCAACGTCGTTCCTAAGGTCTTTTACTACTTCCTTATTTAGATTTACTGTAATGAGAGAAATTGCAGACGCCCAATAAATTGGTATTTTATCGTCCTTTAATCTTTCCGAAATTAAAAACACTGCATCGGTAAGAGATTTAGTATTAACAATTTCCAGGTTTAATTTTAGAATGAAGGACAAGAGTCTTATCGCTTCTTCTGCTGCTTTGTAGAGTTTTTCTGATGCTTGCACTGTGTCACCTTTCTTTAACAGTTCATCAGCCTCTTCCAAGTAAATGTCTGCAGAAGTTTTTAGGCTTAGCATCATTATATACTCCTTATTTCTAAATAATAAATGTGGTGAAAAGCGAAAGAAGCTTTTCTAATATTGGGAAAGGATTCATTAAGGGTCACGTGCAATTATAGTGAATGCGAGTGGTTCATTCTGGATCAAAACTGTTCTTTAGAAATAGTAAACGTTAACCAGAAAGGGAAAATTAGAATTACCAGAAACGCTGAAAACTTACAAGTTATGAAAGTCCTCTTATCCTTTCTTCTCTCAGGAAAGGATCCGAATGATGCAGTTTGCATTCAAAAAAGTGGAAGGACGGAATGCATAAAAGACGACGAAGGAATAGGAATAATGGAAGGTAAATGGAGTAGTAGAATTTTCTTTAATGAGGAAGAATTGGAAAATCTTCTAAAAAATTTGAAAGAGTAAGTATTATGGTATTCATATCATTTTCTCTCACGTCTTTATTATTAATTCTCCTGCATTAACGTCAGCATCAATTTTTAATTTCTTTTCACCTTGCCTTATTGGAGGTAGTTCTACATGACTTATATTACTACTAACGTCATTTATTATTCCCACGTTCTCCGGCAAGTCCAATGTAAGCCTAATAGTGGAAGCATTGTTGTCTATATCTAGTATTCCTCCCGATGGGAAATTAATTTTTCCCTTTATCGAACTTGCATCTGCATCAATTTCAGCTTTCTCACAGCCGGTTATGTTTATATTGGCGTCAGAACCATCTGCATCTATTTCGACTTCCTTTACGTTAAGGCTCAAGTTAACGTCTCCACCGTTAATTTCCACGTCAAGTTTTTCTAGGTTAGGTAAACTTAATACTGCCTCACAGCCATTAATTTCTAAGCTCATTTTTTCACCGAGGTTTATTTCTACGTCGTCTATTGAATGACACTCAACTTTCAAGTGAGGTTCACCTTGTACTATCGTTAAGTCACTTCCATCAACTTCTATTTCACAACTCTTTGGAGGTTGTATTGAGGAATCGAATACTGTAAATTTCTTATTATGTGTAGTATATATGTTGAATGGGAACTTAAGCAACCCTTGAAATGCCTTAGCAAAAGATTGCCCAATTAACCCTACATTAGATAATTTTGGAGCAATAGCTATAGAGCACTTATGTGAGCAATTTATAATCCCCACCTCGTTAATCTCGTCTATAACATCTTTCAGATCCTCAGGGTTTACAGAGTCGTCTATCTTTAATATTCCTACCCTAACTATCCTCAGTCTACTTTTACTGCTCTTTAATGATTTCACCAGTTCAGGAGTAATTTCGTAAAATCCTAGATCCCTTACCTCTACCACGTTTGAGGATTGAGGAGGTGTTATTTCTTGTTGCGGTGATTTTTCTTCTTCTCTTTCTAATATGCTCTCTCCTTTTCTCCCCTCCACTTCCATTATTATTTTATAGGCCTTTTTACCCTCCTCGGTGAGCGTGTACTCGTCATTTACCTTGGTAATCAAGTTACCTAGTTTTCTTATGTGGAAAGCTAAAGATGGGCTATCTAGCCCTAGTTCGTTCATTATGTCTGAAAAACCCGCCTTACCTTTTTCTCCTAAGATTTTAATTATCTTTCTTCTCGTTTCGTTTGCTATTGCTTCGAATATGTCCATACATGCTATTATGTGAATTTACAAATATAAAGTCTAAGTAAATTTCCGTTTATATTCAAGTAAAGAGAAATTTACCCATTCTCCTATAGAGACTGGTGTTGATCCTTGTACCACTAATCATAAAATATTTTAATCTCCTACTCAAAAATTAAACGATGCCAAAGGAGTTAACTCCCCTCGAAAAGTTACAATTATTAGTTCCGGGTTACAGAGGTTATAAGGTAAAGGACTTAATTAGGCAAGACGATTTTCTAGTAAGGCAATCCACAATTTCTAAGTTAGAGAATGCAATAACTAACATTTCACAACAAGAAGCTCAAATAGCAGCAATTCAACCTTTCTCTCCTGCTTTGAAGAAAATGGAGTACATTGTATCTCAGCTTAGGACAATAATAGGAATAATTAATTCCCAACAAGGTGGAGGTGCGGACGTTTACGCTAGGTATAAAATACAAACAGAGCAACTTGATGAAATAGTTAATAACGACCTGCAGATGGTCAGCATCGCTAATGAGATATTAAATTTATCCTCGTCTCCCGAAACAGTTGATGCTATTCTCTCCATGGTAAGTAAATTAAAGGAAGTTGTAATAAATCGCAATAAGCTATTTTACCCCCAGGAGGCAAGGTAAAGATTTGTCAGAGCACGAAAGATTTAACGCCAGGGAACTCAAATAAATTTCCTTATGTGGAAAATCCTTTTAAATCTTCACATAGTATTATACTGGGGTGAATAAATGTCAATATCCTTTAGGGGTCAGGTTATAAGTACTGAACTGGAAAATGGAGCTTCGTTAATGACTCAAGATACTATAATTTTTAGGTATCCAAAGGAGAACATATCTTCTAAGTCGCTCTTTATAGTTCAACCGACGGAGAGGTGCATAGTAATAATCCAAGGTCAAATAGCGGCAGACCTCCCTCCTGGAACTCATAATATACAATCCCCTGCAAATCCCGTCTCTGCATTCCTCTCCAAGTTTAGGTATCAATCGTTACCTTACGATACTGTAGTTTATTTCGTATCAATGACTAGGCATGAAGTAAGGGTTTCCGGAATAAGCCAAACCGACGATTTAGTTCCCCTAGAGTACGAAGTTGCAGTTTATTTTAGAGTCCAGAATCCTTCATTGTTGGTTACTAATGTACAATTCGGTTCGCAATACTTTAAAGATGCAGACTTAGCAGCTTACATTAACCCAGTAGTTGATCAAGACGTAAGCCAAGTTCTCAATAACGTTAAATTGGTCGACGTATTTAAGAAGTTTGCCGATATAACAACTGCAGTCACTGCTGGATTAAAGACCTTCTTAGGTGAAATAGGAATAGATTTAATCTCAGTTAGAATTACGAAGTTAATACCACAAGATCCGGAGCTTAGGAGGATATTACAGCTCAGGGATTTAGGAGTAGAAATTAATGACGCAATTAGACTTGGCTTGGCAAGAATTTTAGCTGAAAGAAGTGATCCTTCCAGCGTTAACATGGCTTTAGGTACTCCTTACTTCCCTCAATTATCAACTATAGTAATAGGCGGAGGTTACTTACCATACGTCGGAGGAGGAGTTACACCTACGCCGAGTCATGAAACTTCCGGAGGAGTAGTAGGAACTCCCGCTCCTCAGATGCCAACGGTACAGTCTGTGCTCAAGAACGTCTTAGGAGGTGGTAAGTAATAGATAGTAGAGAATTATCATGGAACATTGCAGCAGGGATTGGTTATTCCTTCATTTTAACAATACTCATGGCGATTGCTTACGGAATAGTTAAATTGTTTTACCCACCAACGATTTTTAGCATAGTACCTATAATTTCACTCGTAAAATGTCCAGCTTTAGGAATTATACAGCTTGTCATTCTGGGCTTGATGGTTGCATTCGCTTACCCTGTGAGGACTA
>Ga0167615_1000048_pt1 | contig 44718 bp, 44 predicted proteins | sample BED_Mat_host_9_1_FD_111800 | JGI IMG/M metagenome (GOLD analysis project Ga0167615, IMG submission 111800) | Extremophilic microbial mat communities from Yellowstone National Park, USA - BED_Mat_host_9_15 (v2) (version 2) | ecosystem: Environmental > Aquatic > Thermal springs > Hot (42-90C) >... | reverse complement strand
TGTGCCGTTGGATGGTGCAAAGGAGGCGCTGCACAAGGTGCAAATGGACAAACGTCGCCATCGCTACAACAAGGTGGATCGACCCGAGAACGTCATTGCGATGAAGCTGGACGCGTCCTACTTTTTCGAGCGAGGCATGCGCTTCTTGCAGCGGAATGATCTGGCGCGCGCGGTGAAGGCGTTTCAGAGGACCGTGGAGTACGAACCGGACAATCCGGTCAACTACTGCAATCTCGCGGGCGTGCTCGCGGAACTGGGCGACTTTGAAGCCTCGAATGAGCTGTTGCACTACGTGCTTGAGCATATGGATCCGCACATGTCGGAATGCTGGTTTTACCTCGCCAACAATTACGCGAACCTTGGCGATTACGACGCAGCTGAAGAACATCTCCTTCGCTACCTGGATCTTGATCCCCATGGAGAATACGCCGCGGAAGCCGAAGAGATGCTCGCCATCCTCATCGACGAGTTCGGCGGCGGTCGTGCGCTGGAGCGGCGGAGGCGCGAAGAAGCCCGCGCAGAGACCATGCAGGCCATTCAGGACGGGCGCTACTTCCTCGAAAACGGCCAGTTCGAGGTCGCCGTGGAGTGGCTCGAGCAGGTCGTGGCGGCCGATCCGTCTCACATCGCCGCGCGCAATAACCTGAGTTTGGCGTATTACTACACCGGCCAATACGACGAAGCGCTCGCGATGGCGGAGAGCGTCCTCGAACGCCAGCCTGACAACCTCCATGCGCTCTGCAATCGTGCGATTTTGTTGCAACATTTCGGCGATGAGGATGCACTGCGGCGAGCGGTGGAACCGCTGCGGAAGGTGATCCCACTCCATCCGGACATCGCGATGAAGGTGGCCATCACCCTCGGCTTCGTCGGCCGTCACGCCGATGCGCTCGCGGCGTTTCGCCGCCTTGCGCGCCTCGTCCCGCCGGATCATCCGATGCTTTTGCATGGATTGGCCGCCGCGCACGCGAACCTGGGCAACCTGCGTTGCGCGGAGGCGCTTTGGCGGCAATTGGCGCGCCACGAGGATTGCTCGCGCCTGGCGGACTATCACCTCGAGCGGGTGCGCCAGGCGCAGGCGGCCGGGCTCCAGTCGGTGAGCGTCAGCTATCAACTGGATATCCCGGTCGAATTGCAACTCGCCGAGGTGCGGGATCGCCTGCAGACGTCGTCTCCCGATGAATGGAAGCGAGATCCCCTCCTGCGCGCGTCCCTCTATTGGAGTCTGCGCCACGGCAACCGCGAGGTGCGCCAACGCGTCATTCGCGCGCTCGCGGTGGTCGGCGACGGCGACGCCGAACAAGCGCTGAAGTCGTTTTTGGCCCGATCCGACATCGACGCCTCGCTTCAGGAGCAGACGCTTGTGGCGCTGAAGCGGATGGGCGCGAAGGGACCGGTGCGCCTCTGGCGCGCAGCGGGTCCCATCGAGATGCGGCTGGAGGACGTCCGCCAGGACATCATCCTGGATCTGCAACCGCAGTGGAGGGAGGTTTGGGACCTGGCGGAGGAGTGGCTCGCCGCCCGGGCCCTGGGCAGCCTGGTGGGTCAGGCGCGTCGATTCTGGCTCACGTACCTGTATGACGATTTGTTTCTCGACCTGCGCAAGCGGATTGTAAAACCCGAGAGCTGGGCGGCCGGGCTTCTGTACGTGGTTCTTCGCTACGCCAACGTGCCCGTTTTGCAGCGCGATCTCGCCGCTCAATTCGGCGTCTCGGTGTCCTCGCTCAGCAAGTGCAGCTCCCGCATGGAGCAGGTGGTGCTTCGAGCGGGATGGCGGGCGCAGCGGAGCCGCGAAGAGTGAAAGATGCCGAGAAATGTTCGGCGGTCATCAAAATTTCACGAGGATGTAACACGGCTGAAACATGTGCGGTCTACTCTAAAGGCGTAGCACATTTGACCCCCTTTTGATATAGAGGTTCTTGGGCACTCGGCTTCCGAGTGCCGCTTTTTTTGTGCGCAACGCATCCCTGGTATACTCTTGGCGGAGCATGCTATGCTGTTCACAAATGGGGTGGGCGCCTTGCAGGTCATCGTCAACTGCTATGCACCGTTTGACGGCGGGTTCGTGATGTTGCGCAAACCGCGCCGCGGATGGTGGTACCTGCCGGGCGGCAAGGTCGAGCCAGGCGAGTCGTGGCGGCTCGCGGCCATGCGCGAGTTCACGGAGGAAACGGGGCTGCAACTCGAGGACGCCCATCTTCGCGGGGTCTACGAGATCCACGTCGCTGCGGGGCCCGAGGAAGGCGAGAAGCGCCGCATCATCGCCCAGTTCGTCGGGCGGGGGGCTTCGGGGACCCTCCGGACCGTCCATCGAGAAGGCACGCTCGCCATTGTGACGAAGCGCGAGCTTCCGCACCTGCCCATGGACGAGGGAGATCGCCTCATGCTTTTACACGCCATCTCCGCCGAGGAGCGGGGCGACGACCGCGTGTTTTTCGGGAGCTTCTCGTACGACGCGGAGCACCGGCTGCTTCGTCATGAAATGGATCCCGACGGCTATCCGCTGGAACCGCTGTTTGCGCGCAGCCAAGAGGGGGATGCGCTGTGACCAACCGCTTGCAGGCGATTGTGCTGACCGGCATGTCGGGTGCGGGCAAGTCCACTGCGATGCAGGCGTTCGAAGATTTCGGCTTTTTCTGTGTCGACAATTTGCCGCCCGCGCTGATGCCGCGGCTCATTGACATGGCCGAGCACGCGTCCGGCAAGCTCAGCAAGATGGCGTTTGGCTGTGATCTGCGCGGCGGTGAACTGTTCGAACCGCTGCTCATGACCGTTCAGGAAATCCGAGAGCGCAAGGACGTCGCGGTGACCCTTGTGTTTCTCGACGCGGACGACGCGACGCTCGTGCGGCGGTACAAGGCCTCGCGCCGCCGCCATCCGCTGTCGATGGGAGGCAGGCTGCTCGAAAGCATTCAGGCTGAGCGCCAAAAGCTTGCGGGCGTGCGCCAGGCGGCCGACGTCGTGATCGACACATCGAACTTGTCTGCCAATCAACTCAAGCAGGAGCTCAGTCGCCGCTTCGTGGAACACGCCATGCGCCTGCCGGTGCACGTGGTGTCGTTTGGGTTCAAGTTCGGGGTGCCGCTCGACGCGGACATGGTGTTCGATGTGCGGTTTTTGCCGAACCCTCACTATCTCGACCACCTGCGGCCGTACACCGGGGAAGACGAACCGGTGTACAACTACGTCATGCAGTGGCCGCAGACGCAGGCGTTCTTGCAGAAGGTTGAAGATATGCTCGACTTTCTCATCCCAGAATTTCAGCGGGAAGGGAAGAGCCATCTCGTCATCGGCGTGGGCTGCACAGGCGGGAAGCACCGCTCGGTGGCGGTCGCGAAGCACATCGCCGAACATCTGCGGGATATCGCCGTCGTCGATCTGACGCACCGGGATTCCAGGCGGGAGGACTAGCCCATGCGACAGTGGTGGTTGCTCGCCTGGACCATCGCCTGTTTCGGCATGGGTCTTTTGACGGGCGTGTTGCGGCTTTCGCACTGGCCGCACGCCGCCGAGATCGGCATGGCGGTCGTGCTTGCGGCGGTGGTGCTGCTCGCGTTCGGCTGGTGGTCGGACATGCGGCGCCAGCGGCGTTTGCAGAAGTGGCGGGAGCGCAGGCTGAAGATCGTGTGCATCGGCGGCGGGACAGGATTGTCGACTATCCTGCGTGGCCTGAAAGAGTACGATGTCGATCTCACGGCGGTCGTGACGGTGGCGGATGACGGGGGGAGTTCCGGCAGGCTACGCCACGACTTCGCGATGCCGCCGCCCGGAGACATTCGCAACTGCTTGGTCGCGCTGGCGGATACGGAGCCGCTTCTCGAGCGACTGTTGCAGTTTCGCTTTCCAGCGGGAGAAGGGCTGGAGGGCCACAGCTTCGGGAACCTGTTTCTCGCCGCGATGACGCATATCATGGGGGATTTCGAGTCCGCGATTCGCGAGACAAGCCGCGTGCTCGCAGTTCGAGGCAAGGTGTTGCCGGCGGTGCGCGAGGACGTGCGACTTCGGGCGTACCTCGAGGACGGTCGCGTGGTTGAGGGGGAATCGCGCATTCCCGAGGCCGGCGGGCGAATCGAGCGGCTGGAGCTTGTTCCGGCGCAGCTCGAACCGCTGCCTGACGTGATCGCGGCCATCGAGTCCGCGGACGCCATTGTGGTGGGGCCGGGGAGCTTATACACCAGCGTGCTGCCGAACCTTCTGGTTCCGGGCATCGCCGAAGCCATTGCGTCGAGCCGAGCGTGCAAGATTTACATATGCAATGTGATGACGCAACGCGGAGAGACGGACGATCTGTCGGCGTCCAGCCACGTGCGCGTCATCTATCGCCATGTGGGCCGCCGGCTGTTTGACTATGTGCTGGTCAACGCAGCGCCGCTGCCGGAGGAGGCCCTGCGGCGCTATCAGGAGCAGATGAGCTACCCGGTTCGGGTGGACATGGAGGAGTTGCACAAACTCGGGCTCAAGGTCATCGCCCGCGACTTCATTCACTACGCGACCTATGCCCGCCACGACAGCCGCAAGGTCGCGGAGCAAATCGTGAGCCTACTGGGCTACGAGCGGGACACGAAGCACGCGACGAGATAGGAGAGATCGCCACATGTCGTTTGCCGCGGAGACCAAAAAGGAACTGACGCAGATCGCATCGGATCCCGCGGCAACGCGGTACGAGCTCATGGCCGTGTTCGCGCTGAGCGCGTCGTTTCGCCTCCGGGAGGGTGCGCTCATCATCGAGACCGAGAACGTGGCCACGGCCAGGCGCGTGTACACTTCCATCAAGCAGTTGTTGGGCATTCGCCCGGAGGTCGTGGTCCGGCGGAAGATGCGCCTGAAGAAGAACCATGTGTACACGTTGCGGTTGAACCGGTCGCAGGCCGAACAAGCGCTCGCGGAGCTGGGCTATGACGGTGAGCTTGCAGAAGGCCCCCTGGCGGTGGCATGGACATTTCCCCGGCAGGACGAGGCCCGGCGCGCGTTCCTGCGCGGGGCGTTCCTCGCGGGCGGTTCGGTGAACGCGCCCGGCAGTTCGTCGTATCATCTGGAAATTTTCGCGCATTCGCTCGAACTCGCCGAATGGCTGATGCGGCTGATGAATCGCTACGGGCTGAACGCGCGCGTCACCGCCCGAAAGAAGGGCTACATCGTCTACATCAAAGAGGTCGAGAAGATCGTCGAGTTCCTGAGCGTGATCGGCGCGGTGAGGGCGCTCCTTCAATTTGAAGACCGGCGGATCGTGAAAGGGATGCGCAACCAGGTGAATCGCCTGGTGAACTGTGAAACGGCCAACATGAACAAGACGATCTCGGCGGCCATTCGCCAACTGGAACACATCCGCTGGATCGAGCGTACCATAGGGCTGGAGAGCCTGCCCGAACACCTGCGCGAAGCCGCGCTGCTGCGGCTGCAGCATCCTGAGTCGAATCTCCAGGAGTTGAGCGCGGCCATCGGGGGGCGCGTCTCCAAATCGGGGTTGAATCATCGGTTTCGGAAGCTGGAGGAAATCGCCGAACAGTTGCGAGACCGTGCAAACAAGGGTCATGCGACTGTCGATAAATCGTCGGAAATGACCCATAAAGAGCCGTGAAATCGCTATCTTCCGCAATCTGCAGGATGATATACTGGAGATCAAATCTGAGGACTTGGTGATGAAAATGTTTGAGAAAGAGACGATTGTCCGCCTGCGCGGCGGTTTGTTTGCGCGCGCGGCCGCCAAGTTCGTTCAAGAGGCGACGCGCTTCAAATCGGAAGTGTTCGTGGAGAGAGACGGCAAGACGGTGAACGCCAAGAGCATCATGGGCGTCATGAGTCTCGCCATTCCGTCCGGCGAGCGCGTCGTGATTCGCGCGAGTGGCACGGATGAGCAGGTTGCGGTGCAGCAGTTGACCAAGCTCATCGAGTCCGAGGAGTTGTTTGTCTGACGGTGCGACGCCCACGCCCGTTCTTCCCCCTCCACCCCGGTTCATACAATCCAGCGTGGAGAACCGGAGGTGTGACGGATGGCGCGGAAGATGCGTGTCGGCAAGCGGCGCTTACCTCTCTGGATGATGGTCGTCGCGGCATCGATTCTTTTCCTCACGGTGTACGAAGGCTACCGCATGATCATGCCCTTCGTTGCGCGAGATCCCCTCTACCACGAGGTCAACTTCGGCCAGCGCGTCATCGACGACTGGCAATATGAAGGTGAAAACGAGGAGGGTTACCTCCTCTTTTACAATCCCGTGAATGGCGATCGCGCCATGCTGCCGCCCCAGAGCAGATTGTTCGGTGCGGACGGCAAGTGGGTCGTCATCGAGCACGCCGATGCCGCTTCCCTGACCTACGCCGAGCCTCTCGAGGCAGCCCCGTGGTACGTGTACCTCCTGCTGTTGGCGGCGCTTGGCGGCGGCGGGTGGTGGGCGTTCCGGCGCGCACGGGCGGTGCGCGGCAAGCGCATGCGGACGCGATCGGCCCGCAAGCCTGTTGCTGGCGAACGCATGGGAATTCGGCGCCCGAGGCGGAGATTCAAGCCGAGGCGACGTTCGCGGCCGTCGTGACGCCCTTCCTCCGCTTTGTGATTTACGCAACTCATGGTAGTCTATATGGAAAGCGGATCTTACGGACAGGCAGGAGGGGCGTTCGTGGCGCTACGAGAAGGCCGCGTTCAACAAATTCACAAGCGCGAAGAACGCGGAATCGACCGCTCGAATGAGCCTTTCGTTATTGAAAAGCTCGTTCGCAGACCTGGTTTGGTGGTCGTGCAGCGCCCCGCATTCGAACAGGGATACACGAATCACCTGCGCGAGATCTATCCGCAGTGGGGGATCGCGGTCAGTACGTGCATGGACAAGGGTGTCCCCGTGAAGCACCCCCGCCTGCGCTTCGACCATTATGTCGATCTCGTCAAGGTGTGGGAAGATCAGGAATACATTTATGCGGAAGACATGTATGTAGATGTATTGTTGTACGAGCGGTCGTACTACCACATCATTGATCTGGAAGAGTTTGGTCAAGCCATCTTCTCGAGGCAGATGAGCCTGGCGGAAGCGAGGCGCGTGCTCGACAACACGCAGCGGTTCGTGGACAGTTTCAAGCGGAGCCGCCTGTCGTACCAGGTCTGGAAGCACAAATACGGCGTCCACCGGCGCTATCCATAGCGTCGTCCTGGCGACTTCAGCGAGGCCCGCGTCCCCGAAGGGGCGGGCCCGGCCGTCTATTCCTGAATTTCGTCCAACATCTGTTGCGCAAGGTCCTGTGCGGCATTCGGCGCTTGCTGCTTGTTTTGCATCTGACGCACGGCCTCCCAGGCCGCGATGCCCACGCTCGCGCCTATCAGCAGGGCTGTCATCGTTCCCACCCCATGGTTCCGCCGCCGCCAGTTCATTCTGCTTCGCGCCATTCCGCTCATCGCGTTCATCATGTTCCACATGGCCAGCCACCTCCCCGTGCGTATTGTTCTCTGCGGCGGCGGGCGGTATGAGGTAAACGCGTTCCAAGCGAGGCGCGAACGGGAAGGAGCGTCATGCAACCGTGGACGAAAGCTTGGCAGCGTTCGCACATACACTAGAAGCGTGGTACGAACGGGCGAGGCGGGACCTGCCCTGGCGACGCACGGATGATCCCTACGCCATTTTGGTGAGTGAAACCATGCTTCAACAGACGCGCGTCGAGACGGTGATCCCGTATTATCAGCGGTTCATGGAGCGGTTCCCCACGCCGGTTCATCTTGCGGATGCCGACACCGACGATGTGCTCAAAATGTGGGAGGGCCTTGGGTATTACCGCCGCGCGCGCAACCTCAAGGCGGCCATGGAGGTGGTGCGGGATCGCCACGGTGGGCGGATTCCGGCGCGACCTGACGAGCTCAGGGCGCTTCCGGGCATTGGGCCCTACACGCTCGGGGCCGTCCTGAGCATCGCGTTCAACCAGCCGCATCCGGCTGTGGACGGCAATGTGCTTCGGGTGATGTCGAGGTATTGCGGCATCGAGGAGCCGGTCGATCTCCCGTCGGTGAAGCGTCAAATCGAGCGCGACGTCGCTGAGATGCTCAAGCGCGGCACACCGCGCGTTCTCACCCAGGCTCTCATGGAGCTTGGAGCGCTCGTCTGTACGCCCAAAAAACCTCGGTGCGCTCTGTGTCCCGTCGCTGCGGGCTGCGCGGCGCGGGCGCGTGGCTTGACGGATGTTTTGCCGAAGCGCCTGCCCAAGCGGGCTCGGCGCAGACAGACGGTGGTGGCGCTTTGGATCACGCGCGGAGCGTCGTTCTGGGCCGAGCGGCGGCCTGAGGAAGGGCTGCTCGGCGGCATGTGGCAGTTGCCCGCCGTGGAGCTCGATGATGCGCCCGACTCCCTGGAATGGCATGCTCGAGCCCGTTTCGCAGAGCTCCGTTTTGGGCATTCGCCTCAACAGGGTGAAACCGTGCGAGAGCCGGATGGGGTCGCCTTCGAGCGCGTATGTGAGGCGTCGCATGCGTTCACGCACTTGGACTGGACGGTTGTCGTGTTTGCGCCGGTCGAGTATGATCAGGCTGGAGGCCAACCCTTGGAGATTCATCCGAGTCGTGAAGGGGCGTGGGTGAATTTCGAGGAGATTTCGAACTTCGTGTGGCCTAAAGTATATCAGGACGTTTTACGCCAATTGATCGCCGGAAGTGACAAGCAGTTGATGCTGTTTTCTTGCTAAATGCGCATCCCACTGGAGGTGGTGATTCAATGCAGCAGACGTATACCATCACGCAAAATAAGATTCTGTCGCGCGTCTTCCTCGGGTTGTGCGCTTCGCTCGTGACAGCCGGGGCCGGCGTCGTGGTGGGCACGCGGCTTCCGTATGGCTTGACGCCCATTCTTTGGCTGGTGGAACTCGGGATGATTGTCTACGCCATGTTCCGCCAGTACTCGCGCGCGATTGGCTTTCCTTTCGTGTTCGCGTTCACGTTCATCTCAGGGATGACCTTGTCGTACGCGCTTCTGTCGTACGCGTCCGTGTTTGGCATGGCCCTGGTCCTGAAGGCGCTGGCTGTGACGGCGGCCGCGTTCCTCGTGGCTTCGTTCGTCGCGTCCCGCACGTCGATGGATTTCTCGTTCCTCGGCGGCTTTCTGCTGATCGGCACCTTGGCGCTTCTCTTGATGGGCCTGGTGGCCATGTTCACGGGCTTTTCGTCCGCGGCAAGCCTGATCTACGCGTACCTGGGCGTCGCCATCTTTATCGGGTATGTGTTGTTTGACGTGAATCGCCTCGCGCAGTATGGCGTGGCGGAGCAGCACGTGCCGTGGATGGTTCTGTCGCTGTATCTCGACTTCATCAACCTGTTCCTGTTCATTCTGCGGCTCATGGGCATCATGAGCGGGAATGATCGCCGATAAACGCGTGGCAGGAGACATGGGGCGCGTGAGCGCCCCCTTTTTTATGCCCCTGGTCATGTCGAGAAAAGGCGAAAGTGGCATTCCGACGGCTGCGCGTCCTATAATACGGGACGAGAGTCTGTATGCGCGGAAGGCGGCCAGGCCGCAACCGATATCACAGGAGGACAGCTGATGGAATATCGCCCACAGGAGATTGAACAAAAGTGGAAAGCTCGCTGGCGCGAGCAGAACGCGCACCGGGCAGACGGGAAGAGCGGAAAACCCAAGTATTATTGTCTCGACATGTTTCCGTATCCGTCCGGAAGCGGCCTGCACGTGGGGCACTGGCGCGGATACACCATTTCGGACGTCTGGAGCCGCTACAAGAAGCTGCACGGCTATGAGATCCTTCACCCCATGGGGTGGGACGCATTCGGCCTTCCAGCCGAGAACTACGCCATCCAAAACGGCATCCACCCGCGGATTGCGACCGAACAGAACATCGCGAACTTCAAGCGGCAGCTTGAGGAAATCGGGGCGATGTACGACTGGGACCGCGAGGTGAACACCACCGATCCTTCGTTTTACAAATGGACGCAATACTTTTTTGTCAAAATGTTTGAGCGTGGCCTGGCGTATCGGAAGAAGATGCCCATTAACTGGTGCCCGAGCTGCAAAACCGGCTTGGCCAACGAAGAGGTGGTGGACGGCTGCTGTGAGCGCTGCGGCGCTCCTGTGACGCGCCGCGAGATGGAGCAGTGGATGCTCAAGATCACCGACTACGCGGACAGGCTCCTGAACGATCTCGACAAGCTCGACTGGCCGGAGCACGTCAAGCGCATGCAGCGCGCGTGGATCGGCCGCAGCGAGGGAGCGCGCATCCGCTTCCGCTTGGCCGATCACGACGGCGAGATCGAGGTCTTCTCGACGCGACCGGATACGATTTACGGGGCCACCTACATGGTGCTCGCGCCTGAGCACCCGCTCGTGCCTCAGATCACGGCGCCGGATCGGAAGGCGGAAGTGGAGGCGTACATCGAGCAGGCGCTCCGCAAGTCGAACGTGGAGCGCCAGGTGGTGGACAAGACCAAGACGGGCGTATTCACCGGCGCCTACGTGCAGCATCCGCTGCTCGACAAGCGCCTTCCCGTGTGGATTGCCGACTATGTGCTCATGGACTACGGCACGGGCGCCATCATGGCGGTGCCGGCGCACGATGACCGCGACTTCGAGTTCGCCCAGCAGTTCGGCCTTGAGGTGGTCGAAGTCGTGCGCCCGCGGGACGGCGCGACCGAGCTCCCGTTCACGGGCGACGGCGTGTTGGTGAACTCGGGACCGCTCGATGGCCTTTCGGTGCCGGAGGCGAAGAAGCGAGCGATTGAACTCATGGCGGAGAAGGGCCAGGCGGAGCCGGCGGTCTCCTATCGTCTGCGCGATTGGGTGTTTGCCCGGCAGCGCTACTGGGGCGAGCCCATTCCCATTGTCTACTGCCAGAGCTGCGGCACGGTGCCGGTCCCAGAGGATGAGCTGCCCGTCCTTTTGCCGGACGTCGAGCGATATGAGCCCACGGGCACGGGCGAGTCGCCGCTCGCGGCCATCGAGTCCTTCGTCAACACCACCTGTCCCAAGTGCGGCGGTCCCGCCAAGCGCGAGACCGACACGATGCCGCAGTGGGCCGGATCGTGCTGGTATTTCCTGCGCTATGCGGATCCGCACAACGACAAGGAGCCGTTTTCACGCGAGGCCGTCAATTACTGGCTGCCGGTCGACATGTACATCGGCGGCGTGGAGCACGCGGTGCTTCACCTGCTGTATTCCCGCTTCTATGTGAAGTTCATCTACGATCTCGGCCTGATTGACTTCGATGAGCCGTTCCAACGCCTGTTTACACAGGGCATGATCACGTTGAACGGCGCGAAGATGTCGAAGTCGAAGGGCAACGTCGTGAATCCGGACGACATCATCGCGCGCCACGGCGTGGATGCGCTGCGCATGTATGAGATGTTCGTCGGTCCGCCGGAGGAAGACGCCGAGTGGAGCACCAACGGGCTTGAGGGCGTCGCGCGCTTCTTGGCCCGCGTGTACCGCCTGTACGCGCAACACGTGGACAAACTCGTCCCCGAACGCACGTCGCTCACGAAGCTCCGCCATCGTTTTGTCGCGACGCTCACCGAACGCATGGAAAGCTTCCGCCTCAACACGGCGGTGAGCGCGTTCATGGAGTACGTCAACCAACTGCAGCAGGAGGCCAAGGAGGGGCTGGATCGCGCCACACTCGAAACGCTCGCGATTGCCATTGCGCCATTCACTCCGCATCTCGGCGAGGAACTCTGGGAGATGCTCGGGCATCAGGAGTCGGTTTTCGAGCAGTCCTGGCCGACCTATGATGAGGCGTGGCTGCGCGACGACGAGGTCGAGATCGCCGTGCAGGTGAATGGCCGGGTTCGCGCGCGCCTGACCCTTGCGGCAGACATCCGCGCAGAGGACGCCATCGAGCGCGCGAAGTCGCTGCCGGAGATTCGCGAGTGGATCGAGGGCAAGCAGGTGGTGAAAGAGGTGTTCGTCCCCGGTCGGATAGTCAACCTGGTCGTCAAGTGACGCGTCGGTTGGATTCGCGCGACCCGGAGGGGGATGCGGCCATGGGCGAAGCTTCGAGCAAGCTGTACATGGAAATTGCTGAGGAGATTCGCCGGGAGATCGAAGAAGGCGCGTTTCGGCCCGGCGATCGCCTGCCGACGCTTCGCGAGCTCGCGGAGCGATTCGGCGTGAGCCGCGCCACCGTCCGCGAGGCGCTGAGCGCGCTGCGCGGTCAGGGGCTCGTCGAGTTCCGGCACGGCATGGGGACGTATGTGCGCACGGCCTCGGTGGAGATGTGGATGCAGCCGCTCGACGCGGCGATCCTTTTGAGCTACGACAACGTGCGCGATCTCGTCGAGCTCCTGACGGCCGTGCTGGCGCAGATCGCGTATCGCGCCGCGGCTCATCGCATGGAGCGAGATTACACCCAGCTTGCGCACGCCCTCTTTGAGCTCGAAGCTTCGCCTCGCCGGGGTGAACACCGCATTGCGAGCGAACTCAAGTTCTTCAGCGTCCTGGCCGAACTCGCCGGAAACCGCTTGCTCGAGAATGCGCTGCGCGTGTTGCAGGAGGCCCTCCGTTCCGGTCTTCGACTCCTGAATCCAAAATGGGATCTCGGCGTCCAGGTGTGCCGCAGTGTGTACAACGCGGTGCAGACCGGGAGGCCGACGGACGCCCGAGACGCCGTGTACGCCTATGGCGAAGCCATGTTGAGAGCGGTGGCGGAGAAAAAAGGAAGAGGCCATTCCGCCACGATGTGAGGTTTCTTTGCCGAGCCGTCTGTGATATACTGAGGATGTAAGCGCTATCAAAATGGATTTGTTGCGATTCGAGGATCAACGAGGAGAAAATAGATGAGCTTGGCCTGCTGGTGGATGTGTGGTGAGGGTGGATGAAGCGGAGAAGCAAGGAGACTCAGCGGACAAATGAAAGGTTGGTTTACGTGGGACACAAGCTGCTCGTAGTTGCCTGCTCGGATGAAGACCGATGGTTCGTGGACCGTGCGCTCCATGCAGGGTTTGACGTCCGCTTGCTCGTCTGCTTCGAGGATGTTCAGCACAAGATGCGCGCCTGGTATCCGGACCGGTTGCTCGTCGTGCCTGCGCACAAAGTGAGCGTGACCGCGGCCGTGCGCGCCGAGGGGTTTGGTGGTGCGCTCGTCTGCGAGCTTGGCGATCCCATCCGGACCGCGCTCGTCGTCCAGGCGCTGCGCGATGCAAGTGTCCCGCGCGTGACGGTGCTTTCCCGCCACCCGGCGCGCGCCCAGCTGTATGTGCGGTCGGGCGCGCATGACGTCTTGTGCGCGGACGATCGAGAACACCTGTGGACGGCCTTCCTGCACGGCATGAGCGTGCAGGAACCCGCTTCCTGACCCAGGCACTTCGCCACCCTGAGACAAACACCCTTTGGGGATGCTCAGTCGCCGCCGCACGTGGCGGCGAATTTGTTTTTTGTTCGACTTGGGCCGCCTCGTCCGCGCCTCGTGGTCGAGCGCGTGCCGCGAGTGTGGTATGATGAGAACGTGCAAAGGGACCCTCTTTTCTCACGAGATGGGAGGCATCGGATACCGCATGTCGGTGCAGATCCGGATCATGTTTTTCCTGATAGCCCTGTTCACGATGGGCGGCTTGGCCGCTGGCGCCGTGCTCATGGCGCAAGGCCATCACGGCTGGCTGTCTGCCTTGTGCTATGTGGTCGCGCTGATGCTCGCAGGTGTGGGTTTCACGCTCCGCCGGCGATTCGTGAAACCCTTGGCTGTTAAAGACCAATCTTGAAGGAGAGCTGCCGTTGCGACGTACAGCACGTGACGCTCAAATGCGCCGCTACCTTTGGCGTGTGACGGAAATCGCCATTCTGCTGGCGTTCATCGCCGTGTTCATTCTGGCGCTCGCGTCGCTCATGCAATACATCCTGCCGTTTGTGATCGGGTGGGTCTTCGCCATCCTGCTCATTCCGATTGTCCGATGGCTGGAGCGCCGCGGCTTGACGCGGTTGTGGTCCGTCCTCTTGGTGCTCGGTGTGAGCGTGCTGCTCATTGTCGCCCTTTCGGCGGGCATCATCATCGGCGCGCTTCGCGAGGCCACCTCCTTCGTCTCGCACAGCCAGGTGTTCTTCCGCGTGCAGCTCGCGCAGATCGAGGGCGAGATCGAAAACAGTGAATCGCTCTATGGACAACTCCCTCCCCAGGTGTCGAACGCGGTCCAGTCCGCGCTCACGCAGTTCGCGCATGGCCTCGAGGGGAGCGTCCACAAGGTCATCACGAGCCTCATCAGCATCGTCACGCATCTCCCGGATACTTTGTTCATCGCGGTCGTCTCTGTCGTCACGGCGTTTTTCATCCTTCAGCGGCGCGAGCGAATGCTGGCCCGTTTCTACCGGATGATGCCGCCCGGGTGGGCGCCGAAGTTGAACGCCGTCTTTGAGGACATGGAGCGCGCGTTTCTCGGCACCATTCGCGTGCAGTTCATCCTGATGTGCCTGTCGATGTTCCTCGGCATGATTGGCATGTTCGTGCTCGGCTTCCCGTATGCGATTCTGCTCGGCATCCTGTTTGGCCTCGCGGGTCTCGTGCCCATCGTGGGTTCGGCCATCCTCACGGTGCCGTGGGCCATTGTGGCGCTCATCACGGGGCACGTGGCTGTGGCCATCAAGGTCCTGGCGCTGCAGGTGGTCATCTCCATCATTCGCCACGCCGTCGAACCCAAGATTCTCGCCGACAGCGTGGGTTTGGACACGCTCGCGACGCTGTTTGGCTTGTACGTGGGGTTCAAGGTCATGGGGTTCATCGGCCTGTTCATCGGCCCCATTCTTCTGATTGGGGCGAAGGGACTGCTTCGGACGCGGCTGTTCAGCGACTTTCTCCCCGCCGAGGCCGGCTCGGAATCCGCGCCCGAACCCGGAGGCGACGAGGCGTGAGGCTTGTCAGCCTGAGACCGGATGGCGGCAGGCACCGCACGTGGCTAAATGCGGAGCCGGGGCGATTCGGCGGGTGGTGGATCCCGCCGGGGACGCCCGTGTTGGACGAGGGGGGCACGTGGAGTTCACCCTATCCCGTCGCCGCCTTGGCTTGGCCTCGCGCATGGTTTCAGGTGTTCGTGTTGCTCAAGGCCGACGCGACCGATTACTACGTGAACATCTGCACGCCGCCCTGCCTGGGAGCGGATGTGGTGTGGATTGACCTCGATCTCGACGTGCGCGTGGAGGGCGGCCGCGTGTGGGTTGCGGATGAGGACGAGTTTCAGGTGAGAAGCGAGGCCTATCCGCCCGCCTGGCGAACGGCGGCGCAGCAGACGGTTCGAGCGGTGCAAGATGCCGCAACATTCGGCGCGCACCCGTTTCGGCCATCGTTCGCCGACGCGCTGCGCGCCGAATGGGCTCTGCGATCACGTCCCGGCGGAACGGTTCTCGGCTAACAGCTTGCGCGCTCGCTCCATGATGGCAAACAGCGCGCGCGAGTCTTCCTCAAGTTGCTCCGGTGACAGCGGCAGCTCGGGCCCGCCCGCGCGAAGTTGGGATTCGAGGGCGTGCACCTTCGCTTCCAGTTCGGCCTTTTCCCGCTCGATTGCCGCGACGTACTCGCGCAATCTCTGATATTGTTCGTCGTACGTCTGCAAAAACCGAATGACTTCCTGCATGGACGCCGTGGAAGCGGCGGACTTCTGCGTCTGCACCTTGGTGTGCAGCGCTTTGCGCTCGGCTTTTGCCGCTTCAATCTCGTCTCGATATCGCTTGCGAATCACGCCGTTCCAGCGGTATCCGCATGCCGCCGCTGTCCTGCCGAGTTGCTCGGCCGCTTCCTCGAACGCCTTCAGCTGGGTGCTGCCGGTGCGAATGTGGCGAAGCACCAGCTGAGCGAGGCGCTCATCGTCTTCAGGCGTCCACGCATCCGAGCGCACAGGGGTGTTCTCGACGGATGCCAAGGTGATTCCTCCCTTGTCTCAGTACTATACTTATGGCCATGGCGTAGAAGTTTCATACGCATCCTACCTGTCGCTTTGCTACATGGTATGATTGAAATCTGATTTCGTGACTGAAGAGACAAGGCGTTGCAGCGCGTTCTCCTCCTGAGTCTCTCTCATAGAAGCGGATGATGAACATGAACCTGGAACAGCTGTTGGACGAGTGGCGGCGAGATCCGCAGTTTCGGGAACAGGTTTCGGCGTGGCGCGTCACGCCCGCGCGCATCGGGCGGTACGCCGACTTTCCCGAGCTCATCCATCCCGAACTGCGCGCATCCCTCGCTGCGCGCGGGATCGAGCGCTTGTACGCGCACCAGCGGGAGGCGTGGGACCTGATTCAGGCAGGCCGCGACGTCGTCATTGCGACGCCCACCGCGAGCGGGAAGACGCTTTGCTACAACCTGCCCGTGCTCCAGGCCATCCTTTGCGACCCAAGCGTGCGCGCGCTCTACGTGTTTCCCACTAAGGCGCTCGCGCAAGATCAGGTGGCGGAACTGCACGATCTCGTCCGAAACCTGAAGACGTCGGTGCACACGTTCACGTACGACGGTGACACCCCGGTCCACGCGCGCCAGAAGATTCGCGAGGCCGGCCACATCGTGGTGACTAATCCCGATATGTTGCACGCCGCCATCCTGCCGCACCACACCAAATGGCTGCGGCTGTTCAAGAACTTGCGCTACGTCGTGATCGACGAGGCGCACATCTACCGCGGCGTGTTTGGCAGCCACGTGGCGAACGTGATCCGCCGGCTCCTCCGCATCGCATCGTTCTACGGCGCGCGGCCACAGTTCATCTTCTGCTCGGCGACCATCGCGAATCCCGGCGAACTCACCTCGCGCCTGTTGGGACGGGAGACGGCGGTCGTCTCGGAGTCTGGCGCGCCGGAAGGCGAAAAGCACGTGATTTTGTACAACCCTCCCGTCGTCGATCCGTCGCTCGGCCTGCGCCAGTCGGCGCTCCGGGCGGCGAGGCGGCTCGGTGCCCGGCTGCTTCAACACGAAATCCCGACCATCCTCTTTGCGCGCACGCGCAACCAGGTGGAGCTTCTCGCATCCTATCTGCGCCGTGACGCGCGCGATCTCGTCCGGCCGCGCATCGTCAGCTACCGGGGCGGCTATCTGCCGAACGAGCGGCGCGCTATCGAACGGGGGCTGCGGGAAGGGAAGATCTTGGGCGTCGTCAGCACGAACGCGCTCGAACTCGGCGTCGACATCGGCTCGCTGCAGGCGGCCATCACGGTCGGGTACCCAGGCTCCGTGGCCTCCACCCGGCAGCAGATGGGCCGGGCCGGGCGACGCAAGGGCGTCTCCGCCGCCATTTTCGTGGCCACGAGCTCCGCGCTGGACCAGTGGATGGTGCGCCATCCCGAGGCGCTGTTGGACGCGTCGCCGGAAGCGGCGCGCATTTATCCGGACAACCTTCTCATCCTGATGGATCACCTCAAGTGCGCCGCCTACGAACTGCCGTTTTCGCCCGACGAGCGGTTTGGCGTCGAGACGACGGACGAGCTCCTCGGCTACTTGGTCGACATGCGCGTGCTGCACCGCGCTGCGGATGGCCGCTATTTCTACATGGCGGACGACATGCCGGCGCACGCCGTGTCCCTGCGCAGTGCGGCGCAGGAGAACGTCGTGATCGTCGATCAATCGGCACATCCGCCGCTCGTCATCGGGGAAATGGACCGGTTCAGCGCGCTGACCATGTTGCACGAGGAGGCTATCTACCTGCATCAGTCGCAGATGTTTCAGGTTGAAAGGCTGGACCTGGAGAATGGCAAGGCGTTTGTCCGCCCGGTGGATTGCGATTACTACACGGACGCGGAGCTCGCCGTGCACCTGCAAGTCCTCGAGGAGAACGACCACGCGAACGAAGGGCCGCTGTGCCACTACACGGGCGATCTCGCCGTGCACGCGACGCCGACTTTGTTCAAGAAGATCAAGCTCGAGACGCACGAGAACGTCGGATGGGGGAAGATCTACCTCCCCGAGGCCGAGCTCCACACGTCGGGCTACTGGGTGACCTTCGACCGATCCGGCTGGTCCGCGTCGGACGACGAGTGGGAGGCGGCGCTCAAGGGTTTGGGCCACGTGCTCAAGCAGGCCGTGGCGCTGCACGCGATGTGCGCCGCGTCCGACGTGCACGTCGCTGTCGAAGTGCGCGATCCGCAGTATGCTCGGCCGTCCGTGTACGTGTACGACGCATACCCGGGTGGAGTGGGCATCGCGGAGCGCGTGTACCGGGATCGTGATCAGATCTTTGCGACGGCCTTCGACATGTTGCAGGGTTGCCCGTGTCCGTCTGGATGCCCGAGCTGCGTCGGGCCGCCGACGAGCGGCGAGCCCGTCAAGCAGTGGGTGGGGGCGCTCTTCGCCTTCGTCGGAGCGGGCGCGGTGCGGGGGGGCTGAGCATGGCGCGCAGCCTGCTGGAAAAGCTGAAGGAACTCGAGCGGACGGCGGGCGTGCGCAGGGTCAGCGAGGCCGCGGCCCCAGGCGGCGAGGCGCGTGAATCTTCGCCGTTGGCGCGGGTGAATCGCCCAGAGAGCCCTCGCGAGGCCGAACTCGCGGACGCGGGGTTTCAGGCCATTCCAACGCCGCATGGGCCGGTCTGGGTGCGCGAGACAGGCTTCGATCTCTGCACACACTACGGAGGGCGCCCGTTCGCGGATTTTCTCTCCTGCGATCTCGGCCGCCTGAGCCGGTTGGCCAAGGCCGACCTGGCGCCGGAGCGGATGGTGTTTTACGACATCGAGGCCACCGGGCTCGGGCACGGCGGAGGCACGGTGCCGTTTTTGCACGCCCTCGGCTATTTCGCCGACGATGAGTTTCGCGTGGCCCAGTACTTCGTCCCCGATTACGCGGCCGAGGGCGCGGCGGTCCGGCTTCTTGCCGAACGCTTCGCGCAAAAGGACGGCGTGATCGTCACGTACAACGGGAAGTCGTACGACTGGCCGCTGTTCGTGAATCGGTGTGTGCTGTACGGATTGCGCCCTCCCGAACCGGCGCACCTAGACCTGCTCCACCCAGCCCGCAGACTGTGGAAGGGCGTGGTGGGGAGGATGAAGCTGGCCGACGTGGAAGGCGTGCTCGGCGTGAAGCGAGAGGGCGATGTCCCCGGCCGTGAGGCGCCGCTCCGCTACTTCGCCTACGTCGAGGGCGCGCCGCTCGCTTCGATGGAAGACGTGTTCGCCCACAATCTCCGCGATGTCTGCACGTTGGCCCGCCTCGCGCTTGAGATTGCGGAAGCGCTCGAGGAGCGGCGCGCGTGGTCGCACGCGGCTCCGCACGTGGGGCTCGCGACCTGGTTCGACGCGTGGAGGGAGTGGGAGTCCGCGGACGCGCAGTTTCGCAGGGCCGTCGAGCAGGAGGACGCGGACTGGCGGGCCCGCTGGCTGTTCAGCCTCTTTCTGAAGCGCCGCGGCCAATGGGAGGAAGCGAGTGCCATCTGGTTGGAGCTGGCGAACGACTTTCCCCATCGCCCCGAGCCGCTCGTGGAGGTTGCGAAGTACTTCGAGCATCGCCGGCGCGATCTCGCCAAGGCCCTCGAGGCTGCACAGGCGGCGCAGGCCCGGATGGACGGAGCAGCTCGCGAATACGGAGAGATTGCGCGGCGGATCGAGCGCATTCGCCGCAAGCTCGAGCGGGAAGCGGCTTGCCAGGCCGACGCGCGTCGTCTACTGTAGAGGGAGCAAACGCATAAGGAAGGTGCGGGCGGTGTTTGCAGGGTGGACCACTGACGACTTTGACGCGATGACGGAACCAGGTCTCGCTCCGCGCATGGAACGTATCCGTGCACGGATCCAGCCGAAGTTCATTCAGCTGGCCGAGCATTTCGAGCCGTGGCTGGCGGAAAAGCTCGGCGTGCCGATGCATACGCACGTGGCGAAGCACGCGCGCCGCACAGTCCATCCGCCGGAAAGCACGTGGGTGGCCTTCAGCGCAGATCCGCGGGGTTACAAGAAGCATCCTCATTTCCAGATAGGGCTTTTTTCCACGCACGTGTTCGCGGTGTGCGGCTACATCGACGAGGGCATCGACAAAGCTGCCTTTGGCGCGCGGGTGGCCGCAGAGAGCGAGGAGATCTTCGCCATGCTGCCGAGCGATTTCGCCGTGATCGAAGACCATACGTCCCCAGACTTCAAGCTCGTGCGCGATCTCGGCGCGGACGGACTGCGACGCGTTGGAGAGCGATTGGCCGCGGTGAAGAAGGCGGAGATGCTCGTGGGGCGCACCATCGTCCGAGAGGAAGTGGTGCGCATGTCGGGCGAGGACTTCGTGCGGTGGGTGGAGGAGACCTTCATCCCTGGCTGCGGGCTGTACGCGATAGCCCGTCCCATCGCGCACAAGTAACGGGGTGTCGACGTGCGCATTCACCTCCTTCACATGAACGATCTCCACAGTCGGCTCGAGAACCACATGCGCATCGGGGCGCAGATCCGCGCGATGAGAGCTGCGTTCGATCGCGACGGCGAAATTTCGCTCACGTTCGATCTCGGCGACGTGCTGGATCGCGTGCGGCCGGAGACGGAAGCGACGTGCGGCCTGTTGAACGCGGATCTCATGCGGGCGCTCGGGGTTGACGGTTGGATCTTCGGCAACAACGAGGGCCTCACCATCCCGGTGGAGCGATGGGAGGAACTCGTGAGGCGGTCTGGCGCTGTCGCCTTTGGCACGAATCTGCGGCGCTCGGATGGAAGCCCTTTTTCGTTCTTTCGCGATACACACGTCTACGAGGTGGGCGGGATGCGCATCGGCGCGTTCGGTCTGACGCCCAACTACGATTTGCCGTACCGCATGCTTGGCGTCCGCGTGCTGGATCCGGTTGAGGCCGCTCGACGGGCTGTGGCCGAGCTTCTGACGCAGCGGGTCGACGCCATCGTATGCCTGTCTCACATGGGGCTTCGCTTTGACCTCGCGCTGGCGCGCGAGTTGCCGCAGATCGCGTGCGTCCTCGGTGGGCACACGCACGAAACCATGCACGCGGCGGAGTACGTCGGCCACACGGCCGTCTTCCAGCCCGGGAAGCACGGGTTTTCCTTCGGGCATACGGTGCTCGAGCGCCTCGATGGGCGGGTTGTGGCGCGCTCGGAACGGGTCGCCGTGGAGCCCTGGGCGCCACTGGACGCGCGCATGATGCAGGTGTACGCCCGAGAGCAGGCGTTCGCCGAGCGGCAACTGCGGCGCCCCGTTGCGGCCACGCCGGAGCGTCTGCAGCTCGCCTATGAGGACGAGTGCACGTTTGCCAACCTCCTCACGGACATCCTGTACGACGCCTTCGAGGGCGATCTCGCCCTCATGATGGCGGGCGCGCTCAACGCGAGCCTGTTGCCGGGCGCCATCACCATGGAACATCTGCTCGGCGCGTGCCCGACGCCGACCAGGCCCATCGTCGTGACCCTGCGGGGCGCCGACATCCTCGAGGCCATCGATCTGGCCCTGAAGCCTGAGATCTACGACCGCCAGGGCATTGGATTCGGATTTCGAGGTGGCAAGATCGGCGTCCTCGCCATCTCCGGGGCGGTCGCTGAGGTCGAGCAGCGGGCCGAGGGGCGGCGGGTGCGCCGTGTCTTGCTCGGCGGGAGGGCGCTCGAGCCGGATCGCGATTACCGCGTCATCACGTGTGAGTACCTGTGGCTGTCCCCCTTGTTTCCGCCGTTCCGGCGCGCGCGAGATGTGACCTATCAGCGCCCGTTGGTGCGAGAGCTTCTCATTCAGCATATCGGCGATCCCGGCCGCGTGGAGCGCGCGCGTCTCCCGCGCTACGACGTCGTGAATCCGGTGGAAGAGAGGGGGAAGCGCGGATGGCCGAATTAGACCGCGAGGCGTCGGTGCGCGTTGTGGAACGCCTTCTCGAGGCGTATCCGGACGCGCGCTGCCAGCTGCACTTCACGACGCCGTTCGAACTGCTCGTCGCCACCATGCTGTCGGCGCAATGCACTGATGAGCGCGTCAACATGGTGACTCCGAGGCTGTTTGCGAAGTATCGCGGCCCCGAGGCCTTTGCGAAGGCGAGCCCGGACGAGGTCGCGGAAGACATTCGCGAAGTGGGGTTATTTCGATCGAAGTCCAAGCATATCGTGGAGACGGCGCGCATCCTCGTCGACGCCTACGGCGGCGAGGTGCCGAAAAGTCGTGAACGCCTGATGGAGTTGCCTGGCGTCGGGCGGAAGACGGCGAACGTCGTGGTTTCGAACGCCTACGGCGTGCCCGCGTTTGCCGTGGACACGCACGTGCAGCGCGTGACGAACCGCATCGGCCTCGCGCATTCGAGCGATCCGCTCAAGACGGAGCAGCAGGTGTGCGCGAAGTTGCCGCCTGAACTATGGACCAAGGCGCATCACGCGCTCATCTTGCACGGCAGGCGGGTGTGCACCGCTCGCAAGCCCAAGTGCCATATCTGTCCCGTGGCGGATTTGTGCCAGTACGCGCAAAACCAGGCGCGTGTCAGGGCAGAGCAAGGGTGACGGAGGGAGGCAGTCCGATGTGGAGGCGGCTTTTCATTGTGCTCGCCGCGTTCGATCTGCTCGCCGTGATTGCGGGACTCATCCTGTGGAACAGCCTTCCCCAGTCCGGCCGCAGCGCCGCGCCGGTCGCCCCCGTGCCCGCGAATGCGCCCACCGTCCAAGTCGATATCGGAGCGGACGCCATCAACGCGTACCTCGCATACGCCATCGCGCACGATCCGGAGGTCGGGCGTGTGCTCGAAACCGCGAATGTCCAATTCGGCGACACGTGGGTGTGCGATTTCGCCGTCAAGGTCCTCGATCACGCCCTGCCCATGCAGTTCGTGGTAACCCCCATCGTGCAAAACGGGAATCTCCTTCTGCACGTGGACAGCGCGCAACTGTCGTTCATCCCCATCCCGCGTTCCGTCGTCTTCTCCGTCCTCGAGCGCGCCTCCTTGCCCAACTGGGTCCAGGTGGATGGGGCCACCCAGAATATCGCGTTAAATTTCACCGAGCGGCCGGCCAAGCCGTTCGCCGTTCGCGTCGTGCAATATTCTCCCACTGCGAAGAAGCTCTTGCTGAATCTCGCCATCCCTCCCCAGACTCTCGCCCAAAACGCGCCGTGATCGCCCGCTCGGATAACTTCTGCCGCCTGGAGCAAGCTAAATGCGCGAGGAACCTGTTCGCATAGGGGGTTGCTCCAGTGAACGTGGGCGTTGGAGGCGCGCTGAAAAGGCTGTTGACCGTCGACGACACCGTCTTGAACGACGACTTTTCCCTGACGAGCGACGACGACGATCCGGAAGCTTCCAAGTACGGCGACGAGCCGGACGTGGAGTCGGTCAACTTCACAACGGCGGAAAACAAGATGGACACCGCCAAAAAGCCCGTCTCGATGCGCGCGTTTCTCCGCCGGGCGGAGCGAGACTACGAGGAGGCCGTCGAAAAGGCGCATGCCGGTCAGCAGGACCACATCGAGCTCGATCTCGACGACATGAAGCGCCGCCTTTCCCGCTTCTTTCACCTGCCCCAAAACAAGGACATCGTGATCCGCGAGTTTGCGGTTGGCGTCGAGGGCCGCGCGCCTTGGCGCGGGATGGTGGTCTACGTGGACGGGCTGGTGGACAAGAACGTCATCAACTGGGCCATCCTCGAACCCCTGATGGTCTGGTCGCACCTCGCGGACGACCCCAAGCGCGTGCTCACGTACGTGGTCGATCACCTCGTCCCCGGCCATCAGACTCAGCTCATCGAGAAGTGGTCGGAGGCGGTGTTCAACATCCTGGCGGGATCGACCGTCGTCTTCTTAGACCGGTGCGACGCGGCGCTCGTGGTGGAGTCGAAGGGCTGGGAGCACCGAAGCGTCAGCACGCCCAAGATGGAAAACGTGGTCCGTGGATCCCAGGACGCGTTTACGGAGAACTTCCGCACGAACACCGGTCTGGTGCGCATGAGGCTCCGTTCGGAGCACTTGGTGACCGAGATTCACGCCGTCGGCAATCTTGCAAAGACGGACGTCGCCATCATGTACATCCATGGGTTGACGAATCCAAAGCTCGTCAAGGAGGTCCGCCGCCGGATCGCCGACATCGACGTCGACTACGTGCTCGACGCGGGGATGTTGGAGCAGTTCATCGAAGATCGGCCCAGCATGATGATTCCCCAGGTGCTTGTGACGGAGCGGCCGGATCGCGTCGCGGCGATGTTGGCCGAAGGATACGTCGCCATCTTTGTGGGGCACAGCCCGGTGGCGATCATCGTGCCGGTGGTGCTGTGGTCGCTCATGCACACCTCCGAAGACACGAATCTGCGGATCATCCCAGGGACGTTCATTCGCGCCATTCGTTGGGTCGCCCTGCTCACCGCCCTGCTGTTGCCGGGGCTGTACATCGCGGTGACGAACTATCACTCAGAAATGTTGCCGACGGATCTCATGTTGGCCATCGCGGGAAGCCGGGAACAGGTGCCGTTTCCGGTGGTGGTCGAAGTGCTGCTGATGGAGTTCGCCATCGAGCTCATCCGCGAAGCGGGCATCAGGATACCATCGGTGATTGGTCCTACAATTGGTATAGTTGGGGCTTTGATCATAGGTCAGTCGGCCGTGCAGGCGGGCATTGTCAGTCCGTTGCTCGTCATCGTGGTGGCGACCACGGCGCTCGCCTCGTTCACGGTCCCGAACTACGAACTGAGTATGGCGATTCGCATTCTTCGCTTCGCGTTTCTCATCGCGGGGGCCGTGCTTGGGTTTTACGGGATTGCCATCTTGTTTGTGGTGTACATCGTGCGGCTGTCGATGCTGAAGTCGTTTGGCGTGCCGTTCTTGTCGCCGGTGGCGCCCATCAGCGGCGCGGCCAGAGACGTCTTGGTGCGCGGCCCCATCTGGGGTATGAACAAGCGGCCGGCGTTTCTGAACACGCTCCGGAGTTGGCGGCAAAACCCGATGACGCGCCCATGGTCGGCTACGACGCGGAGAGAAGCTGGGGAGGGGGATGGCAACGCATGAGCCAGTCGGGCAAGAGGGACGCCAAGGTCCCCGCCGCAGAGATGACCGCGATGCTCATCATTTTCGTCGCGACGAACGCATTTCTCACCTATCCCCGCTACATCAGTTTCAGCGCGTACGAGGCGGCGTGGATGGAGCCGATTTTCTCCGGGGCGTTGACCTTGGCGCTGTTCTACCTGGTCGAGTGGATCATGAGGAAGTACTTTCAAAATCTTGACATCGTCGAGATCGCCAAAGAGGTGTTTGGGCGGTTTGGGGCCATCTGCATCGCGCTTCTGTTTGCGCTGTACTTCCTGTGCTCCACGGCCGCGGTCATGCGGGAGTTCACGGAGAACGTGGTGAGCACCGTGTTGCCGTCCACGCCGCTGCTCCTCATCGGCGCGGTGTTCATGTTCGCCGTGGGGTACATCGCGTACGCGGGCATCGAGGGCATCTGTCGCACGGCGTTCATCTTCCTGCCCATTCTGCTCGTGGGATTGGTCGGCGTATGCCTGATGACGGTCAACTGGTGGCGCCCGTATCTGTTGCTTCCCCTCTGGGGCACGGGGCCCGTGCGCGTCATCATGGGCGCCATGCAGTACAGTTCCATCTTTGCCAATGTGCTGCTTTTGACCATCATCTTCCCGCATGTCAACAACCCGAAGAAGATGCGCCGGATCGGCGCCGTGAGCATCATCGTATCGACGCTCTTGCTCGTATTTCTGGTACTGTCGTACCACATGGTGTTTCCGGCTGCCGAGACGGGCAAGACGTCCTTCGCGCTGTACCGCTTGGCCCGCATGATCCACATGGGCCCTTTTTTCCAACGGCTTGAGAGCATCTTCATCTTCCTGTGGGTGACGGCGGCCACGGTCCGCATGGCCGTCACCATGTGGGGCTCGGCGTACCTCTTGGCGAAGGCGTTCAGCTGGCCCACGTATCGTCCCGCCGTTCCCGCCATTGTGCTTTTGTCCTTTTCACTCGGCATGTGGCCGCAGAACTGGATGGACGTGATCGAATTTGACGGAACCTATCTGCTGAAGTGGGGCTGGATTGTCGTGTTCGCGGTCCCGGTGGCAGTTCTTCTCAGCGGGTGGATCAAACGATCTCGGCATCGCCACAGGAGGGTGCGCCATGTTTAAGTATCTGTTCGCCATGGTCATTCCCGTCTGCATCTTCGTGTACACGCTGTCGTTCATGCGCTGGGCGGGGCGCAAGAGTGGACCGGTGGCGTCGGTATCGGTCGGCGCCCTAGCCGTGATCTCGCTCTTGGTCTCGGGGGCGACGCTGTGGCGGGTGTTGACGTAAAGGCCCTGGCCTAGCGGCGTCGTGCCTCCGTTTGCAGTTGACAGCATACGACTACCACTGCCAGCGTGAAAATGCGCTTGCAACATTTCCTGCATTGATCTAAAGTCGGGTTAGAATTGATTTCATACTGAAAGAAATGAATGCGGTTTACGGCCCGGTCGCAATTCGTCCAAACGAAAGGGGATACGTGCGAGTGCCCATGAAAGCGTCTCCACCGCTGGTGCGCAGGCTGAATGAGCGGCGTATTATGAACGCGCTTCGCGAGCACAAGCGCTTATCCCGTGCCGACCTTGAACGGCAGCTGAATCTTTCAGCGCCGACTATTTCGCGCATTGTGGACAAGCTATTGCATGATGGGTGGATCCGCGAGCTGTACCCAGGGGAAAGTCAAACGGCTGGACGCAAGCCCATTCTACTGGACATCAATCCGGAGGGCTATGGAGCTCTAGGGATTGAGTTGGGCCGAGGGATGACGCGGATCGTCTATACCAATATGCTGGCAGAACTTCGCTCGTCGCGGATTATCTGGCGCACTGCCGAAGGGGCAAATGACCTCGCTCAGATGGTTCGAGCTTTTCTTGCCGAAGAACGCCTCACAGGGGAACGGCTCATCGGGATTGGTGTGGCAGCTCCCGGAGCCTCTTTCCCGAACCGAGAGATGATTGTTCCAGCTCCCGATCTGGGCACGGGGTGGGCCGAACCGCAGGGCGCACAATATCTGCGGGACGAGTTTGGCGTTCCCGTTTACTTCGCAAACGACGCGAACGCCGCGGTGCTCGCGGAGACATGGTTTGGCGCAGCCCAAAACGCGCAACACGTAGCCTTCGTGCTCGCGGACGTGGGACTCGGCGCTGGGCTAGCTGTGTCGGGTTCCATTTATGAAGGTTCTGCGCGGAAGGCGGGAGAGTTCAGCCATACCATTGTCAATCTTGAATCGGATGTAAAATGCGAGGATGGCCATACCGGATGTATCGAGAGTCAAGCCTCGGCAAAAGCCATATTCGCTCGCTTGAAAGCCCTTCGCGAAGTACATGTCAACGAAACCATTGAGCATGTAGTTCATCGAGCCAGTGCGGGAATCGAGCCGGACGCAAGTGTGATCGACAAGGCCTTTCGATACCTGGCGGCTGGTATCGCAAATCTTGTGCGCGCCTTCGATCCAGAGGTGGTGGTGTTGGGGGGGCGCATGGTTATGACATCACGGGTCGCCTACGAGAAATTGCGAGGATATGTGCACGACTGCCTTTGGCCTGAACGAAAGCGTGTCACATGTGCGCGCTTTGGGCTGGATGCTGTCGCCATGGGTGCCGCCAGTCTTGTTCTACAGACCGTGTACGACCACACACAGCTTGTCGGCACATGACATGCACGGACGGCTTCGAGGAGGTGATGAGATCTTCGTTAGGTGAAAAAGAAAGTGCATACATGAATGCCGTGTAAACGCCAACAGACACTCTCGGTCATCCTGCATGAGAATTGTATACGAGGGGGAGAAGAAAAAATGAAACGGTCAACGAAGATCAGTTCCGCAATTGCCGGGGCTGCAGTACTCGTTGCGCTTGGGATCGCGGTTCCCACGGCGCTCCATCGATCCACTGCCACGACGCCATCGAAGCCGGCCGGCTCGGCCAGCACGGCTAGCCCAGTGACGATTACGCTCGGCACTTGGGGCGGCGCTCAAGAAAATCAACAGCTTCTGCAGATCATCAACAAGATTAATCAAAAGTACAAGGGTAAGTTTGTCATCGAGGATTACAACGTCCCAGGGGGCAACTACGACCAGAAACTGAATACCGAGTTCGCGGCTGGAACGGCGCCGGATATTTTTTGTGTGGATGACAGCCTCGCACAGACGTATGCGAGCGAAGGAGTTTTGTTAGATCTCACACAATACATCAACCAGTTCAAATCGAAATCGTTAGTCGCCAATCCGTCGAATTACTATCCCAACACGCTGGTCGATGTACGATACAATGGCCACTATTATGCACTGCCATGGATCGCGCAGCCCGTTGTGATGTATTATAATCCTAAATTATTCCAGCAAGCTCATCTGCCGATGCCTTCTCCGAACTGGACATGGCAAGACTTCATGCGTGATGCCAAGAAACTTACCAATCCTTCTAAGGGCATTTATGGATATCTTCAGTCTAATGGCTGGCCGCCGGTCGAAATGTACATTTGGTCTTATGGCGGGGATATTTACAATGCATCTAAGACTAAGGCGCTGCTCAACACTCCGGCCGACATCAAAGGCCTGACGCTCATGGCCGACATGGTGAAAGAAGGTGTTGTACCCCCACTGGCCAAGCTGGCCAACGTCGACATTGAGGATCTGTTCAGACAAGGAAGGGTAGCGATGTTCGCCGGGGGTGCAGCGGACGGCAACTATGACACGAACGGATTCACAGCAAAGATCCAGCAGATGCCCATGGGGACAACGCACGCCACCGATTTGTACATCGCAGATCTGGCCATTAACGCGCATTCCAAGGTGCCGAAAGAAGACCTGTATCTGGCTTACACGGCATTGCTAGAGGGAATTGATCATTGGAAGATCGTCCCGCCCGTCAAACAGTATGCCGCGAATCTCCAGGACATTGTTGTTCCGGGGGCACCGGGCAATCATACACCGAGCGACCGGATTCAACCGATTCTTGAATCGTTGAAGTATGCAAAGGTCATTCCAGTGGTCAAGAATATGGCGAACTACTGGAACATCATGTCGAATGACATTTACCAGCCTCTGTTGCTCGGCCAGATGACACCTCAGCAAGCCGCTGCGAAAGCCGAACAGGATTTGAACGCGAATCTGAAGTGATTTCACCACTCGCCGGAGGCCTTCGTGGCCTCCGGCAGGGAGGGACTTCGATGAAGCGATCTTCTCTCGCGGTGCGTGAATGGTTGACGGGCTACTTGTTTATTAGCCCGTGGCTTATCGGATTCATCGTGTTCACGCTCGGGCCGTTGGTTGGTTCACTGTATCTGAGCTTTACGAACTATAACCTCTTGCAACCTCCTCAGTTCATTGGTGCACAAAACTATTTCCAGATGGTTCGTGATCCAGATTTCTGGCAGGCCCTTTCTGTGACGTTTTACTACGCGATTTTTGCTATACCTCTCGATCTGGCCGTTGCGTTGGCGCTCGCAATTCTGCTGAACCAGCGAGTTCGGTACATGCCGTTGTTTCGCACGATATTCTACCTGCCGGCTATTCTGCCGCCCGTTGCCACTTCGGTTTTATGGAACTGGATTCTCAATCCCGACTACGGCATACTGAATGCCTTCCTACACGCTTTGGGGCTTCCGCAACCGCAATGGTTGGTCACACCGCAGTGGACGGTTCCGGCGTATATCGTGATGAGTGTTTGGGGCGTGGGCACGTGGATGGTGATTTTTCTTGCCGGCCTCCAGGATGTTCCACAGAGCCTTTATGAGGCCGCAGCCATAGACGGAGCGTCGGTTTGGAGGTCGTTTTGGAACATCACGCTGCCCATGATCTCGCCTGTACTGCTTTTTAACCTCGTTCAGGGTGTCATCGGGACTTTCAGCTATTTCACACAGGCCTACATCATGGGGAACGGCGTTGGCGGCTCAAACGCGGGCGTCGACAATGCTGGACTGTTCTACGCTTTGTACCTCTACATTCAGGGCTTCGCTGAGCTGCATATGGGATATGCGTCGGCGCTAGCCTGGGTTCTGTTTTTCATCGTTTTGATACTGACTTTGCTCATTTTCAAGGGGTCCGCCCTTTGGGTCTACTACGGAGGTGAGCGCGATTGACGTACACGCAGGCGTCAGTCATTTCGCGCGATGCGTCTGCTCGGGCCCGGTGGTCGATGCGAGTTCGGCGACTTATCACCTATCTGCTCTTGACGGGCACGAGCATATGCTTTCTCATTCCGTTCGCTTGGCTAGTGATCAGTTCGTTAAAGCCTAACGATCAAATTTTTGTGTTTCCGCCCACGTGGTGGCCGAATCCGGTGGAATGGAGCAACTATGCTCAGGCCCTGACTTCCCAACCGTTCGGGCGCTACGCGTTGAACTCGTTGTTCATCGCACTGGTCAATGTCGTGGGCAATTTGGTTTCAAACTCTTTCGTGGCGTACGGATTCGCGCGGTTTCGATTTCCGGGGCGCAGGGTGCTGTTCATGCTGCTGCTGGCTACCATGATGGTGCCATCTCAGGTCCTGCTGGTACCGCAGTTTATCTTGTTTCACGACCTTGGATGGATTAACACGTTTCTTCCGTTAACGGTGCCTTCTTTTTTTGGTTCTGCGTTTTACGTCTTTTTGTTACGGCAGTTCTTTATGACCATACCTGTCGAACTGGAGGAAGCTGCCCGTATTGACGGTGCTGGGCCACTGCGAATCTTTTTCTCCGTGGTGCTCCCTCTAATCAGACCGGCATTGACGGCCGTAGCCATTTTTTCGTTCCAAGGCGCGTGGAATGACTTCCTGACTCCGCTCATCTATCTGTCGGATCCATCGAAGTTCACGTTGCAGCTGGGACTCGCTCAGTTCCAGGGCTCCTTCCACACAGATTGGAACCTGATTATGGCAGCTTCGGTCGTCGTGATGCTGCCAATGGCGATCATCTTCTTTGTGGCTCAGAAATATTTTGTCCAGGGCATCACGATGACGGGGACGAAGGGTTGATGAGCGGCCTGGCCCCGTACACATCGTTTTAGGAGGAGTCGGTTGTGGTGGAGCAAACAATTGCGAAGAACATCGTGGACTTTCGGTTTTCCAAGTACGAAGGCAATCCAGTTCTTGAACCTGGCCCGCGGGATTGGGAACAAAAGGACGTGTTTAACCCGACGGCCGTTGTTCACGAAGGAAAAGTTTACATGTTTTATCGAGCTGAGGACTTTCAGGGCATGGGAATCTGGAATGGAACTTCGCGAATCGGCCTCGCAATCAGCGAGGATGGATTTAGCTTCCATAAACTTGACCACCCAATTCTCGAGCCTTCAGAGCCGTATGAACTCCCGGGGGGCTGCGAAGATCCAAGGATCACAAAAATCGATGGGCGTTACTACATGACCTACACCGCCTTTGACGGTGTCACCGCCAGGTTATGCTTGGCTTCGTCAGACGATCTCATTCATTGGCAGAAGTATGGATGCATGTTACCAGGTTTTCGAGGCGAGAAGGATGCCGAGTGGTCGAAAGCAGGTGCTATCCTTCCTCAAAAAGTACAAAATAGGTATTGGATGTATTTTGGGGAAGGGTACGTGTATCTCGCGTTTTCGGAGGATCTTGTCACGTGGAGCGTGTTGCCGGAGCCGGTGCTTACGCCGCGAGGTAGAGGGTATTTTGACGCCGACCTGGTTGAGCCGGGTCCGTCTCCCTTCGTGACCGAAGACGGGATCGTCTTGCTCTACAACGGCGCAGTGGAACTCGCTCCCGGTCATCCGCCTCGGCGGCGGTATGCCGCGGGAGTAGCGGTTTATTCGCTCAATGATCCGAGTCGCTTGGTGTACCGATCGGAAGTCCCGTTTCTAGAGCCCGACACCGAAATGGAGCGTCGAGGTCAAGTGGATAACGTGGTATTTATCGAAGGATATATTGCCTTTAATGGCCAGGAACTCCTGTATTACGGAATGGCTGACTCGAGAATTGGAGTCGCAGTTAGAAAATAGGTATCCGCTTTCAAGCCACAAGTGATCACACCAAGAATGGAGTGCCAGCCTTGAAATCTCTGGCGAGCGCCAAGTCGTGCGAGCGATTAGCTCTGGAGTATCGGCACACGCGTGTTATCTACCACGCCGAAAAACTGCGCTTTCTGGGTGTAGAAGGGCGTGACGTCTACAACGTAGCTGCGCCCTTTGCCGATGAAGGACGAGTGGTGATGGCGGCGCGGGTGGAGCCCAGGCACAGCGAACTCTCCGAGGTGATCTTTTTTAGCGATCCCGGAGATGGGGTTTGGAGGCCGCTTGAGGATGTGCGCACCTTTCGCGGTCTGCAGGATCCTTTTTATACTAGAATTGGATCTGAACTCGTGTTTGGTGGGGTCGAGGTCTGGACAAATCCTTTTCATCATGATGCGCTTGAATACCGAACGGTGTTTTATCGAGGCAAGCATATCCGGGATCTCAGGCTATTTGCGGTCGGCCCCCAATGGATGAAGGATATCAGGCTGGTGGGACTCCCCGACGGCAAAATCGGAGTGTTCACGAGGCCAAACGGTAAGTTCTACGGAGGCCAGGCGCAAATTGGGTGGATCGTCCTGTCGAGCCTCGAGGATCTGTCACCGGAGTCCATATTAAAGGCCGAGTTGCTACCCGATCGATTTAGGCCAGGGGAGTGGGGAGGGGTCAATGAAGCTCATCTCCTTGATGCGAATACGATTGGCGTCGTTGGTCACATCGCATATCGAACGGCAGACGGGAAGTTGCATTACAAGTCCATGACGTTCACGTTGCATCTGAAGGAGGAGCTCGTTACACCCGTGCGAGTCATCGCTGAACGTACCGACTTTCTGCCCGGAGATTCGAAGCGCCCTGAACTGCAGGACGTCGTCTTCAGCGGCGGACTGGTGCGGTATCCCGATGGTACGGCGCATCTATACGCGGGCGTCTCAGATGCCGAGGCTCAGCGAATTTTAATGCCCGATCCCTTCGCGGCGGCATGTCCAACTGTCGAAGAACTCAAAGCTTGATTGCATGTCGCCCTGCTGACCCGGAACATCGGCAGGCCATTGCGCCCCATGTCCTCCTCGACTATGCTGGTCCTTGCGAGAGCCCGTTTGGGGCGAAGGAGGACCGTGATGAGCGACGAAGCGGTGATTCTGTACACGGACGGTGCATGCTCGGGCAATCCTGGGCCCGGCGGTTGGGCGGCCATCCTTCAGTGGAAGGGGCATGTGAAGGAACTGTCCGGCGGCGAGCCGAATACCACCAACCAGCGCATGGAACTGAAGGCCGTCATTGAGGGGCTCAAGGCGCTCAAACGGCCGTGTGACGTGATCGTCCATTCGGATTCGGCCTACGTGGTGAATTGCTTCCAGCAGGGTTGGCACGTGAATTGGCGCAGGAATGGGTGGGTGAACAGCAAGGGAGAGCCGGTCCAAAATCGCGATCTCTGGGAGGAATTGCTCGACGCCATCAACGGCCACCGCGTGCGGTTTGAAAAGGTCAAGGGGCACGCCGGCGTGAAGTGGAACGAGCGATGCGACGAATTGGCTCGGAGCGCGATCCCGCGGTGACGTCCCGCGACAAAATCGCGCTCGCCGAGATCCGTCCCTTGGCCGAGGAGGTTGGGCTCCCGGAGATTGCGGCGACGGACGCCTCTCCCTTTGACGATCTCGCCACTCCCCTGGCGGCCTATGCGGCGCGTGGGCGCACGGGGTTCGAGTGGGACAACGCATCGGAGCGGATGGATCCGCGCTTTTGGCTGCCCGAGGCGAAGTCCATCGTGACGGCGGCGCTTCCCTACCTGACGGAGGAAGGCGCGAGGCAGATGCGGCATCACCCCCGGTCGGATCTGCGCGGACAGACTTCGTGTTACGTGTACGGCGAGGACTACCACCGCGTGCTGTCCGAGCGGTTGACGGAGTTGGCGAAGCGGCTGGAGAAGCTCGTGGGCCGCGAAATCCGGCACCGCGTGGCGGTGGATACGTCGCCTCTGGTCGACCGCCGCGTCGCCGAGCGAAGTGGCCTCGGATGGATTGGCAAAAACGGGATGTTGTTCAGCCCTCGCTATGGATCGTACGTGTTTCTCGGCGCGCTCCTCCTCGACATCGAGATTGAGGATGCCAAGCATCTTCCTCCCGATGTCGGCAAATTCTGTGGCGACTGCGATCTCTGCATGCGCGCCTGTCCGACCCAGGCCTTCGTGGCGCCGGGCGAATTGAAGGCCACCGCGTGCCTGTCGTACGTGACGCAGATGAAGGGAACGATTCCTCGCCCGTACCGCAAGCCGCTCGGCCGACGGGTGTGGGGATGCGACGTGTGCCAACAGGTCTGTCCACACAATCGCCATCGAGCCCCGGCCCGCGATCCGTCCTTTTCGCCGGATGCCGAAGCCGCGTATCCGGATCTCGTCCGGCTGCTGAAGATGTCCAATCGTCAGTTTCTGCGCGCCTACGGCCGGTCCGCCATGGCCTGGCGCGGGGTCCGAACGCTGCAGCGCAACGCGCTTGTGGCGCTTGGCAATCTCCGCCGCCCCGAGGCTGTGCCCGTGGTGGCGCGGTTTTTGGCGTCGGATCGCCCGGAGTTGCGGGCAAGCGCCGCGTGGGCGCTGGGCGAGATCGGCGGGGAGGATGCGCTGCGCGAGCTTCAGGCCGCGCTTGGTTCGGAGCAGGACCCTGATGTGCGACAGGAGATGGAGGAGGCCATCGCAAATGTGTCCGCGAGCATCTGCCGCAGAGGCGTTCGACGTGACGAAGAGGGAAGCGGCCATCGCCGCGGTGAGCACGCCGATTGGGGAGATGTGGCTGGTGGCTGAGCCGGAAGGCGTCGTCGAGGCCGGATGGACCAGGCTCGAGCCGCCGCCTAAGCGGGATGGAGTGCGAGCCTGTGCAAGCCCCGAAGCGCTGGCCCTGGCCGAGCGCGCCGCGGAGGAACTGACGCTGTACTTCGCGGGGCGATTGCGGGCGTTCACCGTGCCGCTCGCGCCCCGAGGGACTGCGTTTCAGTTGGCGGTCTGGGCGTCGCTTTGCGACATCCCCTTCGGCGCGCGGGTTTCGTACCGGGATATCGCGAGCGCGGTGGGACGCCCGCGGGCGGTGCGCGCCGTGGGGCAGGCCAACCGCGCGAATCCGCTGCCTGTCTTCATCCCCTGCCATCGAGTGGTGGGCGCCGATGGGCGCCTCGTGGGGTATGCGGGGGATGCGTTGGATCTCAAGGCATGGCTTCTCGAACACGAATCCCGCGTACTTCGGGCGCAGACACTCTCGTGATCGTCACTCGCCGAGATGTTCCACCTGCTGTCGCAGGCTTGCGAGGAACGCCTGGCGTTTTTCCGCCTGCAGCGCGTACTGCTGAAGTGCCTCGAGCTGACTCGGCTCGGCCCCGAAGTGGTACCGAGCGTGTGCGATCCGCCACGGCAGGTAGGGAAAGCGCAGAATGGCCTCGACGGTGCGGTATTCCGCCTTGGAAATCTTCCGGACCACGTCGAAGTGCAAAAAGCATGCATACGCCAAGTGTCCGTCCCAATAGCCGCGTTCCAGGCTGCGGCGCAGCAGGTGCGCCATATCGAGGGCTCGTGGCGCCGGGCGCGCGAGCTCGAAGTCAATCAGGATCACCTGGTGTTGCGCCGTGTAAAGGCAATTGGGCGGGATGACATCGAGGTGGCACCAGCCGCCGGACGAGCGCTCCGCTTCCAGGTACGCGATCACGTCGCGATCCTCAAACAGCGCCAGGCTTTCGGCCCCATCGCGATGGAGTTCGTCGCGCATGGAGAGCAGTAGTTGATCAAAGGCGTCCTTCTCCCTTTTCCGGTCCGCTCGAAGCCACATCTGGCGCAGATCCCGCCAGCGGGCCTGAAACAGGCCAAACACGTCGTCCACAGCCTCGTCTGGCTGCCAGTCCGTGCGAAAGTTTCGCGTGGCCTCGTGAAACTGGGCCAGGGTGTACGCAGTTTGAGCCACGTGCTCGGACAGCGCGAAGTTGGCAGGTTGCCCGGACACCCACTCGGTCACGTAATAGGTGAAGTCTCCGTGGCGCACGTAAGGAGCGTTGGACGACGTCGTCACGATCCGAGCGAATTTCGTGAAGCCCTGGGCTTGGGCGTGGCGGAGGCACGCCACCATCGCGCGGCAGTGGTGGGGGGCGATGGTGGAGCGTTTCGCGGCGTAGCGCCGGCCCTTGGCGTCGGTCCACACTTCGACGGATCCTTCGGGGTGCCGGTGTTGAATGGCGAGATCGTACTTGGCGACCACAGCCTGTGGGATGAGCCGCGCCTGGCTTTGCGAATGCAGCTGGGCCGCATCAGTGGCCGCATCGGTGGCGCGTCGGCCAGCCGCCCGCGTCTCCTTCCCGTCTCCTTGAGGCCGTTCGACCGCCGGGGTGGCCGGCGAAGCCTCGCGAGGCGCTCGAGGATCCTCGCCGTCAGCTGATGGCGCGACCGGCGACGGTTGTGAAGACAAAAACGCGGGGGGAGAAAGCAGTTCCGCGAGCAGGTGCTGGAGCCACTCAGGCATGCTGGACTTCTGGCTTTTCATCGGCGGTCCCCCTCCGCCAAAGCCTATGCCTCGAGGCGAAGATTCGGGCGGGCGATGGCCCAGTTGCGCCGACAAGCGAGGTCGCGTGGGACGGTACTGACGAGGAACCGCCGCCGCTTCGACTTGCCTCGGCGCAGAGGCCGAGAGGGCGAAGCGGCAGCGCCTGCTTTCTGAGCTGGGGGTCACACGGCGTCGCCAAACGTGCTCCAGACCTCGAGTTTCGTCCGAACCCTGCGGATCACTTCGTCGGTGAACTCGGTGGTCGTCGCGTGGCCGCCGAGATCGGCCGTGCGAATGCCATCGACAATCGACTCGAGCGTAGCCTCGTAAATCGCGCGCGAAACCGTGTGCGCGTCTTTATCTGGGACGTAGTTCAACAGGGCGGCGCCCGCCAAGATCATGGCCATCGGGTTGGCCATGTTTTTGCGGTACAGGTTGGGCGCCGTGCCGTGCGGCGCTTCGGCCATCACGACCTTGGGCTGGAACGACTCGTCGAGCGACAGAAGCAGCGATTCCGATCCGGCGATGGTGCCGAACATCTGCAGGACAAGATCGGACAAGCAGTCGCCGTCGCGGTTCAGCGCCGGGATGACGAGCGCTTCACCCGCGCGCGCCAAGAGCAGCGCGTACGTGGCGTCGATGAGCTGAGGTTCGTAGCGCACATCGGGATACTCCTTGGCCGCGGCGTCCATCTCTTCCTTCAGCATGCCTTCGTAGACGGGACTCACGGTGTATTTGGGGCCGCCAAACACCTTCGCGTGCATGCGGCGCGCGTGCTGAAAGGCGTATTTCGCCACGCCTCGGCAGACGGATCGCGAAATTTTCTCCGTGCGGTACGCCACCTCGTCGCCGTTGTCCAGCTGCTCGCGCCACTCCTTCGCACCGTACGCGTCGTCCACCGCCATGCGAATGACTGAAATGGGCGAGTAGACGCCCACCGGCGGCGCAATTCCCGGGATTCGTCGCCCCGTGCGGACAATCACCGTGCCGTTGATCTCTTTGCGCAAAATGGCGTTGGGGCTGCCCACATCGCCCTTTTCTTCCGGCGTGATGGTCGCGGCCTTGAGGCCGAGGCCCGTCTCTCGCATGGCCTCTGCAGCCTCGTGCACCACCGCGTTTTGCGTGCGGCGGCGATTTTCAAGGCTCAGATCAAACTTGCGAACTTCAATCTCATAGCCCGTGACGTCGGGCGAGAGCACGCGGAGCGCTTCCTCCAGCAGCTCCTGTCCGGTCTGATCCCCTTCCATCACGATGATGCTCGGTTTCCCCATGTTCGTCACCTCAAATCTGTTGGCTTCGTCCCGCCGCAGCGGCTCATTCGGCCAGCCGCTCGGACAACTCTTCGGCGGCCCGCTTCATCGGTGCAACCATGTCCCGCATCTTGTCCTCCGCCATGCGTTCGACGGGTCCCGACACCGCAATCGCGTACAGGCACGATCCGTCCTTGTTCAAAACGGGAACAGCGACGGCCGCCGCGCCTGCGTCGCGCTCCTGCTTCGAGAGCGCGTAGCCCTCGCGGCGAATCGCCTCGAGCTGTTGGCGGAGGTCCACTTGCCGGACGCCCTTCGGCAGCCGGTCAGGATGGCATGCCGCCTCGATCACGGCCGAGTTCGAGAAGGCGAGGAGCACCTTGCCCGACGCGCCGATGGTGAGGGGGTATCGCTCGCCGACGGTGGCCACGTTCCGAATCGGCTGCAGGCTTTCGACGGCCAGGATCCGGATTCGCTCGAGGCCGTTGCGCACGTAGAGACTGACCGTCTCGTTTGTCTCGTCGCGCAGGCGGCGCAAAATGGGCTTCGCGGCGTCGGACCAGCGGTCGTGCAGCGCCGCGTTCGCGCCCAGGCCATACAGGCTCCAGCCGAGCACGTAGCGATCCGACTCCGACTCGCGGCGAACAAACCCCTTCTGCTGCAGAGCCAGGAGCAGGCGATGGACCGTGCTCTTGTGGAGGCCCGTGGCTCGCGCGATCTCGCTCAAGCTCCACGACCGAGGAGAATGGGTGAACAGCAACAGAATGTCGAGGGCCCGTTCGACGGCCCGAACCGTGGTCTGCCCACTTGGCGTATGCGGCATGTGTAGGACGTCCTTTCCGTTTCAACGTGCAAAACGCGCCCCGCCGAGAAGTATACCACAGTCCGCGCCAACAGGGGCCATTCAAACCGTCACCAGACATGGGCGTCTGTCATACCATGCGGTGAGTGAGGTGAAGGAGAATGTCTTCGTGCTTGGACGCTCTGCAAGGTTATTTCGACGCCAGAGCCCGCGCGTGGCTTCACACCTCGATGGACCAAACGGCGCGGACAGGCCGCTTCGCGGGCCTCGACCGTCTGGTTCATCTGGCGAAACAGAAGAAACTTACGTATGAGAAGCTCGGCAAGCGGCTCGCACGCGTGCACACGCAGGTGCGGGTGGAGAAATTGGAGGAGAGCCGTGATCGGTCGACCGCGGATGTGTGGGCGACGGAGCGCATCTGTTACACGTACTACGAGGGCGGCGTGCCCTGCGTGGAATGCTGCCAGATTCGACATGAGATGCGGTGGGCTCGAACGCCCGAAGGATGGGAGCTCGTGCGCGGGCGCGAATCGGCGATGGGCCGTGAACTTCCTGGAGTTCGAGCGACGACCGAAGCGCACGTGCTGCCCAGGTTTCCGCGCGATCCCGACTGGCGGAGCGGCCTCTACGATCGCGTCCGGGCGGCCCGCTACGCGGACGCATGGTGGGACGGCACCAACCCGCGATTTCCCCGGTTTTCGGACGACTGCACCAACTTCGTCTCGCAATGCCTGTACGCAGGGGGGCTGCCGATGTGGGGCGAGCCGGATCGCGCGGCGGGCTGGTGGTTTCAGTTTGGTCAGTCGCCTGTTTGGAGCTACAGCTGGAGCACCGCCCATGCGCTGTACCTCGCGTTGACGACCGCGTTCGGGGCACGGGTGGTGTCCGATCCGGCAGAGCTCCGCGTGGGCGACGTCATCTTCTACGACTGGAACGGAGAGGGGACGTATCACCACAGCACCATCGTGACGGACTTCGATGCCATGGGCGAACCGCTCGTCAACGCGCACACCATCGACAGCTACCACAGGCCGTGGCTTTACACCGACAGCCCTGCCTGGACGCCGAGGACGGCGTACGCCTGGGTCCATTTGCCCGATCGCGTCGTGCTGCATCGATCCTAGCACGTTGGCCGAGCGAAAAGGCCGTGATAGACTGGGGGGCGGACATTCTGCGAGGAGGTTGGGGCATGCACATCGTGCTGTTCGAGCCTGAGATCCCAGCCAACACGGGCAACGTGGCCCGCACCTGCGCCGTGACAGGTTCGACCCTTCATCTCGTCGGCAAGTTGGGGTTTTCCACAGACGATCGTCAACTGAAACGGGCGGGGCTCGACTACTGGCATCTGCTCGACATCCGCTATCATGACTCACTCGAGGATCTTTGGGCGCTGTATCCAGATGGCGTGTTTCATTATGTGGAAACCGAGGGTGGGCGGTGGTACACGGAGGTCGCATACGGGCCGAACGACTTCCTCGTGTTCGGCAAAGAGACCAAGGGGCTGCCGAAGGACGTCATTGAAGCCCACGCCGATCACGTCATCCGCATTCCCATGATCGACCACGCGGCCGCGCGCAGCCTCAATTTGTCGAACGCGGTAGCCGTGGTCTTGTTTGAAGCGCTCCGACAAAACGGGTTTCCTGGCATGGTTTGACGAACGCCGTTTATTGCGCGGGAAATATGTCGAAAAGCCGCTCGAGCGAATGCCCGAGCGGCTTTTCGAATGTCTCATCCTTTGATGATGTGAATGGGCTCGCCGAGACCCACTTCGGCGGCTTCCATGACCATTTCTCCCAGCGTGGGATGCGCATGAATCGTGAGTGCGATGTCTTCGAGCGTCGCGCTCATCTCAATCGCGAGCCCGAGCTCCGCGATGATGTTCGACGCCTCGACGCCGACCACCTGCGCGCCGACGAGGACGCCGTTTTCCTTGTTCGCGACGAGCTTGATGAAGCCGTCGGTCGCGTTGAGCGCTGTTGCGCGGCCGTTGGCGGCGTACGGGAAGCGGCCGACCGCAACCTGGCCGTACTCCTTCTTCGCCTCTTCTTCCGTCAGACCGACCGACGCCATCTCCGGATCCGAGAACACCACGGACGGGATGCAGCGGTAGTCGACGATGGACGGCTTGCCCGCGATGACCTCTGCAGCCACCTTGCCCTCGTACGACGCCTTGTGGGCGAGCGCCGGGCCCGGAACGATGTCCCCGATGGCGAAGACGTTCGGGTTGGTGGTGCGGCACTGCTGATCCACCTTGACGAGGCCCTTGTCCGTCAGTTCGATGCCCGCGTCCTGCAGGCCGATGTCGTCGGTGTTCGGGCGGCGACCCACCGTGACAAGCACGTAATCGGCCTCGATGGTCTTCTCGTTGCCGTCCTTGTCCTTGTAGGTGAGCTTGACGCCGTCCTCGGTCTCCTCCACGCCCTGCGCGAGCGCGTTGGTCTCAATCTGCACGTTGTACTTCTTCAGGTTCTTTTCCACGAGGCGGACCATCTGCTTGTCGAACAGCGCCAGGATGCTGTCCAAGCCCTCGATGATGGTCACTTGGCTTCCGAACTTGGCGAACGTCTGGCCGAGCTCGACGCCGATGTATCCGCCGCCCACCACCACGAGCCGTTTCGGGACGTGATCGAGGGACAGCGCGCCCGTCGAGTCAATGACGCGCTTGCCGAGGGGCAGGTTCTTCAGCTCAATGGGCCGCGAGCCGGTCGCCAAGATGCAGTGTTGAAATTGCAGCCGCTGGCTGCCGTTCTCCTGCATGACACGGACTTCGTTCGGCTTGGTGAAGAAGGCTTCCCCTTGGATGACGTTGACCTTATTGCCCTTGAGGAGCTGCTGGACACCGCTCGTCATTTTGTTGACGACCGACTGCTTCCACTCCTGCACCTTTTTGAAGTCGAAGGTCGCGGTCGTCTCAATGCCCGGGAACGGCGATTCCTTGGCCGCCTCGTAGTGATGGGCGGCCGAGATGAGCGCCTTGGAAGGGATGCAACCGCGGTTCAGGCACACGCCGCCCAATTCGGCCTTGTCCACAATGGTGACCGACTTGCCGAGCTGCGCTGCCCGGATGGCTGCCACGTAACCGCCAGGGCCTGCGCCGATGACTAAGACTTCAACCTCTTCCACAATATCTCCGACTACCATCCGTCACACCTCCAGGAGCAACAAGCGCGGGTTTTCTAGCAAGCGCTTGATGTCGTTGATGAACTGCTGACCGAGCGCGCCATCGATCACGCGGTGGTCGAAGCTCAGCGACAGGGACATCATCTGGCCCACGGCGAATTCGCCGTTCTTGATGATTGGCTTCTCCGTGATCCGGCCGACGCCCAAAATCGCAACTTCAGGGTAATTGATAATGGGGGTGAAGAACAAGCCACCCGCCGATCCGATGTTCGTAATGGAGATGGTGCTGCCCTTCATCTCCTCGGGCTTGAGCTTTCCTGCGCGCCCGCGCGCGGCGAGATCGCCGATCTCCTGGGCAATCGTCCAGATGTTCTTCCGGTCCGCGTGGCGCACCACGGGCACCAGCAAGCCGCGCTCGGTGTCCGTCGCGATGCCGATATGGTAGTAGTGCTTGATGACGAGCTCCTGCTTCTCCTCGTCGTAGGACGCGTTCAACTGCGGCTTCGTGCGGAGCGCCGCGATGAGCGCCTTCACGATAAAGGGCAGATACGTGATCTTGATGCCGCGCTCCTGGGCAATGGGCTTGACCTCGTTGCGCAGTTTGACGAGTTCGGTGACGTCCACCTCGTCCATGAGCGTGACGTGCGGCGCCGTATACTTCGACTTCACCATGGCGCGGGCGATGGCCTGGCGGATCATCGGCATGGGCACGCGCTCTTCGTATTCCTCGCCATAGGCCGCCGGCGCCTTTTGCGGTTGCGCAGGCCGCTGTTCCTTCTCCGCCGCGGGTTCAGGCTGAGGCGCTTCTGCGCCGGACTTGGCGCGATCGATGTCCTCCTTGGTCACCTTGCCGTGGTTGCCGGTGCCCTTGACGGTGCGGATGTCCACGCCTTGTTCGCGGGCGTACTTGCGGACCGCGGGGGTGGCGAGCACCTCGCGCGCCGCGGACTCCTGCGCATCGGCCTTCGCTTCCTCAGGTGCGGATTTGGCCGCGGGCGCCTCATCCGCCTTCGCGTTTTCGTGTGCGTCCGATTCGGCCTTCTGCGCACTTTTGTCGGTCGGTTGTTCGTCCGACTGGGCCTCGGCGGGCGCGTCTCCCTCCACCTCAAACGTCAACAGCACATCGCCGACCACGCAGGTCGTGCCTTCCGGCACCTTGATCTCCTTCACCTGTCCGCTCACCGGCGAGGGGAGTTCCACGAGCGATTTGTCGTTTTCCACTTCCGCAATTGGGTCGTCCTCCTGCACCGTGTCGCCAGGTTGGACGAGCCACTTGCTGATCCGGCCCTCATGCAAGCCTTCGCCAAGCTCTGGAAGGCGAAATTCAACGACGGCCATGGTGTCACCTCCGGGATTATAGGCTCATGACGCGATCGAGCGTCTTCAGGACGTACTCGGGTGTCGGCAGCCATTCGTCTTCAATCATACCAAACGGATACACCGTGTCAGGCGGCGTCGCGCGCAACACGGGGGCTTCCAAGTGGTAAATCGCGTTCTCGTTGATCTGCGCGACGATCTCGGCCGCAGCGCCCGCCGAGCGTTGAGCCTCCTGCACGACGACGGCGCGATTCGTCTTCTTGATGGAGGCCACGACGGTCTCGATGTCAATCGGGTTGACGGTGCGGAGATCGATGACTTCGGCCTCGAGACCCTTTTCTTTCGACCACTGTTCCGCGGCCTTGAGGGCCACGTGCACCATGGCTCCGTACGCGATCACCGTGGCGTGCTTGCCTTCTCGGACCACGTTCGCGACGCCGAGCGGGATGGTGTAATCGTCCTCTGGCACCTCCTGGCGGAACGAGCGGTACAGCTTCATGTGCTCCAGGAAGATGACGGGGTCGGGATCGCGAATCGCGGACAGCAGCAGTCCCTTGGCGTCGTAGGGTGTGCTCGGAATGACCACTTTGATGCCCGGCGTCTGAACGAACAGGCCCTCCAGGGAATCCGCGTGCATCTCGGGCGTGTGCACGCCGCCGCCGAATGGCGAACGGATGGTCACCGGCGCGGTGTATCGCCCGCCCGTGCGGTATCGCGTGCGCGCCAGCTGCCCCGCAATCTGGTCAAACGCCTCGAAGACAAAGCCGAAAAACTGAATCTCCGGCACGGGGCGAAAGCCTTGAATCGCAAGGCCATTGGCCAAGCCGATGATCCCGCTCTCCGCGAGGGGCGTGTCGAACACGCGGTTCGGGCCGTATTTCTGCTGCAAGCCTTCGGTCGCCCGGAAGACGCCGCCGTTTTTGCCGACGTCCTCGCCGAAGACGAGCACGCGCTCGTCGCGGGCCAGTTCGAGATCGAGGGCGTGCGTGATCGCCTGAATCATCGTCATCTGCGCCATGTCAGTTCGCCTCCTCGCCGGCAAATTCCGCCCGTTGGCGCTTGAGCGTGGGGGTGAGCTCTTCGAACATCGAGTCGATGAGGCCCGGAATGGTCATCTTCTCGGCCGCATCCGCCTCTTTCAGGGCGTTGTTGACCGTCTCCTTGGCCTCTTCGATGTACGCCTCTTCCTCTTCCTGAGACCACAGGCCCTTGTCCTCGAGGTACTTGCGGAAGCGGATGAGCGGATCCTTCTTCTCCCATTCCTCCTGCACGTCCTTCGTGCGATAACGGGTCGGATCGTCGCCCGACATCGTGTGGGGGCCGTAGCGGAAGGTCACAGCCTCGATCATGGTAGGGCCTTCGCCGTTGCGCGCTCGCTCCAAGGCTTCGTGCATCACGTGGTACACGGCCAGCACGTCCATGCCGTCGACCTGAATGCCTGGGATGCCTGCGGCGATGGCCTTCTGCGCGAGCGTCTGCGCGCGCGTCTGAAGCTCGCGGGGCACGGAAATGGCGTACTGGTTGTTCTGCACAAAGAACACCACGGGCAAATTCATGGCGCCCGCGAAGTTCATGCCTTCGTAAAAGTCGCCTTGGCTCGTGCCGCCGTCGCCCGTGTACGTCACGGCTACGCGCTTCTCACCGCGCAGCTTGAACGCGAGGCCGACGCCCGCCGCCTGGACGATTTGCGCGCCGATGATGATCTGCGGCACCATACAGTTGACGCCTTCCGGCACTTTGCCGCCCAGCTGGTGTCCGCGGGAGTACAGGAAGAGCTGATGTAGAGGATACCCGTGGAAGTACAGCTGCGGAATGTCTCGATAGCCTGGGAGCAGGAAGTCCTCTTTCTTTGTGGCAAACTCGCTGCCGATCATGGACGCTTCCTGGCCGGACACCGGCGCGTAAAATCCCAGGCGTCCCTGCCGGGACAGGCGAATTGCGCGTTGATCCCAGATGCGCGTGAAGACCATGCGCTTCATG
>Ga0167615_1000046_pt1 | contig 45346 bp, 40 predicted proteins | sample BED_Mat_host_9_1_FD_111800 | JGI IMG/M metagenome (GOLD analysis project Ga0167615, IMG submission 111800) | Extremophilic microbial mat communities from Yellowstone National Park, USA - BED_Mat_host_9_15 (v2) (version 2) | ecosystem: Environmental > Aquatic > Thermal springs > Hot (42-90C) >... | reverse complement strand
GCGCCGGTGGCACATTGACTCGAGCGCGAGGTGTGACATGTTAGATATCCGAGCCATTCGGCAACAACCCGACGTGTTCAAAGCGAAGCTCAAGCGGAAGAAGGTCGATCCGGCCGAGATCGATCGGCTGCTCGAGGCGGACGCCAAGTGGCGCGACGCGCTCACCGAGGTGGAGCGCCTCAAAGCGCTGCGCAATCAGACCTCCGAGGCCATCGCGCGCAAGAAGCGGCAGGGGGAGGACGCGAGCGAGGACATCGCGCGGATGCGCGAGGTGTCGGATCGCATTCAGGCCCTTGACGAAGAGGTGCGGGTCCTCGAGCGGGAGGTGCGGGATCTCCTGCTCGCGCTGCCGAACGTGCCGCACGACTCGGTGCCGGACGGCGAGTCGGAGGACGACAACCCGGTCATCAAGACGTGGGGAGAAATTCCGCAGTTTTCCTTCGAGCCGAAACCGCACTGGGAGATCGCGGAGGCGCTCGACATCGTCGACAGCGAGCGCGCCGTGAAGATCACCGGCAGCCGCTTCGTGCTGTACAAGGGCCTCGGGGCGCGGCTGGAACGGGCGCTCGCGAACTTCATGCTCGACTTCCACGTGGAGCGGCACGGGTACACGGAGATGTTCCCCGCGTTCATCGCGAACGAGGAGAGCCTCATCGGCACGGGCAACCTGCCGAAGTTCGGCGACGAGATGTTCAAGATCGAGGGGCTCCCTTACTACCTCATCCCGACGGCCGAAGTGCCGCTCACGAACTACTACCGGGACGAAATTCTGTCTGCCGATCAACTGCCGGTCAAATTTGCGGGCTATTCGGCCTGCTTCCGCTCGGAGGCCGGATCGGCCGGGAAGGATACGCGCGGGCTGATTCGCTTGCATCAGTTCCAGAAGGTGGAGCTCGTCAATCTGTGCCTGCCGGAGCAGTCGTACGAGGTCCTGGAGCAGCTGACGCGCGAGGCGGAGGCGGTGCTCGAGGCGCTCGAGCTTCCGTACCGCCGGATTGAAATCTGCACGGGCGATCTCGGCGCGAAGGACGCGAAGAAGTACGACATCGAGGTGTGGCTGCCGGCGCAGAATCGATACCGCGAGATCTCGAGCTGCACGAACTTCGAAGACTACCAGGCGCGGCGCGCGAATCTGCGGTTTCGCCGGGAAGAGCGGGGCAAGCCGGAGTTCGTGCATACGCTGAACGGCTCGGGCCTCGCCATCGGCCGCACGGTGGCCGCCATCCTGGAAAACTACCAGCAGGAGGACGGATCGGTCGTCATCCCGCGCGCCCTTGTGCCGTATATGGGCGGGATCGAGCGGATTGCCAAGGGCTGAGGCAGGGAGGGGAGTCGGGTGCGAATCTCGAACGTGAGCGTGCGGCTATCGGCGGACGATCTCAACTCGATGATCGCGGAGTTCGCACCGGACGTCCCGCTGCGCATTCTCGCCATCCAGCCGGACGGCGTGCGCGGCCAGTTCAAATTTCTCATGTGGAACATCGACTTTGCGGCCCGGCCGACGTGCAACGCCGACAAGGGCGAGATCTCGGTGGAGATCTCGGCGCGCAAGCTCGTGAACATCCCGCCGGCCATCGTGCAGATGAGCCTGCAGGAGGCGATGAAGGATGCGCCGCAGGGCATCGAGGTGTTGCGCCAGAGCCTGCGGCTGAACGTGGCGAGCCTGCTCGAACCGCTCGGCATTGCGCTCAAGCTCAACGCGTTTTCCTGCACCGAAGGGGCCTTGGTGATCGATTTGGCGCATGTCGAGATCGACATGAAGGGCCGGACGTCGGAGCTGCGAACGATGTGGAAGCGACGGGGGGAGTAGCGGCAAGTTGAATCGAGGCGTGCGTTCGGAAACCAGGCGCCAGCCCATGGAGGCGCTGCGCCGACAGTTACAATCCATCGACGGGCGCGGGTACAAGGCGTACAAGGATCTCGAGGGAGCGTACGCCTTTCCCGCGTTTACCCTCGCCGTCGATCACGTCCAGGGCGATCCGTTCGCGGATCCGTCCAAGGTGCGGGTCCTGGTGCCGCGGGCCAAGACCGCCGTCGGCGACGCGTGGATGAACGTGCCCTGGCGCCGGGTCCGCTGTGAGGACCTTCTTGCGCGGCGCATGGACGAGGCGCTGCGCCGCCTGGCAGGTCGCGCGCGCGGGACGGGGAAAAGCGGGCTTTTGGCCATCGACGCGCCGGGGCAGAAGGTGCTGGAGCGGACGGCGGTGCAGATTGGGCGGGACGAGATCGTCATCTGCCTCTCCGTCGGCCTGCCGGCTGCCGGCAGGCGCGTGCTCGGGCGCGAGGCGGAGGAGATGCTGTGCGCGCACCTTCCCACTGCCGTGGAGCGCGCCGTGTACGGGCTGCGCGAGGAGGACATTCGCCCCGCGGTGGAACTCGCGGATCAGCAGCAGGCCATTCGCCGGTATTTGCGCCATCACGGCCTCGTGGCCTTTGTCGCGAACGGCTCCATCCTGCCGCGCGAGAGCGGCGTGAGCGACAGGCCGATGCGCCGGGGCGCCGTGCCGTTTCAGAGCCCGCCCGAGCTCGAGATCGCCATCCCCGTGCCGCACCGCGACGAGCCGCTTCGCGGCATGGGCATTCGCCGCGGCATCACGCTCATCGTCGGCGGCGGCTTCCACGGCAAGACGACGCTCCTCGAGGCGCTCGAGCACGGCGTATACGATCACGTCGCGGGCGATGGGCGCGAGTTCGTCATCACCGACGCAGGCGCCGTGAAAATCCGGGCAGAGGACGGGCGCAGCGTGGCGCAGGTGGACATCTCGCCGCTCATCGGCGCGCTGCCTGGCGGCAAGGACACGACGCGCTTCTCGACGGAGGACGCGAGCGGCAGCACCTCGCAGGCGGCGAACTTCGTCGAGATGATGGAGGCGGGCGCCACGGCATTTCTCATCGATGAGGACACGAGCGCGACGAACCTCCTCGTCCGCGACGCCCGCATGCAGGCGCTCGTGGCGAAAGCAGGCGAGCCCATCACGCCTTATATCGACAAGGCGAGGCAGCTGTTCGACGAGTACGGCATCTCGACCGTGCTCGTCGTCGGAGGACTCGGCGACTACTTCGACATCGCCGACTGCGTCATCAAGATGGAGGCGTACGTGCCGCAAGACGTCACCGCGGAAGCCAAGCGCATCGCGGCCGCCATGCCGACAACGCGTCAACCGGAGGGCGGCGACTCGTTCGGGGCCATTCGGGAGCGCATTCCGCAGCCAGACAGCCTGAACAGCCAGCGCGGCCACAAGTCGAAGGTGGCGGCGCGCGGGCGGCATGCCATCCAGTACGGCGCGACCGAGATCGCGCTGCACGCGCTGGAGCAGCTCGTCGACGACAGCCAGACGCGCGCCATTGCTGCGGCGCTCCTGTACCTGGAGCGCAAGGACTGGCTCACAAAAGGGCTCACGGTTCGCGAACTGCTCGACGCCCTCGAGGCGCAGTGGGACCGAGAAGGCTTAGGTTCCATCTCCTTGCGCCAAGGCCACCCGGGCGATCTCGCCCGCCCCCGCCGCTACGAACTCGCAGCCGCACTCAACCGGCTGCGGACGCTGAGGTGCGAGCAGCGACACACAAACGGCGAAGGGTCCGCTTCACGCGCCTGATGGGGTGAAATGGGGTCGAAGAAGCAGGGACTTGCGGCGTGCGACACGCTTGAGGAGCACATGGAAAACCCCGGGGTGGTGGCGGGCGGTACCGGGGTTGCTGGGACACGCCACGCGAATGGCGCCACGCCGGGGCAGGAAATTTCCTTTGCGGGTGCGCCGGGCTTGGGGTATAATGTATGTGCGTTTCGCGGGGCGCCTCATCGACGCCCGCGCTGCGCCCGTGCATAGTGTGCACCCGTAGCTCAGTAGGATAGAGCGGTGGTTTCCTAAACCGCGTCTTGCGCAGGTTCGAGTCCTGCCGGGTGCGCCAGAAAAGAAAGTGGTGGCGCGGATGCTCCGAGGTCGGAGTGTCCGCGCTTTTTCGTGTCCGCGTCTATTTACAAATCTCCTTGCAAAGGTTCGCGATTCAGCTGACCGACAGCGTGAGCGTGACGGTCTGTCCGTTTGCGGAAATGATCACAGGCCACTGTCCAGGCGTGGTGGACGAGCCGACTCGCCACTGCCAGGTGATGAGCCCCGAGCTGTCGGCCGTCTTTGGCTCGAGGCCGCTTGCGTGACTCGGGCCGGTTTTATAATCGACTTCGATCGTGCCCAAGGCGCCCGGCGCGGTTTGTATCGTCACGGACGCATATCCGCCCCGCTGCACATTGAGGTTGGAGGAAACGACCGTAAGCGACTGGCTCTGTCCCGGGGAAGCGTTCGACCCCTCATCGGAAGAACGCCCGGTCGACGTGCCGGAGATCTCTCCCGAAGAAGAGGACCCAACACCTCCCATGTCAGATGGAGATGAGCCGAAGCTTTCGCCGCCGGCTGAGGTATTCGAGCCTGCGGCCGTAGTCGGCGCGCCTCCCGAAGTTGCAGATGTGCTCGGTGAAGTGACGCTCGGGCCCGCGTTGCCTAAAGAACCAGGGCTTTGCGCCGCTTGCGCGCCGCCCGCGTTCTCCTGGGACCTTGACTGTGTCTGCAGCCAACGGTTGGCTGCGTCGACGTTGAATCCTTGTGCGGTCACGTAGCCTGGGATGCTCCAAATGCCCCGATGGTGCGACTTCGCGTCATTCTGCGCCGCGTTGAGCTGTGCCAGGTAATCCGTGTTCGGAGGGTTGACGTACGCAATCCGGGCCAAGCCCTGATCTACAATGTCCCAATTGAACAGATCCGTGTTCGACAGCCAGACGTATGCCAGCAAGCGACCGTATTTGTCGCGCGTGTGCCCGGGTCGCCCTACTTGCAACCAAATACGCCGACCTGGGGGGAGCAGCCGCTCTGCGTAATTCGCCGCCTCTCGCGCGAACGGCTCGATCGGCTTGTTCGGAGCGACTTCTTCGGGCGCATCAATGAGGAGCATGCGCACGGTTTCGTTGTTCGATCCGACCCGAACCTGAAGGGTGTCGCCGTCGATGTCCCGCAAAACCGTCGCGGCCGTAAGCCCCTTCGGGGCATGCAAAACTGCGGAACTTTGAGCCTGTGCGCTCGGTGCATTGGCTGCAAATAGACACGACGCAAAACAGGCGACGGCCAAGGACCACGAACCCCAACGCTTCATTCGAAACGTATCTCCTCCCTTATAAGATGGATGGCTTGGGAATAAGCAACGATTTGCAAACGAATATCCAGAGAGATATGCGATATTGTAAACGACCATCAAAAAGTGGTCAAGCCATCCAGTTGGGCAGGAAAGACAAGACGGACAAATGACGCGGGATGAAGGTCGTCCGGAATGTCAATCTCGGTGAGCGCGGAAGGCGGGGGGAGGGGATCTCCGTCTCGGTTCATGCCGTACAGGTGCAGAGACAGGGCCTCTTGGGCCATGCGCATCGCGTCGGGCAGATCGTCACCTTGCGTGACGCAACCGGGGAGGTCCGGGAAGTAGACAACGTAGCTTCCATCCTCGTAAGGTTCAAAAATGGCCGGATATGCGCAGGTGCGCATGCATGTTCCTCCAAACTCGCGTACCGAGGTACGCGCTGTCGTTTGGGCGGTTGAAGCACGAGGCGGCCAGAGGCGTGGCAGAAGTCCCAACTGGCTGCGCGCGCCGGGCGGCGGTTTGGCCTTGCCGCCGCCCCTCGTTCTGCGATCAATACGCCACCATCGCGCCGCCCCACACCAAGCCGCCGCCAAACGCCACCAGCATGAGCAGATCTCCGCGCTTGATGCGCCCGTCGCGGATGGCGGTGTCCACCGCGATGGGAATCGTCGCCGACGAGTTGTTGCCGATGTTCTGGATGGTGCTCACGACCTTCTCCGGCGGGAAGTCCAGGCTCTCCGCCACCGCGTCGATGATCCGCTGGTTGGCCTGGTGCGGAATGAGCCAGTCGATCTCGTCCTTCTTCCTTCCGGTCTTCTCGAGCAGTTCCTCCACGGTGGAGGCCATCACGTTCACGGCGAGCTTAAAAATCTTCCGACCGTCCATCACAATCTTGGCCTTGGCGCCCTCGCCGTACGGCGTTCTGCTGCCGCCGCCGGGGATGTACAGGTTGTGGAAGTAAGTACCGTCCGCGTGAATCGTGGTGGCGATCACGCCCTCGCCGCTTTGCTCCTCGCCGCGCGAGACGACGAACGCGTCGGCGCCATCGGCGAACAAGATGCACGTGCCGCGATCCGTGTAATCCGTGAAGCGCGACAGCGTATCGGCGCCGACGATGAGCACGTGCTCGTGCACGCCCGATTTCACGAACTGTTCCGCCACCTGGAGCGCGGACAAGAACCCCGCGCATGTGGCGTGGAGATCAAACGCGCCGATGTTGCGACAACCAAGCCTCGCCTGCACCTGGCAGGCGACCGGTGGCAACAGGTAGTCCGGGGTCTCCGTCGCCACGATGATGAGATCCACGTCTTCCGGGGACAGGCCCGCATCGTCGAGCGCGGCCTTGGCCGCGAAGTACGCGAAGTCCGAGGTGGCCTCGTCCGGGCCCGCGATGCGCCGCTCGGCAATGCCTGTGCGGGTCTGAATCCACTCATCGGAGGTTTCCACCATTTGTTCAATCTCCACATTGGTGAGGCGCGTCTCCGGGAGATAGGAGCCGACGCCGCGAATCACGGCTCTATACAATCCATTCACCTCTTCGCCAGTATAACAGCCAACAGGAGGCGCGATGAGGGGGAAAGTGCGCCAGTTTGGTGACGAAATTGGCGGCTTTGCCTCATCTCATGCACAGAACGTGGGAGCGGTTACAATGGGTATCGAACAGGGCAAGCGGAGGGCGTGAACATGGAGGACCGCATTCGCGGGGGCGTGTGGGGACTCTTAATTGGCGATGCGCTCGGCGTGCCGTATGAGTGGCTCGAACCGGAAGCGATCCCGCCGTGGGACGAGATCGAGATGGAGCCGCCAGAGGGCATCTCAAGGATGCATGCGGTTCCACCCGGGACGTGGTCGGACGACGGCGCGCAGGCGCTGTGCCTCTTGGAGTCCCTCCTCACGTGCGGCCGGTTCGATCCGGCGGATTTTGCCGCGCGGCTCGTGGCGTGGCACGACGAGGGCCTTTGGACGGTCGACGGACGGGCGTTTGGGATAGGGCGCCAGACGGCGATGGCCATCCGCGCGTTGAAGAACGGGACAGACCCGGACCAGGCGGGCTTCGTGCTTCCGGAAGGCAAGGGAAACGGCGCCTTGATGCGGGTCCTGCCTTTAGCCCTGTGGCATCGGGGCGATGACGCATCGCTCGTCGCAGACGCGCACCGGCAGGCGCGCGTGACGCACGGCCACGTCACCAATCAGGTGTGTTGCGCGCTCTACTGCCTGTGGGCGCGGCGCATGTTGGACGGGCGAGCGCCGAGTGAGGCCTTTCAAGACGCGGTGGCACGGCTTTACGAGTTGTATGAGGCCGGATCGGCCTACCGTCGGTCGCTCGACGAGGAGGTGCGCCCGCATGAGCCTCCGGTGACAAACGGGGACGGTTACGTGGTGCACACGCTTCACGCGGCTCGACTGGCGCTGCGAGAGGCGAGCTACGAGGGCGCGGTGAAGCGGACGATTCAGCTCGGGCGCGACACGGACACGAACGCGGCCGTGGCGGGCGGGCTCGCCGGCATAGCGTTTGGCGAGTCGCGCATTCCGGGAAGTTGGCGGGGATGTCTGCGCGGGAGCGAGAGGGTTGAGCCGCTCATCGAACGGTTGGTGGAATGGCGGCTTCGGGCGTGAGCGGGAGCCGGGGCGCGGTCAGCCGTTCACGGTCGGGTAGATGGCGGTCGGATCGCCCTTGAACTTGGTCTCCGTGTAGAGCGCGGGATTGGTCAGCTCATAGCCGGGCTGGCCTTGGTAGGTCAGCTGGAGCGCAGGCTGAAAATACACGTTTCGGTAGGCAGAAGGCTGGCGGAAGGTGCAGTAGAGTGCCACCGTCTGGCCGGGCGCGATGACAAGCGGCGCTCGCAGATCTCTCGCTTGGCGCGGAATGTCGAGGGGCAGCTCGGACGGATGCACCACGTAGGCGGTGCGCTCGATCTCGACGCCGCCTCCCAAGGCGAAACCGTCGAACGTGACGGCATGGGGCAGTGGATTCTTGACGGCCATCGCGAAGACGTGAGAGGTCGCAAAGGCGCCGCTCTGTCCGGCGAAGCTGCGCAGGGGCAGGAGCCACTCCACGCGCTTTTGCACGAGCATGACGTCCATTTCGCCAAACGAAAAGCTGTGTGTCCAACGCGGCGTCGCGATGGTGAGCGTGGGCTCAGCGCCGCGGATGGATCGCCGGGCGACGGCATCGAAGTGCAGCTGGAACTCGAGGGTGTCCTCCCCGAGCTGGACTTCCTGCTGGGCAAAAGTGCGCGTATAGAGACCTGGCGTCTGGAGCTGCGCGGAAGAGACGACGCTCTGCGCGGTCGGGTTGACGTCGATGAGCAGGCACTGAAGCGCGAGCGGCGCCTGTTTGGTGGTAACGGCGTCAATCATCCAGTGGTTGATGACCATCCACTGCGTCGGCGTGCTGGGTGAGCCACAAGCGGTGGAAACGGCGCAAACGGCAGCGAGAGCCGCGGCGCAAGCGGCGCGAGAGAACCATCCTTGGATAGCCATGCTATCCTCCTTGTCCATGAAGCGTTGGAGAAATTATAGCACGCCGAGGTCGCCATGGGCTTGGGCGAACGCGAGAAGAGGGCCCGCCGCGGCAGCGGGCCTTCCGGATGGATGGCCTTGCGTTGCGATGTGGGAGCGAGCGGACACAACCGTCACACGTCCCAGGACATGGACGACCAGGCCGCGGGCTCGGTTTGGACCGCCAGCACGTCGTCCATCAGGCGGGCGAGTTGCTGCGCCTGCGCTCGGCGGCTGTAGGCCGGATTCCACGTGCGCCGCTCGGCGACAGGCTGCTCCATAAGTTGGAGCATCGCCCGCGCGATGGCGTCGGGATGGTCCGGCGGCACGATGATGCCCGCCTGCTCGCGGCGGATGAGATCCGCGGCTTCGCCTTCGCGGAGCATGGCCAGGATGGGGCGGCCCGCGTACAGGTACTCGTACAGCTTGCCGGGGACGTAGTCCTTGGCTTGTTCCGACTGATCGCCGATGAGAAGCGTGGCGTCGGCGGCCAGCATGCGCGCAAGCGCCTCGCGGCGCGGGAGGTAGCCGAGCGGCTCCACGACGGGTTCCAGGCCGAGCTCGTGGATGAGGCGGGCGTGGTGGTCATGGCCGGGATAGTCGAGCACGCCGGCGAACTGAAGGCGGATGCCGTCTGCGTGGACCTGGCCGCTCTGAAGCAGGCGATGCACGGCCTGAAACACGGCGTCGGCGGATCGGCCGGGGTACAGGATGCCGCCGTAGAAGAACGTGAACGGCTCCGCTTCGCGGCGCCGCCTGGCGGGCGCGGGCGGAAAATCCGCCTCGTCCACGCCGTTGCGAATGACGTGAATGTCGAGCGCGCGACGAGGGTATTTCGCCGCGAAGAGGCGCCAAAAGCCGTCGGTGACCGTCACCACGGCCGCGGCGCGGGTGAAGACCGCGCCTTCGAGTCTCCGCTCGAGCGCCGCGCGCCAGCCGCGGTGGTGGAAGTGAAGGTTGTCCGTCCAAGGATCTCGGAAATCCGCAATCCAGGGCGTTCGCGCGAACGCGGAGGCGACGAGGCCCGCGAGATGGGTGCTCTGCGGCCCGGATGTCGTGTAGATGCAGTCGATCCCGCGCTGACGGATGATGCGCGGGGCGGCGAGGCCCGCCCGAATCGCCCACAGGACCGACTCGTCCGGGATGAGGGCGTGCGCTTGAGCCCACTTCCACGCGCCCCAGGCGAGCCGCTTCCACAGTGGGCGTCGCGCTTGCGGAGACGGCTGCGGCGCGGGCGTCGCGCCATCGCCCACGATGCGCCCCGACCAGCGCGCGAGCTGTTTGGACACGGGGTCCGTGACGCGCACAATCTGGACGTCTTCTGGGATCTCGTCGAGGAGCGACGGATCGGGCGTCGCGCTGTAGACGTGATCGGCCGTGAGCACGGTGACCTTCCAGCCGAATTCACCGAGGTATTTCGCAAACTTGAGCGGGCGTTGCACGGCAATGCCGCCAACCGGCGGGAAGTCGTGGCAGATGATGAGGGCGTGACGGCGCTTCATGGCACCATCTCCACCGCGCAGTCCCGCTCGGCGGATGCGTGGGGCGCGGGCAGGGCGATGTAGGGAAGGTGGCTGTTCCCTTGGATCTGCCACTGCGCCTGCTTCAGACTTGGCACGAGGCGGCGTTTGAGATCGAACACAACGAGCGGATGCTGGCAGCGCGCGAGGAGGTGGGGCCAAGGCGCCGTGTCGAACGCTTCCTGCCAGGCGGCGATGGCCACGGCGTCCGCATCGGCCAGGCAGTCTTCCAAGGAGGCCGCCTGGAACGGGAAGTACGGCTCGACGGTCGGATCGAAAGCGGCCACGCTGGCGCCGCGCTCGGCGAGAATGTCAGCGAAATGGATGGCCGGGCTTTGGCGAATGTCGTTCGATCCGTCCTTCATCCCGAGGCCCAGAAGCGCCACGCGCGCCCCGGAAAGGCGTTTGCCAACGCGGTGCAGCGTCTCGTCGAGTTGGCGCGCGGCGCGGTGCGGCGCCAGGAGATTGATTTGCCGCGCCAGGGAAAAGAGCGGGATGTGCTCTTCCGATGTCAGCGAAGCCGCGAGGTACGCGTACGCGTTGGGGATGCAGAAGCCTCCGACGCCGATGTTGGGCTCGAGCAGGCGCACGCGGGGATGTGTGTTGGCCATGCGAATCAGCTCATACACGTCCACGCCGTGCTGTTCGGCAACCGCTTTGAGCTCGTGCGCCAACGCGATGTTGACGTCGCGCTGCGCGTTTTCCACCACTTTGGAGAGCTCGGCGACGCGCAGGCTCGTCTTGTGGAATTGGCCGTCCGTGAGGCGCTTGAGAACGTCCACCGCGCGACGGGCACATGCGTCGGTAAGCCCCGCCACGACGACATCGAGCGTCTGGAACTCCTCCATCGCGCGGCCCTCCGCCACGCGCTCCGGTGCGTACGCCACGTGAAAGTCTCGGCCCGGCACGAGGCCGCTCGCCGATGCGAGGCGGGGGATGATATCGCGCTCCATCATGCCAGGGACGAGGGTGCTGCGGATGAGGACGAGATCGCCCGCCGTAAGGACGCGGCCGAGGTCGTTGATGCAGGCGAGGAGCGGAGTCTTCTCCACCACCTCCCCGGAGACCGGGAGGCCGACGGTGACGATGAACGTGTCGGCTCGCTCGGCGGCTTCGGCCAGCGAGGTGGTGGCGGTGAACCGGCCGCTCGCGAGGTGTCGGCGCAGGATGCTTTCGAGCGACTCGCCTCGATATGGCTCCATCACGTGGGTGACGCCTCGGCGCAGTTCGTCGACCTTGCGTTCGTCCACGTCGACGCCGATCACCGTCTCGCCGCGCTCACACAACGCGAGGGAGAGCGGCAAGCCAATATAGCCAAGTCCAACGACTGCAACGTGCGTGCGCATGCGGTTCCCCCCATAGGCTTCGGATCTAGCATGACGACATGCGTCTCTCGTTTATGCGCAGTCTAACAAGCCAGCGTGAACCGACTGTGAGGAGTTTGCAAAGATTTGGTGTACGAGTTGCAAGGAATCGCGCGGCGGGCGGACGGCGAGGAGTGCAGCGAGCAAGCGATTGTTTTCAGACTCGTCACAAATTTGTCACACTAACTGTATCAAAACACTATTCACAAACCCGGCATTGTTTTAATACAATTGTGCCAGAACAGAAGATCAGGCCGAGGGGAGATGAGAGAAACGGGCGGTGTGAAGCTGAACCTCCTCGCAGTTACAAAGCGGATCTTGAGGACGTGATGTCCTCGGCAAGTTGGCACAGGGCGAAGCGGTCCTACATGAAACAGCCATGAGACAGGCGCGATGTCACAGGCGCCGCGATATGAAACCTGGGGGGAATGGAAGATGACCTACTTCAAGACGGCGGCGGAACTCGAACAGCACTGGAAGACGGATCCGAGATGGAAGGGCGTGGAACGCGCTTACACCGCGGAGGACGTGATCCGCCTCCGGGGATCGGTGCACATCGAACACACGCTCGCGCAGATGGGCGCGGAGAAGCTCTGGAAGCACCTGCATGAAGACGGCTTCATCCGCGCGCTCGGGGCGCTCACGGGCAACCAAGCTGTGCAACAGGTGAAGGCCGGGCTGAAGGCGATTTACGTGAGCGGATGGCAGGTGGCGGCGGACGCCAACCTCGCCGAGCACATGTACCCGGACCAGAGCCTGTATCCGTCCAACAGCGTGCCGAGCCTCGTGCGGCGCATCAACAACGCGCTGCTGCGCGCGGATCAGATCCAGACCGCCGAAGGCAAGGGCGACATCGACTGGATGGTGCCGATTGTCGCCGACGCGGAGGCGGGGTTTGGCGGCCCGCTCAACGTGTTCGAACTGATGAAGATGATGATTGAAGCCGGCGCCGCGGGGGTGCACTTCGAGGATCAGCTGTCGTCGGAGAAGAAATGCGGCCACATGGGCGGCAAGGTCCTCATCCCGACGTCCCACGCCGTGCGCAACCTGACCGCCGCGCGCCTCGCCGCAGACGTGCTCGGCGTTCCCACCATCATCGTGGCGCGCACGGATGCCAACGGCGCGTTCCTCATCACGAGCGATGTCGACGATCGCGATGCGCGATTCATCACGGGCGAGCGCACGCCGGAAGGGTTCTATCGGTTCCGGGGCGGGCTTGAGGCCGCAATTGCCCGCGGACTCGCCTATGCGCCGTACGCAGACATGATTTGGTGCGAGACGTCCGAGCCGAACATTGAGGAAGCGAAGCGGTTTGCGGAGGCCATCAAGGCCGAATTTCCGGATAAGCTGCTGGCGTACAATTGCTCGCCTTCGTTCAACTGGCGGAAGAAGCTCGATCCCAAGACCATCGAGGAGTTCCAGGAGACCATCGCGTCGTTCGGTTACAAGTTCCAGTTCGTGACGCTGGCAGGCTTCCACGCCCTCAATTACAGCATGTTCGAGCTGGCGTACGGTTACAACCAGCGGGGCATGGGGGCGTACTCGGATCTGCAGCAGCAGGAGTTTGCGGCCGAAGCCCGCGGCTACACGGCGACGCGCCATCAGCGGGAGGTGGGCACGGGCTACTTCGATGAAGTGGCGCAGGTGGTGTCGGGCGGACTGTCCTCCACGACGGCGCTCACCGGCTCCACAGAGGAGGAGCAGTTTGTCGAGGCGTGACGGCTCCCGAGTCGGCGAAGGTCCGGCTCACGATGTCGGCGCTCTGCGAGGATGGTTCCAACTCGGCATGGCACTCTCTTGGGGGCCCGATGGGTCCCGTTTTTTTTTGGCTGTGTGGGCGCTTGGAAGTCGGTGGGACGATAAGAAGCGGAGCGCTAGGTCGTTCGCGCGTTACAGGCTCCTTGTGAGGCGAATGGGGTGGGGGCGGTTCTGATAAAGGTGGCGACTCAAGAACTGCTCTGGCACACGGAGCGCGAACCGGAATCGGTGGCCAAAACCCTGGAGGTTCGCGATCTTTGAAAATTCCGCGTGGGGACTGGATTTTTGGGCGGAGAGAGGGTATCATGAGGGCAGTTGGAAGTGGTGGGAATGAGCAGCCGAGAAGAGGTTCGCGATTTTGGGCTGAGATTCCGCGCGGGGAGCGGAGTCAGGAGCGTGGCGTTAATCCGCCGAGATCGTCGGCGGCCCCATTGAAGCGACGGCCCGAAGCGTAAAACTCACCTGCTGCCCGAGGTTAATCCGCCGAGATCGTCGGCGGCCCCATTGAAGCTTGTATTGGACCCTGAACAACAGCATGCTTGCGTGTGTTAATCCGCCGAGATCGTCGGCGGCCCCATTGAAGCGTTATATCATACAATCAGAACGAAGGGAGGGATGATGTTAATCCGCCGAGATCGTCGGCGGCCCCATTGAAGCCGATCTCGACGCTCCTTAACCCGCTCGCGAATACCACGTTAATCCGCCGAGATCGTCGGCGGCCCCATTGAAGCATCGTCATTTTGTTTAACATGCATCGGCTTGAGTCGCTGTTAATCCGCCGAGATCGTCGGCGGCCCCATTGAAGCCTCGTTCCACTGACATTTCGGACAGCCTTGGTATGGTTAATCCGCCGAGATCGTCGGCGGCCCCATTGAAGCGAGAACGCCGTGTTCACCGCGTTCAGCGTCAGCGCACCGTTAATCCGCCGAGATCGTCGGCGGCCCCATTGAAGCCGGAGCTGAGAGGCCGAACGAATCGCCCGGCGATAGTTAATCCGCCGAGATCGTCGGCGGCCCCATTGAAGCGACTTGGCTGAGACCGGCCGCCTCCCGCAGCAAGCGGTTAATCCGCCGAGATCGTCGGCGGCCCCATTGAAGCATGTATGTGACTGGGGCCAGAGCCGGCTCGAGACATGTTAATCCGCCGAGATCGTCGGCGGCCCCATTGAAGCCGATGTCAAGCTTCTGTCTTCCTAAAATCACCCCGTGAGCCAAGCCAGCATCCGAATACTGCAATCGCCATACCGACCAGGGCAATGGCGTGCGAAGGGCTGAGCCATCTGCCCAACAGGCCGCCTAGCCACGAACCGAGCGGCGGGCCAAGTGCAATGAGTGCTCCCCGTAGGCCCATGATGCGTGCCATGACCTGCACCGGCACGGAGCGCTGGACCACGGTCCGCGCCAGCGGTGGATACCCGCCAAACAGGACGCCAGCGCATGCGAGGACCACGTAGAGCATCGAGAAGGCGTGGATCCAGAACAGCGGTGCGAACGCCGCGCCCCATCCAATGACCATCATCGCCATCACGACGCCGGTCCTGCGTCTCTTGGAGATCCAGCTGCTCCACGCCGCCCCAGCCAGCGAGCTGATGGCGTAGGTGGTCCAAAGGCTGCCGAGCATCCAGGCATCGCGACCAAACTGTCGGTGGGCCAGGAGAGGCAGCTCGACGTCAAGCGCGCCGTACGCCAGATTGAGCGCCCACGCGCCGACGGTGATCCACCAGAGCGGGCGCAGCGTGTACAGCGTCTTCATGGCTTCGAGGGTGTTTTGCACAAACGATCTCGCCGCTTGACACATCGTCATCGGCACATTTCTTGCCTGTCCTGGTATTTCCGCCAGTCCAACACATAACGCTGCGAGCCAAAATGAGGTTGCATCCGCGAGCAAGGCCACGGAGCTACCTGCGCGCGCGATGGCGAATCCGCCGAGGGCCGGACCCAGAATGGTCGCGCCATTCCACAGCATTTCCATCAGCGCATTGACGGAGGCTAGCTCATCGTCCGCGACAAGAATCGGGATGACGACGCTCCAGCCGATGGTCGAGAACGGCGTAAGGCAGCCTGCCGCAATCGCGAACATCAGAAGCGCCCACACGGGAAGCGCGTGCACCCATGGCAGCACGGCGATGGATGCGAACAACCCGCCGAGGATGAGATGAGATCCCACGAGGGCCCGCTTGTGCGATATGTGGTCTAGGATATGCCCAACGGCGGGGCCGAGCGCGACCGCTGGCAGGCCGAAGGCAAGACCTGGCCATCCCATGGTCTGCGCGCTCTTGGTCATGGTCATTGCGGACCACAAAAGACCCATCCAGCCCGCCTGATCGCCCAAAACAGACACGCCATCCGCCATCATGAAAAGTGCCAAACTGCGGCGGTGAAACCACCCGTATGTTCCCATGTTCACTTGTCACCTCGTCAGGAGCCCCCTGCTGGAAGCTCGCAAATGGTTGCAGATGGGGTCTCCCCCGACGAGGTGGATCAAATGGGCCTGCGCATCCGAACGGCTCCCTTCCGCCAATCTCCAAAACATTGTATCGCAAGCTCACAAAAAAGCGCCGCTTCCACGAAGCGACGCCTCTACTTTATTCTCCGCCTTATCTCCTCGGTTCGTACGGAATGCCATCCGCTGCCGGAGGCGTGGATCGGCCAATCAACCCGGTCAGGGCGAGGATGGTCAGTGCGTACGGGATCATCTGCAGGATGTTCGACGACACGCCATGGCCTTGCAGCACGATGCCGAGCGCGGTGGAAAAGCCGAAGATGAGCGCTGCGCCGAACGATCCGAGCGGCGTCCACTTGCCGAAGATCATCGCGGCGAGCGCAATATACCCGCGGCCGCTCGTCATGTTGGACGTGAATCCGTTTAGGATGCCGATGGACAGGTACGCCCCGCCGATGGCGGAAAACACGCCGCTCAGCACGACGCCCAAATAGCGCAGCCGCCACACCGGAATGCCGAGCGTGTCTGCGGCGAGGGGATTTTCACCGACGGATCGCATCCGCAGTCCTAGCCGCGTGGAGAACAGGAACCAGTGGGATAAGAAAATCAGGACGATCCCGACGTACACGAGCACGCTTTGGTTCGTAAAAATCACGCCGATGTACGGGATGTGGTCCAAACCAGGGATGCTCACTGACGGCAGCTTCGGTGTGTTGACGGGGGTGCCGTTGTACCCGAAGAGCGTGTTGAGCAGGAACGTCGTGAGTCCTGCTGCAAAGATGTTGATGCCCATGCCGAGCACCGTTTGGTCGGCGGACACGTGGATTGCGCCCCAAGCGAGCGCGAGCGCGGTCAGGGCGCCGCACACGATGGCGGCGAAGAGCCCGACCCAGGCGTTGCCCGTCCAGTACGAGAAAGCCACGCCGAAGAACGCGCCGATGAGCATGATGCCTTCCATCGCGATGTTGACGACGCCCGTGCGCTCCGAGAACGTGCCGCCGACGGCCGGGAGCGCGAGCGGGATCGCCATGGACAAGGTGAGCGCCCAAATTTCGGGGTTGGAGAAGATCATCCGTGCGCCTCCTTTCGCAGTGCGAGAATCGGCTCGTCAGCTTGCCGGCGTCTGGGCTCTCGCGGAGCGGCGCCGCCGGTACCAACCGATGACCTGCGGGATGATACGCTCACATCCGACGAAGAAGATGATGAGTCCGGTCAGCACATTCGTGAGCGAAGCCGGGACGTTGGAGACGATTTGCATGTTTTGTCCGCCTGTGGTCAGCGCGCCGAAAAAGAGGCCCGAGATGACGACGGCGAGCGGATTGTTGCGCGCGAGCAGCGCCACCACGATGGCCGTGTAGCCGTAGTTCGACGAAAAGCCGTCCAAAAGCTGATGATCCACGCCGAGCATCTGCACCGCCCCCGCCAGGCCGGCGAAGAGCCCGGAGAGCGCGAGTGCGATGATGATGTACAGCTTGACGCGGATGCCGGCGTATTTCGCCGCGCGCGGGTTCAGGCCGACGGATCGCAGGGAGAATCCGAGGGTCGTCTTGTACAGCAAAAACCACGCCGCCAACACCGCCAGCGCCGCAATCAGCATGGAGATGGGCGACAGCTGGGATCGCGCAAACCCTTGCGTGAAGTAGGGAAATTGGGTGTTCGACGCGATGAGCGGCGACTGAGGGATGTAGCCCTTCTCCTGCATCGGTCCGCCCTCGATGAGGTAGCGCGCGAACAAAATGGCGATGTAGCTCATCATCATGGTGGTGATGACCTCGTGTGCACCGACGAACGCCTTCGTGAGCCCGGGGATCACGCCGGCCCACAGTGCGCCTGCCACCATGCCAGCGGCGAGGCAGAGGAGCATGTGCAGCCAACCCGGCAGGGACGTGAAGTGGTAGCCCACCCACACGGCCGCCGTCGCGCCAATCCAGTACTGTCCGTCCGCGCCGATGTTGAACAGCCCGCTCTGAAACGAGAGGGCAATGCCAAGCCCGATGATGATGAGCGGCAGGCTCGCCGTGAGCGTGTTGCCCAAATTGCCCAGGCTCCCGAAGGCGCCCGAGATGAGCGATCCGTACACCGATACAGGGTTGTATCCGAGTGCCGCCACCAGGATGGCGCCAATGGCGATGGCCACCAGGCTCGCGGCCACGGGCAAGAGAATCGACTGAAGTGCCTTCACGCCGTCCCCTCCTTCGCGCGCCGGCCCGTCATCATGAGGCCGAGCTGCTCGCGCGTCGCCTCCGCTCCATCCACCACGCCGACGATCTCGCCGTCATGCATCACGGCGATGCGATCTGACAGGCTCAAAATCTCGTCCAGTTCGAGCGAGATAAGCAATACCGCCTTCCCCTCGTTGCGCAGCCGGACGAGCTGGCGGTGCACACCTTCGATGGCGCCCACGTCGAGCCCTCGCGTCGGCTGAGCCGCCAGGAGGACGAGCGGATCTCGCGACACTTCGCGCGCCAAAATGACCTTTTGCTGGTTGCCGCCCGAAAGCTCGGAGGCCTTGCGGCGGAAGTCGGGAGGGCGCACGTCGAACGCCTCAATCAGCCGCTTGGCGCACGATTCGGCCGCGCGCCGGTTCAAGATGCCGCGCCGCGAAAACGGCGGCCGCCGAAAGTCGCGGAGAATCATGTTGTCGGCGAGATCGAACGAGAGAACGAGGCCGTCGAGCTGGCGATCCTGCGGCACGTACGCGATGCCGAGCTGCGTCCGCTCCGCGGGGGAGAGGTGCGTGATGTCCCGCCCGTCGAGCACAATCTGCCCCGCCTCCGCGCGCAGCAGGCCCGCGATGGCGTCCGCAAGCTCAAACTGGCCGTTCCCATCGATGCCTGCGATGCCGAGGATTTCGCCGCGCCGGACGGTCAGGCTCACGCCCTTGACGCGCTCGTGCCGATCCGCGGACCGCACGCGCAGATGGCGCACTTCCAGCACGGGCGATCCGGCCTCCATGGGCGGCTTCTCGACGCGCAGCACGACCTCACGGCCGACCATGAGGTTGGCGAGCATCTGCGGCGTCGCACCTTTCGTCTCGAGCGTTTCCACCGTCTTTCCCGCGCGCATGACCGTGACGCGATCGCTGATTTCCAAAACTTCGTCCAGCTTGTGGCTGATGAAGAGCACAGGCACGCCTTCGGCTTTCAGCGCCCGGATGATGTTGAACAACTCCCGCGTCTCCTGCGGGGTGAGGAGCGCAGTCGGTTCGTCGAGGATGAGCACGCGCGCCTTGCGGTAGAAAGCCTTGAGAATCTCGACGCGCTGTTGTAGGCCGACCGTGAGATCGCCCACCTTCGCGTTGGGATCGATGGCGAGGCCGTAGCGCTCGGACAACTCTCGCACTCGTCGAACCGCTTCCCGCCGGTCGAAGCGGACGCCGCCCGGTTCGTCCCCGAGGACGACGTTCTCGGCGACGGTGAGCGCCGGAATGAGCATGAAGTGTTGGTGCACCATGCCAATGCCGGCGAGAATGGCGTCGCGCGGGCTGCGGAAGTGGACGGGCTGACCGAAGAGTCGGATCTCGCCGGAGGTGGGCTCCAGGAGGCCGTAGATGACCTTCATGAGCGTGGACTTGCCGGCGCCGTTTTCGCCGAGGATGGCATGCACTTCTCCCGCGTGCACGGTGAGGTTCACGCCGTCATTCGCTTTGACGCCAGGGAACCATTTTTTGAGGTCCACGACTTCCAACACGGGTTCCAAAGCCGGGATCGCCTCCAAAAGGGAAAGCTCCGTGGGAGAGGAGGGCGGCACGCAAAGAAGCCGCCCTCTCGCCGATCACTTCTGCACGGTGGCCGACACCTGAATCTTGCCGCTCAAGATTTCCTGCTTCGCCTGATTGACCGCGTCCGTCACCGACTTGGGCAGACCCGAGATGAGCGGCGCAATGCCGACGCCGTTGTTGGAGAGGTCGAAGGTGTTCACGCCGCTCTTGAAGGTGCCGTCCTGCACGGCCTTGATGGTGTCGAAGACGGACGTATCGACGCGCTTGATGGCGCTCGTGATGACGGTGCCGGGCGCGAGATACGACTGGTCCGTGTCCACGCCGATGGCGTACACCTTCGCACTCTGCGCGGCCTTGATGGAGCCAATGCCCGTGCCGCCGGCGACTGGGAAGATGATGTCGGCGCCCTGTGAAATCTCGTTCTGCGCGTATTGGCTGCCGGCGGCCTCATCGTTGAACGAGTTGGTGTATTCGATCAGGACTTTGCCGGTCGGATCGACGCTGTGAAATCCCTGTTGGAAGCCGGCGATGTACGAGTCGACGGGCGGGATCTCTTGGCCACCGACCACGCCGACGGTGTTGTGGTTGTTGATGTTCTTCAGCAGGTGATCTTTTTGCACCATGCCGGCGACGACGCCCGCGAGGTAGCCGGCCTGCTGCGACTGGAAGATGGCGCTCGCGACGTTCGGGATGCCGGTGATGCTGTCGTCGATGATGAGGAAGTGCGTCTTCGGATACTCCTTGGCCACTTGTTGCACCGCGTCCGCCATGAGGTAGCCCACGGCGATGACGAGATCGTACCCATCCTGCGCGAAGTGGCTGAGGTTCGGGACGTAGTCGGACTCCGACTGCGACTGCACGACGCTCGTCTGGATGTTGGGCAGTTGTTTCTGCGCCTCCTGCATGCCGACGTACGCCAGGTGGTTGAAGCTGTTGTCGTTCAGGCCGCCGGTGTCGGTGACGAGGCCGACCTTGATGGTCTTGCCGCTCGTCGAGGTGGTGTTGCCCGCGCCGCCGCTGTTACTGGTGTTGCTGGAGCCGGACGACGAGTTGTTGGTGCCGCAGCCTGCGACCAGTGCGGCCGCGGCGACGATGGCCAAACCGCTCTGCCAAATTCTCTTCTTCACGCGAAAACCCCCTTGTGAATGGATCCCATCAACGCAAGCATTTGCTGCCGAGCACGTTTCCATGCTCGGAACCATTCGACGCTCATTCGACAAGGATCGACCAATCTCCTGTGTCAATTCGCTGGATCTTCGCTTGGATTCGAGTCCATGTTGCACAAAGGACTTGAAGACGAAAGCGCGCGAAGGTACGGGGGATTGCGAGTCGCGGATTATCGAGCCGAGGGGCCGCACCAGGCGCCTGTTGTTGCAGGACGGTGCGGCCCTGGAATCTGTGCGGCGAGGGGCATGTCCCCCTCTGCCCCGCGGAACGAGGTGGCAGACCCGTCGCTAGAGGCAGAGACGCGGACGGACGCCCTTGAAGATGGCGGTCGATGCTTACGTGTCGATCTCGCCCGAAGCCACGTCCAGACTCGCACCCTTTCCGGTCTCGTACCCACCGATGAACCACGCGATGGCTCCGGCGAGCCCAATGGCCCAGACGAGCGCGTTGAACATCGTGTAGGCCGTGATCCCGAAGTTTTGCGTGATGTAAATCGTGGCGATGTAGAGTCCGATGCTGACAAAGCGCACCAAGGCCGTGTAGGTGCCGCGCCGTTTCGTCGGCCACACCTCGCCTTTGAGCGTGTCCTCCGTCAGATACCCGATGTTCACGAACACGTTGAGGACAATGAGCAGCAACCAGAAGAGCGCCAGGCTTTTGGACCAGGTTGGGATGGTGGCCCAGATGACCAGCGTCATGAGGAAGGAACCGAGATACCCGATGAAGAGAAGCCACTTGCGGCTCCACCGGTCAGCCCACAGGCCGAAGAAGCCAGAGACGAAGCCCGTGCCCGTCGCCACCAGAATGATAGCGGCGTTCAGTTTCGGGAAGAAGTGGGGGCCGAGCACATAGGTCATGAGGCCGAAGCCGGCCGATCCGGCAAACGAGATGGTGAGCGTTGTGAAGAGCTTCAGCCCCAGGCCCACGCGCTTGGCCCGCGTTGCATCCGATGCCTGTGCCGCCTCCGTGGCGCGCCGAGCCGCCTCCTGCCGCGCCTGGTACTCTTCCCAGCCATAGAACTTTTCGATCTCGGCCCGGGCGCGATCGTGCTGGCCGGTTCGCTCGAGCCAGCGGATGGACTCCGGGGTGTGGCGGCGGGCGAAGAACAGGATGACGAGCACCACGAGAAGGGTCAGCGCGATCATCGCCCGCTGGAACGCCACGTGCTGATACGCGGTGGAAAGCGCCACGAGGCCGAGAATGACGCCTCCCAAGTTGATGAAGTTGAGTTCGAGCATCATAGTCTTGCCGCGGTGTTTGTGGGGCATCATCTCGTGGGACACGGCCATGATGGTGTTCATTTCACCGCCCGCGGCGAAGAGGAGCATGGCGAGAAACAAGAGGATGAGGGCGTATTGGTTGCTGAAGACGAGTCCAATGGCGCCGAGGCCGTACAGCGCCATAGTGGTGTAGAATGTGTTCTTCCGCCCGACGCGATCGGCCAACGGCCCAGCGACCGCAATGCCGATGATGAGCCAGATGGGCGACCACGCGAGCAGGAGCGACTGAAGCGACTTCGGCATCGGCACCCACTGCGTGGCGACGCTCGAGAGGCTGAAGATGTAGTTCTCGAGCAGCATACCGAGTCCGAACGACCAAAACAGCCAGCTGTCGGTTCGCGTCCAGTGTTCCTCGCGAACCGCCTGCGGTGCGCTTGACATCGCTTTCATCTCCCTTCAGATGAGGACAGCTCCATTGTACGCCTTTCCACGCAAGTGGACGCGCTCATTTGGGCTTCCCCCGCATTTGGGCGTATCATGGCCTTGAACGATACGGATGGCGCGATCGCGGCAAATCGCGTGAGCAGGAAAGGGGACGGATCACGTGGCAGATGTGAAGCACACCGCGCTTCTCGTGATGGACGTGCAGAACGGGATTGTCTCACGCTACCTGCAGGGGGAGGACACGCTTCGCCCGTTTCAGGAGGCCGTGTCGGCTGCGCGCAAGGCGGGCGTCCAGGTCATCTTCGTGCGGGTGGGCTTCAGCGACGGGTTTCCCGAAGTGAGCCCGCGCAACAAGATGTTTTCGCATCTCGCGCAAGCTGGCAACATGACGGTGAGCGCGGACACGACGCAGATTCACGAGTCGGTTCGGCCCGAGGCAGGCGAGCCCGTGGTCACGAAGTACCGCGTCAGCGCGTTCGCGGGCAGCAATCTCGAGGTCATCCTGCGCGCCAAGGACATCACGCACCTCGTGCTCTGTGGCATCGCCACGTCGGGCGTCGTGCTCTCCACGCTGCGCGAGGCGGCGGACAAGGACTACCAGCTCACGGTGCTAAAGGACGCCTGCCTGGATGGCGATCCCGAAGTGCACCGGGTGCTTGTGGACAAGGTGTTCCCGCGCCAGGCCGACGTGATGACCGTCGCGGAGTGGGCCAAGACGCTCGCGTGAAGCGGGGAGGCGTGAGGCGTGGAGATTGCGCCGAAGATTCACCTGTTGGAGTGCACCAAGGGAAGCTACAGTTATCTTGTGCTCGGCGACGAGCCGGTGCTGGTCGACACCAGCATGCCCGGGCGGGCGGACCAGATGGTCCAAGCGCTCGCGTCCCTCGGCCTCAAGCCGGGCGATCTCGCCCACATCGTCCTGACCCACCTGGACGTGGATCACATCGGCAACGCCAAGCGGCTGAAGGAGCTTTCCAGCGCGACGCTGTGGGCGCCCGCGCCGGACATCCCGTACATCGAGGGCACCGCGAAGCCGAAGGGCGTGCGCCGCGCGATTGCCGGGATCGTGCGCGTCGAGCGGCCGAAGGTGGATCGCCCGCTCGAGCCGGGCGCCCGCGTCGGGGGCCTCGAGGTGGTGCCCGCGCCGGGGCACACGCCCGGGCACGTCTGCCTCATCGCGCGCGACACCCTCCTTGCGGGCGATCTCGTCACCACCCGCGGGGGCCGGCTGAAAAAGTCGCCGTCCTTCCTCACCTGGGACAAGGCGGCGCTCCGGCGGTCGCTCGCGGACGTGGGCCGCTTGTCGTTTGACTGGGTGTGCCCCGCGCATGGCGATCCCGTCCGGCGCGGATCGCTCTGGGACGCGCTCTTGGAGTGACCGAGGACTGGGCCGTGCAGCGACGGCGCGGGGGCGGCGAGGCGCGCAAGACGCGCCTCGTTTCGCTCACACGCCGACGTTCGATTCCTCGCGCTCGCGCACGTAGGGCAGGAGCTTCTCGCGCGCCCAGTCCGGCAGCGGCGCGGATTTGCGCTTCTCGAAGTCGTAGTGGACGACTACCGCGGTGCCCTCACACAACACCTCGCCGCGGACGCTCACGATTTGGCAGAAGAATTCGAAGCTTGACCGCCCGAGCCGCGTGAGCCACGTGCGCGCCACCACGTCCGTGTGCTCGGGATAGCGCGTCTCCTGGCGAAAGTCGATGTGCAGCGAGGCGATGACGAGCGGCAGCCGCTGGCCCGGGAACACCTCCTGCAGGAAGGAGATGCGCGACTCCTCCATGTAGGTGGCGTAGACCGCGTTGTTCACGTGGCCGTTCAAATCGGTGTCGCTGTAACGAATATGAATTGGCGTTTCATGGATCAAACTGCATTCCCCCTGTCGGTTGTGTCGCCTTTCTCTGCGATCCATTGTAAACTGTAAACGAAGTCCACACCTAGGGAGGAATCCATCTGCGCCGAATTCACCGGCTCCGCGTGGCCGTCGCCATAGTCGCCTCTGCGGCATAGCTCGCCGAATGCGGGAGTCCCGCCGGGTACCAGCCGCAACCGCCCGCCCCTGGAGTATCTGAATTTTGGCAAATGATGCAGATCCGCGTCCCTGAGGATGATGCCCAGCGATTCGTGATGGACTTGGGCCTCGCGACGCGGGAAAGGCACGGAGACTATTGTTTCTGGATGTCCGCCCGAACATAGCGAGCGCTCGGAAACCGCCATCATGCATCGCTCTATGAGCTCCTGATTCCGAACTGCTGCAATATCGCGTTGCCATCGACGACGGTGACTTACGGTCACGCGAACAACAGTCTCGTTCAAAAGGTCGATTTTGAACAGGACGAGAGCAACGCTGTTTTCTATATCTCGGCGTCACAACCCCTGCAGTGGTCTCAGACGGCGACCGATGCCAAACACCAGACGGTCTCGCTCGTGTTGGTTCCCGTTGCATCATAAAACGTGTGGGAGGCTGAGGCTTCTCGCTGCCCTGCGCTTCACCCTTCCAACACGCAGGCGCGCCGCACCCTCCATCCCACGCGCTCGCCTTCTGCGGATTGCGGCGGGCCGGCGTGGCTCGCGAGGACCCTTCCGGCGAGGGACTCGAGTTCGTACAGCGTCCGGTGTCCCACGTACTGCACGCGCGCCACGCGGCAGGGCAGGGCCGAACCATCGTCGGCGGTGAGTTCGCACCACTCCGGCCGCATCATGAGAGGCCTGCGGCCGAGATGGGCCGAGCGGGGCGCGGAGGTCAGCCGTACAGTCTGCTCGCTGTCCGCAATCTGCACCTGCGCGAGCCCGCTTGCGTCCACCTCGGGCACCACGCCCGTCACGCACGCGGCCGGCCCTAGAAGCCTGGCGATCTCGGCCGTGCGCGGGCACTCGTACACCTCCGCCGGCGTTCCCACCTGCAGGATCTCCCCGTTCATCATCACGGCCACGCGGTGCGCCAGAGACAGCGCCTCGTCCGCCTGGTGGCTGACGTAGAGCGCGGCCGCTCCCGTCTGCCGAATGCGCTCGCGCACCTCCTGCGCGAATGCGTCGCGGTTGGCCGGATCCAGGCTCGCGGTCGGCTCGTCGAACAGGTACAGGTCAGGGCGCGCCGCAAGTGCCCGCGCGAGCCCCACTCGTTGGCGCTGGCCGCCGGAGAGTTCGGACGGGTAGCGCGCGGCGTACGCGTCCATGCCCACGGCGGCGAGCACCGATTCCGCCTCCCGCCTCGCCGAAAGCCGCGCCATGCCTCTCCTGCGCAGGGGATACGCGACGTTGTCCACCACCATCCACTGCGGCCAGAGTGCGTGCGACTGGAACACCACGCCAATGCGCCGCTTCTCCGGCGGAAGCGAAAACGTGGGCGACGCCACCATCTCCTCGCCAATCCAGATGGCCCCCGATTGAATCGGATAAAACCCCGCGATGGCGCCGAGAAGCGTGCTCTTGCCGGAGCCCGACGGCCCCACGAGTGCCACAATCTCGCCCATCCCGACGGTGAGCGACACCCGCTTCACCGCCACCTGCTGGCCGTGCGCCACGGTGACGCCCGCCACGGAGAGGCGCCGTGCATTCGAATCCTTCATCCAAGCCTCACCTCCTCGAGCGGAGCGCTTGGCACGGCCATGCGAAGCGGTGACAGCCCCTGGCTTCGCCGCCTCCGCGGTTCGCGAAGCGCCAAGAGGCCCAGGGCGAAGCTGGCCGCCGTCATCCACACAGCCAAGACCGCGACCGTCCGAACATCCCCGCCTTCGCTCGCGGAGAGCACGTTCACCGCGATGGTCTGGGTGTTCGGGCCGTAGAGCAGGCTCGCGAGCGTCACCTCGTACAGCCCGGACATCAGTGCCTGCAGGGCCACCTGGCGCACCGCGGGCCGGATCGCCGGCCAAATCGCCGCGCCGTACGCCGCAAAAGGCCCTCCACCGAACGATCTCGCCGCGCGCCACGCCTCAACCGGCGCGTTTCGGCGGGCCGCCACCACGGCGTCGGTGAGGCCGTAGAACTTGGCCACGTACGCGAGGCCCAGAATCCACCACGTGCCGTAGAGCGCGTGTCCAAACGCCACCAGGATGGCGACCGCCACCGCCGTGCCAGGGGCCGCGTACGGGAGCCAGGCCGCGACGTGAGCCGCTCTCGCGGCGCGGGACACGGGCACAACCTCCGCGGCGACAAGCCCCAGCAGGCCGATCACGGCCGCGGCCACCGCCGCCAGCACGACGGTGTGCACGAGCATAGGCCACGCGCTGACGAGCGGCGAGAACATCCCTGCCACGTCCCAGTTCGCCGGCGTCGGCGGGAGCCCATATGCGCGCGTGAGCGCGGTGAGTAGAACCGCGCTAAGCGGAAAAGCGCTCGTCGCCGCCACATATAGGCCGTACAGCGCGAGCGAGGCGATGCGAGCGCCCTTGGGAAACAGGGGCAAGATGGCGGGGCCGGGCGCGGATGTGCCGAGGCCGGGAGGGCGCCCCGTTGCGGCGCGGCTGGCGATCACGGCGAGTGCGCCCACGGCCATGAGCTCAAGCGCCTGCCACGCGGCTTGTGCGAAGTCCTGCGTGCCGCCCGTCGACAGGTTGGCAAAGATGGAGGTGGCCGCGGTGCGAAAACCGCTCGGCTCGCCAAGTTCGTACGGGATGCCGAAGTCGCCTAGGGCAAACGCGAAAGAGAGGGACCACGCGGCGACGAGTGGCCGCAGCGCGACAGGACGGAACGCGGCCCAGAACGCCCGCAGCCAACCGGCGCCAGCCGACCTCGCGGCCCACATCGGCTCGACGTTCATGGCCGCGAGCGCGGTGAGGCCGCTCAAATAGCCGATGGGGGCGGCGTGAATGGTGAGTGCCGCCGTGACGCCCCACGGCCCATACAGCCAGCCCGCGTGGACGTGCGCCAACTGGTCCAGAAGGCCGGCTCGGGCGTAGGCGTCGCCGAGCGCAAACGCGCCGATGAATGGCGGCGTAAAGAGCGGCAGGAGGCTCGTGGCATGAAGTGCCGCGCGGCCCCGGCGCGCGCAGCCTGTGAGCCCCACGGCCCACGCCATCCCGACGAAGCTCGCGGCGACGCTCGATACGGCGCTCGTCCAGAGCGAATTCCACAGCGGGCCGAGGGTCGCGGCGAGGCCCGCCGCCGGGGGAAGGGAGGCGGCGAGATGGCAGACGGGGTAGCCGCAGAGCAGTGCGGCGGCCGCGGCGAGCACCAGTGTTCCCCCCGCGGTCATCCACGAGATGCGCGAGGTCATCGGAAGATCTGGGCGAACTGGTGCAGGATGTTCGCCCTATTGCGCTCCAGCTTCGCCCAAGGGACCTGCATCAGCGCCGCGCCCTTCGGCACCGTCGGGGACGCGCCGATCACGGGCGAGAGGCCCACGGACGCCACCACCTTCTGGCCAGATGGGCTCAGAAGCCAGTTGGCAAACGCCTTGGCCACCGGGGTCTCATGGCCCTTGACAAACGCCAGCGGCCCCGGCACCACAATGGCCCCATCCTGCGGCCACACCACGCCGATGGGCGATCCCTGTTTGACGAGCGTGAACGCGGCGCTGTCGTTCGTCATGCCCACGTCCACCTTGCCGCTCGCGACGTCGTCCGCCACGGTCTTCACCGACGACTGCACCGCCGCGCCGTTCTGCTTCAGCGTCTCAAAGTACTTCCAGCCATAGCGGCTTTCCATCATGCCGACAAATGCCATCGTCGTGCCGGAATAGGACGGATCGCCAATCTCCACCTCGCCCTTGTACGCGGCGCTGGTGAGGTCCCGCCACGTGCGGGGCACCGGCAGCGACATCCCCTTGTGGTAGACGATCACGTCGTGAAACACGTAGGCGCCAACCCAGTCCGCGCCCTGATCCGAGATCGGCAGGTGGCTCGCGGCAGACGGCTTCTCCGGCGAGAGGATGCCTAGGGCGGCGAGCGCGTCCGCCGCGGTCGGATCGGCCAGAAGCACCACATCCGCCCCGATGGCGTGCGCCTTGGCCTCCGACTCGAGCCGCGTCACGAGCGCGCCCGTGCCCGTGGTCACCACCTGCACGCGCGCGGCCGGATCGTACGCTTCAAAGGCCTTTGCCAGCGCCTGCGCGTTCTGCTGCGTGAGCGCGGCGTACACCGTCACGGTGCCCGCGGGCTTCGCCCCTTGGGCGCTCGCCGCGGCCTCGGCGGGGGCATGGGGATGTTGCTCGGCGTGCCACGCTGCGACGCCCGCCGCGACGACCACCGCCGCCGCGGCGACACTCAATCCCTTCATGAGCATGCGTTTCACCCTCCATTCGTCTCCTTGCCCCGATGGTACGGGGCGTGTGTGGAGATTCGATGAAGGGAAGCCCACGCAACGGTAAAGGATTGGGAGACTTTGTGTTACGATTTCGTCACGCTTTGCGCATGTAGACGCGGACGGCGAGCGGGGCGAAGATGGCCATGACGAGGGCGGCGCCGCCCAAGGACACGAGGATGTCCGGCGTGAAGCGCCCCTCGTTCGCGAGGCTGCGGACCGCCGCAATCAGGTGGGACAGGGGATTGACGTTCACGAACCCCTGCAGCCACCTGGGCATGGTGTTCACCGGCACGAACGCGTTGGACAAAAACGTGAGCGGGAACAGGATGAGCATGGAGATGCCCTGCACGCTCGTGGCGGTGCGCGCCACGACGCCCAAGAACGCGAAGATCCAGCTGAGCGCAAAGGCGCAGGCAATAACCAGAAGCCCCGCGAGCGCCATGCACAGGAAGCCTCCCTCGGGCCGGTACCCCAGGGCGTAGCCCATGGCAAAGATGAGCACCGTGGCGATGAGATACCGCACCATGTCGGCCAGGAGCGCGCCTGCGAGCGGCGCGATGCGCGCGATGGGGAGCGACCGGAAGCGGTCAAAGACGCCCTTGTCCATATCCTCGCGCAGCTGGACGCCGGTGACGACGGACGCCGTGATGACCGTCTGCACGAGGATGCCAGGGATGATGAGCGGCAGGTAGTACTTGGGATTGCCCGAGATGGCGCCGCCGAAGATGTAGGTGAACATGAGCGTGAAGATGACGGGTTGCAGCGTCACATCGATCAGCTGTTCAGGCGTGCGGCGCACCTTCAGGAGGCCGCGGTAGGCCATGGTGAACGATTGGCGGAGCGCGCCTCCCGTCAAGCGGCGCGATCGCCCAGATGCCCATGCGTTGGTCGCCATCACGCATCTACTCCTTCCGACCGAGTTTCTGCCGCGTGGCCGGTGAGCGCGAGGAACACCTCGTCGAGCGTCGGTTTTTGCACGCCGAGTTCCGCGATGTCAATCCCCGCGGCCTTGAGCGCCACGAGCACGTCGGGCACCCGGCTCATGTCGGCGATGGGCGCGATGATCCGGCGCCCCTCGGGCGAGGGCGTGGCCTGTGCGCCGAGCGCCGCCTCCACGATGGCCCGCGCCCGTTCCATCTGCTCGCGCTGCGCGAGGGAGAGGTGCAAGGACGACTGGCCCACCGACGATTTCAGCTCGTCCGGCGTGCCCTCCGCGATGACGCGCCCGCGGTCGATCACGGCAATGCGATCCGCCAGTTGGTCCGCCTCGTCCAGGTACTGCGTGGTGAGAAGCACCGTCGTGCCTTCGCGCACGAGCTGGCGGATGGTATCCCACATCTGCGCGCGCGTGCGCGGATCGAGGCCGGTGGTGGGCTCGTCGAGGAAGATGAGCGGCGGCCGGGCAATCAGGCTTGCGGCGAGATCGAGCCTGCGCCGCATGCCGCCCGAGAAGTGTTTGAGCGGGCGGTTCTTCGCCTCGGTGAGGCCAAACGCCTCGAGCAGGCGCAGGGCGGTTTCGCGCGCCTCGCGGCGGCTCTGGCCGAGGAGCCGCGCGAAGAGCACGAGATTCTCGGTGGCGGTCAGCGTTTCGTCGACGGAGGCGTATTGGCCGGTCACGCCGATGAGCTGGCGCACGCGCTGGGCGTCGTTGACCACGTCGTGGCCGAAGATGCGCGCCGCGCCGCCGTCGGGGCGCAAAAGGGTGGCGAGCATGCGCACGGTGGTGGTCTTGCCGGCGCCGTTCGGGCCGAGCAGGCCGTAGACCGTGCCGGCCCTGACGGACAGGCTCACGCCGTCGACGGCGCGGTTGGCGCCGAACACTTTGACGAGATCGACGGCTTCAATGGCGAGGTCGGTCCGCTTGGCCGCTGCGGCCGCCTCGAGATGAGCGGTGGTGAGAGACATGGTGCATCATCCTCCTTCCGCGCCCCATGCTAGCGGGGGAACATGAACGGAGGATGAACGCCCTCTTAGCGACCGGGGGCGTCGAGTGCACCGACCACTGGGTGCGGGACGTACGGCTCCTCCAGGTAGCGCATCTCGTCTTCCGTGAGCTTCACGTCGAGCGCGGCCACCGCGTCCTCGAGGTGATGCATCTTCGTCGCGCCGACAATGGGCGCACTGACCCCCGGCTTGTGCAAAAGCCACGCCAGGGCAATCTGCGCGCGAGGGACCCCGTGGCGCTCCGCGAGTTCGCCGACGCGATCGATGATGATCCGGTCGACGTCCGCAGTGCGGTCGTACTTGGCGCGCTGCACCTCGTCCGTCTCCGAGCGGCGCGTGGTCTCGGCGGGATGGCGCGCGAGGCGTCCGGCCGCGAGCGGGCTGTACGGGATGACGCCGATGCCCTCCTCGCGGCAGAGCGGCATCATCTCGCGCTCCTCCTCGCGGTAGATGAGGTTGTAGTGGTTCTGCATGGAGACAAAGCGCGTCAGCCCGCGCCGCTCCGCCACCGCGAGTGCCTTCATGAACTGCCACGCGTACATCGCCGAGGCGCCGATGTAGCGGACCTTGCCGGCCTTGACGAGATCGTGCAGGGCCGCGAGCGTCTCCTCGATGGGCGTGCGGTAATCCCAGCGGTGGATCTGATACAAATCCACGTAGTCCGTGCCGAGCCGCTTCAGGCTCTGGTCGATGGCCTCCATGATGGCCTTGCGCGACAGGCCGCCGCCGTTCGGCCCTTCCCGCAAGGGGAAAAACACCTTGGTGGCGATCACGACCTGATCCCGCGGGACCGCCTCCTTCAGGATTTTGCCGACGATCTCCTCGCTCGTGCCGAGGGAGTAGACGTTTGCGGTGTCGAAGAAGTTGATGCCGAGATCGAGCGCGCGGTGGATGATGGGGCGGGCGTCGGCTTCATCCAGCACCCAGGCGTGGTGCCAGGTGCCCGGTTTGCCGAATCCCATGCAGCCGAGGCAGATACGAGAGACTTCCAGGCCGGTTCGGCCGAGTGTCACGTACTCCATCGCGGGACCTCCTTTTTACAGTGGGCGTGAGCCTACCTGGAGCGCCGAGGGCATGGCCTCAGACGTCCAGGTGGCGCGAGGCCATCCATTTGACAATCTCGGGATCGGTGTGCGAGAGAAACACGCTCTTGCCCGTGTCAAGCGATCGGATTTGCTCCATCTCATCCGCAGAAAGTTCGAAATCAAACACGTTGAAGTTTTCCTCGATGCGCTCAGGGTGAACAGACTTCGGGATGACGACAACTCCGCGTTGAATGAGCCAACGCAGGACGACCTGGGCGACGGTTTTTCCGTGTCGACTGGCGATCTCGACGAGCACAGGATGTTCGAACAGGCCGTTGCGCCCTTGTGCGAAGGGGCTCCAAGATTCAATCTGCACGCCGTACGCCTGCATGACCTTGTGAGCTTCGATCTGCTGGCAGAACGGATGCGTCTCCACCTGGTTCACCGCGGGCGTGATCTCGTTGTGCAAGATGAGATCGACGAGGCGATCTGGCGCAAAGTTGCTCACGCCGATGGCGCGGATTTTCCCGGCCTTGTACAATTCTTGCATCGCGCGCCACGCTCCGTACACGTCGCCGAACGGCTGATGAATGAGGTACAGATCGACGTAGTCGAGCTGCAGCCGTTCGAGCGAGCGCTGAAAGGCCTGTAACGTCGCGTCGTAGCCTGCGTGTTCGACCCACAGCTTGGTCGTGACGAAAATCTCCTCGCGCGGGATGCCGCTTTTTCGGATGGCTTCGCCAACGGCCCGCTCGTTTTGATAGGATGCGGCTGTGTCAATCAGGCGGTAGCCCGTGCGCAGCGCGTGGAGCACGGCGCGTTCACACAGGTCGAGATCGGAGATCTGGTACGTACCAAAACCCAGGATGGGCATGTGTACGCCGTTGTTCAAGGTCACGAGCTCCATGAGCGCACCTCCTTCGGCAGAACTGTACACATTGTCCCACAGCGATATCTCACGCCGCGACGCAAATCTTTGCGCGTATTTGCACGATTCTCGCACGGGCGTGTAGGAGCCCGGGGCTCGATGTCGAACCAGTTTCACGACAAGCGAGGTGATGATCCATGCAGGATGGGACAAGCTCTGATATCCCTGCGAGCGAGGCTTCGGTTCGCATCGCACGGCTGCGGAGGTGGATGGTCGAGCGATTGCGCGAGGACGGCACTTACGCCACATCCGTCCCCGGGCTCACCCTGTACCGCTGGTCCCACACGTCTTCTCCGCACTACGGTGTGTACATGCCTTCGCTTTGCGTTGTCGTCCAGGGCGAGAAGCAGGTGTGGCTCGGCCGCCGAGTGCTCGTCTACAACCCGGCCACTTACCTCATCTCCTCCATCCACGTCCCCGCCCAATCGCGCGTGAGCCGTGCCACGCCCGCCGAGCCCTACCTCGCGCTTCGCATCGAGTTCCAGCCGCAGGAACTCGTGGACATGCTCCACGAGGATTGGGCGCGGTCCCTCGACGGAGACGTGCCCGAGCCTGGCTTGCAGGTGGCGCGCAGCGATGGGCCGCTCGTCGATGCCATCGCGCGCTACGTCAGCCTCGTGGACAGCCCTGAGGACGAGCCGTTTCTCGGGCCCATCTGGCGTCGAGAGATCTTCTACCGCGTGCTCCGCGGCGCGGGCGGCGCGCGCTGGGCGCGGATGCTGATGGCAGTCGGGCACGCGGATCCCGTTCACCGCGCGGTCCGCTACCTCGCCGAGCACTTTCGCGATCCCGTCCGCATCGAGGATCTCGCCGCCATGGTGAACATGAGCCCATCGACGCTGCATCGCCACTTCAAGGCGCTCACCCAGATGTCGCCCATCCAGTATCAGAAGCGGCTGCGCCTGCTCGAGGCCCGCAGGCTCCTCGTGGCGGGAGGTCTGTCCGTGACCGAAGCGGCGCTCTCGGTCGGGTATGAGAGCGTGTCCCAGTTCACGCGCGACTACGCTCGCCTGTTCGGCCTGCCGCCGAGCAAAGACGCGGACCGCTCGAGGCTCGCGCCGTGACGCACAGGCGCTCCGTGGCGCACAGGCGCGCCGTTCGGCGGGCCCGACGTTCACAGGGCGTTCATCTTCATCGGGTATCTTGGCGCGTGAGGTGATGATGATGGCGACCATTCTCGTGGCCGACGATGAGCCTCACATTCGGGAACTCGTGCGCTCGACGCTCGAGCGCGAAGGCCACCGCGTGGTGGAGGCGGGGGATGGGCAGGAAGCGGCGGACGCGTTGTCGCGTGAGCCGGTGCAGCTTGCCGTGATCGACGTGATGATGCCCGAGGTGGACGGCTTCGAGCTGACGCGCTGGTTGCGCGAGGAGCGGGACGTTCCGATTCTGTTGCTCACGGCGCTCGGCGAAACCAGCCACAAGGTGCGCGGCCTCCGGCTTGGGGCGGACGACTACCTCGTCAAGCCGTTTGCGCCGGAGGAGCTCGTGGCGCGCATCGAGGCGCTGCTTCGCCGCTACCGGATTCGGGCCGACGGCGTGCTCGATCTCGCCGGCCTGCGACTTCTGTCGGACACGTACGAGATCGAGGCGAACGGCGAGCGCATGGCGCTGCCGCCCAAGGAATTCCATCTTCTGTTCACGCTGGCCGCGTCGGTGGGCCGAACCCTCTCGCGCGACAAACTCATCGAAGAGGTCTGGGGATACGACTACGAAGGCGACGAGCGAACCGTGGACGTGCACATCAAGCGCTTGCGCGACAAGTTCCCGGAAGACGTCTACCCCTTCCGCATCCGGACGGTGCGCGGGTTGGGGTATCGCCTGGAGGTGAACGCGTGAAGGAACGCACCGCTTCGCAGGCGTCTAGCGAGGACTTCCGCGCCCGCCATCTGCGCTGGCAGTGGCGCGAGGCGCTGGACAGGCTCGTCTGGTTGTCGGTCTGGGCGTTTGCGTTGCTCACCTCCTCGTACGGCGTGGTGCGCCTCATCGGTCGCCGGCTCGGCTTGGCGCCCGTGCCGTACGGCGAGCTCTTGCTCATCGGCGGCGTGGGCGTGGCGATGCTCGCGGTCATCGCGCTCATCTGGAATGCGCTCGGGTTCGATCGCGACGATCGGCTGTTCTTTCGCATCCTGGACTCGCTCCGGGAGATTGGCCGCGGGAACTTCAGCGCGCGCGCCATGCTTGAGATTCGGCGCGGCTTTCCGGATCACCCGATGAACCAGTTGGTGCTCTCGGTTCGCGAGATGGCGGAAGGGCTCGAGCGCATCGAGCAGATGCGCCAAGAGTTTGTGGCGAACGTGTCGCACGAAATGCAGACGCCGCTCACGTCCATCGTGGGATTTGTGAAGGCGCTCAAGTCGGAGAGGCTCTCGGAAGCGGAGAGGCGCCATTACCTCGACATCATCGAGGCGGAGAGCGAGCGGCTATCCCGCTTGGCGGACAACCTGCTGAAGCTCACGTCGCTCGAATCGGGGCACCATCCCGTCTCCGTCACGCGCTTTCGGCTGGATCGACAACTGCGCGAGGTGGCGATTGCGTGCGAGCCGCTGTGGGCGGGCAAAGACCTGACCGTCGACATGCAGGTGGAGCCCGTGGAGGTGGAAGGCGACGAGGACCTCCTCGGCCAGGTGTGGATGAACCTCTTGTCGAACGCCATCAAGTTCACGGAACCAGGTGGCCGCATTGTGGTGCGGCTGCAGAAGGACGAGGCGTGCGTGAGGGTCTCGGTCTCCGACACGGGCGTCGGCATTCGACCGGAGGACCTGGATCGCGTGTTCACCCGATTTTTCAAAGCGGATCCGTCGCGCGGCAAGCCGGGCAATGGGCTCGGCCTTGCCATTGCCAAGCGCATTGTGGAGATGCACCGCGGGAGCATCACCGTGGAAAGCAAGCCTGGGATGGGGTCGACATTCACGGTGTGCATCCCGTATACTTGAGGTGGAAGACGAGGGTGGACATTCCATTTCCGTCTCTTCCATAGGACGCGCGTTGGAGGGGATGCGATGAGCCTCACGTTCATGATTCTTCTGCTCCTGCTTTACGCTGCGATAGAGTTTGGCGTGGGACTCCTCTTTGCCTGGGCGTTTGCGCGCCTGTTTCGCGTGAGTTTATCGGCAAAGGCGCGGCTTGGGATGGCGAGTGCCTGGGCGGTTCTCGGCGTCATTCCGCCGGTGCTTGGCATCCACGGAGGATGGTGAATCCTTTCAACGAATGCGAGAAGGGAGCATCGCATGGTCGGCGCGTTTTGGCACGGACTCATCTTGGCGTTTGCGCTCATCCTGCCCATTGGCATGCAGAACGGATTTGTCTTGAGCCAAGGCGCGCTGCACCGGCGATGGCTGGCAGCCCTGCCAGCCGTCATCACGGCGGCCCTCTGTGACACGTTCCTCGTGGCGCTCGCGGTCTTTGGGGTGTCGGGCGCCGTGTTTCACATCCTTTGGCTGCGCGTCGCGCTCGGCATCGTGGGCGTGGCCTTTCTGTTGTACATGGGCTTTCAGACGTGGCGCGAGGATCCTGACCACGACGCCGTCACATCCGAGGTCTGGTCGCCGCGCCGACAAATGAGCTTCGCGATGTCCGTCTCTCTTCTGAATCCGCACGCGCTCATGGACACACTCGCCGTGATCGGCGGGAGCGCGGCCGTGTACAGCACATGGGGTCAGCGGGCCGCGTTTGCGGCGGCGTGCGCACTCGTCTCGTGGGTGTGGTTTTTCTTCCTCATGACACTCGGCCACGTCGCGGGCCGCGCCGCGGCGGGGGTGGGGTTGAAGCGAGTCATCAACCGCGTCTCGGCGCTCATGATGTGGGCGAGCGCGCTCCTTCTGATCCACATCCTCCTCACGTTTCGCTGAAGCGCCGCACGGCGGGGCGGAAGGCCGTGCGCTCGTCTCATTCTCATCCCCGTTCCCGGTTCGCATGAATGCCTCGTCGACAGCGGATACGGCTACCGGCGCCGCGTCGGCGCGTCACTTCATGTTGCAAGGCTGCGCATCGCGTCGGGCGGATGCACCACGGCGTTTACAGGCAGGCGCCAGAAGGCGAAGCAGCCCGAGCGCGCGTTCGCGCGTCGGACTGCTCCACCTGATCCTTTGTGGGCGAGGCGAGCGCCCAAGGCCTCAATTCACCACGAAGTTGACCACGCCACCATTGGTGAAGTAGCAGTTGCCCGTCCAGTTGCTCGTGTTAAACGCCTGGAAGTTGAGCGGATACGTGCCCGCGCTCACGGACGACGACACCTGCCAGGTGGCGGTCACGGTCTCGGTCTGACCGGGAAGAAGCGTGGTGCTCGGCCAGTATTTCTGGAAGATGGCGCCGTTTTGCCCGTCCACCTCCACGTCGATGAGGCCGTTCTGAAGCGCGTCGGTCGAAGAGACATTCGCGAACGTGGTCTGAATGGTCACCGTGTCACCCGGTGCAATCGAGATGTTCGTCCCCGAGGGGTAGTGGCCGCTTAAATCCGGCGCGGGCACCGTGTAGGTGGTGCCGTTCACCGTGATGACGGTGTTCTTCGTGACAATGTCGCCGTACTTCGCAGCGGGCGGCTGATTCACGACGAGCGACGCGCCGGTCGTGTCGGCGTCGTAGGTGGCGCCGGTGATGGGATCAAAGGCGAACGCCTCGACCGTGTAGGTCCCGTTGGCACCCGGCGCCGTGAAGGTCCAGGATTCGCTCGCCGCTTGACCCGGCGTGATATCCACGCCGGTCACTTCGTGGCTCGCGACGAGATCGCCCGTGGAGTCGTACAGCTCGAGTTCCACGGTCGCGCCGTGAACGGGCCTATCGGCGGTGAAGGTCACCGTCGCCGTGTCCGATCCGCCGGCCGTCACGGTGGGCGCGGAGAGCGCGATGTGATCCGTCACGGTGGCCGACGCGTGTGGCGCGGGCAGGATGGGGTGCAGCACGAGGTCCACGCCGCTGTACGGCATGAGCTTGACGGATTGGGCGGTCGGCAGCACAGGCATCGGGGACAGGCCGCTTGAGCCTTCGCCGTACACGAGCGCCTTCGTGATGGCGTAGGGTCCCACGCCGAGCACATTCAGATTCGCGCTGTAAATGGTCGAGGGGCTGCGGTTCACGAGCATCAGGGAGATGTCACCGTTCGGCTCCCGCACGGCGTGGACGTCGATGTCGCTCTGCGACGAGGCGGAGCCGATGAGCGTGTCGCCTGGGTGGGCAAAGTTCGAGACCAATTCAAACCCGTAGTACGGCGGCAACGGCGTGTATTCCGGCGGCTCCTGGACGCCCTTGGGCGTGGTTTGGCCGGATGACAACAGCCCATAGTCGCCAAACAGGTTCTGGCCGTAGAGGCTTGGGCTGGTGTAGTTGTCCTCGGCCCCGTTCAAGAGATCCCACCAATCCACGTTCGCGGCGCCCGCCTGGACGAAGCCGGCGAGATCGTCGGCCAAAAACAGCGCCTCGGGCAGGTTGGTGGACTGTTGACCGGGGTTGTACGACACGCTGTTAGTCTCGGTGACAAAGATTTGGATGTTCTTGGCGTTCGATCCGGCATACGCGTTGATCTCGCGCTTGAGCTCGGCCACCATCGCGGGAATTTGATCCGTGTCGCTGAGGAGCCCGGCGTCTGTCTCCTGGCCGGGCGTCTCGGGGTACCAGTGGACATCGACGAAGTCGATGTATGGGCCGAGCGCCTTGAGCACGACGGTGTTCCAGTCGTCGTTGCCGTTCACGGTCGCGCCCCACGGCCAGTTGTACGGCATGGTGAGCACGGCGCCGATCTTGATGTTCGGATCCACGGCGCGCATGGCCTGGATGAACTGCAGGGCGTTTTGCGCGTAGGCCTGTGGGCTCAGGCCGGGGTTGCCCTTCTGCGGCTGGTTGGGCACGGCGTGATCGTCCGCTTCCCAGCCGTTTCCGTTGTAGTAGCCGTTGCCATACACCTCATTGCCAATTTCCCAGTAGAGCACGTTGTCGTGATGCGTGACGTCGGCGTACTTGACCCAGTCGGCGGCGAGCTGGGGCGTGCCGGTGCCGTAGTTGACCGTGATGATGGGCGTGGAGCCCACGGCGTTCACGAACTGCATGAAGTTGTCAAAGGTGTCGCTGGGGTTGACGTAGCCGCCGTCGTTGCGCGTGTTGGTTTCCCAGTTGTACACGTCCGAGATGGAGCCGCCGGGCCAGCGGATGAGGGCCGGATGGAGCGCCTGGACCTCGGAGATGACGGTCTGCGTGTTGAGCCCGCTGTCCCAGATGGCGGCGTTCAAGCCGAAGGCGGTGCTGGGCACGGCGCCGAGCCGGGCGGCCGCGTTCACGGTGATGGTCGCGCTCGAGGTGGGCGCGCCGAAGCCGAGGGCGCTGGTGCAGATGCGCGTCATGAGGCCGGATTGGGCGGCGCCCGATGGATCGACCTGCGCCTCAAAGCTCGACCAGATGCGGGCGAGATCGCTTGGCGCAAGGCCGTTCTGGCGCAGGTACGCGGAGATGGTGGGCGAGAGCCCTGCGGCTTGCGCGAGCGCGTTGCCCACGGTGGCGCTCGAGGCCTGGCCCGCTAAGACGGCTTTGGACGCCTGGCCGACCTGCGCCAAGAACGCTTGGTAGAAGAGAGCGACGGCGGGCGAGGACAGAAGCGGCGACGCGGATTGCAACGAAGAAAGCAGGGATGCGACGTCGCTGCCGCGATTGGCTACGGCGACATAGGTGACGAGCTGGAACAGGTCAGCGACGGCCTGGGCGGCCTGCGACTGGGCGCTTGTCGGCGACGAGGCGCTTGGGTAGAGCCACGCGAGCCACTGGGACGGCGACAGATTGGACGCGGCCTGGGCGGCGGATTGGACGGCGGCGAGCTCGGACACCGTGAGCGCGTCGTGAATCACCTGGATCTCCGTGGCGATGGGCGTCGACACGACGTCCGCGGCGCGCATGCGGCCTGCGGCTCCGGCGAGGCTGTGGGACGGCGCATGCGCGGCGGCCCAGGCGGGAGATGCGCCGGTGCCGAGCGCGATGAGCGCAGCGAGGGCGGCAGACCAACTCTTCTTCAAATCCATCCCTCCATGTAGAAAGCGGTTTCATGAGTTTCAAAACGATTTAGTAAAATCGATTTACTTTCGTTATAGCGTCGGTTGTCTATAATGTCAATGAGCCTGTTTTTCGGGTTGTGCAGACCGACCCATCCGTGTGAACATAGATCACAGACATCCGGCACGAGGAGGGATGGACGCGTGGCCACGGTCAAGGATATCGCACGCCTGGCGGGGGTGTCGCCCACGACGGTCTCCTGGGCGCTGAATGGCAAGCGCGTGAGCGAAGAGTCCCTGCGCAAGGTGCTCGAGGCGGCGCGAGAGCTCAATTATCATCCGAAGATGAGCGCTCGCAGCCTGCGCGCGGGCAAGGTGTTTTCCATTGGGTTTTACATCGTCAACCCGAGTCTGGATCCTCGCTTGAACGGCTACTTGTTCCCCATGCTCGCGGGCATTTCGAAGGTCCTCGCCGAGGACAACTACGCGATGCAGTTCGACATTGTGATGCCCGACAAACTCGATGTTTTAGCGAAAAAAGCGCTTGAACATTCTGTCGACGGGATGCTCATCCTGCCCCAATTCGCCGGCGTCACGGAGCGGTTGCTGAAGGATCTGCCCGACAAATTTCCCGTCGTGTATATGCAACAGGATCCGGTTGCGAATCCCGAGCACTGCGTGGTCATCGATCAGGCGGAGGGCGTCGGGCTCGCCATTCGGCACCTGTACCATCTGGGTCATCGTTCCATCGGGATCATCGCGGGGCCGGGCGAACACGTGGACAATGTGCTGCGCCTGCAGGCGGTTCAGGCCGTGTTTCGCGATCTCGGCCTCACCTGGCGCGAGGATTGGGTGGCGCACGGCCAGTTCGACATGGAGAGCGGTGAAGTGGGGATGCGGCGGATCTTGGAGGCGCCGGACCGGCCGACGGCGGTCTTCTGCTTCAACGACTACATGGCCATTGGGGCGCTGCGCGCGGCCTCGAGCGCGGGCCTTCGCGTTCCCGACGACATCTCCATCCTCGGCTTCGACGACACCGACGTGGCGGAGGCGAGCACGCCCGCGCTGACGACCATTCAGCAGCCGGTGTTTCAGCAGGGTCAGCAGGCGGCCGCCATGCTCATGCGGCTCATCAAGGGGGAGGCGCTTCCGGCGCAGGTGGAGCGCATACGGCCGGTCGTGATCGAGCGGTCGTCCGCGGAGCGCAAGCGCGCATGAATCCGTTCGAGGGCCGGCGCGTGCTGCCCGCCGTGCGCAGTCTGAAGGACTTCGAGGAGCTGATGCAGACACCGCATCCGGTGGTGGTGCTGTTGGAGACGAATCTGACTGCGCTGCCGAGCCTGATGCGCATGGCGGGCAAAGCGGGCAAGCGGCTCATCCTGCACGCGGATTTGATTCAGGGGCTGAAGCACGACGAGGCGGGGACGCAGTTTCTGTGCCAAATGATCCGGCCGTACGGCATCATCTCCACGCACGCGAGCGTGATTGCGACGGCGAAAAAGCAGGGCGTGATCGCCATCCAACGCGTGTTCCTCATTGACTCGCACAGCCTGCGCACGAGTTACCGCGTGCTGCAGCAGGCGAGGCCGGATTTCCTGGAGGTCCTGCCGGGCGTGGTGCCGCGGCTCATTGCGGAGATCCGCGAGCAGACGGGGCTGCCGGTGCTCGCGGGCGGGTTTGTGCGGACTCCCGAGGACGTGGAGCGAGCCATCGCAGCTGGCGCGACGGCGGTGACCACGTCCGTGAGGGCGCTGTGGCAGCTGTGATGCGTACCAAGGGTTACTTGGCGATGCGCTCCGCTTCGCGCGTCGAGATGGCCTGAGGCGTTTGGTACGTGCCTCGAAATATCGAGGCCACTGCGCCAATCACCATGAGGCTGGCGGAGATGATAAACGCGAGCGCGAGGCCAGTGTGAAACGGCGCTGCGATGAGCGTCGGGAAGAAGTGCTTGCCCGTGATCACGGCGGTTTGCGATGCGGGCAGCTTGCCGAGCACGTTCAGGCCGCCCGGGCCGAGCAGGGACTCGAGCGGGTTGTACCCAAGGAGCGCCGCGAAGAGCGACGAGGTAGGCGGCAGTTTCGCGATGGCCTCCGCCGCTTGCGCCGGCACGCCGTGCGCCGTGAGCCCCGAGACGAGCGCCTGCGGCAATTTCGCCGCGAGGCCAGCCACCACGATGGAGAAGAAGATGCCCATGCTCATCATTTGCCCCGCGTTGTTGAAGGTGGAGCGCATGCCGGATGCCACGCCGCGAAACTCCGCGGGCACGGAGCTCATGATGGAGGCGTTGTTCGGCGAGGCAAACAGGCCCATGCCCACGCCGATGACGAAGATGTCCGCCCAGAACGCATAGCGGTTGAAATCGATGGGCAGATCCGCGAGCAGCAAGAATCCCGCCGCGCTGACCAACAGGCCGCCCGTTGCGAAGGCGCGCTGCCCGAACTTGTCGGACAGGTAGCCGCTCAGCGGGCCGGCGGCGAGAAAGCCCACCATCTGCGGCAGGGAGTAAAGCCCCGCGGTGAGCGGTGTGTCGGCGTACGACACCCCGTGGAGCGGCAGATAGATGCCCTGCAGCCAGATGATAAGCATGAAGCTCAGGCCACCGCGCGCAAGCGATCCCATGAAGAGCGCCAAGTTGCCGAGCGTAAACGGCCGAATGCGGAACAACTCCAGGCGAAACAGCGGATCCGGCATGCGCCGCTCGATCACGCCAAACACGCCGAGCATCACGACTCCGCCGACGAGGAGCGCCAAGACCATCGGCGACGTCCATCCCATGCTGTGTCCTTCATACGGCATGATGCCGTACGTCAGCGCGAGCATCAGGGCCAGGACGCCGAGGGCCAAGCTCGCATTACCCGGTATGTCGAGTTTCGCATCCCGCTGCGGCTTCGCAATCTCCTTTAACATGAGGTACGCCCAGACGGTCCCGAGAATCCCTATCGGAACGTTCACGAGAAACACATATCGCCAGTGACCTGTCGAGGCGAGAATCCCACCCAAGACAAGCCCTACCACGCTTCCCGCGACCGCTGCGATTTGGTTGAGACCGAGCGCCAAGCCGCGTTGGTTGTTGGGAAACGCATCGGTGAGAATCGCGGCGCTGTTGGAAAAGAGGAAGGCGCCGCCAATCCCCTGGATCATGCGGAAGATGATGAGTTCCAGCTCGCCCGCACGGCCCTCGCTCCACGTCAGCGAACACAGGACGGAGCCCAGGGTGAAGACCAGAAACCCCAGGTTGTACAGGCGCACGCGCCCGAACATGTCGGACAACCTGCCGAAGGTGACCAACAACACCGTCGTCGCCACGTTGAAGCCCATGAGCACCCAGAGCAACAGGCTGGTTTGGCCGCTCTGGAGGGGATTGACGTGAATGCCCGCGAAGATCACCGGCAGCGCAATGATCAGGATGGTGCCATTGATGGACGCCATCAGGACGCCAAGTGTGGTGTTGGAAAGCGCAATCCACTTGTACGCAGGACTTCTCGCATTCAACGTCCTCACTCACTTTCTCCATTGCTCACATCCACCGCGCGGGCGGCCTCTTCGCGCTGTAATCTGGCCCGAATGCGCGCCAACCGGTCCGAGTACTGTTCGCGCATGGCCGCGAGCCTCGTCATCTTCTCGTCAATGTGGCGAACCACGTCTTCCAGAAGCCGAATAGCATCGGCGAGCATTTCCACGTTGTGCTCGGGCTCTTGACCCTCTGCAATCCGCGTTCGATACGTCTTCAACCGATCTTCCGTGTCGAGGATGGACCGAATTTCTTGCAAGGAGTAGCCGAGCGCTTCTTTGAGACGAAGGATGTGTTCAATGCGTTCAATGGTGTCCTCGTCATACACGCGATGCCCGCCAGGAGTCCGCGGAACTTCCGGAATGAGACCCTTTTCCTCGTAGTAGTGGAGTGTACGCGGCGTCACGCCCAGCCGCTCTGCCACGGCCTCCACCGTCCACGCTTTATCGCGATCCATCTTCCACCTCCTCGCACACCACCGCCCCTCAGTCTACGCCAATCAGAACCTAACGTCAACGTTAGGTTGTGGTCATCCGAAGAGGGCTGTTCCGACAGCGTGAGCAGAAAAAAGGACCAGCTGTCGCTGGTCCGAGCGAGGAGCGCGGTCACTTTGACATCCAGATGCCTTCCTTCAATGAGGCCGCCGACGATCTCGGCGGAGTAACACCCTTGATAGCCAAGTAGATAACTCCAACGCCTATCATGCTTCAATGGGGCCGCCGACGATCTCGGCGGAGTAACATTACGTCAGTGGATTATGGAGGACCTGAAGCTCCCGCTTCAATGGGGCCGCCGACGATCTCGGCGGAGTAACCCAAATATTGGACGATGAGTCCCGATCCAGATGCTGGGCTTCAATGGGGCCGCCGACGATCTCGGCGGAGTAACGACAGATTTCCGCGTGCGACTTGATTCAGGGCGATGGGCTTCAATGGGGCCGCCGACGATCTCGGCGGAGTAACTCCGTTACAAGCGTCACCGCAGCCGTACATGGGCAGACACGCTTCAATGGGGCCGCCGACGATCTCGGCGGAGTAACTCGAGGAAAAAACTGGTCTCGATGAATGGTATGTGTTGGCTTCAATGGGGCCGCCGACGATCTCGGCGGAGTAACGTTATCACGTTGTATTCTGATGTTTATACGCTCAATGCTTCAATGGGGCCGCCGACGATCTCGGCGGAGTAACGGCATGTATTACGTGCGCTGGTCGCTTCCGCGTGGAGCGCTTCAATGGGGCCGCCGACGATCTCGGCGGAGTAACCGAATTCCGGTCTATCCACCAGCGCCAGTGTAGGGCTTCAATGGGGCCGCCGACGATCTCGGCGGAGTAACGGCGGCATTGAGGCGGCATGCAAGCTCATCGGCGAAAGGCTTCAATGGGGCCGCCGACGATCTCGGCGGAGTAACCCTACTCCCTACATGCCGCTTCTGGCGCGGGATCCCAGGCCAAAATCGCGAACCTCTTGTGCGCCGGTCCGAAACACCCGCGCTCCTCTCCTTCATCATACCCTCCCTGTGGCAAAAGATCCAGTCCTGATGCGGGCTCCACGAATTTCGCGAACCCCCATGGTCCGAGCCATCGATCGAGGTTCGCGGGAACTTTCGAACCCCCTATCCCCGCGCCCCTGGCCAATACTGACCAGTATCCCTCCCATGCAGACACGCCATCGTCTCCACTGGGGCCTTCTTCGCTGCGCCACCGAGCGATGACGTCTTGTTCGGCGGTCGTCACGGCCCGAGCAGTCCCCTCGCTCGAACTCCCCGCTCGCGCTCCTCCGCTCGGCTTACCTTCGCGCCGAGCTGCGCGCCTCCTTGGCTGCATTCGGTAGTGTCCCGTCAAGTGGTGGAATTTCGCCGTGCGTGCCTTATGTGTGACATGGTCGGCTTTGACCCTTGGTGAACTTTATCGACCGCCGTCACGCGCCGCCAAGGGACGCTTCGCTCGTCCTTCGACGCCCTTGACGGGCGTTCGGCGGTCGATTCTCATTCGTTAGGGCCAAAGCCTCAGTGTGCATGGTCGCATCTCCTCGCCGCATGCACCTATTTGTGCAACAAGGTCGCTGCCGCGAGTTGGGGCTGATTCGGTTTCAACTTGGCCATCGACTCCAAGCTGAAGTACCTCCGTGCCACCATCCACTCTTCGTGCTGCTCTTGCAAAATGGCGCCTGCCAGTCGTAGCACGGCCTCGCGATTGGGGAAGATCCCTACGACGTCCATTCGCCTCCGCATCTCCCGATTCAGCCGTTCCAACGGATTGGTCGAGCAGATCTGCCGCCAGTGCTCAAAGGGCAACGCCATGAACGCTAACACGTCATCTTCCGCATCGGACAAGATATCCATCGCCTTCGGGAATCGCCCCTTCAGCTCTTTTACGACGCGCCGGAGTTGCTCGCGGGCGGCTTCCTGGGACGATTGGGCGAAGATCGTCCGCAGGATGGATGCGACCATCGCCTGCTCCTTCTTCG